>Ga0316577_10001349_pt1 | contig 11522 bp, 7 predicted proteins | sample S5NA_FD_203073 | JGI IMG/M metagenome (GOLD analysis project Ga0316577, IMG submission 203073) | Rhizosphere microbial communities from salt marsh grasses in Alabama, United States - S5-7_050615r2r1 | ecosystem: Host-associated > Plants > Roots > Rhizosphere | place: USA: Alabama | collected... | reverse complement strand
GGCCCACCCGGCATCCCTGTTCACCGGGCTGGTCAGCCAGCTCGTGCTCCTGCCGGCCGTGACCTTTCTCCTGGTGCTCCTGTTGAAGCCCGCCCCGGGAATCGCCCTGGGCATGTTCCTGGTTGCGGCGTGCCCCGGAGGGAACGTCTCCAACTATTTCTCCCTGGTGGGGAGAGCCAATGCCGCTTTGTCCGTTTCCCTCACCGCCATCACCACCCTGACCTGCGCCGTGTCCACCCCCTTTCTCTTCCAGTTCTGGGGAAGCCTCTACGGGCCCACGGGCGCCCTTCTCCAACGCATCGATATCGCTTTCCTGGACGTCCTGCTCCAGATCCTCCTCGTCCTGACCGTTCCGGTGACGCTCGGCCTGCTCACGGCCAGATTCCTTCCGGGTCTGACGAGGCGGATCGCCAGACCCATGGGCCACCTCTCCTTTCTGATCCTCCTGGGGTTCATCCTCGCGGCCTTCTTCGCCAATGCCCGGCAGTTCCTGGATTACATCCACCTGGTTTTCGGGCTGGTGTTCCTCCACAACGCCGGTGCTCTGGCTTCAGGGTACGGGCTCGCCCGGGTCCTGGGCCGACCCGTCCCGGATCGCCGCAGCATCGCCATCGAGACCGGCATCCAGAACTCGGGGCTGGGCCTGGTCCTCACCTTCACTTTCTTCGGAGGCTACGGGGAGATGGCCCTGGTAGCGGCCTGGTGGGGGATCTGGCACATCCTGGCCGGCGCCGCTGTGGGAAGGTACTTCGTGTGGCAGGACACGAGGCGTCTCTCCGTGCTCCAGGAGCAGAACGCCTGATGATCCTCCGCTGGATCATGACGACCTGGGTGAAGGTGGGCCTCTGGTTCCGGTTCCGGCGGATCAGCTTCGTCTTTCACGCACCCATCGCAACCGACGGGCCGGCGATCATCGCCGGGAACCACCAGAACGGGATCCTGGACACCATGATCCTGGCGGCTCGTTCCCCCAGGGGCCCATACACCCTCTCCAGAGGGTCCCTTTTCAACATTCCGTTAGCTGACTGGTTCCTCCGCTCCCTGCGGTTCCTCCCCGTGTTTCGCTTCCGGGACGGCTTCAGCCAGATGAGGCGGAACCCGGAGATGTTCCACCAGTTCGTGGAGGTCCTGGAGAAGAACGGATGGCTCCTCATCTTCCCCGAGGGGAGCCATTTTCGCCGGTTCACACTGCGCCCCCTGCAGAAGGGGTTGGCTCGCATCGCCTTCGCGGCGCAGGAAGCCTGGGGCTGGCGGAGAGAGATTCCCATCCTCCCGGTGGGGCTCCAGTACGAGTCCCACACGGCCTTCGGAAGCCGCCTCCTGATCCAGTTCGGTCCTCCCCTCTCCTCCCTGGCTTACAGAGACCTCCACTCCCGGAGCGCAAAGGAGGCCGAGAGGGCCCTCACCGCAGAGCTCTTCGAAGCCATGAAGCGCCTGATCCTCCTACCGCCCCAGGAGGATGGGGCCTACCGGGAGGCTCTCCGGCGCTGGGAGGAGAACCGCAACCGGTTCCGGGACCTGGAGGAACAGTTCCGGGCCGACAGGGAGCTCATCTCAGAGATTCGCGTGGGTCCGGAACAGGGGACACCCCCGTTGGACGACACCCTCCCCGGGCCGGCTGGACGGGAGGATGGAGGGCGTGTGGGGGCTGCCGCGTCAGGGGGTGAGGACCGTTCGGAGTCGATCCCCCCCTCGAGAGGTGGCACCTGGAGGGTGTGGAGGAAGCTGGCGGGGTACGGATTGAGTCTCCCCGGACTTCTCCTCCACTTGCCCCCTCTCCTGGGAATCCTGGCCTGGGAGAAAGCCCTCGTGAAGGATTGGCACCTGGCGCCAGCCGTTCGCTTCACCGTCGGGATGTTCCTGATTCCCGTCTGGTACGTGTTGGCGCTGGCTCTGTGGCACCGTCACACGGGGTCTCTCATCTCGGGCCTTCTCCTCCTGGCTTCCATGCCTTTCTTCCTGTGGCTCTGGAGCCGTTCCTGGCACTGGACGCGGTAGGGATGGGCCGTCCCTAACCTGGTTCCTCGGCCTGCCCCCCCAGCCCCAGGAGCTCGGCAGCGAGCCTGTTCACGAGAGGGTCTACCACCGCTGCAACCCGTGGGTCCACCTCTCCATACCCCCGGAGTGCCCGGGACCGACAGTCCAGGGCCAGACCCCACCAGTGCCCCGCAAGTGCCGCGAGTTTGCGGTTCGGATCAGGGCCGGCCTGGCTCAGCGCAAGCCCCAGCCTCTGGGCTGTCTCCCTGACCGTCCCCCCGACGGCCTCCAGGGCAGCCACGATCCGGCCGGTCTCCGCCCCTGACGGGGACGATTGCCGAAACCAGAGAATCGCTTCTTCGATCTCCGAGTCGAGTTGCCGCAGGCTTCCCTCCAGGTGCCTGCGTTGGCCTTCCGTAAGGAGGGCCCGAGCGTCCTCGGAGCCCCTCACGCCTCGTCCCCCGCCGTCACCGTACCTCCCTGGCGGGCGGCGGCCGGGCCCCAGACAGAAACAGGGTCGTCGCTCCCCGCTGTGCCGAGAATCCCCTCCAGGGCGCCAACTCCTTCAGCCAGACGCTCGAGTGCCGTCACGCCTTCCTCTCGGACTCCCGCGTGGGCCCGAGCCGCCCGGACGAGGGCGGTCCGGATCCCCTCCTCCGCCGCGAGGGCCCTTCTTTGCAGCTCGGCGAAGAAGCCCCGTACGGTCTCCTGGGCCCGGTAGAGCAGATCTCCCCGGATGCGGCCGACGTTCCGATCCAGGTCTCCGGCAACCAGATGTCTGGCCTTCCTCCTCAGCCGCCATCGAAAGACCTTCCGGGGCAGGAGGAGACCCAGGACGTCCACTGTGAGCTCGGGGCTCATTCCCTGGACGTGGTAATAGAAGTCGTGGGAGTCCAGGAGATCCTTGGGGGGCGGTGGTGTCGGGAGGACTACACCCAGCTCCTCCTCCACCCATGAGGCCAGCGTGGAGCCGGTGGCGTCCACTCCTTTGGCGGTCCGGATCATGGCCTCCCGAAGCCCTCCCCGGAACCGGGCTTCGTTCTCCACCCACCAGGCGTCGAAGGCTCCGCTCACATCGAGGGTGAGCCGATCCGACACGGAGCGGATCAGGGCCGCGTTTCCCAGCTCGGGGTGTTCCTCCAGAACTCCCATCACAGACTCCACCAGCGAATCCTGGACTTCATTCGCGCGGTCTCGGAGAGAGGCGGCGGCCCGCTCCACCAGGCGCCGGGAAGCGTCCACGAGGATCGGGTGAACCTCCTCACGCCGAAGGGCCAACTCCCGCCTGAGATCCTCCAACTTGACGAGCCGATCCTCCAGATTCGCATCGGAGAGACGGATGGCGCGCTCCTCCACCCGCAGGCGGACCCTGAGCTCCGTGGCTATGGCCTGCAGGCGCCGTAACGCGGCGTCTCGGGACACCTCACTACCCTTTTCGCGAACCATCTCCAGGAGACACTGGCGGAGGCGCTGGATTCCCTCCCCTCTGCCGCGGAGGGCCAGGGTGGACGAAACGGGAACCAAGTCTACTTCTTCCGTGGACACCCCTCGGATTCTGGCCAGCTCCCTCCGGTTGAACCCGATGGCCTCCGTCCAGTCGTCCTCGGGGTAGAGGTCCACCTTGTTGAGGACGAAGATGAGGTGTTGGGTATGCTCCAGGAGGGCTTGGAGATAGACCCCCTCCGCCTCCCCAATTGGAGGATCGGGGGACAGGACGAGTATGGCGGCATCCACTCGGGGGAGAAAAGCGTAGGCCCGCCCCGTGGCGCCGGGATCCATGGACCCGATCCCTGGCGTATCCACCAGTACCACCCCCCCCTCCAGGAGCGGAGTGGGCAGCCCCACCTCCACGAACGTCACACCCAGGCGGTTGGTGGGGTTTCGTTCCTCCGACACGAAGTCAGGGAGCGAAGCGAGGGGAGCTTCACTCTCTCGCCCATCCTCGAAGACGACTCTCAGTCCCCGCTCCCTGGCCCAGCGCAGACAGGTGACCACTGACGTGACGGGAACCACGCCGGTGGGAAGGACGGCCTCACCCAGGAGTGCGTTGAGGAGCGTGCTCTTCCCTCGCTTGAACTGACCGACCACGACGATCCAGAGCTCACCCCGCTCCAGCGGCTCCCGTGCATCCTGAGCCCGTCGCGCGAGATCCAGCGCATTGAACTCCTCGGCCAACCTCTCCAGTCCCTCCAGGGATTCCCGAAGGTCCTGCACCGCGGCTCTCTCTGCTGTCTCGGGTTTGGTGCTCATACTTCTTCCCGTCTCGGGGCTCCGCACGTGCCGGACAGGGGAAAAGAAAAAACCTGCCCGACGAGTCCGTCGTGCAGGAGTCATCAGCCGCTGGGGGCGGCGGTTCGAGGCGAACTCCATCGCCGTTGAAATCCCGCTCGGAATCTAGCCTCCGGGCCGTGGTTCACAAAGAGGGCTGAGGGCTTCCCACTGGAGCCTCTAGCGCCAATGCACTCCCCGAGCCGTGTACGATCTTGTGTCCGGGGAAGTTCGGAAAGTAGACCTGCAACCGGTCATCATGACGGCGTCCGCTCCGTATGCCGTTCAGGAGGTAGTTTCTGAGGAAGGGCCCCTTTCCGGCCCTCCACTCGTCGTAGACCACCCTGCCGAACCAGTCCCTGTAGAGGCGCCAGGACGAGTTGTACGTCGTCTTGAGCGTGTGGAGAAGCTCCTGCATCTCCTCCTTCCCGATGGTGGGGTGCCTCCAGATCAGGTGGCGGGAGTCGTACCTGTGCAGGTCCGGCTCGTCGATGCCGTATCTCGAGTCGATGGACCTCCACAGCTCCGTGTTGGGAAAGGGAGTGAGAACGCTCGCACGGTTGATCTCGAATCGGAGGTCCAGGAGACGGCGGGCGTCCCGGATGGTGGCTTCCCGGTCCATGTCCGGGTGGCCGACAATGGAGAACGCGTAGCGGAACATCCCCGGTTTCCGGGACGTCTCCGCCCAGTCCCGGATGTGGGCGAGAGCCTGTTTCTTGTTCATCCCCTCCAGGAGCCCTTCGTCCATGAACTCCACTCCGATCCCGGGCAGGCGAAGCCCCCGGGGATACCACCTCTCGAAGTTGGCCAGGAAGATCTCCACCCGGGACTGGGCAGCCCAGAACATCTTGTGCTCGGCCAGGAGGCGGGTCACCTCGTCGTAGTGGGCCGGATCGGCCCCGAAGGTCTCATCGAAGATGGCGACATACTTGATCCCGAGGCTCCGGTAGTAGGCAAGCACCCGGTCGATGCTCTCTATGCTCACCTTCAGTCGCTCCCGAATGAAGGTCGGAGTCTGGCAGAAGCTGCACCGGTAGGGGCACCCGAAGGCCGTATACAGAATCCCGAAGGAGAAGAACCGGAGCCCGAACATGACCGTGACGTTGGCCAGGATGGCCGGGTGCTCGATCTTCTCGGAGTCCAGCACGTACCCGAAGAGACCGGCGACCTCGTTGAAGCCCGGACCCTCCACGACCCGGTCCACCGCATCCTCCATCGCTGGAAAGGGCGCGCCATAGTTCCCGGCCCAGATCTCCTCTACGCCCTGGAGCCGTGCGGCCTCGATCATCTCCAGGATCTCCGGGATCTGATAGAGGTACACGCTGAATCCGACTACATCCCATCCTTCCTTCAGCTTCTCCGTATATTCCTCCCAGCTCGGGTATTCCAGGACCTCCACCTCCGGGACATTCTGCTTGAGGAACCTCAGCCCAGGGCTGACCCGCACCACGGCTCCCGCTCGCGGGTACGTCTTCACGTGCTCCGCCACCATGTCCGTGATGACGTTCATCTTGTTGTAGACGGTAGTGAGCAGGACCCGCTTCATGATGCCCCTCCTCGCTCCCCCTCCCGGACTGGAGAGGGGGACTGCACCGGCGTCCCCGGTTTCCGGAGGTGAAAGCTCCAGTAGGTGAGTTCGCGGTTGACGAAGGCTCGAAACCGCCGGCTATTCGTGGTTGCCGAGACCTCGTAGAATCCCCGCCTCATGTAACGCGGCACCCGTGACTCGATCAGTGCGCGGCGGGAGGAGGAATCCTGATGCATGGCCCGAATCACGTTCTCCCGGATGTCCGAGGCCCGGAGGGTCAGGAACCCGGCGTCTCGTAGAAGCCCCCTGGCCCTCGCCACGGTCCCCCTCTTCAGGACGTCGGCAAACAGGAAGTGTCCCCCCGGCTTCAGGACCCGGAAGACCCCTGCGAAGAAGGCGGCGAGATCTCCGTAACACCGGGCCGACTCGATGTTGACGACCACGTCGAAGCGTCCCGGGGAGAAGGGGAGCCTCTCGGCCTCCCCCCGCACAAAGGTGAGGCCCGGCGCCCTGTGGAACCGGTTGCAGAAGGCCGTCGTGGCGGCAGAGATATCGAGGCCGACATACTCGGCGGGACGCCGGCGACGAGTCAGGAAGATCGCCCCTCCGCCGCGTCCGCATCCCACCTCCAGAACCGCTGCATCCTCCAGGGGCGCATCGCAGGTCACGTGGTGATAAAGCTGGATCGCGTTCCGGTCCTTCTCATCCTCTGAGCCCAGGTCGAGAGCGGAGGAGGACCCGTGCGGATGGGCAAAGCCGTAGTTCAAGAAGACGTTCGACTGGTCCCGGTCGAATCGTCTGAGCAGGAAATGGAGGAACCGCCAGAGAGGCTTCCGGGCCCCCGCAGGAAGCTCGCAGCAGTTCTCGGCGAGATAGGTCAGCAACATCGGTCCTGGCGCATGAAGAGGGATCAGTCTCCGGTCTAAGCCCCACTGCCGGAACCCGTCCCTTGAAAAATGGACAGGTCGATGTGGGAACGGGGTACGTCGGGGGACGTAGGCCGCAGCGAGAGATTACGTAGGCGGGGGCCCACCCTTCGCACGATCCCGCCCGGTGGTCCCCTTGCCCTCTTTCCCCGCGTGCCTGCAGTTTGCGTTCCTGTCTCTCCCCGGTCCTCGCGCCGGGGCTTGCTCGTTGTCTCAAGAAGTTCGGGGGACCCCATGCACCGACTCATCGCATTGATCCTGCTGGCGCTGCCGGCGTTCAATCCGCTACCCGTCCAGCTCCACGCCCAGTCGAGGGGTGGCCGATCCCCGATGATGGAATCGGTGGATCCGGCCCTGCTCCAGGGGTTGGAGTACCGCCTGGTCGGGCCGAACCAGGGCGGTCGCGTGACCACGGTCACGGGTGTGCCGTCTCGGCCCACCACCTTCTACATGGGGGTGGCCAGCGGTGGGCTCTTCCGCACAACGGACAGCGGGGAGACCTGGGTTCCCATCACCGACGGGAAGGTCCCACTTGGCTCCACAGGGGACGTGGCCGTTGCCCTCTCCGACCCGAACGTCATCTACCTGGGCACAGGATCCGACGGGGTGCGGAGCAACGTCTCCACCGGCCGCGGGGTCTACAAGACCACCGACGGCGGCGACACCTGGGAGTTCGCCGGGCTCTACGACGTGGGACAGATTGGGGCCGTGCGTATCCACCCCACCAACCCGGATATCGTCTGGGTGGCCGCGAACGGTGACGTTTTCAAGCCCACCCCGGAGCGGGGAATCTACAAGACTACCGACGGCGGCAGGAGCTGGCGGAAGACGCTCTTCGTCTCCGACAGCACCGGGGCGATGGACGTGGAGATCCAGCCCGGGAATCCAGATGTCGTGTACGCCTGGATGAGCCGCATCGAGAGGAAGCCCTGGACCATCATCTCGGGGTCTTACGAGGGAGGGTTCTACAAGAGCACCGACGGTGGAGAGACCTGGAAGAACATCCGGACCGGTCTCCCCTCAGAGCTCATCGGCAAGGGGAACCTGGCGGTGACGGCGGCCAAGCCGGACCGGATCTACGCCCTCATCGAGGCGAAGCCCGGCGGTGGCGTATACCGCTCCGACGATTCCGGTGAGAGCTGGCAGATGGTGAGTGACCAACCGGCCATGATCCAGCGCCCCTTCTACTACACCACTCTGGGGGCCGATCCCACGGACGCCGACGTGGCCTACGGAGGAGCCGAGAGCTTCTTCAAGACCACCGACGGTGGCGTGACCTGGTCGAGGCTGGGGACTCCCCACGGGGACAACCACAACATCTGGGTGAGCCCGAACGACGGCCGGGTCATGATCCAATCCAACGACGGGGGCGCCAACGTGTCCGCCGACGGCGGGTTGACCTGGTCCACCCAGATGAACCAGCCCACCTCGGAGATCTACGGGGTGTGGATGGATGACCGCTTTCCCTACCGGCTCTATGGCGCCCAGCAGGACGACGGGACGCACATCATCTCGAGCATGGCGGACGGTGGAGAGCGGGGGGTGGATGAGTGGCCCGGGCCGGGATGCGAGACCGGTCCCCTCATGCCCCATCCCCTGTACGACAACATCGTGTACGGCTCCTGCAAGGGGCAGTACAGCGTCATGGACACCGAGACGGGGCAGTCCAGGAACTACTGGATCGGTGCCCAGTCCCTCTACGGAAATCCCGCTCGGGATCTGATCCTCCGCTTCCAGCGTGTGTCCCCAATGGAGGTGTCACCCCACGATCCAGAAGTCCTGTATTACGGCTCCCAGCATGTGCACCGGACCCGGGACATGGGCGTCCACTGGGAGACCCTCTCCCCGGACCTGACCGCTACGCCCGAGGGCACCCAGGGCGTCAGCGGGGAACCCATCACCAGGGACGTCACCGGCGAGGAGGTTTACTCCACCCTGTACAGCATCCGGGAGTCGGTCCTGGAGCCCGGGGTGATCTGGGTCGGATCCAACGACGGTCCCTTCCACGTGACCCGGGACGACGGAATGACCTGGACGGACATCACGCCTCGGGACCTGCCGCCGGGAGGCAGGGTCCAGAACGTCGAACCCTCGCCCCACCGCCCGGGATCGGCGTACTACGCGGTCCATCGGTTCCTGCTGGGGGACTACCATCCTTATATATACCGGACCGACGACTACGGGGAGACCTGGACCCTCCTCACCGACGGCACCAACGGAATTCCGGAAGACTGGCCGACCCGGGTGGTCCGGGAGGACCCCGCCCGGGAGGGACTCCTCTATGCCGGGACCGAGTTCGGCATGTTCATCTCCTTCGACAATGGGGCCCACTGGCAGTCCTTCCAGCTGAACCTCCCAAACGTGCCGGTAGCGGATCTCAAGGTCTATCACCAGGACCTGGTGGTGGCGACTCAGGGCAGGGCGTTCTGGATCCTGGACAACGTTTCCGCCCTGGCCCAGATGGCGCCGGAGGTGAGAACCTCCGAGGTCCATCTCTACGCGCCCCGAGACGGGTATCGGACGAGGGAGCGCCCCGACATTCTCGGACCGAACATCGAGTATTACCTGCCCACCGCTCCCTCCGGGACCGTAACCATCGACATTCTCGATGCAGCCGGAGGGGTGGTGAACTCCTATAGCAGCGGGGCGCCGGCGGCACCGCCGAGGGGCGGCCGGGGCGGTGGAGGCTTCCAGGGCCGGGGGGGAGGTGTCATGGTCTCCCGGGTAACCGCCAACGCCGGCCACAACCGATTCGTCTGGGACGTCCAGCATCAATCGGGCGTGGGCGCGCCTCCGGGCGAGTACCAGGCAAGGCTCACGGTGGGCAATACCACGCTCACGCAGCCGTTCACGGTCCGTATCGATCCCCGAATCGCGGCGGATGGAATCACCGTGGCCGACCTGGAAGAGCAGTTCGCCCACAACCTTCGCATGCAGGCCATGGTGGAGGAGGTCGACGGGCTGGTCCAGAGGGTCCAGGCGGCCCAGGCCCGACTTCAGGGTGCCACGGGTTCCGACGCCCAGCTTGCCCGGCAACTGGAGGAGCTGGCTCCACGGCTCATCACTCCGTCCATCCGGTACAGCAAGCCCGGGCTCCAGGAGCAGATCCGCTACCTGGCCGGGATGACCAGCCGGGTGGACCAGAAGATCGGGCAGGACGCCATAGACCGTTACCAGATCCTGCGAGCCCAGCTGGACGCCCTCACGGCAGAAGTGGACGGCCTGCTCAGGATCGGTGGGGACGGATAGGCTCCGGGGGGGGGTCGCCGGGGTCCCCCTCCACACCCCAGACCGCGAACCCCGTGAAGCCGTACAGGAGGGAGAATACCGGCACGAGAAACGCGAGCCACATATAGGGCAGATACTGAAGCGTGGGGACACCGAGCAACTGAGAGCACACCCCGCCGGCTGCCCCCCACGGCACCAGCGGCGCCGCGAGGGTGCCGGAGTCCTCGAGGGACCGGGTGAGCACCACACTGTCGATACTCCGGTCCTTGAAGACCGGCAGAAAGACCTGGCCCACCAGGATGAGAGCCAGTGCCTGATTGCCGGTGAACAGGATCACCAGGTAGCAGGAGACGAGCACGGCCGCGATGAGTCCCCCCGTGCTTCGAATCCAGCGGGCCATTCCCTCCACGAGGACCGTGAGCACACCGGTCGCCTGCAGGGCGCCACCCAGGGCTCCTGCCAGGAGAACGAGAACGATCACAGCCTGCATGGAGGTCATTCCCCCCCGGGTCAGGACCTGGTCGACACTCCCGACGCCGGTGTTGGAAACAAAGCCCACGGTGGCGACCGAAAACACCGAGGCCAGAGAGCCTTCCTGGAACACCCCGGCCCAGGCCATTCCCACCACGACGCTGACAAAGAGCAGCAGGAGAGTGCCGACTCTCCGGAGCGCCATCCCCAGCATCAGCAGGATCGGGACGAGATGCAGAGGGGACACGTGCCAGTGATCCCCGATGGCCGCCAACATCAGTGGGATCTGGTCCAGCTCTACGGAGCCCTCGCCTCGGCCCACCAGGAAGAAGAGCCCGAGGGTAATGATGGCTGCCGGAATGGTGGTGTACATCATTGAGCGAATGTGCCGGAACACGTCCGCCTCTCCCACCGCCGCGGCGATATTCGTGGTATCGGACAGCGGCGACATCTTGTCCCCGAAATATGCGCCGCACAGCACCGCTCCCGCGGTGACCGGGACGTCCACCCGAAGGGCCACCGAGACGCCGACGAGGGCGATACCCACCGTCCCGATGGTGCCATAGGAGGTACCCATGGCGAGGGACATGAGTAGACAGACGAGAAACGCGCTGGGCAGGAAGAAGGTGGGCGAGAGGATCCGCAACCCGTAATAGACGAGCGTCGGGACCACTCCCCCCTGGATCCAGACACCCACCAGGGCCCCGATGAGAAGGAGGATCAGGAGCGCCACGCCGACCTTGCTGACCCCGTCGATCACCCCCGCCTGAAACGTGGCCCACGGCCGGTGGAGAAGGAGGTTCAGAACCCCTACCGCTCCCACCCCCAGCGTCAGGGGCAGAAACACGGCCTGGAGGCCGGTCTGGAGGGGAAGGCCCACGATCACCGTACCGACGACGATCACCACGATGGTGACGGCTTCCCCGAATGTGGGCGCTCGGCCTTCGCTCAGAGATCCCTCCGGTTTTTCGTTCGTGGAGCGGCGGAGCTACCCCCGGCTATCCGCTCTCATGGAATCGATCCACATGGCCCGAATCGATCCTCAGGGCCCGCTCGGGATCGGCTCCCGATGGCCCGTCGGCCACGGCCTGTACACCAGGAGCATGGGCAGCGGGATTCGGAGA
>Ga0316577_10001347_pt1 | contig 11523 bp, 7 predicted proteins | sample S5NA_FD_203073 | JGI IMG/M metagenome (GOLD analysis project Ga0316577, IMG submission 203073) | Rhizosphere microbial communities from salt marsh grasses in Alabama, United States - S5-7_050615r2r1 | ecosystem: Host-associated > Plants > Roots > Rhizosphere | place: USA: Alabama | collected... | reverse complement strand
GCCATGTTGCCGTTGACACGATCGGTCATGTGCGTTCCTCCTCCTCGACAGATCGGCCAGCCCACTGCAGCAACACCGCGCTACAGCACCTTCCTGGCTGGCTCAAAGCGCTCCATGAACAACAGATCTAGCTCGCTAAGCAGCCCTCCTTTCCGTCTATCAGCCTCACGGGATGAGTGGCACTTTCAGTCGTGACACAATACAATTGGTACCAGGTTCGCCGTGCAGATTACTGCTCAGGTGCGCATTGTAGCATAACCCGACAAGAACGTCAAACCGGCGCTTGCACGCAAGAGGAGATCGGCTGGCTGCCAAGCAGGCGCTTTTCTCCCACACCATCCACGAACCCCTTTTCAGAAGAGGCTCGCGCACAACCCAAGAACCAGTTCCCCCCAAAAGGGTCAAGTCCTGTCCAAATCCAGATTCTCGCTCACTCGCCGGCCGAAGAGCCGCTGCGATGCCCGGCGCGCTTGGACTCCAGATCGCGATCCAGCTCCCGTTTGATGAGCACCAGGGCCACGACCGTGACCAGGATAAAGGCCAGGGCGATGATCATGCCCAGGCGGCGCGTGTCGAGCCCTCGCAAGGCCTCTTCCGCCGAAGCTTGGGCTTGGTTGCTGAGCTCCATCGACTCCTCGGCCTTGGCCTGGATTTCTTCCACGATCACATTGTGCTGCAAAGCTCGCGACTCGACCAGGGGCGTATTAGCCTGATGGAGCAACTCCTCTTGCTCGGCCATGATCAGTCGCCGCTCAGTGGCCTGGGCGATCGTGGCTTCCGCCTCCTCGTAGGCGGTATCGGCGGCAGTGAGCGACTGGTAGATGGCATCCACCTGCCCGGCAACAGCACTGCCTGGCGCATGGCACATGCCGCAGTGGCGATCGTCCGTGCCCACAAGCAGATCACGCGTTGGCCTCGGGACATCGTGCTGCCCATGACAGGTGACGCACTCGGGGGCAGCCTGGCCGGTCATCCCGGTTCTGTGAGCGCCCTCCAAGTAGTAATCTTCTGTCTTGGCATGACACTGGCCACAGACATTGGCCACCTGTTGATAGCCCGGAGGAGCAGCCCCATGTTTTCCGTGGCATGTAGAACAGGTGGGCGCCCGCAGATCCTGATTCTCGAGCATTGCCACACCGTGGACGCTTTGCTGATACAGGCCATATTGGTCCGCAGGGATGCCGTACGAACTCATGAGCGCCTGATCGGCGTGGCACCCGGCACACATCTCGGGCTCGTTGGTGGGATAGACCTGCGAGGAAGGATCCGAAGCTTTTAGCACCCGATGCTGATCGTGGCAGTCGAAGCAAGTCGCCACATTTGGATCGCCTTCCAGCAGGGCCTGTCCATGTTGGCTCTGCCAGTATTGGTCCAATTGGTCGGTGGGCAAGTCGAAGGGCCGCATCAGGTCTACCCGCGTATGGCACGACCCGCACAGTCCAGGGATGCTCTCCTTCGGCAACGGACCCAGAAAGCCCGCTTCAGGGGACATCGCCGCCCCGGCATCTGCCTGGGTTGGATCCCCTCCATGGCAACTGACGCAACCCACCCCTTGCCGCGAGTGGACGCTCTCGGACCAGTCCGCCGTGATCTGCTCGCTCCGGCCTCCCAACCCTTCATGGCAGGTAATGCAAGTATTTTCCCCGAACATCTCCGGTTCTTGGATCGGGGTAGGCACAATCTGGACAGAGGGTGGCAGGACCGCTGTCGGCTCTGGACTTGGGGCTGCCTCTTCCCCGCCTCCAGCTTCATGGCACCCAAGACAGCTCTCGTTGCCACGGCCCTCGTGATCGGCAGGGAAGGGCTTCACCTGGCCGGTATCATGGCACATCAGGCAATCCTCGCGGCCCTCGACCGGGTGGGGTACCCCTGGGATCGCCGCGGCTGCGGTTGGCGCTTCTGTGGTTGGGGCCTCTGTGGTTGGGCTTGCAGGGGCCTCACCTGGCTGGTGACAGTTCAGACAGGTCTCCTTCGCCCGGCCCTCGTGATCGGCTGGAAAGGGCTTCATCTTTCCAAGATCATGGCACACCAGACAGTCTCCCCGGCCTTCAATGGGATGGGGAATGACAGGGATCGCCGACGCTGCTGTGGCTGGCTCGGCTGTGTCCACAGCAACCACGCTGATTTGATGGCAGTTCAGGCAGAACTCGTTGGTCTGAAAAGAATGATCCCCGGGGAAAGGTTTCATCGCACCCTGAGCATGGCAAACCAGGCAATCTTCCTGGCCTTCTTTGGGGTGAGGCACTGGCGGGATACCCTCCGGATCACCGATCAGATGGCATTCGGTACAAGTCTCGTTGGTCACCCCCTGGTGCTCTTCTGCAAAGTCTTCGCCCCCGGCATGACAGCCCAGGCAATCTAGGCGGCCTACTATCGGGTGGGGTACAGTCTCGCTCTCATCCAGTCGCGGCAGGCCATAGGCGGAAGCTGCCAAGGATAGCAGCACGATGGGCACAGCAAGTACTAGCAAGATTCTCACGATACGCATAGCCTCATCCTCCCCTAACTGTACCAGCCCCAGATCGATATCGCCAAAAAGCCAAGCAGAATGAGCACCAGAATCACCATCGCCAACCGGCGCTTGCCCGGCCGGCGTTCCTCCTTGCGATCCAGGAAGGGCAGTAGGATCAGCAGCAGGATGCCAATGGCCGGAATAAAGATTCCGGCCAGTTCGGCCAGGACGCCAGGGCCGATGATCATCGGTGGCACCTTGATGAACTGGTAGATCCACAGGAAATACCACTCTGGCTTGATATGCATGGGGGTGTTGAAGGGATCGGCTTTTTCTTCCAGGCCCGTCGGCAACAGGGAAGCGAGGACGATCAGGCCGGCCAGTACCAGGTAGCTGACGATCACTTCTAGGATGATGTAGTTGGGGAAGAAGGGAATGGTCTGTTCCTCTGGATACTCGGCGTGTTTGAAGCGGACAGGCCCCTCACTCTCCTGTTGAGACATCGTCTTTGCGTCTCCTTCCACGTGGCTACCCTCCTTGCTCCCGGCCTACAGCGGACCGGAAATCCCCTGTCGGCGGATGATGATAAAGTGTGCCCCCAGGAACACAAAGGCCAGCATCGGCAGCACAAGCATGTGGATGCCATAGAAGCGGGTCAGGGTCAATCCTGTGATCTCCATGCCACCACGCAGCAGTCCCAACAAAGCCTCGCCGATCAGCGGCACGACCCCCAGAATCTCGCTACCCACCGTCGAGCCCCACAATGCCTTCTGATCCCAGGGCAAGAGGTATCCGGTGAAGCCAAACGCCAGGGTCAGCAGCAGCAGGACAACGCCCGCCACCCAATTCAGCTCGCGTGGCTTCTTGTATGACGCGGTGATGTACACCCGCAGCATGTGTGCCACACAGAAAGCGATCATCAGGCTAGCCGACCAGGAATGGATACTGCGGATCAACCACCCAAATCGAACGTTGTTCATTATGAACAGAATGCTTTCGTAGGCCTGGTCCGGGGTCGGCTTATAGTAAAGGGATAGCAAAATGCCGGTGACGCCCTGGATGGCGAACAGGGCAAAGGTGATCCCGCCCAGACAAAAGTACCACTTGATGGCATGCTTGGGTACTGGCTTCTTGAGAAAGGCTTCTAGCGGGATGCGCACGTCGAACCGCTCGTCGAACCAATCCCCCACGCGCGTGGTCCAGCTCCTGCGAGATGTGGTCTCCATCAGCTCTCCACTCCTTCCACATAGATCTGATCACCGTCGACGCGAACCCGATAGGTGGGCAGCGGCGACGGCGGTGGGCCAGCGACCACCGCACCATTGGTGTTAAAGTAGGCCTCGTGGCAGGGACAGGCGATTAGTTGCCGCTGCTCGTTCCAAAAGAGGATGCACCCCAGGTGAGTGCAGGTGGCGGATAGGGCCTGGTAGCCATCGGGGGTGTTGATCACCAGGACCGGCTTGTTATACACCGAAAAGACCTGGCCCGTGCCCGGAGGCACATCCGCCGTCGAGGCAACGTTCACCGCCCCCCCCCCGGCAGCACTCGCCTGCTTGGGAGGCCACAGGTAGGCGATGATAGGGGTTAGTACGCCTCCGACGGTCACCAGCGCTGAGAAGCCCAACAGCGCGTACTTGAACAGGCCCCGCCGGCTGACCGGTTCCTCCAAGGGGCCCTTGCCTGCTGTATTGCCAGTTTCGTTCATCGCGTTCTCCCTCATTGGTCTACACACTGTCCGTCTCCCCAGACGGCCGCCCGATGACGAAAGACTTGATTCAACTCACTATGAAGGAAAGAGAAGCTGACCCACAGGCTGTAGTATACCATATTTCTGCTGACAGGCCAAGCTCCATTCGTATCCCCCGAACCTGCAACCTCCCTGACCGCGGCTAGGATGCGAGTGCCCTTGGAGCCAGTCGGTACTGGATCCACACCAGGATCAAATCTCCCGGCACCTGAGACTCGGGGTTTCCCACTCCGCCTGCGAAAAAGGCTGAGAACAAGCAGGAGGCGGGTATGGTATACCCGCCCCCGTGTGATCGATCAGGTGCGCTGTCCGCACCCTATCCAGAACGTCTACGTGTTTCTCTAGGGTCGGGTCAGCCCGCTCACGTCCCCGCCCAAGTCCTCGATGCCATCATACAAGAATTGGAGGACATACTTGGGGTTGTGGGCAAAGGCACCCGGGTCCTTCTGCGCATACTGGTAGTTGTAGGCGGCCTTGACCAGGCTCGGCGTCCAGGTGGCATACCGCTCGCCCGCGTCGTCAAAGAAATAGGGATAGGCACCGCCGTCATACACGATGGGGCTGACGCCCTCGGTGCTCTCGGCATAGGCCTGCATGGCAACATACAGCGCGTCGGCCATGCCGGCTACCTCGCTGGCGATGCCGCCCGAGGTATCGCCATTGCCGTCATAGTCGGTGCTGTCCATACGGATGTCGCTGACATCCTCGAACTCGCCATGGCAGGCAGCGCAGGCTTCAACCTCAACCTCCAGGCCATGGGTACTGTGGCACTGCACGCAGTTGCTGTAGGGCTCCACGTGTGCATTCCGGCCCACGTACTCTTTGCCTTCGTACTGGTAGGCGCCCTGGACTTCGGAGCCAAAGAGGGTCGCACCGGCGGCAAAGTAGTGGACGTTCAGGAAACGCAGGCTTTCGGAGACAGTGTCAGCTTCCGTGTCGCCTATCGCCGCATTGACCTGGACCGTCGACGACCGGCCCTGGTGGCACTCCAGGCATAGATTGGCATCGCTGCTGCCGGTACTAACCGCAGCCCCACTGGGGAACTCGACCTCTTCGGGCGCGTAGCGAGTAAAGGTTACCAAATCGTCGTGACATGTGGCGCAGTTCATGCTGCCCGACTGCGGCATAGAAATGTTGGCCTCGTTCTCCAGGAACTGGGGCAGACCGTCGGCCTGGTGGCACTTCACACAGCCACCCTCCACGGCCGCATCTTCGTCCCAGTGGCGCCACGCCTCCTCGGAGCCAGCAAAGTGACCAGCATCGATGCGGTTGGCCGCCGACAGGTCGACGGGTGCCGCGATCTTTTCGTTCAGGCTCTCGATCGAGTCGTACAGCAGCTCGATCATGTACTTGCCGCCGTGAGCGTACGCCCCCGGATCCTTGAGCGAGGTCTGGTAGTTGTACGCTGCCTTGAGCAGGCGCGGCGTCCAACTGGCGTATCCTTCGCCCGCGTCGTTGAGGAAATAGGGATAGGTCCCGGCATCGTAGCTGATCGCCGCACCTGCTACCTCATCACCATAGGCCTGGATCGCCTGGAGGAGCATGCCCTGGAGGCCCTCGAGCTCGTAGTAGATGCCCTCTTCCATATCGCCATCGCCATCATAGTCGCGCATGGAGCCGGCCATGCGGACATCCTTCGGATCGCTCTCGCTATGGCACTCGGCGCAGACTTCCACCCGGAGCTCTAGGGTGTGCTGGTCGTGGCACTGGACGCAGGCATCCTCGCCTTCGACATGATCAAAGACAGCATCGTACATCTTGCCTTCGTACTCGTAGCCGCCCTTGACCCAGGTGCCGTATCGCGACGCGGCTGCCGCTTTGTAGTGGATGTTGGTGAAGCGCAGGTCTGCGCTCACTGTATCCTCGTCGGTCACGCCTGCGCTCTCGATGCCCGCGTCGACCTGCACCGTCGAGGCACGGCCCTGGTGGCACACCGCACAGCGGGCCGAGGGACCTTCGATCGTCAGGGAGATGCCGGACGGGAAAGTCACCGTCTCCAGTGCCATCGCCGCCTCGTTGTGGCAGGCCACGCACGAGACGACCTCGCCAACGGGGACGGCAGGGACTTCTTCGCCCGCCACGGCAGCCTGGTAGCCGGTCGAGCTATGGCAGGTGGCACAGTTAGCCGGGACTTCCTTGGGATCGTCTTCGTCCCAGTGGCGGAAGGCTTCGGCCTCTACATCGGCGTGCGCCGAACCAGCCCACTCAAGCTCAAAGGGAATTTCCAAGGCTGCTGGCTCAACAGGCGCCGGTGGTTGGACCTCAGGCTCCGGTTGCACCTCGGGTTCCGGCTCGGGCTCGACGACCAACTCTGGGGTCGGGGTGGCCTCGGGTTCGGTGTTCACCACCTTGATCCCCTTCACCGGATAGTCGGTATAGTTGCCGTCCTCGGTGACCACGCGCAGGAGCAGGGCATATGTCCCATCAGGAACCGCCTCTGTGTCCCATACAGCCAGTTCCCCGTCGACCACCGCAGTTGTAAAAGGCGAACCAGCCAGGGCCGTCCACAGCGCATCGTTGCCTGGAACGGGATTGTAGTGCAGTTCGTACTTCCAAAAATCGGGATCGGTAGCGGTCCCTTCGATAGAGACCTGGCCGCGCACCGACGCTCCTTCACTCGGTGAGGTGATGCCGTTCTCTGGCGCAGCTCCGATAATCAGGGACGCCGGGACCATCAGCAAGAACAGAAGCACCACACTTACCAGAACAGTCTTCCATTTCATTTTGTCATCTCCTCCTAGTTCGTAGTTTCACCCGCAAACATTGACCTACAAAACGATCGTGGCTGATAGTTGCAGGCGAAAAATCTCTATTGCCTGCCCCAGAATTGCGCGGCCTTCTCTCTGAAACGCAGTGAACGTCCTTGGTTCAAAGGCTAACCGAGGATACTTCATGATAACATATTCGAATCGGAAACACACCTGGCATCTGTCCCCATTCTGAGGGGACATTCCGGCAATTCGTGAGGATACCCGCGACAAGTGACATCTGTCCCTACTCTTTCGGGACAAAGCGGTAACGGTCACCGGGCAAATTGTGGAATGGGCGCCTTGATGGTATAATGAAAAGCTGGAGGGTGAACTTGGCAACGCTGACCGAGGTCTTGGAAGTCAACTGGATCATTCTCTACTTTATCTATGGTCAGGTCTTTTTCGTCACCGGCCTGGTGACAGGGCTGCAATGGCGTCGCCAGAGCGATCTGGAACTGGCCCGCCCCTTGCCCTGGCTGGCTGCCTTTGGCATTGCCCACGGCCTCAATGAATGGGGCTATATCTTTATCCCATTCCAAGCGCTCTACATGGATGACGCCGTGGTGCGCCTGATGGTCATCGCCCACCTGCTCCTACTGGCCCTCTCCTTCTTCTTCCTCTTCCAGTTCGGCATCGAGCTAATCTTGCCCCTCTTTCCCCGGCTTCTGTGGCTGCGCCTGCTACCCGCCGCCATTCTGTTGCTGTGGGGGGTGGCTGTCTTCCTGCGTGGCACCCTGTCCCAGGATTCCCTCAACGTGCTGGTCGCCATCGGCGACGGGTGGAGCCGCTACCTGCTGGCCTTACCCGGTTCCCTCTTGTCCAGCGTCGGGCTCTTTTACCAGGCACGACAGATGCGAGATCTGGATCTGCCACGCATCGCGGCCTACCTGCGTGGCGCGGCCTTTGCCTTCCTGGCTTATGCCCTGGCTGGCGGCCTGCTCGTCCCCACCAGCCCGATCTTTCCGGCCAACCTGCTCAACTACAGCCTCCTTGCTGGCACGATCCAGATCCCGGCCCCGGTCTTTCGCTCGATCTGCGGCCTGGCTATGGCCTTTTTTATGGTGCGCTCCCTGGACGTCTTCCAGGTCGAGGTTGACCGCCGCCTGGCCGCCATGGAACGAGCTCAGGCTCTGGTTGCCGATCGGGAACGGATTGGCCGCGAACTCCACGACGGCATCGTCCAGAACATCTATGCCGCCGGACTGGGCCTCGAGGAGGCCCACCATCTGGTCGTGGAAAGCCCCAGCCGGGCCCAACAGCAACTGCGCAGCGTAATGGATGCCCTCAACCGCACCATCCAGGACATCCGCCGCTACATCTTTGATCTCAAGGTTGCCGAGCAGAGCCTCGAGCTGGAGCGCGTCCTGGAAGACTTGGTACAGGATCTGCAGTTGGACACTCTGTTGGAGGTGGATCTGGAGGTAGTGGGACAACGTTGCTGTTGGATGAATCCCCGGCAGGTCGGCCACATCTCTCAGATTGCCCGCGAGGCCCTGAGCAACGTAGTTCAGCACGCCGCTGCCAGCCACATCTCGATCCAGCTCAGCTACCTCGGACACAGTACCCGTTTGGCCGTGAGCGACGACGGCAGTGGCGTGGACTGGGCTACCTTGGACGGGAGTGCCCACCAGCAGCAGGGCATGGCCAACATGCAGGCCCGCGCCCGCATGCTGGGTGGCGAGCTGAATTTTCAAAACAGGTCCGGTGGGGGCCTGGAGCTGGTACTGATGGTTCCCTGCAATGGAGCGGACCCATCGCAGGAAAGCGGCTCAGGACGGCAACCATGAGCTTGCGAATTCTCCTTGTCGACGATCACGAAGTGGTTCGGGTGGGCGTACGGGCCCTAATCGAGCGCCAGGAGGACATGGAGGTCATCGGCGAAGCCAGTACCGTTCGCGAGGCCATCACCCAAGCTGAGCAACTGGCCCCCGATGTGGTGGTGCTCGATATTCGCCTCCCTGGAGGCAACGGCCTCGAAGCCTGCCGCCAGATCAAGGCCCTGCGACCTGATACCCGCATCATCGTGCTGACGTCCTACCCAGACGACGAGGTGCTCTTTGACGCCATCGGCGCCGGTGCTGATGGCTACGTGCTGAAGCAGATCGGCTCTGACGAGCTGATCCGGGCTCTCCAGCGTGTGGGACGGGGGCAGAGCCTTCTGGATCCCTCACTCACCGATCAGGTCTTTGCCAAGATGCGGCAGGTCAGAAAGCAAGAGCGAGCCCACGCATTTGCCGATCTCACAGCCCAGGAGATGCAGATCCTGGCGCACCTGGCCGAGGGAGAGACCAATCGCGAGATTGGGACCGCCCTCCAACTGAGCGAGAAGACGGTCCGCAACTATGTCAGCATCATCCTCAGCAAGCTGGGGCTCAATTCGCGGGCGCAGGCGGCAGCCTACGCCGCCCGGCACCGCATCGAGGATTATTTGTGAGGCGATTCAGAGTGAGGTCATCCCTATCAAAAAAGCCCGGGCTCAGGATTGCTCACCTGAGCCCGGGCTTCTAACTGAGGTGCGTTGCACCTTCCGACGTGCACTGCACCTGTGACATCTGAATTCGACACAGGCTTTGCCTCAGCTCACCGATCACAGACCTCCGGCTAAGACTCCGGCTTGTGGCACAGGACGCATTGCTCGTTCTCGTAGTCGGTGTGGTTCGATGGCGCCGGCCGGATCTGCCCTGCCGGATCGTGGCACATCAGGCAGTCGTCCCGGCCCTCCAGTGGGTGCTCAATCTCGGGTGCCACGCTCACCAACAAAGCAGCCGATTCGGCAAACCCTTCCGGGGTATGGCACGTGTCACACGTCCCGGGCAGGTGATTTTCCGGCGGCTTGTGGCAATTGCTGCAGACATATTCCGGTACCCGCTGCCCATCGGCATGGCACACATCACAAGTGGCCCTCTGGTGCGCGCCCACCAACGGCACCGGATGCAGTTCCGGCGGCAGGGTAGCATCTCCGAAGCTGGTTGGCGTGTGGCACTCCTCACAGTTCGGCCCAAAGTGGGTCTCGCTTGGAGGTTGGTGGCAGTCGGCACACTCGTAGGTCAGCTCCTCGCCGGCTGTATGGCAGTCCGAACAGGCAAGGACGGCGTGGGCTCCTTCAAGGGCGACCGGGTGCTGGAAATCACCCAGATCTGCCAGCTCCCATCCCTGTGGGGTGTGACAATCCTCACACGTGGTCCCAAAATGGGGTTCCATTGGTGGTTCGTGGCAGTTGGCACACACGTACTCGGGCTTTTCCACACCGGCATGGCAGTCATGGCACCAGACCTCGGCGTGTTTCCCCTCCAGCTCAATGGGGTGGGGAAAGGCCGCGTCGAGTTCGACGTAGGGCCAGGATCTGCCATGGCAGCTCGAATTGGCGCAGAAACTCGAGTCGTCGGACCCGAATTCGACCTTTCCATGGCAGCTCTCGCATTCGTCGTTGGCCAGAAAGCGGTGATCGGCGATAAAATTGGTCTCCACATGGGAGGCAGGCTCCTCGACATAGGACAACGGCACCTGGGGCGGCCGCTCGCCAGCCGTCACTGTTTCTGGCACGTTGTGGCAGATGTTGCAGTGCAAGCGGATCGACTCACCCGATTCGCTGAGATGCTTGCCATCATGACAGCGGAAGCAACCCGCAAAGTCCTTGTGTTTGCCGTTGTCGTCAAAGTCACGCCAGGTCACGCCAGGTTCTTCAAAAACCAACTGCTCAAGGAGCTGCTTGGCAAGTTCGTCGGCTTGTTCGATATCTTCCGGGTCGCTGGTAGCCACGTCGGGGTGCTCAGCCTCATATCGCGCCCTCACCACATCGACACTCTCTAGGGCCTCTTCCTGGCTGGTGTAGGGGGCGCTGAGCACACCCAGCATCTCCTTCTTGGCGTAGGGCAGCGCCTGGCTCAGTGCGCCGCTGGCCAGGGCTTCGTCGGTCAGGTTTTCAGGAGACGGAAAGGGATGGCCGACGCGGTTGTGGCAATCCACACAATCCATCACCTTCGACTCGGCGTTCTCGATCTCGTCTGGCGACAGGGGATTGGTCACATCATTGTATTCGATGACTCGGCCGTCAGGCAAAGTAGTTCGCACCCAGCCAATGTCCTGCTTGTGCTCGTCGGTGGCGATATACTCCACCGGATTGGTGATGTGCCAATGGATGCCGTAGCCAAGCCCTTTCAACCGGCTGCCAGCCCCGGTCTTGAGGATCAGATAGGTGCGCTTTTCCGTGTTCTCCTCATCCTGCTGGAAACGCTGGATTTCCCGCACCGTGTCACCGTGGAAAGCAGGGGGCCAGTGACATTTCTCGCAGGACTCGTTGGCCGGGCGCATCGTCTCCGATTCGAGGGGCCGGTCGTAGGCATCAAACAGAACTTCCGGCAGATGGCGGAAGTGGCTAGCCTTACGAAGAATATTCTCCAGGGTGCCGCCCCGGCCCATGTGGCACTCCGTGCACTTGACATTGGCGTGGAAGGAATCCTGGAAGGCTGCAACCTCCTCGGGGTGTACGTCGTGGCACGCATTTGCGCAGAAATCCACGCTGTTCGAGTATTCCCAGACCTGGATGGCGATCACGCCAAGAACGAGAAAGCCCA
>Ga0316577_10001345_pt1 | contig 11528 bp, 9 predicted proteins | sample S5NA_FD_203073 | JGI IMG/M metagenome (GOLD analysis project Ga0316577, IMG submission 203073) | Rhizosphere microbial communities from salt marsh grasses in Alabama, United States - S5-7_050615r2r1 | ecosystem: Host-associated > Plants > Roots > Rhizosphere | place: USA: Alabama | collected... | reverse complement strand
AGCAGCATGTTCACGGCAAAGATGTTAAAGAAGACAAAGATCGTCGGGATGATGGCGTAGACAAAGCCCGGCGGCTCGGCGCCCGCCGAGGACAGCGCCCCCAAGAAGTACATCATGATGACGATCCAGGGGACGATGCCGGCGATGCAGCCATAGATGAACGCGGTCCAGTCGGTCTTTTTTGTGGTCTGGTTGTGCAGTTCCATCATGATGCCGAACAGGTTCATCATGGCATTGATCCCGAACATGACGATCATGGTACCGAGATCCCAAATGCCGACCAGCATCCCAATGAGGACGATCATGAGCGATGAGCTCAGCGCGTACTCGTAAAAGCGGGCCTGGTTCATCCCCTTCTTCAACTGTGCCACATACCACTTGTAGCCGAAGGTGGAGAGCGCCAGGTGAGCGATGGCGGAGAGCAACAAGAATACCGCCACGGCGGGCCCAAACCGAAGCTCGTATATGAGCTGGGGATCTGGGTTCAATGAAGAGGTTCCGGGATCGAAGGCAAGATAGTTGGTGTAGATCGGGTACGTGGTGGCATTGCTGAGAACGATCATGAGGATGCCCTGCACCAGGTGCAGCCCTCCCATGATGGCGTTGAAGCGTCTCAGCCCCCTATACACGGACTCGTCTACCGCTGCAGCTTTGGGCTTGGCCTTTGATTTGGTCATCTCTCACTTTCTCCTTTGTCTTGTGGTTGAGATTGGCCCTGACACAGAAATGACAGTTCAGACGGTCTGCTGCTGTCCTGACGGAAGCAAGCCGTGCTGGTGCACATTCAAGAGTATACCGCAAAAAGGGGCTCACGTCAACACCCAATTTTGGGCGCTCAGCGCACGTGCGGCTGAGCAAAGCTGCGGCTGGAACTCGCTGAGGCTCGCACATGATGGCAGAGACTGACAAGAACGCCCGCCTGAGCCCTGTGGTGGCGACCAGCCAGGTGCGTTTTCACCCAGGAAAGGCCGGGAGGCTTGCGCTGCGGGGTGTGCCCAAAACTATTGACAGGTCGCGCAGAGTCTGCTAAAATGGCCCTGGATAGTCCCACATAAGCTGAGAAGGAGGAACCGTCCCGTTGGCTGGGAGTACTCCGTCCGACTGGTTGATCTTCTGGGTCGTCGCAGGGGCACGGTTTCTCCTACCGCTCTTGATCCCCCGCTATCCACTGCCCGGAATCCTCGCTTCACTCGTGCTCGACGGTGTCGATCAAACGATCTTCCAGCAGTTCACGGGCCTGGCGCTGGAGGGCTATCAGGGTTATGACAAGGCGCTCGACATCTACTACCTGACCATTGCCTACATCTCGACGCTTCGCAACTGGGCGAACGGCTTTGCCTTCCAGGTTAGCCGCTTCCTCTTCTACTGGCGACTGGTGGGCGTGGTTCTCTTCGAGCTCACGCACCTTCGTTGGCTGCTTCTTGTCTTTCCCAACACCTTCGAGTACTTTTTTATCTATTGCGAGGCCTACGGGCTCTGTTGGGATCCAGAGCGAATGTCCAGGCGTCACCTCGTTGGCGGCGCCGTGGCTATCTGGATCCTGATCAAGCTGCCACAGGAGTATTGGATCCACATCGCCCAGATCGACACCACGGACTGGATCAAAACCAGCCTCTTCAAGGTGCCGGTCCACATGCCGTGGGGTGAAATCGTCCGAGCCTGGCCCGCAGTGTTTGTGGTCGCCCTAGTCGCGGTGATCTTGGTCCTGATCGCTATCTGGTTGTTGGTGGCTCGGCGCCTGCCGCCTCCCGATCGAACGCCGGCCTTTTCTGCAGATACCTACCAGCCCGAGTGGACCACCGCTCAGGTGCGCAACGCGGTGACCAGTGAAGCCAGCCGCATCGTGGATGCTGCACTGCTTGAGAAAATCGCCTTGGTCTCCCTGGTGAGCTTGATTTTTGCCCAGGTGCTGCCTGGTGTGCGTGCCAACAACCTTCAGCTCGTTCTGGGCGTGGCATTTCTTGTCGCGGTCAACACGGTGCTCAGCCACCTATGGGCACGGCGTGGGTTTGGCTGGGTGTTTACTCTGGTGCAATTCGTCGTATTTCTTTCGATTAACCTGGCTCTGATCCTGGCCTATGCCCTCTTGCGATCCAGGGTTGAGGCTCCGGTGAGCATCGCCAATGTGGTCTTTTTTGCGCTTCTCTTGAGCCTCCTCGTCACGCTCTTTGACCGCTACCACCAGGTGTACCTCATGCGATTTGGGCCCATCGGGCCCGCTGCGGTGAGCAGCGCGTAGCACCGTTTCACCCCACTCACCCAACTGGGCTTGTCTCTGGACGGGTGAACACCACGAGCCTCGCCCCTTCCAGCTCAACCTGTTTGCCCAGGAGAGATCTCATCGTGCCCGGTCTGCCGGTCTATCCTGCCTTTCCGGCGCAGCCATGACGGCAGGTCGTGTGTCCCGGGGAGATTCAGAACGGGCCAAGATCTGTCTGATCGCTCCGGCTTGCGCCCGGTGGGCCAGGTTCCCCGTCGTGTGTCAACTGGCTTGTTTTTCCTGGTTCTCTGTGCTGGGCACATAGAGCCACAGCGCGCTTGCCCCGAAGAGAAGAGCGAACCATGCGCTGTTTTCGCGAAAGACACCCAGAGACGAAGAGGCAAACAGCACGACGTATTGTATGGCGAGCGCTGACCACGAGGGTACCAGGGCCAGTGGCACGATCATTCCCTGGTTACTGGCGTATGGGCTCAGCAGCATCGAGACAAGAAAGATGCTCGAATAGGTGTGGTTCTGTGTCCACCGATGGTTGCCAAGTTGCATCAGTGCGTATATCCCACCGATTGCAGCGACGGCGATACCTGCACCTAGCAGGAGGCCGAGGTGATCAGTCAGTGAAACATTGTTGATGCTCCAGAACACCAGGTTCTCACTGGAAGGGTTCAGGACAGTGTTGTCCAACCACTGTAGGATAAGGGGCGGCGTGCCAAGAATGCTGATGGGGATCACTGCAAGCGCCACCGCCACCAGCGGGATAGCGAGTGCCCTGGCCTCACGACGATGCCTCCAGACCAGATAAAGCATGATCGCCAAACCAGCCTGCGGCTTGATAAGCAGGGTCAGCATTGATACGCTCCAACCAAGCCATTGCTATCGTTTGCCTTCTGAACTTCTCCACAGTACGACCGGGAAAAGCAGAGCTAGCACGTCCACATTGCTGAGCACCATTGTCCATAGGAAAAACGGTGATACGATAACGGCCCCAAACCGTAGCAGTGTCCACCTTTGTTCCGCCGCCAGCCAGCCCAAGACCAGAACGGATGCGAATCGCGAGCCGGGTGCTGTCATAAAGTAGTATGGCCAGAGCAAGATCAATGCCCACGGTGGATAGACAGCACTCGGATTCTGATAGATATTCAGGCCGTTGAGCAGCCCTGCGGTATTGCGTTCCCAGTCACTCGGGGGCGGGAGTTGGGGCGTAAACACGAACATCAGGGCCACCACGATGATCACCCACCAGTGGTGATAGGAGTGGATTGGAGTGGTGAACAGGTCCTTGAGTGTGCGGAGCAGTGAATGCCTGTCAAGGTTGGTGGTCATCAGGACGAACTCTTCAGACCCATTTTGCGGCTGCGCTTGCCCACCGGCGGGCAAACCCGGTACCGTGCCCTAGAGCTGATACCGGGTTTGTGATCCTCACCGGCTATGGCCCCTACTCTGATAGCAGGGTTTTGAACTCCTTTTCCAATTGGGGCACCACCTCGAAGAGGTCACCTACGATTCCGTAGTTGGCCAGCTTGAAAATCGGTGCCTCGGGGTCCTTGTTCACCGCCACGATCACCTTGGAGGTTTTCATGCCGGCCAGGTGCTGGATCGCGCCCGAGATGCCGCAAGCGATGTACAGGTTGGGCGTGACCGTCTTGCCGGTCTGGCCGACTTGGTGCGCGTGCTCGATCCATCCGGCGTCGACTGCCGCCCGCGAGGCACCCACAGCCGCCCGCAACGTCTTGGCCAGGCTTCGGACAGGGGCAAAGCCTTCTGGGCCACCCACCCCTCGTCCGCCAGAGACGATGATGTCTGCCTCGGCTACATCAATCTCGCCCTCGCCAGCCCCAAGGATCTGCACGACTTTGGCCCGGGACTCCCCTGCTGCCTTGGCAATGGCTTCCACCTCCGCCGTCTTGCCGGTCACGGGTTCGGGGGCGGCCAATACGTTGGGGCGAAGAGTGGCGATTTGAGGATCGCCGTTCAGCTTGACCTTGGCCAGCGCTTTCCCGGCAAAGATTGGCCGGGTGGCCAGCAACCGCTCGCCATCGATCTGGAGGGCAGTGCAGTCGGAGGCCAAGCCCACTCCCAACCGGGCTGCCAAGCGGGGGGCAAGATCCCTGCCCATCGCCGTGGCGCCAATCAGGAGGATTGCGGGTTCTACCCTCTCGCAAAGTGCTGCCAGTGTTTGAGTGTATCCCTCGCTAGAGTATGTGGCCAGGGCCGGGTCGTCGGCCACGTAGACCTTGGTTGCGCCGGCTTCGGCCAGGCTATCGGGCAAGCTACCAAGATCTGTGCCCAACACCACCGCTTCCACCCCGCCGCCCAGCGCAGCGGCCAACTCGGCGCCTACACCAAGCATCTCGAAGGCGACCTTTTTCAGGACGCCGTCCCTCTGTTCTGCTACGATCAGTACTTTGTTGCCCATGCTTGGCCTCCTAGATGACCTTTGCTTCTTCGCGCAGCAGGCGCACAACTTCCTTGGCTGCTTCGGCTGGCTCACCGGGGATGATACGTCCGCCCAGTCGTTCTGGTGGCGGCGTGATTTCGACCACCTCTACTTTGGCACCAGCGGCTCCTACTTCCTGGGAGTCCAGATCTACGTCAGCCACGTTCCACACGGCAAAAGGCTTGGTCCGTGCCTGGCGGATGCCCCGGAAGGATGGGTAGCGCGGCTCGTTGAGACCCTTCTGGGCTGTAATGACTGCTGGCAGCGGCAGTTCCACGACCTCCTTGCCACCTTCGATGTCTCGCTCCGCGCGGGCGGTTCTGGTTTCGGTATCGATATCCAATCTGCTGACCACCGACACGTGGGGCAGATCCAACATTTCGGCCAGCATGATGCCTACTGCGGCGCTGTCATCGTCGACGGCTTGTCTACCGCAAAAGATGGCATCGTAGTCGCCTAGCTTCCGTATGGCGGCAGCCAATGCTTTGGCCGTGGCGAAGGAATCGCCACCCAGGAACGCGTCGTCAGCCAGTTGGTAGACCTCATCGGCACCCATGGCCAGTCCCTTGAGAATGCTTTCCCGCGCCCGTTCAGGACCCAGGCTGACCAGGGTCACTTTGCCGCCGGCCTGTTCCTGCCACTTGAGCGCTTCCTCCAGGGCAAACTCGTCGTAGGGGTTGACGACGTACTGGATCCCCTCCTCGACGATCTTACCGTCCCGAACCTCGATCCGCGTCTCGGTGTCCGGCACTTCTTTGAGACAAACGATTGAGTTCATACGACCTCCTCTGGAATGGATTCTACTTGTCTCACGCCAGCATGGCGTCGAGCATGGCCAGCGTCTGTTTCTGGGTAAAGTGACCCAGCGTAATCGCCTTCGACGGGCAGGCTACTGAACAGGCGCCACACCCTTTGCATAACACCTCATTGATGGTCATGATCCCCCGCCAGGCATGCAGGCTCAAGGCACCGTAGGGGCAGGCTATTTCGCACAGACCACAGCCCACGCACAGCTCGCGGTCGATGGAACTGATGATGGCTTCCACTGTGGCTCTGCCCTTTGACAAGGGGATCAGAGCCGACGACGCGGCAGCCTTGGCCTGCGCCACGGTGTCTGGGATGTCCTTTGGCCCCTGGCAGGTGCCTGCCAAGAAAACCCCGTCGCTAGTGGTGTCCACCGGGCGGAGCTTGGGATGGGCCTCAGCTAGGAAATCATCCCCGGTGCATGAGAGCTTGAGCAAGTGGGCGATCGGCTCGCCCCCCGCACCGGGTTCCAGTCCGATGGCAAGGACCACCAAGTCGGCCTCGACCTCGATGGTGCGCTGGAGTAGGGTGTCCTCCGACTGGACCACGAGCCTGTCGCCTCGCCTGTAGACCTCTGAGGGGTTGCCGCGCCGGTAGCGCACACCCCGTGCCCGTGCGCGGTCATAGAACTCCTCACCACCCTTGGTAAAAGCTCGCACATCCATGTAAAAGACCGTCACCCGGGCTTCGGGTCGTTGATCCAGCACGACGTTGGCCTGTTTGGCGGTATACATGCAGCACACGCGCGAGCAATACTCATTGCCCAGTTGCTTGTCGCGGGAGCCGACGCAATGGATAAATACCACATGCTCCGGTTCCCGGTTGGTGCCGGGGATCAGCAGGCGCCCACCCGTTGGCCCATCGGTAGCGGTCAGGCGCTCGAATTCCAGCGCCGAGATCACGCCGGGAAGGCGCCCATAGCTGAACTCGGGCTTGCGCCGGGCATCAAACGGGTCATAGCCAGTAGCTACGATGAGCGCCCCAACCTTGAGGGTCACTTCCTCTGCCTGCTGTGCAAAATCCACGGCGCCCTCGGGACAGACCTCAGCGCAGGGCGGGCCTTCCTCGCATTTCTGTTCCTTGAGGAGTAGACAGTGCGTGGGATCCACCGTGTACGTGGCGGGCAACGACCGGACGGAAGGGAGATAGATGGCGGCCCGTTGGCTCAGGCCCATCTGGAACTCGTCCGCAATCTGGCCGGCGAGCACACAGGCCTCGGCGCATTTCCCGCAGGAGGTGCACTTGACTGGATCCACAAACCGGGGCTTGCGACGCACGGTTACGTCGAAATTGCCAAGGTAGCCCTCGACGGCTACGATCTCGCTGTAAGCCAGCACCTCCAACCTGGGGTGCGCCAGCGCCCGCTCTATCTCTGATCGGACGAGCGTTCCTGCATCCTCCATGCGTGGAAAGGTCTTGTTCAGTTGCGCCATCCGCCCGCCTAGGCTGGGCTCCTTCTCCACCAGATAGCATTGGTATCCGGCGTCTGCGATCTCCAGGCCTGCCTCCAGGCCGGCGATCCCGCCGCCGATGACCAGCGCTGACGGTGTGACGTCCACCTCGCGCTCTTCCAGTGGTTCCAGCAACGCCGCCTTGGCCACAACCCCCGCGATCAGTTCCTTGGCCTTTTGCGTGCCAACGGCCCGGTTGGTGTGCACCCACGATACCTGCTCGCGGATGTTGGCCATCTCAAAGTAGTACGGGTTAACCCCTACCTCCTGGATGGTCGTCCGGAACGTTGTCTCGTGCATCCGGGGCGAGCAGGACGCCACAACCACGCGGTTCAAATCATAGTCGCGGACATCCTTTTGTATCATGTCCTGGCCGGGGTCGGAGCACATATACATATAGTCGCGGGCCACGACGACATGGGGCAGTTTCGCCGCGTATTCGGCCACCCCCTGGGAGTCGACCGTCGCCGCGATATTGATCCCGCAGTGGCAGACATAGACGCCGATTCTAGATGCCATGTTCTCTCCCAGTTCCTGCAGCACCCTCTTCCTGGCGAAGGGGTGTAGTCTTGCTACATCGCCTGCGCCACCAACTCCATGATGTCCATGACCTGAAGCCTGTCTTCCAAGCCCAGAATCTTGACCGCATCCTCGAGCGTCAGCAGGCAGAAGGGGCAAGCCACGGCCAGCACCTCAGCGCCAAGATCGATGGCATCACGGACGCGCTGGTGAGCCAACCTCTCTTCGACGTTGGTTCCCTCGGCCCACATCCGGCCGCCACCTCCTTCGCAGCAGACGCTCCGCTCCCGCGAGCGATCCAGATCCTGGAACTCGACGCCGGGCAAGCTGCGCAGGATATGGCGCGGCTCGTCGTAGATCTGGTTATGCTTGCCCAGGAAACAGGGATCGTGATAGGTGACTTTCTTGCGCACCTCGTTCTGGAAGGTCACGCGGCCGCTGTCCACTAGCTCAGCCATGAACTGCGTGTAGTGCTGCACGGGGTAGGGCATTTCCCCGTATTCGTTCCTGAAAGCATTGAAGCAATGGGGCGAGACGGTCACCATGCGCTGGGCCTGGAATTCCTTGCCCATCTCGTGGAACTCTTCGACCATCGACTCGAATCCCTCTGATTCGCCGATGCGCCGGATCTCGTTGCCACAGCACATCTCGTCCATGCCCATGGTGCCGAAGTCGATGCCGAGCCGTTGGAAAACCGTCGCCAGGCTGCGGGTCACCGGTTGGATCCGGGGATCATAGGCTGGGGTGCATCCAATGTAAAAGAGTAGGTCGGTTTCGCCCTGATCCAATACGTTCTTGACCTCAAAATCGAGCTCCTCAGCCCACTTGTCGCGATCTTCGGTGGCGAACCCCAGGGTATTGCCACGGGTGAAGGCGCTCATCAGTGCGTCGCGTACGCGCGGCGGAACACCTTTGCCCTCCCCGACGATATAGCCCCGCAGGCCGATAATTACGTCGGCCGGTTTGATGTCCTTTGGGCAGCGAGTGGTGCAGGTCAGGCAGTTGGTGCAGTCCCAGAGCACCTCCATGCCGTTGACCTCGATGAAATCTTCGATCAAGGCCTGGTATATGATGCCCCGGATGTTGAGGGCGGTCTTCATCGAGACGGGACAACCACCGGTGCAGCGCCCACACTGGATGCACTCCAGCAGGGTGTATTCCTGGACGAAATCCCGGGTATTCACTCTCATGCTATTCCCTCGCTACGTTTGGTGCAATTCCGGCTTTAGCTGCGACAGCTCGGTGATGGCCCGCGCTGCGGCTGCTTTGGCCTGAGCCACGGTGTCAGGGATGTCCTTGGGCGCCTGGCAGGTGCCGGCCAGAAAGATACCGGGCCGTTGAGTATCCACCGGCCGCAATTCAGGATGAGCCTCAGCAAAGAAACCATCCTCGGAGAACTCCAGGCCTAGCATGTCGGCCACTTGATCTGCATCTGCCCGAGGCTGAACGCCGGTCGCCAGCACCACCAAGTCGGCTGGCACTTCGACCGTCCGGCCCAACAGTGTGTCCTCAGCTCGAACGATCAACTTGTCGCCCCTCTTGTAGATCTCGGAGGGATTGCCGCGCCGGTAGATGACGCCTTCTGCCCGCACCCGGTCGTAGAATTCCTCAAAGCCCTTGCCAAAGGCCCGCACATCCATGTAAAAGACCGTGATCTTGGCTCCCTCGATCTTGTCGTGGGCCAGGTGGGCCTGCTTGGCAGTGTACATACAGCAGATGCGCGAGCAGTACTCCCCTCCTTCCAGCTTGTCCCGCGAACCCACGCAATGGACGAAAACGATCTCCTTGGGCACAGTCCCGTTGAGCCGGATTTTGCCTCTGGTCGGCCCTGAGGCCGAAGCCAGCCGCTCGAATTCCAGCCCGGAGATGACGTTGGGGTAGCGGCCATAGCCGAACTCGGGCTTGCGGGTGGCATCGAATGGATCAAATCCGGTGGCAACCACCACGGCGCCTACGTCCAGCTCAATGACTTCGTCTCGCATGTTGTGATCCACGGCCTGAGGTTGGCAAGCGGTGACACACTGGCGGCATTCTGAACACACCGCACAGTTGAGGCAGCGCAGGGCTTCGCTCATGGCCAATCGCTCATCGTAGCCGAGTTCCACCTCACTGAAATCAGTGCAGGACTCGTGTGACCGCTTGGGCATGGCAGCCCGGGGTCGTTTTTCTGCCCGCCTAAGGTCGACCTGTTCCAGGGGCACGACCGGCAGTCCCTGTTCTGGTCCCACCAACTCCTGGCCCTGCAAATAGCGGTGGATGTTCCTGGCCGCTTGCTTGCCGGCCGCTATGGCCTTGATGGCTGTAGCCGGTCCGCTGACCGCGTCGCCGCCGGCAAAGATCCCTGGCAGCCCGGTGAACAGGGTATCGGCATCCACTTCGAGGGTTCCCCAGCGTGTGACCTTCAGCGCAAATTCGCCGGCGTCTCCAGCGGCAGCAAAGTCCAGATCCGGCATCTGGCCGATGGCGGGAATCACCATGTCCACATCCAGTACAAACTCAGACCCCGTGATCGGGATCGGCCGGCGTCGACCACTCGAGTCAGGCTCGCCCAGTTCCATTCGGACACATTCGACGCCGGTCACACTTCCAGCCTGCCCCAAAATCCGGATTGGGTTAGCCAGGAAATGAATCTGGATGCCTTCCTGCTCGGCGTCTTCCACTTCCCAGGAGCTGGCCGGCATCTCAGCCCGAGAGCGACGGTACACGATGGTCACCGACTCGGCTCCCAGCCGCAATGCCGAACGGGCTGCATCGATGGCTACGTTCCCTCCACCGACGACAGCCACTCTCTTGCCGAGTGAAACGGGCCTACCCAGGTTCAAGTCCCGCAAAAAGACCGCACCTGGGGCAACACCTTCCAGATCTTCTCCTTCGATGCGAAGTTGCCGTTCAAGGTGAGCACCCACACTGACGAACACGGCGTCGTAATCTCGGCGTAGCTCAGCTAGTGTGGGACCTCCCTCGCCACCGATGGGCGTCTTGAGTTTGATGTCGATCCCCAAGGCCTCGATGCGGGAAATCTCCTGGGCCAGGACGTCGCGCGGCAGTCGGTACTCGGGGATGCCGACTGCCAACATGCCTCCAGCTATGGGTAGCGCCTCGAAAACGGTCACGGCGTAACCCTCGAGCGCCAGATCATGGGCTGCTGTCAGGCCAGCGGGACCAGCGCCGATAATCGCCACGGTCTGGTCGCGGGCAGGCTGGGTGGCCGGCAGGGGAGCGGGTTCCTTCTCCTGATCTGCGACAAAACGCTTCAACGCGCAGATGGCGATCGGCTGGTCGTATTCGCCACGGTTGCAGGCTTCCTCGCAGGGATGGTTGCAGACTCGGCCGATGACACCGGGAAAAGGAATAGTTTGTCGTACCAGCTCCAGTGCTTCACTGAACTTGCCCTGGCCAATGAGGGCCACGTAACCCTGTACGTCGATGTGGGCCGGGCAGGCATCTTTGCACGGGGGCCAGCCCCGCTTGTCGATGGTGTATTTGTTGGGAACGGCTTGCGGAAAGGGAACGTAAATGGCGTGGCGATCGGCCAGCTCCATGTCGAACTCATTGGGAACGGTCACAGGGCAAACCTTGGCGCAATCGCCGCAGCCGGTACACTTGGACAGGTCGACGTAGCGGGCCTTTTGCAGGATCTTGGCGTGAAAATGACCGGCCTTCCCCTCCAGACTCAGCGCCTCCGCGTAGGTCATCAGTTCAATGTTGGGATGCCGGGCCACATCCACCATCTTTGGGGTCATGATGCAGGACGAGCAGTCTAGAGTGGGAAAGGTCTTGTCCAGTTGCGCCATGTGCCCACCAATACTGGGCTCGCGTTCGACAAGGTATACCTTGAACCCGGCGTCGGCGATGTCCAGTGCGGCTTGCATGCCAGCGATTCCTGCACCGATGATCAAAGCGGCCGGTTGTTTCCCGTTCTCACTCATGTGTTACTCCGTAGCCGGTGGTTGGCACTGGGGCTCTGGCTTCAAGATCTGAAGCCGACCCCTGACGCTCAATACCTAGCGGGGCCTTTGGCCCAACAGGGTCAATTCGTCCTCGCGGAATTCCTGCACCGGGGCCGCCTCGTCGAGGCTGCGACCGGGATGATACTCAA
>Ga0316577_10001344_pt1 | contig 11532 bp, 8 predicted proteins | sample S5NA_FD_203073 | JGI IMG/M metagenome (GOLD analysis project Ga0316577, IMG submission 203073) | Rhizosphere microbial communities from salt marsh grasses in Alabama, United States - S5-7_050615r2r1 | ecosystem: Host-associated > Plants > Roots > Rhizosphere | place: USA: Alabama | collected... | reverse complement strand
CAGGAAAGACGGAAAAGACAATCGAACATGGGGTGACCATCATTGCTACCGGCGGTAGGGCCACTGACACGGATGAGTACCTTTATGGCAAAAATCCCAGGGTAACGAAATGGCATGACTTGGAACAAGACCCTGAAAAAATAAAACGCGCTGAAAGTATTGTTTTTATCCAGTGTGTCGGATCCAGGGATGAAAACAGACCTTACTGTTCCAAACTCTGCTGCACGACATCCGTATTACAGGCCATTGCCATAAAAGAGATGAATCCGGATATTAATGTCTTCATCCTGTACAGAGATATGAGAACATATGGTGAAAGGGAAGCGCTTTACAAAAACGCCCGGCAGAAAGGGGTTATTTTCATTCGTTACACGCTCGATAGAAAACCGATTGTTACGGAAGTTGAAGATGGTCTCGAAGTGGGGGTGTTTGATCCGGTTTTACAAAAGGAACTGCGGATAAAAACGGATTACGTCAATCTGGCCACCGCCATTGAACCAATCGATACTCACAGAATTTCCGAGCTGTATAAAATTCCCATCAATGATGAAAATTTTTTCATGGAAGCTCATGCTAAACTGCGACCGGTGGAATTTGCCAACAACGGCATTTTCCTCTGCGGACTGGCCCATTATCCTAAAGCCATTGATGAAAGTATCTCCCAGGCTATGGCTGCAGCCAGCAGGGCAACCACGATACTGGCAAAGGATTCCATCCGAATTTCACCCATTATATCCCAGGTGGATACAGACCGATGCATCGGATGTGGTCTATGCGCCGAAATTTGTGCGTTTGGCGCCATCACTCTCGAGGATTATGCCGGAAAGGGGCATCGGGCAAAGAATATTCCGGCGTCATGTAAAGGATGCGGCCTGTGTGCCGCTGCTTGTCCCCAAAAGGCCATTGATATGATGCATTTTCGTGATTCTCAAATCTTGGCCGCGGCCGAGGCCGCCGGAGAAAACGCTCTTGAAGTCAAACACTTTCAGGGTCCTTTGGTTGTACCGAAACATGTCTCGGTTTCAGGATACCAGATTGCCGATGACTATTACTACCATATCGGCCATACCTGGGTTCGTTTGGAACGCGGTGGAAGAGTAAAGATCGGTGTCGACGACTTCATATCCAAGGTACTGGGGCCTGCTGAGTCGTTTGGTCTACCGAACAGAGGAACCATCTTAGCACAGGGAAATTCAGGCTGGCGGTGGAAACGTGACGGTCAAGAGGCTGATGTGTTATCCCCTTTGACAGGAAAGATATTCCTCATTAACCGTCATGCTGTGAAGGAACCGGGTGTCGTACATGATGACCCTTATGGAGATGGCTGGCTTTTTGTGATGGAGCCGATGACGCCAGTCAATGATTTGAATTTGAGTTCTCTGATTTATGGTCACAAAAGCCTGAAGTGGATGGAAGAAGAATTTCTGAAACTTTTAAAGCTTATGGGGCCAAAGTATGAAAAATTGGCGGCCACCGGTGCCGAACCCGTTTCAGATCTTTTCGGTCGTTTTCCGGAGGTCGGATGGGAGCAGCTGGTGAAAACGTTTTTGCGAACGGGAGGATAAAAAGAGGTCAGGGATCAGAGGTCAGAAGTTTGTAAAAACTTTTTTTAGAGCAGGAGATAACTATGAAGATGGACGACACATACGAACCGAGGATTCTGGCATTCCTATGTAACTGGTGTGCGTATGCAGGTGCGGATCTGGCCGGAGTGTCTCGTGTGCAATATTCGCCAACCACCAGAGTTATCCGCACCATGTGTTCCGGCAGGGTCGATCCTATTTATGTGGTGCAGGGGTTGCATAACGGTTTTGACAGTGTCCTTATATGCGGGTGACACATTGGAGATTGCCATTACCTGGATGGTAATGTTCATCTATCCAAACATATGCAGGTGGTTGAATATCTGCTGGACCTTACAGGTATCGGACGTGACAGAATGGCGGTTAGATGGTTGAGTGCTTCCGAGGGCAGACGATTTGCCGAGCATGTCAATGAATTTTCTGAAAAGACCCGGCAACTGGGTCCGTTTGATCCAAGAGAATTCGAACTTGTTCTTGCGGCAGCTTGGGATGCTTTAAACTCTCCTCGGTTACGCTGGCTCATGGGAATTGAACCTCAAATCATTGAAAAAGGAAACGTCTACAAAGAGAAAATAGAAGAAAAAGAATACTGGAATCTTCTCAAAAAAGCTGTGGAAGATGAATACCATGACGCATTGGTTCTCGAAGTTCTAAAAGAGGACGCCCAGTCTGTTAGAGAGATTGCACTAAAGACCGGTTTACCGGTTTATACGGTATCACTTCGTCTGGGGGAGCTGGAGAGGCGCCATAAGGCGAAGCTTAAAGGGTATGACGGGAACATCAGCTTATTTTCGTCTTTAGTTACAGAGGCCGCATAGCCCGAATATTTCATGAAAATATTTAAGCAAACTTAATTTATTTAATAAAGTTATCAAGTTAAGGCAAATAATAGCGGAGATCATCATGTTACACTTTGTACAAAAGATTTTTTTCTTCTTATGCTGAAATATTTTCACCCTTCGGGCGCTGCCCGATGCACCCATTTGCCGCGTTATCAAGGGCTTGCAATAGAAAACTACGGCTGCGCCCCTGAGTGCCTTGCAAATGGGTGCATCAGACGCGTGAAAATCCGGGGTAGCTCTTTAATTATGAATTTAATGCTTGTGATTTGTTATTTCCGGTTTATCCGGATTAAGTGTTGGAGGAATCGTCATGAAAAATACTCCAAAAGACCATAAAGTGGGTGCCGTAATGGTGATTGGGGCGGGTATTGCCGGGATGCAGGCATCACTGGATCTTGCGGCTTCGGGCTACTATGTCTATCTGGTGGACCGGTCATCGACCGTCGGCGGTATGATGGCGCAGATCGACAAGACTTTTCCCACTAACGAGTGTGCCATGTGAACGATTTCGCCCAAACTGGTCGAGGTCGGCCGGCATCACAATATAAACGTCATTACAAATACGGAACTGGAAGCCTTAGAGGGTCAAGCCGGACATTTTGTCGCCCAGTTGATCAATCGACCCCGGTACATCGATCTTCTTAAATGTACCGGCTGCGGGCAATGCAACCTTGAATGTCCGGTCACTGCCATCAATGAATTCGACTGCGCCCTGGGGCTTAGGGGTGCCACATATATTAAATATGCCCAGGCGGTGCCATTGGCATACATCATCGACCGGGATGTCTGCATCGGATGCGGGTTGTGTGAAAAAATCTGTATGGCCGGTGCTGTTCGTTACGATGACGAACCTCGTCGAACAACCCTGGATGTGGGCGCTGTCATTCTGGCAACCGGCAACGAGCTTTTTGATCCTTCCGGAATAATCCCTTACGGCTATACACAATCACCTAATGTCATTACCAGCATGGAATTTGAGCGTATTCTGAGTGCGGGAGGGCCCTATGCAGGCAATTTAATGCGCCCTTATGATCGGGAGGTGCCCAAAAAGATCGCCTGGCTGCAATGTGTGGGATCCCGTGAGCATCGTGAAGGAAGAAACCCGTATTGTTCCGCGGTCTGTTGTATGTATGCGATAAAGGAAGCGGTTATCGCCAAAGAACACGCCCATGGAGAGCTGGACACCGCCATTTTTTATATGGACATGCGCACCTATGGTAAAGATTTCGAGGAATACTATGTGCGCGCAAAAGAAGAGCATGGGGTTCGATTTATCCCATCACGGGTTCATACGGTGGAACCAGTAGGTGACGGTGATCTGAAAATTAACTATGTGGATCAAAAAGGGAGAATGACCACGGAAATCTTTGACCTGGTGGTGCTGTCTGTTGGTTTTCAGGTGGGACGGGAAACCATTGAACTCGCCCATCGTCTTGGACTTGAACTGGGCCCGAACAACTTTGCAAAGACAGACAGTTTCAAACCGGTGGCAACGACCCAGCCCGGAATTTATGTGTGCGGTTCTCTCCAAAGTCCCAAGGATATTCCCCAGTCAGTGATGGAAGCGTCTGCTGCTGCTGCAGCGTCCGGTGCACTGCTCAACGATGTTCGCTGGATCGAAACTGAAAAAGTTGAAAAAGTCCCGGAAATCGATGTATCAGGTGAAATGCCACGTATCGGCGTATTTGTTTGCCATTGCGGAATCAATATTGCGGGAACGGTTGATGTATATGAAGTTCGGGAATATGCCAAAACACTTCCGTATGTGGTGTATGTAGAAGATAATTTGTATACGTGCTCACAGGATACCCAGGTAAAGATGGCCCATGTTATTCAGGAACAAGGAATTAACCGAGTGGTGGTGGCATCCTGCACACCGAAAACCCATGAGCATCTCTTCCAGGAAACGCTGCAAAGTGCCGGGTTGAATAAATATTTATTCGAAATGGCCAATATCCGCAACCAGGCATCCTGGGTTCATAGCAATGATCCTCGATCGGCTACGGAAAAGTCAAAAGATTTGGTACGTATGGCGGTAGCCAAAGCCGCCTTATTAGAGCCGCTTGTTGAGACCGAACTCGGCCTGAACCCTGAGACATTGGTGGTGGGAGGGGGAGTTGCCGGAATGGTCGCCGCCAAAACCCTTGCTGATCAGGGCTATGACGTCCATCTTGTAGAACGGACCGATCGTCTGGGAGGACAGGCCAACTTCCTTTACAAGACATGGAAGGGTGAAGATATCCAAGACTATGTCAAACGATTTTCCAATGAGATAACATCCCATCCAAAGATCCATGTCCACCTTTCTACAAAACTTTCCGAGGTTGAAGGATTTGTGGGCAACTTCAAATCAACATTAACCCATTCAGAAGGCGTAGAGATACAAGTGAATCACGGCATTGCCATCATCGCCACTGGTGCTCATGAATATAAACCTCATGAATACTTATATGGTCAGGATCCGAGAGTGCTCACCCACCTGGAACTGGATGCATGCTTTATTAAAAATGATCCTTTGTTGGAAAATCTTAAATCGGTGGTGTTTATCCAATGCGTGGGTTCACGAAACTCAGAGCATCCCTATTGCAGTCGGGTATGTTGCTCTCACTCCATAGAAAGTGCCCTGGAGCTCAAACGACACAATCCGGATATGGCGGTCTATGTGCTGTATCGTGACATTCGTACCTATGGGGAACGTGAAGAGCTGTTTCATCAGGCGCGACAAAAAGGCGTTCTTTTTTTCCGTTATGATTTGGAGAACACGCCACTTGTAACAGCTGAGCATGACGTGCTGAAAATTGAACTTATTGATCATATCATAGGCAGACCCATACAAATTGATGCGGATCTGCTGGTACTCGCCACTGCCATTGTTCCGCCGGACAGTTTGCCCATATCCAGATTTTTTAAGGTACCCCTGGATAAGGGCGGCTTTTTCTCCGAAGCCCATGTTAAACTAAGACCGGTAGACTGTGCAGCCGATGGTATTTTTCTTTGCGGACTGGCTCATGCGCCGAAATCCATCGACGAATCCATCACTCAGGCTCAGGCAGCGGCATCAAGGGCCATCACTATTTTGGCCATGGAAAAGATACTTGTCGGCGGTGTTGTATCCTACATTAACCCTGAGCGCTGTTCAGGATGTTTGGGCTGTATTCATGTCTGTCCTTATGGCGCCATAACATTTGATTCCGAAAAAGAAACTGCAGAAGTCAATCCGGTATTGTGCAAGGGCTGTGGTGCATGTGCATCGACATGTCCTTCCGAAGCGCCGGTGTTGATGGGATTCAACAATAGCCAACTGTATGCACAAATTGAAAGTGCCTTGTATGCATAATGAAAGACTACCCAGTATTGTTGTTACCGGAGCGTCGGGTTTTATCGGAAGACATTTTGTCATTGCCGTATCCGAAAAATTTCGACTGTTCTGTATGGCACGTCGCAGCCAAAAAGAGGTCGGTATACCGCATCATGACAATATACATTGGCTCCAGGTTGATATCACAAACCAGAAACATCTGCTGAATGCCTTCAATTATATCAAAAATCACAACGGTGCTGATTATGTTTTGCACCTGGCAAGTTACTATGACTTTACCATGAAGGAAAACCCCGCCTATGAGGATATCAATATCACCGGCACACAAAATGTTCTTGAAATGTCAAAGCGCCTGGGAGTAAAGCGTTTCATTTTTCCCAGTTCGGTGGCAGCATGCAAATTTCCGCCCAAAGGTAAAGCATTAACCGAAGAGAGTCTCGCTGATGCTGATTTTTCTTACGCACGAAGCAAGAGAATCGCCGAAAAAATGATGGGTGAATATTCAAAATTTTTTCCATGCTCAATTGTACGACTGGCGGCCGTATACAGCGACTGGTGTGAATATCCGATGCTGTATATGTTGTTAAAGCACTGGTTGTCAGGTAACAGGTTCATGTCCAGAGTGATAACGGGCCACGGTGAATCAGCTGTGCCTTATATCCACATTAAGGATATCATTAAGCTGTTTATAAGAATTATTGAACTTAATGATACCCTGCCCCGCCTGGCCGTTTACAATGCCAGCCCTCAAGGATGTGTTTCACACAATGAGCTTTTCGAAGCAGTGACAAGATACTATTACGGACAAGGTTTTAAACCTCTTCGAATTCCGAAGTTTCTGGTTTTTTTAGGATTGACCGTCATTTCCTATTTAGGAAGGCTTAACAGCAAAAAAACATTGGAACAGCCATGGATGGCGGATTATATTGACAAAAAGCTTTGCGTGAATGCTTCTGCCACCTACCATGCGCTGGGATGGAAGCCAACGCCACGATATCATATATTGCGACGACTGCTGATCTTAACTGAAAAAGCGACCAGCCATCCAAATGATTGGACATTCCGCAATGAAATTTTACTCCAACGCGTTGCCTATAGAAAAAGTAGCTTCATCTACGATATTCTAACAGAACTTCGTGAATCTTTAGTGGAAGATATCATAAAAGAAATCATGAAACCGGAATATAGACAACGTTTTGCGAATTATCGGAAAATGGATCATGAAACGCTTAAATGGTATATCACCTTAAACTACCAGCTGGTAACCGCTACGGTGAAAAGCAGAGACAGGTCTATTATATCGACCTATGCTCGAGATATTGCGTATAAACGTCATTTCGAAGGTTTTGGGGCAAAAGAGGTAAGGGAATTATGGTTGCTGATTGGAAACTTCATGAAGGCATCTCTTATTACAAGGCCGGAACTGAAGGATTCGGAACAAAGGGTGGACGACTACATCATGTTGACCTCAGAGATTGCGGCAGATGAATTTGAAGACACCATGAGTGCGGCTGCTTTTGCCGAGGCCGGTGAATTCGACACCGCCAAAGAAATCCTTGTCAGGAATAAAAAAATGGAACTCAGGGATTTAAAACAAGGAATAGAGGACTACATTATGTTGACCTCACAGCTTGCTGCAGACGAATTTGAGGACACATATGAAATCCTTGAGGATCGAACTCCGAAAAAGTTTGCTTCCATTAAAGAAAAGAACAGGGCTTTAAACTGGGCGAAACACGTTAAAACAAGATATCACATCACGTCTGCACCGTGTATCCATTTTTTGTCCGGTCGTATCAAGTTCCCTGAGAAATGTTCTGACAATTACATGTGCCATCATTGTAACGTCCATAAGCTCCTGGACAAAGAAAGCCAAAAGGAAACCATTGTTAAACCCATATACAACAACATATCAGGATATAAAATGATTGAAGATTATTATTATCATTTCGGTCATTCATGGGTGAATATCGAAAAATTTCCACGAGTCAAGATCGGAATGGACGATTTTATTTCAAAAATATTCGGGCCCCTTGATGCGATAACCCTTCCACCCGTCGGAACATCTATAAAACAGGGCGAAATCGGTTGTATCCTGACAAGAAGTAATAATAAGGCACCCATCCGAACCCCCCTGTCAGGAACGGTTTGCGCGGTCAATGATAAATTAATAAAGCATCCTGAAATCGCACATGATGATCCATACCATGAAGGCTGGCTATATATGCTGGATACTGAAAATCTCGCGCTGGAACTGGAAGGGCTTTATTCAGGAAGGGAATGCTTCCAATGGATGGAAAAGGAAAATCAACATCTTCATGAACTCATGGGACCCAGATATGAAAAAATGGCCGCTACAGGTGGTGAGCTCATTGACGATATCTACGGATATTTACCAGAAGTGAATTGGCATCGTTTGGTGAGCGAGTTCCTTCATACAGGAATAAAACAATAACATAAACAATGATCTAAATTGGCCCTAACCCCATTCACATCCCAACCCCTACACGAAATAATGAGAATATCGTTTTCCAGTTATTATTCTCTTATCGGTGGTTCGGCTGAAGCTGTAATCTATAAATAATATTTCAGGAATCGTAGTGATGATTTGAATCCAATGCTTAAGATTTATAGGAAGACCTTCATTCATGGACCAGGTATAATCAAAAAAACCGGCAAACCGTTAAACCTCATACCCCAACATATTGATTCCTTCTGCCTTAATCCAAGCTGAAAAATGAGGCTCTAACCTAGTGTGGTACTCATAACATATCAAAGTTATTTAGAAATTTTATTCTGCGACGATAAATTGCAGATATTGCAAATCTTGGATCAAAAATTTCAAAGAGAAATCATTCCCATATTAGAGTGGTCTGAATTGAAACTTTAAACCAGAAATCAAAACCGGATTGATGGGAATTAAATACGCATGTAAATAATTCAATCAACGGAAAGATAAAAGGTAAGATCTGAGGTTTATTTCTTTGTTTTCTATTCCCAATTTTTTTCGGATGCTTTTTCTATGATTGTATATTGTGCGGGTTGATAAGCACATAATATCTGCGATCTCTTTGGAATTCCTGCCATGTCGTATTAGGTTTGCCACCTCGATTTCTGTAGGGGTCAGGTTTAAATAGGTTTGAGATATTTTTCGAGTAAATGGTGATGCAATTTCATTAAGATATGACTCTAAAATGCTCAAAATAGTTTGTTGTTGCACATTCAGTTTCGTTTTTCTTATTTTTTCAAAATATGGGATCATCATTTCTGTTACATTCGTCAATACATTTTCTTCCATTTCTTTTTTATCTTCATGCCGTTTATCCAACAAAACCTGCAATGCGATATTGGCTTCCTTAAGGTTACTCTTCTCGATCTCCAACTCTTTAGTACTTTCCTTGAGTTCCAGATTTTTAAGCCCTATTTCTGCTATTATTGTAGATTGTTCTTTTAGAAAAGAGAGTGCATTTTTAAACTGATCTTCACTTACGACCGGAACTTCGCTTAAAGCTTCCAAATAAGCGTCTAAATCATAACCATACATTTTAGCTTGCTTTTTAAATCGTTTAATGTCTGGCTTTTCAAAAAAGATCTGTCCGGTAATTAGATATGCTATGTTTCTCCCCCTGATGACGATTGGTGTTACGCCATCCACCAACCCATGTCTACATGTATTTATGCTTGGTCCTTGCAGTTCTTTCGAATGCTCCGTCAATTGAATATTGCTATCTCTACAAATCTCTGCCGATTCGGGAAAAGCTCTATGAAATTTTGTGCAGATATTCCTCAAGCCTGTAGATATAAGCCTCTTTTGTGACGGGTACTCAAGAAGGCCTGCAGTAAATCCTGAGGCTAAGGAAAATTTGTCAAGAGAATTATGTAGTATTTCGATATCAACCAAATCCATTATAGAATACTTACCGTCAACCAAATGAGAATTTTCCAGCTCTGTATTGGAAAAATTTATTTGCTCTGCATTTGGTTTGAGTGTCTTTTCCTCCTTTATGCGTCCTAACGCATCTTGTTCTAATTCTTTAATCTTACCTTCCAATTCTACATCGGTTGATTTTTGGTTCATTGAAAAAGCCTCCGATCAATCGATAATGATGATAGAATAAAACGAAATATATGGGTCGTCATAACATAGGTTTAAAGTTAAATGGTCAATATGACATTTTCATACTCCGTACAATTCCAATTGCCGAACACACGGCGTCCAGGACTTCAATGGTCGTTTACAACCTTTACAGCTATTTTTCCCCTGTTTTATCTTACAGTAACTCTCAACCACATACTCGAAAAGTCTTGCATGTTTTACAGCAAGGGCGATCTCATCTGCAATGGACGACAGTATTTGATCGTCTTCTTTGTTAAAAAATTTGGTTTCGACTTTATTGATGGCATTGAGGACTCCCACAGGCTCTTCTCCCGCAATCAGAGGGGCGGCGATGATAGACTTCGTTCTAAAATTATGGTCTTTATCGATGTTACCATAGAAGTCCGGATCGTTTTGAACATCGTTGACGACCTGGGTCTTGCGTTCTCTCAGCGCCCGGCCGGCGATCCCCTTGTCGGCCGGAAATCGTACCGATACCAAGGTCATCCCGGTTTCACCGAATGCAGTAAAAAATTCGAATTCATTGTTCTCTTCATCGTACAGGAGTACCGAACATTCCTCGCAAAGGAGTTCAGATGTTACAATTCCGGTAATTGTTGTCAACAGTTCCTGCAGGTCGCCGATATAAGCCATTGATGAACTAACAGCCTGGTAAAGGTTGAGCATGCGTATCTTGGAGTCTTTTTGTTCATGAGATAAGGCGTTATCGAGCAAGCTGGATATTAGAGGAACAAAAGAGAATTCCTCATTGGATGTAAGATCTTTGATTGTTACCGAATCTGAAACCAGAACGAGGGTTCCTATGGATTCGCCCAGTTCTCCCAACTGGAAAATAAGTCCAATGGGTTCCAGCATGCCGGTCTTTTCCCGAGGGCTGAACGCAACAAACTCCCCATTTTTTTGTGCAAAAGACAGGACGGCATTTCCCGCTTCTTCGGTCTGGCCGATTCTGAGCAGCATTTCTTCCAGCTTATTAATAATATTCGCTGGAATTGTTTCTGTAAAAAAATGGGCTCGGGTCGTGTCATGTTCCTTTAGAAAAAACCCAATGCCATTGAAGGGATAGTGCCCCTTAAGCCAGTTTGAAATTTTAACACACTGTTCTTCTAAATTTCCTGCTGGTATCATTTCGGCCAAACTCAAATTTATTTCGTCTGTTATTATAGCTTGTAGCATCAGTGTACCTCTTTTTTTAGTATTAGACTGCAATTACCAGATGGCCTGTAACAATTCAGGTTTAATTAAACTCTTCATTTCTGATTAGTTTGAATTAAAAACCAGTAAGTATTATTGAGATAAACAATTCACGAATAAGTTTATCCCCGGAGTTTTAATCTCCAAAATCATCCTGAAATAATTATAGCGTCGGATGATATTCCGGCACATAGGGTTTAACATCAAGTTGTCCGACTGCCGGCCAAGTGAAGAGTTCCCACCATTGGTCGCATTTTAAGCATTGTAATAAGAACAAATGACCTCCTGATCCGTCGGATCTTTGTCCTTCAACAATCAAGTGCTTGTGAGGTTTAATCATATCATCTATATAAGGTAGAGGATTAATAGCACCACTGTAATAGTTCCATTCCTTTACCCGCGTTCTGAATTGCTCACAATCTTCACAAATGTTCACAATTGATCTCCTAACATATTGGGTTAATTTCAATAAATGAA
>Ga0316577_10001343_pt1 | contig 11537 bp, 9 predicted proteins | sample S5NA_FD_203073 | JGI IMG/M metagenome (GOLD analysis project Ga0316577, IMG submission 203073) | Rhizosphere microbial communities from salt marsh grasses in Alabama, United States - S5-7_050615r2r1 | ecosystem: Host-associated > Plants > Roots > Rhizosphere | place: USA: Alabama | collected... | reverse complement strand
TTACCATCCTTCCAAAAGGGCACGAAGCGCTTGGTTGCCATGTGTCCGGCGATGCGCTCGGGGCGGTCGGAGAACATCACCGTGACAGGACTGACGCCCTTCAGCGTCAGCTTGCCTTTCGCGTAGGCGATGCCACGGGCGTTCTGCACGAAAAGAAAATCGGCGATCTTTCCCTGCTGACCCTCTTGCTCACCGCTCTTATGCCGCTCGCGCTCTGCCGTCTGCGGTTCCGCAGCAGACTGTGTCACCTTGAGTGCCAAAGACAGGGGCGCTAATAGGGCCGCGGCTGCGATCACATCACGTCGACTCGTCATCTCTTGGGTCTCCTCATCATCAATGGCTCGATTGGAGCGCCTGGTTGGGACACTCGGCTAAGCTTCTCCAGGTCTGAACCTGAAAGCAGGCCGCCAACTGCAATCAATCTGGGGCTCTCGGGTGGCGCAGGCGTCATCACCTGTCAGTTGAACCCTGCTGGCGCACCCAAGGAAACCTTGGGTGCGTGCGTCGCCGTCCTAAGACGACTGCAGCTCAATCTCGCCTGGGCGCCAGGTCTGGTCGAACCAGGGCTCCAGCGGACCATAGAGGCGCAGGATCATGAACCAGCCCTTGCCGGGGATGGTCTGCACCCAGTTGCTCGCCTTGCCGGCCGGCGCCTCGGGCGCGAACCAGACGTCCACGGAGCCGTCGGCATTGACCTGGAGATCCTTGTTCTGGCTGCTGACGCTCGGGGCCTGCTGATCGGTCTGCAGCATCGAGCGGGTCTGGGTGTCATAGACGATGACCGACCAGAAGTCCTTGACCGGGATGTTCGGCGGCAGATGCAGCCTGTAGGTCTTGGCGCCGTCGAACGGGTTGCCGTCCGCATCCAGCGCGGTCCATGGGTACTGGGAGCCCTTGCCGACCATCTTCTCCTCCATCGCGGGAGTCACCCCGGTGGCGAAGAAGTAGAAGAAGGCCGCGCCATCGAGGTTGGCGACGCCCGGAGCGACCTCGAACTTGTAGCCGCCGAAAAACGGCAGACGCCACTGGCTGTCCGGGTAGAAGTAGGCGTTCTTCTCGCGCATCTTGAACGCCAGGCTGCGCGCGGTGGCGGCGCCGACGTTCGCGGCGTCGGTCAGGATCTTCTTCATCCGCTCGTCCGGGGCGAAGGGCTCACCCTTCTCGATGCCGATCGAGGCGAAGAGGCCCAGGGTGGTCGGGTCCGAGCCCTCGCTCGGCTCCTCCTGGATGACCTGGTTCAAGAGCTCCCAGAACCCGTAGTCACCCGGGAAGACGAAATTCGAGGGTATGCCGGAGGCATTGGCGAACTTCACCGGAGCGGGATTGGCGGCATCGGCGAGCGGATAGATCTTCAGGGTTTTCTTGACCGACTCGACCCCGGGCTTCGGCGATCCATCCACGAGGAAGGTTCGGAAGGGTACCCAGTTGCCATAGGTGCTTGGTCTGACGACGAAGTAGCCTTCAGGAACATCGCCCTCGTACCCGGGGGGTAGGATCAGGTACTTGCCGCCCTTGCCCTTGTCCGCGCCGGTGATGCCGACGTCGGCAACCCAGCGGTACCAGAAGTCGTCGATGGCGCCCAAGGACATGGGCGGCACCTCGATCACTATCGGACCATCGTGCGTATCGATCCAGATGAAGTTGTAGATGGTGTTGTCGTTCGCCGTCAGCTCCACGGTCTTGGAGTCGACCAGGTCCTCCCAAATGACGTCGGTCTGATTGACCGGCCCGAACTCCTTCAGCGAGTCGCGCATACTCGCCTGGTTAACGATCGGGATACCGAGCAGGTAGGCCTGCAGTGCACGGGAGCGATCCAGATTGTCGTAGATGGTCTTGATGCTGTCGGCCGACGGAACGCCGTCGCGCAGGTGCAGGGTGCCGATCGATGTGTCGAGGGTGTCGGGGGTGGCGACGCCCGGCGCAATCGGCGTCGTCATCTTATACTGGGCCGCTGCGGAGGAACCCGGCGAGCCGGCCGACACCTCCAGCTTTTGACCAACCTCGATCTCGTCCGAGGCGAGATTGTTCCGCGCCTTCAATTCCGCCACGCTGGTGCCGAAGCGCTCGGCGATGGCGTCGAGATCATCGCCGGCCTTGACGACGTAGACGGCGGTGACGGCATCGTACTCGCCTTCCGCATGGTGACGTGGCCCCTGGTCGGCGGCCATGGCGCTTCCCAAGCAGAGTAATAGGAACAGGGCGAAGACGCCCGCTCGGCGGTGACGTTCGGGTGTGTAATGGTGCATTGCGTTTCTCCTCAAAGTTTCGCCTCGGCCTTTTTCCATTCGGCCTGGACCTTCTGCCAAAAGGTCTCCTTAGGGGCCTTTTTGCACTCTTCGACGACGATCGGGATCACGTTCTCGATTCCCTCGACATCAACCGTCTCCGCCTCGGGTTGACCGTGCTTGCCGTAGGCAACGGCCCAGTAGACCGCCTGGGGCTGAAAGCTCTCGTCCAGGCCGACGAAGTCCTCGCAGGTCATCTTGGCCAGCGGTTTCTTCGCAGCCCCATGGTGGGCCGGGGCTTTGGCGACGGCGCCGGTGGGGGCAACTGTCAGCTTCTGGCCGACCTCCACTTCGTTCGAGGTCAGCATGTTGTTCGCCTTCAAGGTGTCGATCGGGACCGCGAACCGCTCGCTAATGGCAAACAAGTCGTCACCCTCGGCGACCACATAGGTCGCGGTGACCCTTTCGTATTTGCCCGTGGCATGGGCGCGCGGCCCCTCATCGGCCGCCTGGGCGCTGCCCAGAGAGCAGGCTGCGGCCAAGACCAGCGCAGAGCCAACGGCCTGGAGTCTCTTGCAGACGGTTTGTTGACGGGACTCGGATCGCTCGAATTGCATGAACGTTTCCTTCCTCAGTTAGGCCAATCGGCCATGGGTTGAAATCGGACGCGACGGGAGTAGCAGCGCCGGCTATTTGGGGAACATCAATTGCACCTGCGCCCGCAGTTGCCAGTCCGCACCGTCGTCCGGCGAGACGACGTTGTAGTAGGCGCTGATCTGCGTGTTCACCGGCAGCCTGCCGAGGTGGACGATGCGACCGATGCCGCCGCCCACCGGCACGGTCCATCGGTTGTTGCTGTCGGCATCCCAGTTGACGGTGACGATGGGGGCGCTGGTGAGGTAGGTGCCGCCCTTGAAGTTGTACCGAGCGCACTGTCGCTATGGGTTGGCAGCTGGGCGATGGCACCGACGCCCCAGATCCAGCCTTTGGCATTGCTTGGGGACAGAAAGGCCGAGAACTGCGTATCACCGAGCCCGAAGGTGCTGTTCTGCTGCGGGCCCAGCTCCGGCTGCCAGATCAGCGGCAGGATGGTCCTGGTGATCAGATTCCAGTCCTGATTGAGCGTAATCGGGATAACCGGCTGGATGTTCAGGATATTCTGCGTGCCGCCGTCCGGCCCGTAATCGAAGTTGGTGTTGTTTTGAAACGGGACGCTGATCAGGTTCGCGATGGGGTTCTGCGCGAGCTTCGCCAGATACTCGGCGCTGGGTGCAGCGCGGGCCGCTGGTTCGAAAGCCAAAAGCGTGAGGGTAACCGCGCTCGCCCTGATCCATTCGGGAGTGCGCCGCACTCGCCCAGGCCGTCTTGACCCGTCATGCACGTGCACTGTTATTCCGCCCTAACGATCATGGCACGGTGCCACCCCGCAAAATGGAGCGTTTGTTTCATCGTAAGGGCAGCCGATTTCGCCCAATCCCGCGCAGTCGCAGGATGGCTCACTGGGATTCCAGGACGATGGCGCATCCGGACCCGAGCTTGAACACATAGTTGCCGCCGGCGTCGATCTGGACGGGGTCGGAGCAATTGCTCATCGCCATGCGATAGCCGAGCTCGTAGTTTCCGGCGCTGAGCGGGAAGCTGTAGCGCTCTTCCGGCCGCAGCTGGTAGACGCCGTCACCATTGACGGTGACGACCATGCGCGCTGCCCCATCTTCAGGAGCGGTTTGGCGGTAGACGGTGACATTGGCCGCATCTCCCGGGTTCGCCGGCACAGGGGGGGAAGAGAGGGGGCCGCTCGCCATCGAGCAACCCACCAACATCGCCGCGACGACTAAGCTGCAGATCGTTTGCCGTTGCATGGATACTCCTCGCCCAATGGGCAGTTTCATCGATTCGTGCTTCGAGTCCCGTGCAGCCGGTCGTGTTGGACGTGGGGCCACGACCGACCAGACCTGATGCGCCGCCTGGGTCAACTGCATTCGGCGGGGTGATACGCCTCGCGCCGCTGCCAGATGATCGCGTCTCCGGCGCAATCAGGCCGGATGCCGGGTCAGGCGCTTCAGAACGCAGCGTTTTCCGTGCTGGGCTGGATGCCCTGCCGCTCTCAACGGCCTCAGGCGATTTCTGTCAATGTTCGTACCACGTCAGCCGTTTGCGGTGCCGCCGCGACAGGTGGACGAGCTGATGGCCGTCGTTCCGGGTCTGGACGACACGGGTGATGAAGGGGCCATGCGCAGGTTGAAGGTTAGCAGGATTCTGCAAGCAATCATGCTCCCGCCCGGTCGATCAATCATCCTCGGAGCCGCAGGAATCGCCACTGCAAATTGGCCGCCCTGCGGGACATCGGCGTGCTCCGGCTTGAAGTCGGGCAACTTGCCGCGGTTCAACATCTGCCCGGCACCGCTTTCCCGCCAGGCAGGCACAACTGCGACCAAATCCCGCATCAAAGGCCGATGCCGCAGCGTCCGGCCCCAGCCCTAAGGCGGGGCCGGTGACCGCGCTACTTTGGTTCCTTCATTTGCGCCGCGTCGCCCTCGTCTATCGGGTTCATGTCCCCGGTGACCTCTTCGGCGTGAAAGGTCGCGGCCTCTTTCGCCTCTTTCTTCTCGCGAGCGACGTCCGCCTCTTCGACGGCCTCCGCCGCCTTCGCTTCGGCCTCGGCGGCATCATCGGCCTTTATTGCAGCTTCTTCAGATGCGGCGGACTGCGCGCAGACGGCGCTGCCGAAAAGGCCGAGGGCTGCGCACAGCGCACTGGACGTCAACAGGGTTCGGATATGCATGACTGAGCTCCTCGAGGTTGCGTGATGGGGGCTCGCCCCCGGGGCTGCCCGGACCGCCGGGGCCGGGCAACTGATGCTCGCGGCTCATCGAATCAAGAGACCACGAGACAATTCGTCGACCTGAGCGGTCAATATTCGCCCTCCGTGGCAACTTGATGGGAACCTTGGCGCCTGCAGGTTCGGCCGCGTCATCTCCAACCGATGCGCGATGTGGAACGCGGCCGTATCGCGCCGAGCATCACGGGCACGCATTTGAACAGCGGACCGTCGTCGGAGCGGCGCCGTCCATGGTCGCGCAAGCAGAACGATGCGACCCCGAGGATCAATCGAAGTCTTCCGACCGGCGCGCGCGATCAAGAACATCATGTTCTGCACTGGATCGTTCTCTTGTCCGAAACTCCGCTTTCCTATATCGGCCGGAGGCGGGACGCTCCGTTGCCAGAGCGACCCGCGCGCCTCTAAGCCGAAACGAGGCTACTGGATGCCCATTGCGGCCTTCTTCATGCCCTCGTCCAGCTTCTTGATGTCCTCCGGTGACAGCTGCGGACGGTCGATCTTGATGGTCAGCTTGTTGAATTTCGCCGTCAGTGGGAACGGTGGCAGGTAATCGGCATCGTCGATACCGGTGATGGTATCGGAGCCGATATCGAAGCTTTCATCCCACTGGAGGATGATCGGGATCGTCTTTTCCATCCGCTTCGTGTCGACCACCTTGCCGTCAACCTTCAGGGTACCGGTGCCCCCCTTGCCAATGCCGGAGAAGTTGTTGTACGCCATGGTGCCAACGCCCAAGCCGTCATATTTGAAGTCGAACTCGATCGTATGCTGGCCGGGCGCGAGCGCCTCCGGGCCTTCCCACTTGACCCATTCGAGGTTGAGCAGGTTCCAGTTGAACACCGGCTTGCCCTTCAGCAGATAGAAGCCCCAGCCCGCGAAGCGCCCGCCAGAGGTCGCGATCATGCCCTCGGCCCCGCCTTCCGGCACCGTGATGTCCGCCGTGAGGCTGTAGGAGGTGTCGAGCAGGTAGGGTGCATCACCCTGCGGAACGCCGGTCATCGGCCGCGTGTAGGTCAGCTCGGTGAGACCAGCGGTGAGGCTCGGACGCGCAGCGGCGACCCTGGCCCCCACCGAGGCGTCCAGCGGGAAGACCTGATACTTCTCGGCCTCCTCGACGAACATCTTGCGCATCTCCGCGACCTTCTCCGGATGCTGCGCCGCGATGTCCTCGGACTGGTTGAAGTTCTTCGTCAGGTCGTAAAGCTGGAAGACCTGATTATTCAGCGGGTCCGGGTTGGCGGGGCTGAAGGCGTCCCACGGCGTCCGGTTGACCTTGGTGCTCAACAGCCAGCCGTCATCGTAGAGGGCCCATTGACCCATCATCTCGAAATACTGCCGCTTGTGCCGCGACGGGGCGTCGGCGTTCTCCGCGTCGAAGGTATAAGCAAAGCTCGTGCCCTCGATCGGCTTCTGCTTGATGCCGTCCACGTATTCCGGCGCAGCGATCCCGGTGACCTCGAGCAGCGTGGGCGCGACGTCGATGACATGCATGAATTGGTCGCGCAGGCCGCCCTTGTCCTTGATCCGATTCGGCCAGGAGATGACCATGTTCTGGTTGACGCCGCCGAGCCGGGAGGCGTTCTGCTTGAACCAGTCAAACGGCGTGTCGAAGGCCCAGGACCAGCCCGCCGACATGTGGTTGTAAGCGAATTCGGTACCCCAGGCGTCGTAGTACTTCATCTGCACGTCGACTGGGGGGCGCACACCATTGAAGAAGGCGACCTCGCTGTAGGTGCCCTCAGGTCCGCCCTCGGCGCTGGTGCCGTTGTCGCCGTTGATGTAGATGATGAGCGTGTTGTCCAGCTTGCCCAGGTCCTCGAAGGCCTGGATCACGCGGCCGATCTCGTGGTCGTTGTAGGCCACATAGGCGGCGAACACCTCCACCTGGCGAATGTAGAGCTTCTTGGCCTCATCGCTGAGATCATCCCAGGGCGTCAGGACGTCCTTGGGCCAGGGCGTTAGCTCCTCGTCCGGCGGGATAACGCCGAGCTTCTTCTGGTTCTCGAAGATGCGCTCGCGCAGCTTCTCGTAGCCGTCGTCGAACAGATGCATGGCGTGGATCTTGTCCACCCACTCCTTGGTCGGGTGATGCGGCGCGTGGGATGAGCCCGGAACGTAGTGCAGAAAGATCGGCTGCTCGGGGTTGGTCTGGTGGATGCGATACATCCAGTCGATGGCATCATCCGCCATCGCGGTGATCAGGTTCCAGGACGACTCCTTACCCGTGACCGGCCACATCTCCGCGTTCGGATCGGAGCGGTCCATCTTTAGAGTGCTCGGATGCTCGTTGAACGGATAGATCTGCGTCGTGTTGCGGAACAGGTTCGGCCCCCACTGATTGGCGTCGCCGCCGACGAAGCCGTAGAAGTAGTCGAAGCCCAAGCCGGTCGGCCACTGGGTGAACGGCCCCGCCTGGCTGGCCTGGTAGGTCGGCGTGTTGTGGTCCTTGCCAAACCAGGAGGTCGCATAGCCGTTGTCGCGCAGGATGCGGCCGATGGTCGCGTTGTCCACACCGATGACGCTGTCGTAGCCGGGAAAGCCGGTGGCCTGCTCGGCGATGACACCGAAGCCGACCGAATGGTGGTTGCGCCCGGTGATCAGCGCGGCGCGGGTCGGCGAGCACAGCGACGTGGACATGATGCGGTTGTAGCGCAGCCCCTCGTTGGCGATGCGCTCCATCGCCGGGGTCGGTATGACGCCGCCGAAGACGCTGTTGATCGCGAACCCGGCGTCATCGGTCATGATCAGTAGGATGTTGGGCGCGTCCTTCGGCGGTACCACGGTGGGTGGCCACCAGGGTGTCGACTGCAGCGCGTCCTTCTTGATCACGCCGCCGAACGGCGGGGCGGGAGGCGGGAGCTGCTTGCCGTCGATGGTGGCCTTGGCGGCGGGGGAGCCCTCCGTGCCGGAGACGACCGTATACACGGCGGCACCCGGTTCATTAGTGGACCCCGACGGACCCGCGACATCCCCGATCTTCAGGGTCTGGCCGATCGAGAGCGTGTCGGACTCGAGCCCGTTCTGCGACTTCAGCTCGGCAACCGAGAGCCCGAAGCGCTCCGCAATGGCGGCAAGATCGTCACCCTGGACCACCATATAGGTCGACGAGGCCCCGTCGTAAGTCCCCCCGGCATGCCGGATCGCTCCCCGGTCGGCGGCCTGGACGCCGCCGACAACCGAAAACAACAAACAGAAGAAGATGGCCAGGACACCGGTTTGTGCCGGCGCCCGGCGAGCGGTCGCTATCGGATTGCTCATTCGTCGCCTCCCTCAGCGCTGTTTGCGCACTCTGTTTAAGTTCGCTGCTGCGTGGAAAATGTCCCGCGGAGTTAGACGCAATGCAGTTTTCTGCCGACGAGGCGGACTGCACGCCGATGAACGATTCGGGCGCGCTGCACCATGCTTGCTAACCACTCATCCCGCGGGACGTCTCCGCCGCGCTAACTTAGCTGACATCCGGCCGGGCGTGCTCGTCATTTTGCGACAGTTTTCACCGTGCCTGACGGTGAAGCGATCTGATCGCGTCGGCGATGTCCTGGCTCAGGCGGGCGAGGGCGAGGCTGTGGGCGGCGGCGAGTCCCTGGTAGCCCGGCTCGCTGACTGGCTCCCGGACCGAGGTTCGTCCGGTCCTGGACTGGTCGTCATGGGGCCGGCGTACGATCCAGAGGGCGTCCAGCGCGGCCGACTGGCCTGGCGTCGAGTCGAACCGCTGCACCTCGATCGATGCACGATAGGCCGACTCCCCGCTCAGGGTCTGGGGCGTTTGCGTGATCCTGGGCGTGCCCAGCAAGTTGACCAGGTTCTCGGCCACGGTGCGGGCGATCTCGTCCCGCAACGGCGAGGCCCAGCGCTCGAGCTCCTCGAGCTGCACCTGATTCGGGCCAGTACTGACGACGATCTCCGGACGATCGACGGCGGCGGGCACCGACACCGGGCCGACGGCCACGGACAGGTCCGAGGGCGGTCCCTCGATCGTCGTGACGGCGCTTAGGGTGTAAAACCGCGATGGCGGCGAAGCACAGCCGGCGATGAACATCAGGACCAGCATCGCGGAGAGGAGGGCAGCGACATGGCTCATCGGGTTTGCTTTCCGGTCTTGCCTCGCAGCAACGCGCTTGGGTTGCGTTCAAGATAATCACTGAGCACCCGAACCGAGCGCGCCGTGCGCGTGATCTCCTGTAAGGCGTTGCGCAGCTCGAGCTGCACCGGCGCGTCTTTGCCGAGCACGGTGGCGTCCGTGTTCTGCAACACGCGATTGGCCGTTTCCAACGCGCGGCGGAGCTCGGCGATGGCCGACTTCAGCTCGGGGGTGACGCCAGTATCGATGTGGCCCACCGCCTTGTCGACGTCCTTGACGGCCTTGTTGATGGTTGCGAGCGCCTGCTTGAGATTAGTACCGATGGCTTCGAACGGGATTTGGTCGATCTTCGCCAGGATGCTGGTGACCTTGGACTCCAGGTCCGGCAGCGTGCTGGGGACCGTCGGCAGTACCGGCTCCGGCGCATTCCAGTCGACTTCGGCCTTCGGCGCGTCTGGGAAGAAGTCGAAGGCCACATACAGCTGACCGGTGATCAGGCTGCCGCTGCGCAGCTGGCCGCGCATGCCGCGCTCCTGGATCAGGCGTTGAAACAGGGCCCGACTCTGCTCCTCGTTCTCGGCGATTGCCTGGCCGGCGGCCGCCTGACCGGTGCTCAGGCGCGCCACCAGACGCTCGGGGTAGGCAACGATCTCCACGCGCCCGCGCAGAGTCAGCGTCTGGGGATCCAAGCTGAAGCCAACGTTGGTGACCTCGCCGGCCGGGAGGCCGAGCAAGGTGACCGGCGCCCCCGTCGACAGACCCCGCAAAGAGTCGTTGAAATACAGCAAATAGTGCCTGGCGATGGTCTCCGGCTGCTTCATCGCGTTGGTGCGGTCTTTGTACAGCACGAAGACCTGGTCCGCGGCGGCCCGCGGACCGGGTGCGGCGTCGCTCGGCGTCTCGAACGCGATTCCGCCGATCAGCAGTGCGACCAGTGACTCGGTGCGCACGTCCACACCGCCGGCGCCCACCGAGACATTCAAACCGCTGGCATTCCAGAAGCGTGTGTCTTCGAGGACGAATTTGTCGTAGGGGGCATTGACGAAGACCCGGATGCGCACCGACTTGCCGTCCTCGGCGAGCTGGTAGGCCGTCACCTGGCCGGCCTGCATGCGGCGGTAATACAGCGGCGAGCCGACGCCCACCGAGCCGAGATTGTCGGCCGTCAGCAAAAATTCCCGCCCCGGCTGATCGGTCGACACCACCGGCGCCACCTCCAGGCCGGTAAAGCGGCGCTCGCTCTTGGTCGACTTGCCGGGCTCGAAGCCGATGTAGTTGCCCGACAGCAGGGTGCTCAGGCCCGAGATACCGCTGAGCGTGATGCGCGGCTGGACCACCCAGAACTTGGCGTCCTGGACCATGAGCCCCTCCGCATTCTTGTTGATCTTCGCCGTCACCAAGACCTTCGAATAGTCCTGGACCAGCTCGACCGCGGTCACCTGACCGATCTTGACGTCCTTGTATCGGATGTCGGTCTTGCCGGCCTCGACACCCTCGGCGGACTTGAAGACGATATCGATGGTCGGCCCCTCGTGCAGGATGCGGTCGATCGCGATGCCGATCGCAACCAATGCGGCAAGCAGCGGTATCAGCCAGACGGCGGAGATCCGCGAGCGCTTCGGCGGTGTCAGCGTCGCCCGCGGCAGGGAGTCGGTGTCTTTGCGATCGGCCAATTCAGGACTCCTGCGCGGCGCTCGCGTCCCAGATCAGGCGCGGGTCGAAGCTTTCCGCGGCGATCATCGTCAACACCACCACCGCGGCAAAGAACACCACCCCCGCGCCAGGCTGAACCGACATCAGGGGCTGCAGCTGTACCAGCGCGACGGTGAAGGTATCGACGAAGACATCGAGCATGGACCAGCGGCCGATAAACTCCACCAGGCGGTAGAGCCGGGTCCGCTCGCGGTTGCTCTTGATCGAGCCGCGCTGCACCGTGATCAGCAGATAGCCGAGCGCGACCAGCTTGCCGAGCGGGACCATCACGCTGGCGATCAGCACGATCAGCGCCAGCGGCCAGGAGCCCGAGGTATAGAGGAACACCACGCCGCCCATGATGGTGTCGTACTCGGTGGAACCGAGTGTCGTCGTGCCCAGCACCGGCAGCACATTCGCCGGGACGTAGCAGATTGCCGCGGCGATGACCAGCGCCCAGGTTCGCTCGATGGACCGGTGGTGCCGCGACCTGAGCTCTGCACCGCAGCGCGGACAAAAGCCAGGCAGGTCAGCGCTGGCGGGTTGAGTCAGCAGACCGCAGTCCTCGCAGGCGATCAGGCCCGATTGGGCCGCCGTCAGCACGTCGGCGGTCATCGCGACGCCGCCGTTGCAGGGTCGTTTCCATCCCGGGGAGCTGCCTCAAGATCGGCCCATTGGATCCGCTGCCAGATCTCATCCGGAT
>Ga0316577_10001342_pt1 | contig 11537 bp, 7 predicted proteins | sample S5NA_FD_203073 | JGI IMG/M metagenome (GOLD analysis project Ga0316577, IMG submission 203073) | Rhizosphere microbial communities from salt marsh grasses in Alabama, United States - S5-7_050615r2r1 | ecosystem: Host-associated > Plants > Roots > Rhizosphere | place: USA: Alabama | collected... | reverse complement strand
TGATCCTCATCCGAGCCGCTCACTGCTGCTGGCCCTGCTTTACTCTCTTCTCCTAGAACAGCCATGATCGCAGGGTAGAGGCGGTTGGTGCCCGGATCATTAAACTGAGAAGCGATCGTACCGTATACCGGTGTTTCCTCATCCGTCTTATCAAACCACTGCCGGTTACGGCGGTACTGCTTGCGCACATCGCGCAGGGCATCTAAGGCGCCTCGCTTGTCAAATTTATTGATGGCCACCAGGTCGGCAAAATCGAGCATATCGATCTTTTCCAGTTGGGTAGCCGCGCCATAATCTGGGGTCATCACGTAGAGGGAGAAATCGGCGATGTCCACGATCTCCGTATCCGACTGCCCGATACCCGAGGTCTCCAGGAGGATCAGGTCAAACTGCGCCGCTTTGAGGATTGCCAATATTTCACGAATAGTTGCCGAGAGGGCCATGTGCTTCTGCCTGGTTGCCAGAGAACGCATGTAAACCCGCTGATCATAAACCGCGTTCATGCGAATCCTGTCTCCCAACAGCGCGCCGCCTGAACGTCTTTTAGAGGGATCGACGGAGATGATAGCCAGATGCTTGTGTGGAAAGTCGACCAGATAGCGGCGCACCAGTTCATCGACCAGGGAGGATTTTCCCGCCCCGCCGGTGCCCGTTATGCCCAGTACCGGAGGCTGGGCCAGCGTTTGCAGCCGCTTATGAACTTCTTCGAGGATTGGCTCTACAAGCTGCGGCTCATTTTCAACTGCCGAAATCAATCGTGCCAGCGCGCGATCGCTAACCCACTTCTTGACCTGCGGCAGGATGGCTGTCTCAACCCCGCCGTTTTCGCCGCTGGGTGCGAGACGGCCGTAAGCCTGATCAATCGCTTCGCGCCATTTCGCAGCATCAAGCTTACCTGTCGGGAAATCGGCCTGCGAAAGCAAATCGTCGATCATGCCTTGCAGGCCCATTGCCCGCCCTTCGTCAGGGGAATACAGCCGCGTCACGCCATAAGCATGCAGCTCCTCAGCCTCATCCGGCAAAATCGTTCCCCCACCCCCACCGAAAACCTTCACATGTCCGGCGCCTCGTTCGCGCAGTAGATCGACCATATACTTGAAGAACTCCATGTGGCCGCCCTGGTAGGAGGTAACGGCCACCGCCTGGGCATCTTCCTGAATGGCCGCGGCGACGATTTCCTGCACCGAGCGATTATGCCCGAGATGGATTACTTCGGCGCCGGAAGCTTGCAAGATGCGGCGCATAATATTGATCGCCGCGTCATGACCATCGAACAAAGAACCGGCGGTGACAATACGGATTTTATTGGTGGGTTGATAGGGGATATCTTTTTCCATAGATTTAAAAAGGGCCTTAACCCAGTTCCATCTCTATGCCGCCGAACTGGCCGGCAACAAGATTATAAATTACCGAACTGAGAATTCCCAAGATGAAACCCATAATCCCATAAAATATTGGCATCACGATAATCGCTCCCACGCCGGCAACAAGACCTACAAACGCATTTCCCGTCGCTTCACTTGCCGCCACGCCGCCGACCAGGCTGACGCAGGAAAATATTGCCCCGATTATCAGGCCAAATATTGCGTACATTAAGCCGAATATTTTTCCGACTGTAAGCGGCGAAATCTTTTTTATTTCCACTAAACCTTTTTCCATTTTTTTCTCCTTCTATAGAATATTCGTGTGTTATTCCAAACGCACTTCGAGATCCTACCCAGTGTACCATAACTTCAAAATCAAAGTCGGAGCGAGGCAATTCGAACTCGCCAATCTACTGCTTTCAGATAAACTACTCTGTGGCGAAAGCTCATTGCAGCAAACATACGGCGCATCATCATGATAAATTTACCGATAACGTGTACAGCACCAGCATCTCATCTGCAATCCCAAATTTCTAATTCTACAAGAGTAAAGGAGCCTACATTATGACTGATCGAGAGACCTATACGGTAAAAGTCGCCGGTTTAACCCGGCATTTTCCTCTATTTGAGGTCGCTCCCGGCGTGCGTATTGCTATTTTCAACATGCTTGGGGATACGTTTATCGTTAAGGCAGGAGCGGCGGCATTGGCTGAGCTGCTTAAGGATATACCTGGGGAAGTGCTGGTAACGGCCGAAGCCAAAAGCATCCCTCTGATTTACGAAATGAGCGCCCTCATGGGTCTACCATACGTCGTCCTGCGTAAAACGTATAAATCCTATATGGGCGACGCGATCAGCGCCGAGACACACTCCATTACCACAGGCAATTCACAAAGCCTTTACCTGGATGAAAAAGATCGTAATCTTGTTGCCGGCAAGAGAGTGATCCTCGTCGATGATGTCGTCAGCACCGGCAGTACGCTGCAAGCGATGCAAGATGTTCTCGATCGCGCCGAGGCGGATGTGATCCAGGTTGCAGCCATCTTCACCGAAGGAGATACCGATTGGTCGCAAGTCATCGCCCTGGGTAATCTGCCCGTTTTCATCGACTAATAACAGATTGGTCCAATTTAGTAATGAGCGTTTCTCACTTTAGATAGTAAAATTGGACCAATCTTATTTACCCTATGACATCCGCCGCCACCCTCTCCATCTACCGCCATCTCTTTGCCTCTGTCGCTGAGGAGATGGGCGTTACTCTGAGCCGGACGGCCTACAGCCCCAATATCAAAGAGCGGCTGGACTTCAGCTGCGCCCTCTTCATGGTTGATCAAGGAAAGCCGCAAATGCTGGCTCAGGCGGCGCATATCCCGGTGCACCTTGGCGCTATGCCCGCCTCGGTTCATGCGGCCGTCGCCGCCTGCTCTCCCATCGCCGAGGGGGATGTTGTTTTACTGAACGATCCTTTCCAGGGCGGTAATCATTTACCGGATTTGACGATGGTCTCGGCGGTTGGATTTCGGATTGCGGATTTCGGATTGCGGGATGAAGAGGGTTCTCAATCCAAAGTTGATCAGAAAGAGCCATTATTCTATGTAGCCAGCCGCGCGCACCACGCGGATGTCGGTGGGATGTCTCCCGGATCAATGCCCCTGTCCACCGAGCTGTACCAGGAAGGCATTATCATCCCTCCCTTGAAAATCGAAACGGCCGAAGGACGTAATGAGGCTGCCTGGCAGTTAATCCTGCGCAACGTGCGCACGCCTCTAGAACGCGCAGGCGATCTGGCGGCGCAGTTAGCCGCCCATAAGATCGGTGCACAGCGATTACGAGAGATTGTGGATCGCTATGGGCTCGAGGAAGTTGTCAGTCACGCGCGGGGCTTGATCGATTACGCGGAAAGCTTGACTCGCCAGGCAATCACAGAGATTCCAGACGGTTGTTTTTCCTTCCAGGATGTAATGGATGACGATGGCCAATCGGGCAAGGCCATTCCGATCAAGGTGACTATTTCCGTCAGCGGCGATCAGATGGCGGTTGATTTTGCGGGCACCGCACCCGCGGTTGGCGGCAATATCAATGCCGTGCCGGCGATCGCTTATTCGGCCGTTGTCTACTGTCTGCGCTGTACGGCGCTGGCGATCCTGGAGATCGATCTGCCGATGAACGAAGGCGTGTTCCGGCCGTTATCAATCCACTTACCGCCTGGCTCCCTGCTCGATCCCCCCGCAAACAGAGCCGTGGCGGCCGGCAATGTCGAAACCTCTCAGCGCATCGTCGATGTCGTCTTCGGAGCGCTGGCGCAGGCTTTACCCGACCTCATTCCTGCCGCCGGCCAGGGTACGATGAACAACTTGACCTTCGGCGGCAGCAACCAGGAACGGCCGTTTGCCTATTATGAAACCATCGGCGGTGGTTCCGGAGCCGGGCCACGAAGCAGCGGCTGCGACGGCATCCATGTGCACATGAGTAACACTCTAAACACGCCGGTTGAAGCGCTTGAATACACTTTCCCAATCCAGGTCGAGGAATATCGGCTGCGTCATGGGTCCGGGGGTGGCGGACAATTCCACGGCGGCGACGGCCTGGTGCGGGCTATTCGCTTCCTGACCCCCGCCAGGGCGACAATTACGAGTGAAAGACGGCGCTTCCCACCCTACGGGCTGCAAGGAGGTGATCCCGGCCAGGCGGGACAAAATATGCTTATTCATGAAGGAGAAGCGATCTCTCTGCCGGGTAAAACAGAAGTCACTCTCAACGCGGGAGACATCATTCGTATCGCCACTCCGGGAGGCGGGGGATGGGGAAAATAAAAGTCAGCTTCCGTAAAGGCTCCACGACTATCTCCGGAATGCTGACGGCTGCCGGTCTTGCCGGATTACTGATCTGCTTCTCGTTACTAAATGCCGGCTGCCGGCCTGGGGAGACGGCTCAGCTGTCCGCCGCAGAACCCTCTGTGAGCATGTTGCCAACGGTCGAAACGCTGCCAAAAATCCAGGCGGCGCCCAATAAGAAATCCAATTCGCTCAAGGAACCTTCTCCATCACCGACCTCGACACTCCAACCCACTTCAACGCCGCCGGTAGTTCCCACAGCGACCACTGCAGCCTCACCCACAGCTGTCGCACTGACAAACACGCCCCAACCTACTGCTCAACCAACCGTGATGCCAACGGAAACGGCCGTGCCGCTCGCCAACTGCAGCGAACGCTTTCCGGGGGATGATTTACTTGCCGTTGTGACGCTTGATTTCGGTCTAAGTCGTGATTTCGCCCCCGATGACCTAACTCCTTTAGCTGATTATTTACCTCTCAGCGTAACCCTGGGTTATCCGACCGAAGTGCGGGAGGTCATGCTGAAGCCTCTGGTAAAGATGATCGAGGACATGCTTGCCGCCGGTCTACAGCCTCGAATCCTATCCGGCTATCGTAGTTATATAGCCCAGACAATCGCCTGGAATAAGTGGAATAATCTCTACCCGGACCACGTGTCGATTATCAGCGCGCCACCCGGCCACAGCGAGCACCAACTGGGTACCGTCGTCGATTTTGGATCGCCGGAACTTCCGGGCGTCGTCGGGCAGCCGGACATCGAGTTTCATACCTATTTTTATAAAACCAGCGAAGGCCAGTGGCTTGCCGAAAATGCCTATAAATATGGCTTCACCCTGAGTTATCCCTTGGAAGCATTTGAGGTCACGGGTTTTTATTACGAACCCTGGCATTACCGCTATGTCGGTGAAGATATGGCCCAACAATTACACGAACAGGGCTTGTCTCTGACCGAATACCAACTCGCTGAAAATCCGCCGCCCTGCCTGCCCTAAAATGGTATGTCAAGACTTTGGTTAAAAGGTTGGTTTTCACTTCTTATCCCGCTGCTGTTGCTGTTCGCCTGCACGACGCCGGGCGAGCCAGTTGAACAGCAAACTCAGGCCATACTCCCATCGCCAACACAAACCACCACGGTCCTATCTCTCCAACCGCCTCAACCTTCCCCGACCGCTTCGGCAGCACCGCCGGTTTCATCACCAACAGCCCAGTCCACCACAACACCTCTTTCAACACCGACCAGTACGCCCATTCCGGTGATTACTCTGTCCGTCCCTGATTCCTGGCAAGCCCAGGTTCAGGCCGCCTTAGGGCAGTTGAACCAACAAAATCCCCTCCGTTCATGGCGTCTGGTTGATGGCGACCAGGCGGATATACACTTGGTAGAAGATGGCGCCGGTTTAATTATTCGTGAAACAGTCTATGTCCTGGCGGTACCCTTCACGGAAGAGCATGAGGGATTGAGCGCTGAAGAAGCGCAAGAGATTTTGAGGGATGGAGGGGAATTATTACCCATCATTCCCTGGTCGGAAATGAAAGCAGATCAAAAAGCCTTGCGTATCGACGGGCTTGGACCGGATGAAAACGGCTACCCCTTGCGCGAAAGCTGGTCCCTAGTGGCAGATAGTGCTTTCAGCGATGCGGTAAACGACCTGGCGGCGCGCTTAAGGGAACCAGAAAACGAGTCCGTCGTTCATCTGCTCGCGGTCGGCGATATTTCGCTTGACCGATCACTTGGTGAAGCCATACGCCGCGACGATCTGCAATACCCTTTTTCCGCGGTGGCCGATCGCCTGCAGGCAGCGGACATTAGCGTGGGCAATCTTGAGTCGGCATTGGGTGATACCGGCATGCCGCAGAAGAAAACCTATACCTTTCGCGCTCCGCCTGAAGCCGCTGTTTCCCTAGCCTCCGGCGGTTTCGATCTCCTCTCCCTGGCCAATAATCATGGCATGGATTATGGAGCAGAAGCTTTGCTCCAAGCACTTGATCTTCTGCACCAGCAAGCTCTGTCAACAATTGGGGCGGGGAAAAATGACGCAGAAGCTTACGCACCGCAAATCATAGAGGTGAACGGACTCAAGACGGCGTTTTTCGGCTATGCCAATGTCCCGGTTGAGGGCGGCGGGTTTGATGTTGCCTCCTGGACGGCCGAAAATGATAAGCCGGGAATTGCCTGGGCCGAACCGCAGATCGTGGCCGAGGACATAACGGCCGTTCGCGATCAAGTCGACCTGATCGTAGTCCTGCTGCACAGCGGTATCGAATACCTCCCCACTCCCAGCGATGCCCAACAGGCAATCGCCCACGCGGCCATCGACGCCGGAGCCGATTTAGTTATCGGCCACCATGCCCATATCTTGCAAGGCATCGAGTATTACAAAGATGGCGTCATTATTTACGGAACCGGAAATTTCGCCTTCGATATCATCGGACCGCCTGAATCGGCGATATTTCATATCTGGCTCGATCGCGATGGCGTTAGGGAAATCGCTCTAGAGCCGGTCATTGTCCAGTTCGGCGGCAAACCACGTTTAGCGGACAGCAGCGAAGCGGAACAGATTCGCAAACGTTTTTATCAGCTAACAAACCAGCTAAATATCCAATAGCTTTTAAACAAGTAAGGCCGGCTAAGCGGATTGAGTCTATTGGGTAGCCTGATCGGATGAAGTGTTTAAGGAGAGATTCTGGGTTTCGGGCTGGGCCTCAATGATCGTTTCCGGCGTGAACAATCCCAAACGGCCGCTTTCACTCAAGGCAGCTATACTCACGGCATATGTCGTATGCGGATCATAGCCGGTTAACACGACATTCCCAGCTCTTTCCGCGCGTACAAAGCGGAATGCCTCATAAGTGGAAGAATTAATTGGCCGGAAAGAGATCGCATAACCGGCGACACCCGGTTCAACCGGCCAGGTGAGCAGGAAAGTTCCAGGATCTGCCAGGGGGACGATTGTAGGCTGAACAGGCGGTGGGGGTGCACCGGCGGCATTGGCCAGGAAAGCAAGGTTCAGTTGCACTAATTTTTGATGGTAGGCGTAATCGATCAGGCTCCACGTATCTAGATTGGAATTCAAGAGATCCGGGTCTTCCTCTGACTCCATCACACGGACCGCGGGCATACCGAGATTGACAAACTCACGGTGATCGCCATACCGCCCTTCACGATCGAGTGCATCCAGGATCACGACAGGGAAAGTAGGTAGATAATGACCGCCGATCAACTCATAATAACGGGCAAGTTCGCCGGCCGGCGATTGGCTTAAATTTTGGGCGAACATACGCGCCATCTGCGGGATGCCCAGCCGTCCGCCAACCGCATCATAATTTACCACAGCCAGGACATTAAGATTGTCTAGAAAAGCATTTTGAGCGAAATGGCGCGAGCCAAAGGTGCCCTGCTCTTCCGCGGCCATGGCGATGAACATGATCGTCTGGTTCCATTCGCGCGAGCTCATAATACGTGCGGTCTCTAGTAGAAGGGCTACTCCGGAAGCGTTGTCGTTGGCGCCGGTCGCTTTGCTGAAACCATCGGTATCGCCGACAGGCCGGTTGTCGTAATGGGCCATGACGATGATGACGCCATTGCTTGTTCCCACACCAGGCAGCGTGGCCACGACATTGCTTTGATCGGCCGTATTGCCTTTGTAGCTGAGCAAGAAATCATCATAGGAAACCTGGAGACGGCCGTTGCCTACGCGGGTGAACTCATTAAAGATCCAGTTCTTAGCCGCACCGATACCGAAGTTTTCCCTTTCAGTGCTGCTAAAGGAGTTTCTGGTGCCGAAATTCTCCAGCGTCTGCACATAAGCCATCAGCTGCTGCTGCGAAACCAGGTTGATGAGGTCGGCAATCTCGGGGTCAACGGCTGGGACAATATCACTCACCGGGTCCGTGATTTGCTCGGCGGGGATTCCCTCGGTGATGCCCGGAAGGGGCGGCGCCGTCGGTATTGGGGTAGGGATAACCGGCTGGGGCGGCTCTTCTAGAAGACTACACCCCGCTAAGGATAGCAACAAAAGTGCAAAAATTACAAGTAAGATTTGCCGTTTCAATTAGCTTCCCTCAAAATCAAGCTACTCGCTGCCATCCGGCTCTCCGGCGGCCAGAAACCTACTTCCATCTATTATAACATTACTTTGCCGAATTTTCGTAATGATCACACGAAAAGTGCGCCGTTCAGAGCTCTTAGCAAGGAACGGCGCACCTGTTTTTCATCTTTTGAACCTGTGCCAGGTCAACAACAGCCTGGGAAAAGGCTATTCAGCAACCTCATCCACAATAAGCTCCACGGCATCCACAAGCTCTTCAACGGTCGGTGGGGAAATATAGGTTTCCAGCAGCCGGCGCGCCACATCGTCTGTATACTGCTCCGGCGGAGACTTCATGAAGTAGGATGACGGCGCCAGCAGCGGGCCGGACAGGCCGCGATCCAGGCCGATCTTCGCGCAGCGGATGGCATCAATAATGACGCCGGCAGAGTTTGGAGAATCCCAAACCTCCAGCTTGGTTTCAAGCTGCAGGGGCACGTTGCCAAAAGCGCGTCCTTCCATGCGAATGTGGCACCACTTCCGATCGGTAAGCCACGGCACATAGTCGCTCGGACCGACATGCACATTATCATCACCCAGGTCATACGGAAGCTGGCTGGTGACAGCATTTGTCTTAGAGATCTTTTTCGACTCCAGGCGCTCGCGTTCCAACATATTATAAAAGTCCATATTGCCGCCAAAATTCAACTGGTAGGTGCGGTCAAGATGGATACCACGATCTTTAAACAGATTGGTTAATACCCGATGTGTGATCGTCGCGCCAACCTGGCTTTTGACATCATCACCAATAATAGGCAGGCCGCGTTCGCGGAATCGCTCAGCCCAATACTCAGAACTGGCGATAAATACGGGGATTCCATTCACAAAAGCGGTGCCGGAATCCAGCGCCTGTTCTACATACCATTTGGTAGCCATTTCGGACCCGACAGGCATGAAATTGATCAGCACATCGGTATTCGTATCCCGTAAAATCTGGACGATATTGTCTGTCGGTCCCGGCGCCTTCTTGACTTTCATACTCAAGTATTTACCAAGACCATCATGCGTCATCCCACGATAGACAGGGACATTGAGGTAAGGCACATCCGCGAATTTAATCGTGTTATTGGGCTCCGCCCACATCGCCTCGCTTAAATCCTTGCCAACCTTTCCTTCAACAACATCAAATGCGGCCGTAAACTCGATATCACGAACATGATATCCGCCAACGGTCGCATGCATCAAGCCCGGTATTTCCTCATCATCGGCAGCATTTTGATAATATTGCACACCTTGAACCAAAGCACTGGCGCAGTTTCCAACGCCGATGATCGCCACACGAACTTTTCCGTCACTCTCTTTTTTTGCCATTAATCTAACAACTCCTAAAAACAAGATACCAAAATATCAGCATAGCAGCCGACGATCATGTAGTATAGCTCAATTCTGGGCGCTATCATGATCTGTTCACAATTTTCTACGGCTTCGCAGGTTGTTTAAAACCAACCAGGCCAAAACGAATGTGATTATACTCGAGGATAATATGAAAACTATTAGACCGATGCGGTAGGGCGTCGAGACGTACTCGAAAACGAGCTCATGATCGCCCGGCGGCACAAACAGGCCGCGAAACAGGCCGTCTGCCTGGTAGATTGGTACGGGATTGCCATCGATTGTGGCCGTCCAACCAGGATAATTTGCATCCGTCAGGATCAGCAGACCACCGGTGGGGTCATTTGATTGAATAACAACCTTCTCCGGCGTGTATTCTTCGATTTGCGGCTGAACGGGACTTTGCGGCTCCCGTGAATCAATTTCGAGAACGGGCTGTTCGAGATCGCTTTCTATAACGGCCGTCGAGCGAACATCAAAATCAGGATTAAGTAAAACAGCAATCGCTTCTTCACCATCCTTGACAATCTGCCAATCATGTACAAGAAATGCTCTTGGCAGCAGCTCGCTGTTTTCATATATTTTCACATCCCCGGAATGAATGAGCCGGAAATTGCCGGGCACGAGCGCCTGAAATGCCCCATCCCGCGAATCAACCAAGGTCAAACTTTCTAGCGTACAGGCCGTATCTGCTGAACAAGCGCTCACCTCCAGCTCTGCCAGGACGGCCGGTCTGGGGAACAACACTTGATATAACGATTCCCCCAACAGCTCCGGTGGCAAGGAAATGCTCTCGCCCTCGCGAGTCCTGATGGTGACAGTTTCGGGTTGGGCAGAGGCAATGAGTCTGATTTCGGTCGCTTCGAATTCAGGCAGATAGCTGACGGCAGCCGTCTCATCCCCTAGAAGTGTTACAGGGTGCTGGCGATCATAGAAAACACCATCTACCCAGACGTCGCCCGTCTTGTCGGTAATCACAAAGCGTGTGTTGAACAAATCCAACCAGCGTGTCTCAGGAAGGGCGTCGAGATGTTCCCGCAAACGGCCGTCCGTCGTCTCCTCCCCACCGGCCAACAACAAACTCATCAGCCGGCTGTAAGAGCGCAGTGGCAGAATCCCGCCGTCAAAACCATCTATCGAAGCCAGGTCATAAATCATTGGCAAATTAGGGGCGATAATCTCTTTTTGTTTGATGGCTACGATATAATTATAAAGCGCCGCTGCACTTAACTGATCTCCATATACAGCCTCTATTTCCGCCTGATCGCCGGGATCGAAGAAGATGTCGGAAAGACTCAGCATACGCTCCGGGGGCTGGTTTGCTTCGACCAGAAGACGCGTAGTGGACGGCCGTAAATCGAAATAGGCTTCCGGTGTGGTAAGATTGTTATAGGGTAGGCTGCGTGAGGCCAGAAATGCAGTCGACAATCCAACGATCAGCAGCAGGGTCAGAAACACCCGGCGAACTCTTGCATCGTCGAAGAATATGGGGACGGTCAGCAAAACAGCCGCCAGCACTCCCTCAACCAGCCAGCCGCTTACCGTCAAAGAAGACGGCCGTTCAAAAGGCGCTTCCGATCCAAGCGGGATTAACGTGACAAGATATTTCGCCGCAAACCCCCAAACTGCTAATAACAGCAAGACAGCGAAGCATAAAAGCAGGGGAGGAAGCACCTGCCCGCGCCAGATCGCTCGCCTTTCAGTGGCATTGTTGTTTTGGCCTATCCATCGCCAAAGCAAATGCCAACCAATACCGGCCAGAAGTGAAAATCCAAGCGCGTAAAGGACGAGCCAGCGCGCCGGAGCGCGAAAGAAACTAAATCCCGGCAGCCTGGCCAACAACCAATAAACGGGATTGTACGCACCAAGGGCCAGGAACAGACCGCTGAAGGTTAAAGCCAGCGCTGAGAAAACACCTT
>Ga0316577_10001341_pt1 | contig 11544 bp, 10 predicted proteins | sample S5NA_FD_203073 | JGI IMG/M metagenome (GOLD analysis project Ga0316577, IMG submission 203073) | Rhizosphere microbial communities from salt marsh grasses in Alabama, United States - S5-7_050615r2r1 | ecosystem: Host-associated > Plants > Roots > Rhizosphere | place: USA: Alabama | collected... | reverse complement strand
CCGGCCATTTAGGTCAATCAGGATCAAAAGACATGGAAATTATCATAAAGCGGACCGTTTTTAGAGGGAAAAATCCCAGGGAATATGGAAGATTCCCAGCTGGAAAATTTGTTTGGGGACCAAGAAAAACGAATGGCGCGACTGTGATTTCCGGACATGTCTCCCCGGATGCATATACCACCTCCTGGATTGTTGGTAAAAGCAGCCGCCTTTATCTTGGAAATAACCGTGATTACCTCATTAGCATCCTGAACGAAAGGGGGAAATTAATATTCAGATTCGGGAGAGAATTCACTAAGATCAAACATCCTCTCTATAGCCCTGATTTAGCCCATCCCGAGCACTATCCTGCATTTTACAGCAGATATTTCTTTCTTGACGATGAGGAGAACCTGTGGCTAATGCCTTATACTGACAGTAATGAAACTGACCATCTCTATGATGTTTTTTCCCCAGAAGGAATATTTATCCGGCAGGCTGTTGTTCCTGAGAAAATCTTGCAATACCAAAATGGCAAAGCCTGCACGATTGTAGAGACAGAGAATGGAGATTATTTGGTCAAATATTTCAAGCTTGTAAAGAATTAGCCTGATGTAGTTCGGAGGGAAGGGAATACATATGAAAGACAAAATTATGGTCATTCAATTCATATCATTTTTTTTCTTATTTATTCTCATTTTTTGTTGCAGCCAACAAAAAGCCGCGTGGAAAGGAACAATAGAGGAAGTGGATGGAATTCCTCTAGTAAAGAATCCTAAGGAGCCGGTCTACACGGAAGATGTCTGCATTTTAGAAGAAGAATTGGCCATCGGGGAAACCGAAGGACGAGAAGAGTATATGTTGTCACGAATCATAGATGTGGCGGTTGATGATGCCGGTAATATCTATGCTGCGGATATGAAAGAGAATCAAATCATAGTATTCGACAGGAATGGTTGCTATGTACGAACTATCGGAAGACCCGGCCAAGGACCGGGGGAGTTCAGCCGAATTTTAGATATTCAAATTACACCAAGGAACGAATTAATGGCTTATGATAGGCTGGCATTCAAATTGACATTCTTTTCTCTGGATGGCAATTACACCCGAAGCCTCCATTTAAAAGGCGTACAGGCTTTAAGGAAAAATATAAGAGAGAATGTCGAGGGCAATTATTATGTAGGAACCATCGAATTCCAGGGTCAATACGGCACCAATACCTTTCGTTCTTCAAGAGAAGTCAGAGAGTACGGTTCTGACCTCACGTTTATCAAGACAATATTCAAAGATAAGTTCAGGACTGCAGATGTGCCGTTACGGCATGATATGCTTGCCCGATTTCCCTCGTCCGGTCTCATCATATGTGGATTCACAGACACCTATGAATTCCGGATTATTAATCCGGATGGCGAGATCGTCCGGAGGGTGTTAAAACTTTACGATCCGATTGGGATAAGCGATGAGGAAAAGATGAAGAGGGGACTTGCCGACGTAAAAAGCGTACCGAAATACTTTCCGGCATTTCAGGATTTTTCGATGGATGAAGATGGCCGGATTTTTGTCCAGACCTTTGAGAGCCAGGCGGATGAGAATAAATTCTATTATGATGTCTTCGATCCTGACGGAAAATATGTCGCTAAAATTTCGTTGAACGCTCTTCCTGCATGCTGGAAGAATGGGAAAATGTACACCATCGAATATGACGAGCAGGGCTACCAATACATCAAACGCTACGAACTCAACTGGAAAATCAGACCTTTTTATCCTCCCCTCGCATACGATTAAGAAAAAATGCCTTTTTGCTCATTTTGTGAATTTTATTTCCCTTACATCCTGTGAATCTCTACCCGGCAAAAAAACCGACATCCATTCTGTTTCCATTCCCGGTCCAGAAAGAAGAAGAGGTATTGAAGAAAAGAGAAGAAATCCGTAAACTCTGAGATGCCATGGCAATCCTCGAAATCCAGAACTTGAACGCCGGCTATGGGAACGGCAACATCATCCACAGCATTTCCTTCTCCCTGAACAAAGGAGAGTTTCTATCCGTCCTGGGCAGGAATGGATCGGGAAAAAGCACTTTGATCAAAGCTATCCAAGGGCTCCTCAAAGATGTGTCGGGGAATATCATGGTGGACGGAAAGGAAATATCTTCCCATAAACCCAACGAACTGGCCAGGAAAATAGCTTACGTCCCGCAGCTTTTCGAAGCCTCTTTCCAGTTCACTGTCCAAGAAATTATCCTGATGGGTAGGTATGTTCATCAGGGGAGATTCGCCGGCCTAACCTCCGCAGATAAAAGGATTATCGAAGAAACCATGAGCCTGACAGAAACCACCCGGTTCAAGGATAAAAAAATCGCCCATCTCAGCGGCGGAGAAAGGCAGCGCGTCTTCATCGCGCGGGCCCTGGCACAGGATACTCCTCTCTTGTTCCTGGATGAACCCAGCGCACATCTCGACATCAGCTACCAGGTGGAGATCTATCAAATCCTGAATAGGCTTCAGGAAAAAAAAGGCAAAACCATCCTGACCGCCGAACACAACATCAATCTCGCCGTCCCGTATTCCCAGAGGCTGCTGTTCCTGAAAGGAGGCAGAATCCATTCTTTGGGAGCACCCGAGGAACTCATTACCAAGCCCAATATCTGGGAAGTTTTCCGTACCGACGTGGACGTGAGAAAAAACCTGCATTCAGGCCGTCCCGAAATTTCACTGACGTTTAAAAAACCGCAATGATAATCATAAAGAAAAGCGTGGCCACGGTTTTTTGCCTCCTTTTCGTCCTTCTTCACCTATCACCAGCAGGCCAGAATCAAACCATCATGGATGCCCTGGGTCAAACGCATGTCCTGGGAGATCCGCCCCAAAGAATCGTATCCTTGGCACCCAACGTCACAGAGATCCTTTTTGCTTTAGGATTGGAAAAAGAAATTGTCGGGGTAACCCGCTACTGCAACTACCCGGAGAAGGCCCGAACCAAAGAACGTATCGGGGGGATGATCGACCCAGACCTTGAAAAAATCATCCAGATCAAACCCGATCTAGTCATCGCCTTCAGGGGAAACCCTTTGAGGATGGTTCACCGTCTCAAAGACCTGGGATTGCCCGTTTTTGTCCTGGATGAAGGGACCACCCTGGAATCGGTTTTTGTCCTGATTCAAAAAATAGGCCGGATCACGCGAAGGGAAAAAGCGGCAGAGAATCTTATCTCTCCGCTGCGTGGAAACCTCGAGAGCATAAAAAACCGATTGAAAAAAGCGTCGCAAAAGCCCAAGGTCTTCATCGATCTTTACGGGAAAGGGCTCTGGACTTTCGGGGCAAAGAGCCTTTTGAACGACCTGGTTTCCAACGCACTGGGAGAGAATATCGCTGGACAGATTCCCCGTGCTTGGTTCAACTACACCCGAGAGGAGATCATCCACCAAAACCCTGATTTCATCGTTATCATAAGCAAATCATTCGCCGATTTCCGGGAAATCAAAACCTGGATCACAGAAAAATCGCACCTGGAAAGCGTCAAGGCGGTACAAAAGGGAAACATCTATTTTCTGGACGAAGACTTGATCGCCCGGCCGGGCCCACGGCTGTTCCAGGCATTCGCCCAGCTCGCTCGCATCCTGCATCCCTCCCTTTTCAAGGAAAGACCATGACGCTGCGGACAAAAAGGACCCGTCTGCTGATCCTTTTGTTTTTCCTGTTAGCCGCAGGGCTTTATGTATCCCTGATAGAAGGCTCCGTCCGAACCGGTTTCAGCGATCTCTGGAGATACCTGGTGCAAGGCGACCAGACACATGCGCAGATTTTCCTGTACCTGCGGCTTTCCCGGGCACTTCTCGCTTTTCTGGTCGGTTCCAGCCTCTCCTTATCCGGGGCCATCTTACAGGGATATTTTCAAAATCCCATGGCTGGCCCTTTCGTGGTGGGAGTTTCGTCAGGAGCTTCATTCGGCGCTGTCCTGGCCATCATCCTCGGGCTGAACATGAGTTTTTTAGGCTTCTCCATGCAAAATGTTCTGGCTTTCTGTTCAGGATTCGCCATCGTTTCCCTGGTATATATCATTTCCCAGCAAAAGGGCTCCTTAAAAGTGGAGACCCTCCTGCTGACAGGGATCGCAGCCGGAGCTTTGGCTTCGTCCCTTACCTCCTTCCTTATCTTTTTCAAATCCGAATCCTTTGAGCAGGCTGTATTTTGGCTCCTCGGAAGCTTTCATCTGGCAGACTGGAATCATTTTCAGGTCCTTTTCCCTGTCTTTTTCCTCTGTTTTTTTATCTCCCAGTGGCTGGCCAAGGATATGAACCTTCTCGTTCTGGGTGATGAAACCGCCCAATCCCTGGGATGCTCCGTTAACCGTACGCGAAAAATTTTCCTGATTCTATCCACACTCCTGGCATCATCGTCCGTGTCCGTAAGCGGCATTATCGGGTTTGTCGGCTTGATCGTCCCCCACTGGGTACGGCTGCTAATCGGCCCCGATCACAGGTATCTCTTTTTCACCTCTTCCCTTATGGGGGGCGTCTTTCTTATGTTTTGCGATCTTCTCGCGAGGAGCATCCTCAGAGGAACTGAACTTCCCATCGGCATCATTACAGCTGTGGTGGGAGCACCTTTTTTCATTTACCTTCTCAACCGCCAGCGCTAGCAAAATGACTCCGATGTCTCTTTCAGAAAAAGAAGCCGGCGAGAATGCTTGTTTCTTTGCGCCGAATTGTTAAAATAGGGAAAATGCGTTTCTTCTTCGTCAAGGATTCTCGGGAAAAATACAGGTATTTCTCCCAGAAGCCGTTTCACCAAATCCAGGTTAAATTTTCTCGTTGGAAAGAACTCTGGGAAAAAGCCCGCCAAAAGCTTATGCTGCTGCCAAAAAAAGTGCTGGTTCAAGAGCAGGCCTTCGAGCAGGTCCTGCTTGCAAGCGCAGAAAAGATCGAGATTTTGTATTCGGGAAGCTGCTCGGATCAACGAATAAAGATCCGGTTTTTCTTTTTTCTCCAAAAACAAAGAACCAGACACATCCTCTTCCTCGTCGGGGAATGCCTTCTTCTTCCTATCAGCGGGCTAGCAGCCTTCCTTCCGGGACCCAATGTTTTTTTCGGCGTTCTGGCACTTCTGATGGTCACGCATTGGCAGGCATTTCGGGGCATCAACCGCTTGACAAAAAAGGATATTACGTTCATCTCGACACCGATTCTTGAAAAATGGGAACGAGCCGTCCAAAATAGGGATGCCGAGGAAATGTCCCGCACACTGAAGAAAATAGCCGAAGAATTCGACCTGGAACACTTGCCAAAAATCCTGATGAAATGAGCCAAAAAGGATTATTCCGGCCCGGCCCCAAGGGCAAAAAACACGGCCCTATTTGACAAAAACTAGTTTTTATCTTATCTATGTAATACAATGCCGCTGACGCTCAACCAATTTTTGCTGCTCGTCATCACGATCGCTGTGGTCGTTGCTGTCACCTTCCTGATCAGTCTGATGAGACAACTCCGCAAAACAGCACGAGAAGCGGAAGAAACTCTCGCCGAGATCAGGATGCTGTCAGAAGAAACCAGGGAAACGGGCCGCCTTCTCCAGGCAAAAATCGAGGATGCGGGCGAAATGGTCCATGCATCGAAGAAGATTGCCGTGAACCTTTCGGAGATCACTTGGTTTCTAACAGCAAAAATCTTGAGACCTAGCTCAAAGTACTGGCCGTTTCTATTCCCGCTGATACGATTAGGCTGGCGGCAGGCGAAAAAATTTAAGGAGGGAAAAAATGTCAGATAAAAATTCCAGCGCTCTCGAAGTTACTCTTTCCTTTCTCATAGGAACAGCTACTGGCTTTATCCTAGGGGTTCTGTTCGCGCCGGCGAGCGGTGCCGAAACCCGGAAAAAGGTCCAGGAATCCGCTACGAAAACAGGGGAAAAAGCCAAGGAAAGTTATGAGCGGATAGCCAAAGAAGCAGAGAAAGGCATCAAAGTGGTCAAGGAAAAGACCACCGAAGGGATTGACGCCATAAAAGAATTCGTCGATAAAAAAAAGCAAGAACTCTCTAAAAAATCAGAAGATACGGCAAAAGAATAGGTCTGCATAGAGTAATAATACGCGGCTCATCGATAAAACGAGCGGGTCTAAAAAAATCATTTTCCCTTTCAGGGATGAGGTCCAAAAATGGCGAAAACCACAATCACAGAAATCAAATCGAATGAAATCCTGGATTCTCGCGGCAATCCGACTCTAAGAACTTGGGTTTCCGTTTCTTCCGGAGCGAAAGGGACAAGTTCGATTCCATCCGGAGCTTCTACAGGAAAACACGAAGCCCTTGAATTAAGGGATGGAGATGCAAACCGCTATCTCGGCCGCGGTGTATTGAAAGCGATATCCAATGTGGAGAAAATTATCGCTCCCGAAATCATCGGGATGGATGTGCTCGACCAGAAAACTCTGGACGAGAAACTCATCAACCTGGATGGAACCCCCAACAAAAGCAAATTGGGGGCCAATGCCATCCTATCCGTCTCGACGAGCGCGGCTCAAGCTGCGGCACAATCATCTGGCATTCCCCTGTACGCCTACCTGGGGAGGAAAGAAGAATATACCCTTCCGGTTCCGATGATCAATATCCTCAACGGAGGTTCCCACGCCGACAACAACGTAGACATCCAGGAATTCATGATCGTGCCGGCGGGAATACCCACCTACAAAGAAGCCCTAAGAGCAGGAGCAGAAATATTCCATCACCTGAAAAAAACCTTGAAAACGAAAGGCTACAACACATCTGTCGGGGATGAAGGAGGATTTGCTCCCAATCTCGGTTCCAATGAAGAGGCTTTGGAACTCATCCTGCAAAGCATCCAAAACGCCGGTTACGCACCCGGAAAGGAGGTATTTCTCGCTCTGGATGTGGCAGCCTCGGAGTTTTATATCGACGGTAAGTACGTTTTCAAGAAATCCGATGGCTCGGAAAGAACAGTCGATGAAATGATCGATTTCTACAATGCTCTGGTGGAAACATACCCCATCGTCAGCATCGAGGATGGACTTGACGAAGACGACTGGGAAGGGTGGAAATGCATGACAGATGAGATGGGCAAAAAAATCCAGCTTGTCGGAGATGACATTTTTGTTACCAACCTGAAAAGATTCCAAAGAGGAGTGGCAGAGGGCATAGGAAATTCCATTTTGATCAAATTGAATCAGATAGGAACCCTTACTGAAACGATGGACACTATCGCCTACGCTCATGAAGAAGGGTACACTACCGTCATATCCCACCGTTCGGGAGAAACAGAAGACACCTTCATAGCCGACCTGAGTGTCGCAACGAATGCAGGTCAGATAAAGACAGGTTCCCTTTCCCGCAGTGAGAGGGTGGCTAAATACAACCGGCTGCTCGAGATCGAGGATGAGCTGGGAAGCAGAGGAAATTATGCCGGCATCCAGCCTTTCACTCAATTTATCTCAAACCTATAGCCGGATCTCTCCAGGCTGAGGAAATGAACAAGGAGAGTAAAAAAAAACACCTGACCTCGTCTCAAATCGAGGTCAAGCAGGTTTATACCGATAAAGACCTTCCTGACTTCGATCCTGGAAAGGCCTTAGGATACCCGGGAGATTATCCTTTCACACGTGGGGTTTATCCCAGTATGTATCGGGGAAAGTTGTGGACCATGCGCCAGTATGCGGGGTTCGCCACAGCCGAAGAATCAAACAAGAGATATCGTTTTCTCCTCTCCCAGGGGCAAACAGGCCTAAGCGTGGCCTTCGATCTTCCTACCCAAATCGGCCTGGATTCCGATCATCCTCTGGCTATAGGAGAAGTGGGAAAAGTCGGTGTCGCCATAGACTCTCTGAGGGATATGGAAGCTCTGTTTTCCGGCATCCCCCTGGACAAGGTCAGCGTGTCCATGACCATCAACGCAACCGCGGCCATCATCCTCGCGATGTACCTGGTCGTGGCGGAAACGAGAGGAATTCCCTGGAAAAAACTCAGGGGAACCATACAAAACGATATCCTCAAAGAATATGTCGCTCGAGGGACATACATTTATCCTCCTCAACCATCGATCAAGCTTATCACCGATACCCTGAGTTTCTGCCGAACGGACGTTCCCCAGTGGAACACGATGAGCATAAGCGGTTATCACATCCGTGAGGCAGGCGCAACGGCGGTTCAGGAGTTGGCTTTCACATTTGCCGATGCCATCGCCTACATCCAGGCTGCCACCCGAGCAGGATTGGACATCGATGCCATCGCTCCCCGCCTTTCGTTTTTTCTCGCTGCCCACAATAACTTTATGGAAGAAATCGCCAAGTACCGGGCAGCCCGTAGAATATGGGCTAGAATCGTGAAGACAACCTTCGGGGCCAAGGATCCCTCTTCATGGCGGTTCCGGTTTCATACGCAGACAAGCGGGGTGACCCTCGTAGCACAGGAACCGGAAAACAACGTCGTCCGTGTCGCTCTTCAAGCGCTAGCCGCTGTTCTGGGCGGAACACAATCGCTCCATACCAATTCAAGGGATGAAGCTTTAGCCCTGCCCAGCGAAAAATCCGCCAAGATCGCCCTCCGCACTCAGCAGATCATCGCCTTCGAATCGGGTGTAGCCGACTGTGTTGACCCACTCGGAGGAGCCTATTTTCTGGAAAGTCTGACTAACCAGATCGAAAAAAATGTCCTTGGATACCTGCGGAAAATCGAGGACCTGGGAGGCGTGGAACGAGCCATTGAAGCAGGTTATGTGCAAAAAGAAATCCAGGACAGCGCCTACCGCTACCAAAAACAGGTGGAAGAAAAGGAACAAATCGTCGTTTCCCTCAATGCGTTCTCAGACTCGGAAGAAACGTTGGATTTTCATCTCTATTCTCCTGCCCGAGAGGTAGAAAAAAACCAGCTGGAAAGGCTGAAACGCGTGAGAGCAGAACGGTCGGAAGATCGGGTCAAACATCACCTCCAGTCGCTCAAGATGGTTGCCAAAGAAGGAGGGAATGTTTTTCCTTCTATCCTGGAGTCGGTCAGAGCCCTGGCGACATTGGAGGAAATGGCGTCCAGCCTCAAAGAAGTCTACGGAACGTATCAAGAAAATATCAGCATCTGATAAGGATATTGACATTCCTTAACAGCGAATCTAAGATAAATCCATGCGCCGAAAGGATATGGCCCGCATTTGCTTCGTGTTCATCGGTGTGCTGTTTTTCTTTCTCGAAGGGATGGGCGTGGACCCGCAAACAGCCCGATTGATCGACCTGGAAATCCAAAAACACAAGACCGAGATCATCCGCATAAGACGCTTTCTTCATATGAATCCGGAGTTGGGAAATCGAGAATTCGAAACCGCCAACTTGATCACATCCAAACTGCTCTCTTTCGGCCTCGAGGTGAAATCCGGCATTGCCAAAACAGGTGTAACCGGATTGTTACGGGGTGAGGGAAAAGGATTGACTATCGGTTTGAGGGCAGATATGGATGCCCTTCCGATCCAGGAGTTGAACGATATATCATTCAAGTCGCTCAATCCCGGCATCATGCATGCCTGCGGGCATGACATTCATGTCGCCATCGCCCTGGGGACAGCCCAAGTCTTGAGTGCTCTCAAAGAAAAAATCAACGGTAACATCAAATTCATTTTTCAGCCTGCAGAAGAAGGGACTCCTCCGGGCGAAACAGGAGGAGCGAAGGCTATGATCCAGGAGGGGGTTCTTGAAAATCCTCCTATCCAGGCGATTCTAGCCCTGCATGTTTGGCCAGAAAATCTCGGTCAGGTCTATTTTTCTCCCGGCCCTATCATGGCAAGCGCGGATGGGTTCCAGATCGTTATAGAGGGGAAGAGTTCTCATGCGGCGCGCCCGCATGAAGGCATAGATGCCATCGCTCTTTCCTCCCTAGTGATCGTCAGTCTCCAATCCATCGTAAGCCGGGCTGTTGATCCGACAGACCCGGTGGTCGTCACGATCGGGAAAATTGAGGGAGGGACAAAGGCCAATATCATCGCCGAAAAAGTGACAATAGAGGGAACCATCCGCACTCTCAGCGAGGCTAACAGGAAAAAAATTCCCCGGCTGATCGAGGATGTGGTGCGTGGCATCACCCAGTCGTTCGGGGCCAGTTTCGTCTTCAAGTTCAACAAAGGAGCGCCTCCTCTTTACAATCATCCTGACCTGGGCTCTATTCTGGCTCCCACCCTATCCCAAACATTGGGCAAAAGCAACATACAGGATATCAAACCCCAGATGGTGGCCGAAGATTTTTCCTATTTCTCCCAAAAAATTCCTGGTTTCTACTTTTTCCTCGGGGTTAAGGACCCGGAAAAGCCATCTATGGCGCCCCTGCACAATCCCTATTTTAATCCCGATGAAAGAAGCATCGCTCTCGGAATAAAAATCATGTGCCATCTCCTCATCGATTGTCTCGAACACCAGAGACATATCGGAGAGGTCCATCGTCCTTAATATATGGCATGCTTTTCCCGTTCCTTTTTCTAACCTTGAGCCTTGCAGGAGGCATACTTCTTTCCGCCTTAGGCTCTCTCTCTTTAGCAACAGGAATAACAGGAATGGTTTTGTCCCTTGTGTGCGCCTGGATTTTCCTTATGGCCTTCAGAAAAACAAAACTGGCTTTCGCTCTCACTCTCTTAGCCTGCGTATTTCTGGGCGTCAGCCTCCACACCTTCCGGGCCAGAGCTTACGACAACAATCCCTTAGGGAATCTGAAAGTGACAGGTTACATCGACTTTCAAGGCCAGCTTTACAAATCTCCATCTCATGGTATCGATAAGGATTACCTCTATCTGCGCGTAGAGAAAATTTTTGCCGACAACCAGGAAATCAAAATAAAAGGGAATCTGAGAGTGACTGTTTTTCATTCCGAGGAAACACCATCCTCGCTCGAGCTTCACGCCTGCGATAGGATAAAGGTTTCCGCCAAGCTTTCTCCATCTCACGGTTACAGGAATTTCAGGACCTCGATGCCGATTCACTACCTTAAAATCCAGAATATCCACAACAGGGCATTCACAAAAAGTCCCTTGCTGGTTGAAAAAATGCAGAGTGATAACCGAACATCTCCCTTGAGGATACTTTCCCTCCTTAGGCGAAGGTTACAGCGCGGGATCGAATATCATTTCTCCGATCCCCAACATTCACGTCTTTCCTCTCAGGGAGCTGTCGTGGAAGCTCTTCTCCTAGGAGAAAGGGGAAGAATGGATGCCTCGGTTACCAACGGTCTCCAAAATGCAGGGATTTTCCACCTTTTCGCCATCTCTGGAGCCCATATCGCTATCATTTCTTTTTTTCTTTTCAGTCTCTTCAGGTTCCTGGGAATTCCCAAAAGGGTGAGTTATATTCTGCTGGTCATTTTTCTTCTTTTTTACGCATCGCTGGTCGCCGGGAGGCCATCGGTTATAAGGGCCACTATCATGGCACTCGCTTTTCTTATCGGAAAGCTCCTATGGCGAAACGTCAATCTGTTGAATACGCTTGCGATCAGCGCGTTCATCCTTCTGATGCACAATCCTTTCAACCTATTCAGCCTCGGGTTTCAGTTGACCTTCGCGGCTACCCTATCCATCTTGTTGTTCTTCCCCAAAATCA
>Ga0316577_10001339_pt1 | contig 11552 bp, 7 predicted proteins | sample S5NA_FD_203073 | JGI IMG/M metagenome (GOLD analysis project Ga0316577, IMG submission 203073) | Rhizosphere microbial communities from salt marsh grasses in Alabama, United States - S5-7_050615r2r1 | ecosystem: Host-associated > Plants > Roots > Rhizosphere | place: USA: Alabama | collected... | reverse complement strand
TTGAGTTTTTCGATAGAACGGGCGATCCACCTCGCCTTTTCCATGTTTTCCACATGCTCTTGAGGAGAGACATAGGGATTAGGTTCGGGCGCATGTTTCAGCACCTTGCTCTTTTTCCGGATAAAGTCGATGATACGTCTGGATGTGATGGTATAGATGAATGTGCCTACGGAAGAGTCCCCTCTAAACTCCCCTTTTTTGAGCTTTTCGACAACATTGATCATGATTTCATTCACCACGTCTTCCCAGTCTGGTGTCCGTGTCCCGATGGATTTTTTTACCCGAAAGCTGACCACGGGCCTGTACTTTGCCACGATAGCATCGAGATCGATATTCTTGTTTCCTTTTTCCACTTTTTCTCTATATGGCCAGGTTTTTTGGATGACATGCATACGAAATACCCGGCAATCGTTTCCGAACTCCTGTCTTCTTCAGGGATCAATACGCATGAGACATGACACAAAATCGCATTCGCCTATCCCTATGACCTCGTTCTTGCCTTCCTGTCATTCCTGTTTGCAACAGGTCAGCCATTTTTTTTCGAAAGCGAGGCACACGTTGATCTACGCCTTTCATGATGAATCAATGATAGGACAATTAGGAAGGAAGAAGTAATCCTCTTTATGGATGTTTTTGAGGGTGATTTTTTTCTCCTATTTGTCACCCCCTAGGATGACAGGGAAAAAGACAGGGCTTCCTAAAAAGTGATTCAATCTTTGAGAACGAGGAGCGACTAAAGTTTTCGCTCTACAAGAGCTGGAGGATGAAAATGGAGGCCAAGGTTCAAAACATGATTTGGGTGACCGATGAGTTGGATTTTTTCACCCTGATCGAGAAAAAACTGGAAAAACAGGGATTCGAAGTGCTCGAGACACTCCCTCCGGATGAATTGTCCTCGAAAGGAACCAGCGGGGGCGGGTCACGCTGGATTTTAGCCGAAAGAACTTCAACGCCTTTTTCCTTCTGAAATACAGGGGTTATAAAAAATATCTCTTCATTCCTCTATGGGGGGAGGAATTTCAATTTTTCCATTCATCTTTCGACTAAACGTGTGCTTATGGATAAGAAAATTCTCCACCAGCAGCAAAAAATCCTCGTCATCGAAGATGAGAGCGGGATGAAAACGTCCTATTATCCTGCTTTGACATGGAATGGCCTAGGATACTCTTTTCCTCCGGATGGGGCCGCGGTTCAAGCCCATGAGACGAGCCAGATGCCGCTATCGCAGACGGGTTTTTTGCACCCGGAAACGCAGAAATCTTATCATTCTTTCGCGGAAATCGACAGGTCGCAGAAAATATTATCGGTCAAAAACATTCTCCGTGATATCAGCCGGCGTTATGACTCTATGAATAGGTCTTTTCCCTATGGTGCTGATGGATTCGCACTGGAGAACAATGCATATCTTCATGCACATCTTTTGTATTTGATGGCTGCGACTGACGGCTATGAGGACACGGTCGGGCACTCGCGACTTGTTGCTCGATACACTCTTCTGCTTACGAAAACGCTGGGCATAGCAGACAGGAATTTTTCTGTCGAAATCGAAAGAGGTGCGCTGCTCCATGATATCGGAAAAATTGGGATTCCTGACTCCATCCTCAGGAAGCCAGGATCCTTGACAGAAAATGAAAGGGAGATAATCAAGGAGCATCCTTTTTTGGGATGTGAGATGGTTCAGGAATTTTCGTTTTTGCGCAAAGCGTCGAGTGTGATCCTTTTCCATCATGAAAGTTATGATGGACAAGGCTATCCCTATGGCCTTAAGGGGGAAGAAATTCCTCTGGAAGCGAGAATTTTTGCTATCGCCGACACCCTGGACGCCATCACCTCAGATAGGCCTTATCGCAAAGGGAATAGCTTTCGATCTGCCTTTGACGAAATCGAGCGAGTTCGAGGGACACAGTTCGATCCTGCTATGGTGGATGCCTTTCTTTCTGTCCCAGAAGAAAAATGGCAGCAGATCAGGAAGGAGACAGCTCAATCTTTTTCCCGTCCCACTATCCACTAGCCAATCCGCGCTGCCCATTCCCCAGCTTTGATCGCTCATGAATCCCTGCTTTGCATCCAGAATAGGTATCCCTTGGATTTCCTATTCCAACGTGTGTTGTGCTCGATTGGATTTTCCGGTCATCAGGTAGCGCGCGAATAGCTCCGCCGTGTGAAAAATTTCATAGCCTTCCTTTTCCGGCCCCAAATAGGCCTTGAATTGAAAGAGACAGCCCGGGCAATCGGTGACGATGGTGGTTGCATCCGTTCTTTTTATTTTTTTTTCCTTTTTTCGCCAGAGATGGGCTGCAAGATCAGGATTTTTGAAGGAAAATATGCCGCTGAAGCCGCAGCAAGCCAACGGTTCTTCTTCCACGACAGGATTGAGGCGCATCGAGCGCAAAAGCCGCAGGGGTTCCTCGCGTAATCCCAATTCATTCACATAGTGGCAAGGGTAATGATAAAAAACGTCTTTGAAAATCGGCTTGGGAGACCCACCAGATATCTGGGTTTTTTTGACCACGAATTCCGTGAAATCATAGGTTCTTTCTGCCCATTTTTTCTCTTCGGGAAAGAGGCGCGGGTATGTCTTTTTCAGCATAGTGTTACCGGTGGGACAAATGGTGAGGATATAGTCGGGATTCTCGCTGGCAAAAGATGCCAGGTTTTTTTTTGCCAGTTTTCTGACATCTGTTTCATGTCCTAGGTGAATGGCGGGGGCACCGCAGCAAACTTGCGCTCTGGGGGAGACCACTCTATACCCTAACCGGGATAATCCTGTAAAAACTGCTTCTCGGATATTTGGGAAGAAAAGAGCCGCCAAACATCCCTCGAAAAAATAGACTGTTTTGCCTCCCTTTTTTTCTTCCGGAATAGGGCGTTTTTTTGGATTCAAGGCAGGGAGAGCCTTTCCTCTTGCCCAAGAAAAAGGTATGTTCCTAAGATATCCGTTCTGGGTCCAAGGCTTTTGGAGAAGAGATAGGAGCTTGACTCCCGGATCGAAGAGGTTTTTTTTCCTGAGTATAGTTGAAGCAAGCCGTTCCCACCACAAGGGGCCTTTTTCCCCTTTAAGCTTCAGCAGGAGTTCCCCCGTGGGAATGCCCACGGGGCAAAATGCTTCACATTTTTTGCAATCGGAACAAAAGTCCCAGGCTTCCGCCGATTTATTGACAGAGTACGTGAGGGCTGTGAGAAGAAGGCCGATCCCACCAGGATAAACCGGCCCGCCGTAGACGTGTCCGCCCAGGGATTGAAAAACAGGACACACGAGCATACACCCCCCACACTTCAGGCAGGAAAGGATTTTATGGAAATCTTGATCTTTACTCGCTTCCAGTCTCCCATTGTCCAGGATTATGACATGAAGCTCTTCTGGGCCATGCACTCCGGTAACGAGCTGTTTTTCGATGTCGGTCGTCCGGCTAATCCCAGTAATGAAGGACACATATGCCGTCATTTTGAGACCAGATGAGGCCAAAACCAGAGCTTTTACCAAAGTTGCAGCCTGCTCGAAAGATTCGACAAACTTTTCGGTCGTTATCACGGCGATATGAACAGGTGGCAGAGTTGTGACCAGCCTGGCGTTGCCTTCGTTGCTCACTATCACCAGGGTTCCTGATTCGGCCACGGCCAAATTAGCCCCGGAGATTCCCACGTCTGCCTGGATAAATTCCTTTCTGAGCTGTTCTCTGGCTATTTTCACGATTTTTTCAGGGTCGGGAGGAACCTCTAATCCTAGGCGCTCACTGAGAAGTTTTGCCATTTCCTCTTTAGTTTTGTGAAGGGCAGGGGCTGTGATATGGGAGGGCCTCTCTCCAGCCATTTGAATGATCCATTCGCCCAGGTCGGTTTCGACGACCCTGTATCCTTTTTTTTCTAATGAGCGATTGAGTCCGATTTCTTCGCTGACCATAGATTTGGATTTGACGATATTTTTTGCCTTCTTTTCCTGGAGGATTTTTTCGATGATGGAGATTGCCTCTGCCGGCGTTGCGGCGTCATAAACGTGGGTGCCTGCTTTGGTGGCTTCTTTGGTGAAACGCTCGATCAGCTTTGGGAGGTGCTTGATGGAGTCTTCCCTGATAGTTTTGGCTTGTTCTTTTATTTTGTCCCAGGTGATTTCTTCGGTGGCCGCATTGAATTTGTTGAAATGTTGGGATGAGGCTCTTTGAAGGGCTGTTTGGAGAGTCTCATTTCTCAGGGCTTTTTTAGCCCGTTTTTTCTGGCGATTTCTCCTTAACAATCATTCCTCCCCGCTTCTCTTCCTCATATAGGCTTCTCGACTGACCAAAATCTCCCGGGGTTTACTTCCTTCGGAAGGGCCGACGATACCCTCCAATTCCATTTGATCGATGATACGCGCAGCCCTGGCGTAGCCGAGTTTGAGCTTTCTCTGCAGATAAGAAGCCGAAGCTTGCCCGGTGTGGAGAACCAGTTCCACCGCTTTTTCGAACAAGGGATCTTTTTCATCGGATTTTTCCGCCACTTGGGATGCCGGGCGTTTGAGGACATGGATAATCTCTTCATCATAGGTGGGTTTTCCCTGGTCCTTCACGAACTTGATCAAGCGGTTGATTTCCGAGAGCGAAACAAAAGAGCAGTGGAGGCGGATAATCCGAGGATTGTTCGGGGGCATGAATAACATGTCCCCGCTACCCAATAGTTTTTCCGCTCCGGCAGTGTCGATGATGATGCGTGAGTCGACCTTAGAGGGAACCCGGAACGCGATGCGGCAGGCAAAATTGTTCTTGATGGTGCCGGTGATCACATCGATAGACGGCCTTTGGGTGGCCATCACGAGATGGATACCCACGGCTCTGGCCAATTGGGCGAGCCGCGCGATGCAGTATTCCACTTCTTGAGCCCCGATCATCATCAGTTCTGCCAGTTCGTCGATGATGACCAAAATATAGGGCAAAGGTTCCAGCGCTTCTATGCCCTCTTCTTCCAGCTTTCTTTTTTTATCTTTCAAAAGACTGTATACCTGTTTATTGTACTGTTCGATATTTCTCACACGAAGCAGCCCCAGCTTGTGGTAACGGGCCTCCATTTTTTTGATGACATCCAGGAGGACGGCCTCGGCCTTTCTGGGATTTTTGACTACAGGACACAGAAGATGGGGGATGCCGTCATAGATAGAAAATTCCAGCCTTTTGGGATCGATGAGGATAAGCTTGACTTCTTCCGGGCTGGCTTTATACAAAATGCTGGTTATGATCGTGTTGAGAGCGACACTTTTTCCCGATCCTGTCGCGCCGGCGATCAGCAGATGAGGCATGATAGAGAGATCCGTGATATAAGGTTCGCCGTGGACGGATTTCCCCAGGGCGATAGCCAATTTTGACTTTGATCTGACGAAATTTTCCGTTTCGATCAAATCCCGGACTTTGATGACTTCTCTCCTGTTGTTGGGGACCTCTACACCCAAGGAAGATTTTCCTGGCGTTCGTTGTATCCGTACCGCTTCGGCCTTGAGGGCCAAGGAGAGGTCTTCTGCATAGCTTGCTACCTGGCTGACTTTGATCCCTGGCTGTGGGTAGAACTCATACGTGGTTATGACAGGGCCAGGGTGATATTCTTTCACTTCTCCTTCTATCCGAAATTCCCGCAGTTTCTGTTCTATCGCTTGTTTTTTTCCGTAGAGTTCGTTTTTATCGATTTGTTCCGATTCTTTCCCAGGATCCAGCAGGCTGAATGGGGGGAAACGGTAATCCCCCTTTTTTTCCATTTCTGGGAAAAGAGGTCTTTCTTTCGGCCGTGGAGGAGGCGAAGATGGGGCGGATGGTTCCGCTCGGGAAATCTTTTCCTTCTTTTTCTTGGCTTTTTTCCCCCCTTCTTTTGCCTTTTCCTGCTGGGGGGCGGCGTATTTTTCGATGACCTTCCGTTTCATTTTTTCCTTGCGCTTAGCTTTCTGGTATCGGGTGATGCGGATGCGGACCTCTTTAAAAACGAACTGGATCATTTTGGCAAAAAATTGGGCTATCTTGCTGATGGAAAGGTGGGTGGTGAAGATAAAAAACAAGATGAGCAATCCGATCAAGATAAGGATCGTTCCGGCATGATTGAAATAGCGGATAAAAAAGGATGACACTACATCTCCGATGAAGCCGCCGGAAGCCAAACTAGCGCCTCGCCAGTCCACGTCTCGGAAGAGGGTGGAGAGGAGAGCACACGTGAAAAAAACCAGAAATGCCGTCCCCAAGGTTCTTGAGAGAAGGTGCCGGTCTTCTCTGGGATGAATGATCTGGTAGCCAATGTAGAGGAAGGCCAGGGGGATGAGGAAAGAGGGAAACCCGAAAACTTGAAGGAAAACTTCTGCCGTAGAAGCTCCTGCTTTGCCACCGAAATTTTTTACTTTTACCCCGGGAGAAGCTGTGTTCGCCCAAGAGGGGTCCTGGGAATGATAACTGATTAGACTGATCAGCAGGAAGAGCGAAAGCAGTATCAGGATTATCCCACTCCATTCTGGAGTTTTGGCTCTTTTTTTTTGTGTGGGTTTGCGTGAGCGCGTCGTCTTCTTTTTCGTTTTCCTTTTCGGCATGCTCAAAATTATAGCACATTTTGCAGGCTCATTCCTTGGTTCTGTACCAATGGGGCGAAAATCTGCGGCTTGAGAGTGACCCTGGCGGGGCCGGGCCGGTATTTTACCAGTAAGGAATCGGGGATTTTTTAGCCTGGAATGAGCGGCAAAAGGAAAAAAAGAGGCTTAAGGCGATGTATGCTTGGGGAAAAGGAAGGAATACAAGGCTGTGAATTGAGAAGAGGACACCTGCTCGGGGCGCCAATTTTCTTGGATGCCGCAGACATGATAAGCTTGTTTTATTCTAGAGACAGGGATATCGAGGGCTTTGAGGTTATTCGTGAGTTTTTTCCGGCGGCTGCGGAAGGCTCCTTTGAGAAATGAGACAAAACCTTCTTGATGAGGGATCTCGGAGAGAGGTTCGGGACGTTTCCGGAGGGAAATCAAAGCCGATTCGACCTGCGGAGGGGGAGAAAAAGATGATGCCTTGACGAGGAAGTGCACCCGGGCCTCGAATTCGTTTTGGAAGAGGATGGATAAAGGGGCGTATTTTTTTGTGCCTGGCGAAGCACAAACTCTCTGGGCCACTTCCTTTTGTAGGAGAAAAACACACAATGCGGCAGATTCTTTTTCTTCCAGCACTTTAAAAAGGAGGGGAGAGGAAATGGCGTAAGGGACGTTGCCGACAATTTTGCCCTGTCTTCCCAGCAAAAGGTCGCCGAATTTGACCATGAGCGCGTCCTTTTCCAGCACCGTGAGGTTGGGAAGTTCTATTCTTTCGAGGAAAGGAATCAGGCTTTTATCCTTCTCGATGGCCAGGATTTCGGCGCCTGTTTTTGCTAATGCGCGCGTCAACGCTCCTTTTCCTGCGCCGATTTCGATGATGAGGTCGTCGGCCTCAGGGGCGATGACGCCCACGATCCGCCTCAGGATGTTTTTATCCGTGAGGAAGTGCTGGCCGAAGGCCTTTCGTCTCGTTTTTTGCATATGGCTTAGAAAACTGACCTCGGTATGGCTAAACTATACCAGAATACCGGGGAGAGGAAAAGGCAAAAATCACCCCTAAAGGTGATTGTCCTGCCCTGAAAATTTTGATATATAACCAACAGAACGAGGAGAGAGCGATAAGAATGAAGGAACGATCGCCCTTTGGTCGAGGCTCTCCCCAAACAAGGTTCTAAGGATGAGGAAAATGAAACGACAGCATGAAATACCCCGGATGTGGTTTCTTTTGCTCCCGATTTTTGTCTTGCTTTTCACAATCGGGAACACCGCTGTTTTTGCGAAAATCAATCTCTCTCAAACGAACGGAGAATCTCTGTGGCCGGCTATAGGCGTTAACTCAGCCGGCGAGGTCATGGTGGTATGGACCGAGTGGTCCAGCGGCATGATCTATTACCGCCTTTATAGAAACGGGCAGTGGACGGCCACGAAGAATGCGGGAATCGCTAACAGCCTAGCTTGGAGCAACCAGATGGCGGTGGATTCCAAAGGCCGCTTCCATGTGACATGGGCGGATGGCGGTTCCAGCTATACCAGGGATATATTTTACAGCTTTTGGACGGGGAGCAACTGGTCGACCCCTGAGATGGTCCATTACAGCCCGTACAACTCCGCCTGGAACAAGATGGATGTCGATTTTGATAACTCGATCCATGTTGTCTGGTACCACAGTAATGTTCCCAAAGAGGTGCCGGTTTCGTCTGATGTAGTCACCAAGTCCAAGCCGTTTTTGGGCAATTGGCCCAGTACTTACCAGAATATCTCGAGAGACGCCGGCACGGAGTCCATCCATCCCGCCATCGGGGTGTACAAAGGCAATGTTTATACAGTTTGGATGGAAGACGAATTCCCGCGAAGATTTGTTTTTCGCGAGAGAGTCGGAGGAGTCTGGGGACCTATTATAGACCTGAACAAGACCGGGTATTACCCGGACCTGGTGACCGATAATTCGGGAAACATCCACACCGTTTTCAGCCTTAGGGATGGGAATTTTCATTACATGTCGCGCATGGGCAGAAGCTGGAGTGGGGATACGGTAATCTCCAATGGCCTGTGCCCTCTGCAGTTCGGGGACATCACGCACAGGAACAACGTGGTGGCCGCTGCCTGGATGCAGGGATCGGATGGCAACTGGTCGGTCTACGCAACGGCCAAGGCCGTCGGCGCTAAATGGGCTATACCCGTCAAGATAGCCGATGCACCGGGAGGCGGAGACGGCAACAAGCATGTGCAGGTGGCCCTAGACGATAAAAATTGTGCCTATTTTGTCTGGGAAGGGATCGGAGCAGGGGGAAAACACGATATTTTTTTCGAGAAGTACTGTGTGGATGTGCCGGCGGATGCCACCTTCATCGAAGTGGACAATTCCTACCTGAGCTTCCACACGGATGATGCGTCCTCCAACCCTGCGGCCAAATCCTTCAATGTCCGCGCTTCGGGGAAAGGGTCTATCAATTACACCATCACCGCAAATAGAAATTGGATAAGCGTATCGCCGACACAAGGATCCTCTTCCGGAGAGTGGGATAGTGTCACCGTTGCCGTGGATGCATCAGGCAAAGAAGACGGCACCTACGAGGGCGCCATCACTATCACGGACCCCGATGCATACAACAATCCTGTCGATGTGGGGGTGACGCTGACAGTGGGAGATGCCGGCGGTGGCGGCGGTGGAGGGGGAGGGGGAGGCACTTTTGTTCTGGCGACGGATAAAACCACCTTGGAATTCTCCATGGAAGAAGGGATCAATCCTCCCTCTAAATCCTTCAACTTGAGAGCCACGGGAGGAGAAACGGTGAATTATTTGGTTGTGTCCAACCAGCCGTGGTTGAGCGTTTTTCCGACAGAGGGATCAGTCGGTTCAGCATGGTCCCCGGTTTCTGTAACCATCGAGGCCGACAATATGAACCCGGGAGATTTCAATGGGCGTATCGATATAACATCCCCTGGAACTGTTGGGAAAGTCAGCGTTTTTATCCATCTGACGATCCTGAAAAAAAGCATCCCGTCGATCCAGCTCAACAGAAAACAGTTTTACTTTTGGGCCTATGCGCATGGGGACAACCCGCCTTCCAGCTTGTTGAGGATCAGAAATTCGGGGTCAAAAAAATTGAATTACACCATTCAATCCAATAAGGATTGGGTGAAAATTTCTCCGGCTCAAGGAATTTCTTCTGGAGAGTGGGATAACATCACCGTATCGGCAGACGGCACGTCTTTGAATGCCGGCAAGCATAAGGCCGTGATAACGGTGTCAGCGCCCGGGGCGGATAATAGTCCTCGGAGTCTTCCCGTCGATTTCGAAGTGGAGATGCCCCCAGAGCCCTTTCCGCCGGTCAATGTTACGGTAAACAGACTGAACCATGAAGGGCTGATCATCCAGGAGTACAAGAGCAAAGTGTCCTGGAGCCCTAACTTCAGGAATAACGGCCTCTTCGATATCGTGAAATACCGGATATTCCGGATGAATAAACATCAGCACAACGCTAGCTGGATTTATATCGCCGAAGTTCCTGGCGATGTCTTTGTTTTTTACGAGGGCGGTTTTGCCAGCAAAGAGGAGAGGAACCAGTACACCTATACCGTAGCTTCGGTGGAGAGCGGGGGAAAAGAAAGCGCCAGAGCGGAATATCTGGGAGTCACGAGCGGTTTGCCGGTTACTTCGCCGGAAGAAAAGGGTGAAAAGATGAAGTCCGAAAAAAAGGTGATCAAAGCTCCTTAGATATTCATCCCGTTTTTTTGTTTCTCCATCCGTTTCTTTTTGCCCGTTATCCTTTTGACATATTCCCCATTTCTGTGCTAATTTACATAGCCGTATTTACCCTGCGGAAGAGTATTTTCCTTCTCCCGATGGAAAGGTTTGATTCTTGGAGAGCAGGCGTGAAGAGGAGGCGTGAATTTCCATGGAAGCCCTGTCTTATGCGGTTCTGATTTTGTTATCCCTTGTCGGGTATTCGGGGGGAGCTGCGGCCAGGGCTGGGAAGAGCCGGGATTTGAAGCCCGGTATCGTGGATTTGATCCTGGTTGTTCTTATCTGGGCGGCTGCCGTTTATTCCCGTCTGGCATTCGATATCAACAAGTGGGTGCTGATCCTGGCCTGGATCGGGATGGCAGCGGTCTTGGGAGTTGTTGTGGTTTCCTTCCGCAAGTTGTCGGCCAGGGAGGGTGTCGACGAGGGTAGGGCAGAGGGTCTCTCTCCCGGTGTTTTCAAGAGGATGTGGAAGCGCTGGGCTGTTTTTTCCAAGAGGATGGGCAGTTTTCAGAGCCGGGTCATGCTTTCTCTTTTCTTTTTCGTTTTCATTTCGCCTGTGGCTTTTTTGATAACCTTGTTGGGTGATCCGCTCAAGATAAAGAAGAGAAGGAAATTGGAGACCTACTGGTCGACAAGAGCAGAGAGTTCGGGAGGATTGGAAGAATTCCGGAGGCAGTTCTGATGTATATTTTGGGGATTTCGTGTTATTACCATGATGCCGCCGCCGTTCTGCTGAAAGAGGGAAGACTGACGGCGGCAGCGGAAGAAGAACGATTCACCCGCATCAAACATGACTACGAGTTTCCCGAGAACGCGATCCAATTCTGTCTGGACCAGGAGGGGATCCGGAGCCAGGATTTAGATTATGTGGTTTTTTACGAAAAACCTTTCCACAAATTCGAGCGGATCCTGATGACAACCTTCCAAGGTTTTCCACGGTCGTGGAAAGTGTTCCGGGAGGCCATGATCACGTGGCTGGGAGACAAACTTTGGGTGAAAAGCCTCTTGAAGGAGAAGCTGGGGATAGAGGAGTACAAGATCCTTTTCGGGGAACACCATCTTTCCCATGCTGCCAGCTGTTTTTATCCCTCGCCATTCGAGGAGGCGGCGATCCTGACAGTGGACGGCGTGGGCGAGTGGTCGACAGCTTCGATGGGGATGGGCAAGGGCAACGAGATCCATGTGAAAAAGGAGATCAAGTTCCCGCATTCTCTGGGGCTGCTCTACAGCGCGTTCACGGCCTTTTTGGGATTCAAGGTGAATAACGGGGAGTACAAGGTGATGGGGATG
>Ga0316577_10001338_pt1 | contig 11557 bp, 10 predicted proteins | sample S5NA_FD_203073 | JGI IMG/M metagenome (GOLD analysis project Ga0316577, IMG submission 203073) | Rhizosphere microbial communities from salt marsh grasses in Alabama, United States - S5-7_050615r2r1 | ecosystem: Host-associated > Plants > Roots > Rhizosphere | place: USA: Alabama | collected... | reverse complement strand
ACGGAGGAAAATGCTTGATGACCCCTGACTCGAATATCTTGGTCGATCTGAACCCCGCGCAGCGCGAGGCCGTCGAGACGGTGGAGGGTCCGGTGCTGGTCCTGGCCGGGCCGGGCAGCGGCAAAACTCGCGTGCTGACCCACCGAGTTGCCTACCTGGTCAAGGAATATGGTGTGCCGCCCTGGCAGATTATGGCCGTGACCTTCACCAACAAGGCCGCCCGCGAGATGAAGGAGCGCCTCTACCGGTTGCTCGGCGATCAGGTCCGCAAGCTGACGGTCGGCACCTTTCACGCCATCTGTGCACGCACCCTGCGCCGCGAGGCTGAGGCAGCGGGCATCTCACCCCAATATATCATCTATGACACCTCAGATCAGCGCAGCCTAGTCCGCCAGGCAATCCGGGGCCTGAATCTCGACGAGAAGCTTTATCGACCCCATGCCATGCTGCGCGTCATCTCTCACGCCAAGAACGAGCTCGTGACACCGGCCGAGATGCCGGCGCTCACCTACCGTGAGGAGATTGTCAAGCGCATCTATGAGCAGTATCAGGCCCTCCTGGATGAGAACAACGCCCTGGACTTTGATGACCTGCTGACCAAGACGGTCCGCCTCTTCCGCCAGCACGCGGACGTGCGCCGGCGCTACCAACAGCGCTATCCCTTTGTCCTCGTCGACGAATGGCAGGACACCAACATGGCCCAGTACGAGTTGGTCAGGCTCCTGGCCGGCCAGCGGGCCAACCTCTTTGTCGTGGGCGACGAGGACCAGTCGATCTACCGTTTTCGCGGTGCGGACTATCGCAACGTGGCCCGGTTCCGAGAGGATTATCCAGAGGCTCGGGTCATCCTGCTCGAGCGCAACTACCGCTCCACCCAGACCATTCTCGATGTCGCCAATGCCGTCATCTCCCGCAATGTCCATCGCCATCCAAAACGCCTCTACACAGAAAAGGATGGAGGGCCCCAGATCCGGATCCTGGAGGCCTATGACGAGCAGGAGGAGGGGGACGTCGTCGTCAGTGAGATCCAACGGCTGGTGGCCCAGGGGGACGTGCGCCTCGGTGACTGCGCAGTCATGTACCGGACCAACGCCCAATCCCGTCCCCTGGAGGATGCCTTTGTGCGACGGGGCATGCCTTACAAGCTCGTCGGCGCCACCCGCTTCTACGAGCGCCAGGAGATCAAGGACGTCATGGCCTATATGCGTGTCGTCCACAACCCCTACGATGGCGTGGGCCTGTCGCGCATCATCAACACTCCGCCCAGGGGCATCGGCGCCAAGACAGAGGGACGGCTGGTGCGCTGGTCGGAGGAGAAGGGCGTGCCCGTCTATGCCGCACTGCAACTCCTGGCAGAGGATGAGGACGGTGCAGCGGCAGGGCGATTTGGCACGCGGGCCGTGCGCGCATTAGAGTCCTTCACAGCCATCATCGAGGAGTTGAGCCGAGCCCGCTACGAGCTGAATCTTCTGGAACTACTGGATCTGCTGCTGGGTAAGACGGGCTACGCCAGCTATGTGCAGGACGGCAGCGAAGAGGGGCAGGCCCGGTGGGAGAACATTCTGGAGCTGCGCACCGTCGCCCGCGATTACGCCGACCTGCCGGTCGAAACAGCCCTGACCACCTTCCTGGAAGAGGTAGCCCTGGTCTCGGACGTCGACAACCTGGACGAGCAGGTCGATGCCCCGACGCTCCTGACGCTCCACGCCGCCAAAGGGCTCGAGTTCCCCGTGGTGTTCATCGTCGGCCTGGAGGAAGGGCTCTTTCCCCACAGTCGCTCAATGGAGGATGCCGAGCAGATGGAGGAAGAGCGGCGGCTGTGCTACGTGGGTGTGACCCGGGCCAAGGAGCGGCTCTACCTCGTGCATACCTTCCGCCGGACGCTGTACGGAGAGAGCGAGGTTCGTGAACCCTCTCGCTTCCTGACCGACGTGCCGGCCCAGCTGGTCGCGGGGCGGCCCGGCCGTGCACCGGCGCGCCAGCAGGAGCTCGGCTTGGGACCCGGCCGGTTAAAGGCGGGCGTCCAAGGCCGGGGCGTCGCCTTCTCCCCGGCGCAGGTACAACCGCGGCGTGTGCGCTCACGAGCCGAGCCCGAGGCACGTTTTCAGACGGGGGATCAAGTGGAGCACAGGGTCTTTGGCCAGGGGGTGGTCATCGAGAGCCGCATCGCGGGCGGCGATGAGCAGGTGACGGTCGCCTTTGCTGGGGTCGGCCTCAAGCGCCTGATGGCCAGCATGGCGCCGATGGAAAAGACGGGCGAGGGCGGCTAGTGCGCCGCCTGAGACGGCCTCTTCTGCACTATGCGCTCGAGCCAAAGCTCTGGGCCATGGCCCGGAGCCGCCGCCAGATAGGGCCGCCGAGCATCGTGTCAGCCACTGCCAGGATGGACCGGACCAGTTCCAATACGTCGACGTCCCCCTCCCAGTGCTCGCGGATTATGCTCGGATCGGTATGCTCCAGCAGGTCGTGCAGGACTAGGGCAGTGAGGGCAATGTCGTCCACCAACCCTGGCGGGCCCAACAGCAGCTCAGGCACGAGATCCAGCGGGTTGATGAAGTACGCGATGGTGCCTGCGATACGGGCCCTGTCTTCCTGAGGCACGCGGCTATCGCGCGCCAGTCGCGTGAGCAGCACAAACAGGTCCGGACCGGCCAGGATCAGGTTGGCGTAGCGGTTTGCCCGGGCCTTGTCACCCCCCGCCCAGACTTTGACCGTCTTGCGCAACCGGCGATAGAACTCGTCTTCCCTCGAAGAATGCTGATCGTTGCTCATAATTCCCCATCCCTCTCTGGCTCGCTGCCCGCCCCGATCCCGGCCTTACTCCAGGTCCTGAGCCAGGAAGAGGGCCGTAACCGGCCCTTCCCGGCCGGGCGGATAGTAGGTATCGATAAAGCCACTGACGCGAAAGCCGGCCTTCAGGTAGACCAACAGGATCGGATTGCCGACCGGGGCCTCGGCCAGGAGCGTGCGCAGGCCGTGCTGCCGGGCATAGTCTACGGCGCGATTGACCAACTGGGTAGCAATGCCCCAGCGCCGGTAGTCCGGACGGACAAAGACCTGGTCGATGTTCGCCGCGTGGCTCCACGGCCGCTCGCTCACAGCGGCGATGCCGACCAGCTCCTCCCGATCTAAGGCCAGTAGCAGTCCCCGATCCTTCTCGGTCGGATAGTTCTGATAGCCCCCATCCAGGTCGCTGTAGTCCTGCATCAAGCGCAGCACCGACATCGCATCGGCAGGCACCGCTTCTCGGTAGATGACGGCGCGCGCCCGCCGCCAGTCCCGCAGTGCCTGCAGGTGGGTATGAAACGCGATCTGGTCGTCGGGCGGCACCTCAGCCGGCGCAAAGGTCGCGACTTCCCGGGCGTCATCGCCGGCCCGCAGCGCCCCACCGACGGGATAGGCCGAGTAGAGGATCAGGACCCCTGTCTGCGGCTCCCGCCCGAAGGAATACACGCCTAGCATCTCTTCGAGCTCGATCTGGAGCCCCGTCTCCTCCTCCGCCTCGCGGACGGCTGCCGCTTCGGCCAGCTCGTCGGCTTCGACATAGCCCGACGGCAGGCTCCAATAGCCGAGCTTGGGCTCGACGCCGCGCCGGATCAGTACGACGCGGCCCTCCGTCTCGATGAGCGCACCCGCGCCTACGACCGGGTTAAAGTAGACGACATGCCCACAGGCCGGGCAGGTGGGCCGCGCCCGCTCCCCCGTCGATCGCCATACCAACTCGGTTCCGCACTTGGCACAGAATTTCGCGTCCATCTCCTGTGCTCACAAGACAAATCGGCCCGCTCGGCGGGCCGATCCGGGGACAGCTTGATCCAAGATGGGCCCCGGCTGCGTCAGGCGATCACCAGGGCCAGTACCACCAGCAGGGCCATCAGCGCCGCAGCGATGATAAAGATCCGCTTCAAATCGTCGACGACGTACCGGTACTCCTCGGAAAAGTCAACATTCTTGGCTTCCGGCTCAGGCGCCAGCCGCCTGGTCCGGTTAACCCGCACTGACTTGGGTGCACGGGGGGCCCGAGTCCGGGCCCGTCGGGATTTCTTGGCCATAATCTATGAACAACCCTCCTTTAGTGATCGATGTACAGGAACAAGGTCTGACTATTGAAGTTCTGCGACCACAACAATACGATGGGTATCCACCATATAGGGATAGCACGAGATCAAGGTCGTTACTGGACGCGTCGTCGCGGCCATCACATTGACCTCCGTCGGCTCGACGATTTGCTTAGCTCGAATGATGTAACGATAGGGCTGCTGCCCGGCATAGACGATCACCTCGTCGCCCAGTTCCAGCTGGTCCAGATGGCGAAAGATCTCGCCATAGATGTCATTGTGCGCCGACAGGACCATGTTCCCCCGTTCGCCGGGATTGGCTGTGTGCATGTGGTGGCCCACCCCCAGCTTCAGTTGGTCCCAGGTATCGCCCTCCACGATCAGCGCATCGACCTCGATGGCCGGAATCACGACGCGCGTCGGGGCTTCCGGACCCGGGGTCGGGATGGTCACGACCGGTGGGGCTTCGCCTTCGACCAGCCCCCGCAGGTGGATCGGTACCTCGCCCGGTTCTTCCGGCGGGGTGTGCCCACTGGGCAGGAAGCCGCCACCCATGGGCGTCGGCTCCGCCGTCGGGGTCGCGGGCAACAGGCTGGCCTCGGCGTAATCCTCGTTGAGCGATTTCAGGTTCAACAGGGATACCGCCACGACCACCACCAGCCCCACGAGGGCCCCCACCTCGAGAAGGAGCAAGAACCGATCGCGCAGCCGCCCCCAACGGCTGGAAGCTGGCCGTCGCCGTCCCTTCCCGCGCCTCCCCTTCTTGCCCAGCGGCTCTACGTCCAGCGCCCGATTCCAGGAAGCTGGCGTCTCAAGGGCGGCGGCACCACCGCTGGCACCTGCTCGGATGGCGGTCAGATCCTCATGGGGCAGTGCCGCCTCCGCGGGCAAGCGGCCAATCTCTCGCAGCCGGCGCATCCGCTCTGTGCGGGCCTCGCGTCGCTTGACGATGAGGATCTGCTCTAGTTCTTCGATGCTGAGTTCGTCTACCGTCCGCCGATCCGTCATACTCGACCTACTGCGTTCTAGCTATCGTTCCGCTGCCCCACCACACCCGGCCCCCTGGTCCCGGCCTGGGCTTACCATAATTCCGCGCCCATTATACCCCACACGCCGATCTTAGTCAAGGCGGCGCCTGGGCAACCGCTCGAGGACCAGGCTGCGCAACAATCGCACCTCGTCGATGCGCAGCACCGCAGCCAGCACTAGAAAGGCGACGGCCCCCAACCCGCCGGGAATAACCAGGGCAATGAGCCTGTCGGCGAAGGCCTGCGTGTCCGTCCAGGGCCGGACAGCGACGGAGGCCAGGTAGATGACGCCGGCCATGGCGCCCGCCGCCAGCAGGGCCTTGAAGGCGGTCCGCCCCAGCTTCATGTCGGCCAGGCTGCCGATGCGCCGGCGTGTGAGCACCAGCATGGTCAGGGCGTGGCTGAAATGTTTGGCCGAATCGGCCAGGACAAGACCCAGCATGCCCAGGGGACGCAGCAAACTGAGGGCCACCGCCAGGTAGACACCCACACTCAGCACGCCGACGAGTGCCGGCGTGAGCGTATCCTGCCGGGCGTAAAAGGAATAGTTCAGCGGCCAATCAATGGCAGCAAAGGTCAGGCCCAGGAGGTACAGGCGCAGCGCCCAGGCCGTCCAGAACGTATCGCGCGCCGTGAACTCGCCGTGTTGGAAGAGCACGGCGATGGTGGGCTCGGCCAGCATCAACAGTCCAACAGTGGCGGGCAGGATCAGCACCAGTACCAGTCGTAGCCCCAGACCCAGGGTGCGCCGGAAACCCGCCTGGTCGCCCAGCGCGCTAAAGCTCGACAGCGTGGGCAGGACCGCCAGCGAGATGGCCACGGCCACCACGCCGTGGGGCAACTGCACCAGGCGCGTGGCTCGGTCCATCCAGGCCACGCTGCTCGCCCCCGTGCCCGAGGCCAGGCGACGATCGATGGCAATCTGCACGTTACTGATCACCAGGCCCAGCACGATGGGCAGGTATAGGACCAGGATCCGCCGCAGCGCCGGATTCTGAAGATCTAGGCGGAACCGCAGCCGCACACCCCGGAGGTCCGGTGTCAGGATGAGCAGCTGCAGCAACGAACCGAAAAGCACGCCCAGCGCCAGGCTGAAAGCATCGAGCTGCCCGGCCAGCAGTGGCACGGTGATGATCGTGCCCAGGTTATAGACCGCAGCGCCAAAGGCTGGAAAGGTAAAGCGCTTGCGGGCGTAGAGCAGGCCCGTGACCACGCCCGACAGGCCAAAGAACAGCGTTGCCGGAGAGATGATGCGGATCATGCGGGTGAGGACTACCTGTAGCTCGGGCTCAAACCCGCCGCCCAACAGCCAGGCTGCCTGCTGGGCAAAGACCTCCAGCAGAAGGACAACCGCCGCCAGGACGATGGCTACTAGGCTAGCGACGCGGCTGAACAGGGACCACAGGGCCCCATCGCCCTCCTGCTCGCGCACCTGGCTGAACACGGGCACCAGGGCCGCGCTGAGCATGCCCCCAATGAGCATCTCGTAGATCATCTTGGGGATGATCTCCGCAATGCCAAAGGCGCTCACCAGGCCGCTGGCGCCGAAAAAGAAGGCGATGATCTGCTCACGAACCAAGCCCAAGACCCGGCTGGAAATGCTGCCCAGGGCAATGATGCCCGTGGCTTGGGCAATGCCACGCCCTTCGGTCTTGGCTGGGATGGAAGCGCTTCGGTCCACCGGGGTTCAGAGCCCGACTAGCGTTGGACGCTGATGGTCACTCGACAGGGCTCGGGGAAGTTGCCCGTTTGGTCCACGACAACCAGGCGCAACGTATAAGTGCCTGGGGCATAGGCACCGCTGTTGAAGGTCGCCAGGACGCCGCCGTTCACCGGGCTGTTGTGTAGCTGGCCGACCACGGCCCACTGCTGATCGCCGGGATTGGCACCGGGACCCACCTCGACCTTGTAGTACTGAAAATCTTCGTGGTTGGCCGTACCCCGCACGGCAAAGTTGCCCTGGATGACCTGGTTCACGCCGGGCGACGTGATGCGCACATTCGGGTTGGGGCAAGCCGGCGAACGGACGACCGGTGTGTCCGTGACGACGACCGCCGGTGTATCGGTCGGCCTGATGAGGCGCGTGGGCTGCACCCGGGTGGCTGTCGCCGTGGGCGTCATGGTGGCTGGCGGGGGTGTCGCAGTCAGGGTCGCCTCGGCCAGTGGCCCCGTGGTGAGCGTCGGCGTCGGCTCCGGTGTTGGATCCAGGACGGGAGCCACCGGATTGGCCAGGAAGAATATGGCAGCCATTATCACCAAGATCAAAGCAGAGGTTACGACGCTGCGCGTGTACCGCGTGCGGGCCTGCTCCTGCTCCAACTTGAAGATCGATCGGGCGCCCTCGCGACGGGCCAGGAGAGCACGCCTTACGTAGAACAGCAAGATCAACCCCAGGACACCATATATCCACCACTGATACTCAGTGAGGAATTCTAAAACCCGTTCCATCCACCACTCCACACAAGGCCAGGCACGGACAGCCCGCAGCGATCGTGATGCATCCAATGGCTGGCTAGGCCTTGGCCTCTAGGTATCACAGATTTCCTAACCCCTATCGCGGTTGCGACCACACGGTCTGGGTCGGCGCCCAAAAAAGTAGGGAACGGAGATACGTTCCCTGCTGAGCTGCTCTGGGCAAAACCGGCAGAGCCCTAGCCTTAGGGCAGCCGGGCCAGGACACCGCATACCAGGCTGGTCAGCCTGGGCACGATCTGCCGGCCCGCGGCCAGGACCTCTTCATGGCTCGCTTCCTGGCCGTCCGCCGGCATGTCGATGGCCACATTGCTGATGCCCGAAATCCCCAGCACCCGGATCCTGCCATGGCGGGCAACCGTCACTTCTGGGACCGTCGACATGCCCACCGCATCGGCACCGATCAGGCGCAGGAACCGGATCTCTGCGGGGGTCTCGAAAGACGGCCCGGCCAGGCCCGCGTAGACCCCCTCCCGCAGCGGGATATCCTCCTCATCGGCCACCTGGCGCGCAATCTGGCGCAATTCGGGGTCGTAGGCCTGGGACATGTCTGGAAATCGTGGACCTAGGGTCGGATCATTGGGGCCGAACAGGGGATTGTTGCCCGTCATGCCCATGAAGTTGATGTGGTCGGTGATGAGCATCAGCTCACCAGGGTGGAAATCGGGGTTGAGGCCGCCAGCCGCGTTGGTCACGATGAGAAACTCAATGCCCATGACCTGCATGACGCGCACCGGGAACACCACCTGCTGGATCGGGTGCCCTTCATAGAAGTGGACGCGTCCTTGCATGACGATCACCGGCTGCTGTTGGAGCTGTCCCAGCACCAGCTGTCCAACATGGCCTTCGACGCTGGGCCTCGGGAAATTCGGGATTTCGCCGTAGGGGATGACGTCGGCGGATTCGACCGCCTCGGCCAGCGGGTTCAGGCCCGAGCCAAGGATCAGGCCAACCCTGGGTCTCACGTCGCTGCGAGAACGGACATAGTCGGCCGCCGCCTCATAGTCCCTGCGCATGTAGTACTTTGTCATGATCTTCCCCAGCGATTCCGGGCCAGAATCGACCGAGCCTGGCCCCTAGACGCCTATAGCCTGGCCAAAAGCTCCTTCTTCTTGGCCTGGAACTCTTCCTCAGACAGGATGCCCCGCTTTCGCAGGTCTGCCAGCTCCTCGATGAGATCCGTGATATTCGCCCGGTCTGGCGTCTCCCGGTCGCTCAGAACGGCTTCGACGCTCACCTCGGGCTTGCCCAAGTCACGATCTTCGCTGACCTGCAGCTCCTCCTTGGCATTGAGCATCGCCCGCTTGAAACGGACAGGATTGTTGATACGCCGGAACATGTTGACCCCAATGTCGGAGCCGGTGATGATCTGCACCGTGCCATAGTTCAACAGGCGGCCCACCACCGACTGATCCAGCTCCACATCGTTGACCTTCTCCAGAGCCGAGTCACGGACATGCTTGTTGATAATGCCCCTGACCTCCATGACCCGGCGGTTGGTGATGATATACTGCTCATTCGACCAATCCAAGAAAATGCGGACAGCCTCGACGAGAGGCAGGGCGGCCACGATCACCGCCACCCAGCCAATGGGCGTGAACCCCGAGTTGAGCAGCAACAGGATCGCTGCCACCAGGATTAACACGGCTGCGAGCGCCGAGCGCCAGATCCGCGACACCAACTCCTCGCCGCGCAGGCCTCGCACCCAGGCCGAGATGATCACATAGACCGGCAGGATCAGGCTGCCAAGGGCGATCAGGCCCACGACAAAACGGACCTGGTTCCCAGAATCGCCCCGCGGTGCGAGAAGGATGGCCAGCCCCAGGGCCAGGAACACACCAACGGTGAACAGCAGGGCGAGGACCCGCTCGATCAGAACGATCAGGTGCTGGTGTGTACGATGGAGGATCTGCTCCTTGTCACCCAAGACATCTTCAACGTAGCCCATGTCGTCTCTCCAAGGCAGATGCAGAATTGGTCTGGCTGGCGGTGCCTATTCCTCGGCGGGCGTGTCCTCTTGCCCAACCTGCGTGTAGACCTGGGTCGTCGAGATATTGGCGTGCCCCAGGAGTTCTTGGACGACCTCCAGGTCGGTCTTCCTGCTCACCAGGTGGGCGGCGAAGGTGTGGCGCAGCGTGTGGGGTGTCACATCCTCTGTAATACCCACCTCGCGCACATAGTGTTTGACGATGAGCCACAGACCCTGGCGTGTGAGCCGGTTGCCGCGGTGATTGAGAAAGAGGGCCTTCTCCTCCGTATCCCGAAGCAGTTGGATCCGCCCTCGTTCCAGGTAATCCCGAAGTGGTTCGATGGCCCGCTCGTGAATGGGCACGATCCGTTCTGCATCATCCCTGGAACGCACCACGCGCAGGGTGGCTGAAGCCAGATTCACATCATCTACATCGAGGGAGACGAGCTCGGTGACGCGCAACCCCGTCGCCGACAGTAGCTCCAGGAGGGCCCGGTCGCGGAGGGACTTGGGGCTGTCATCCTGGGCCGGCTCGGCCAGCAATCTCTCCAGCTCCTCGGCCCCGATTGCCTTCGGCAAGCGCTTGCGTACCTTGGGCGAGTCCAGCGTGGCGGTCGGGTCATCCTCCAACAGCCCTCGATCCACCAGATAGTGGAAGAACGACTTGATGGCCGCCACCTTCCGGGCCACAGTGGAGGAGGCATATTCCTGATCCCCCTTCATGATCATGATATAGTCGAGGATCGTATCGCGATCTACCTCTTCCCACGATCCCACCCGTGAATCAAGGTAATCCATGAACTGGGAGAGATCGTTGCTATAGGCAGCCAGCGTATTGCTGGAATATCCCTTCTCTTCCACGATAAAATCCAAGAATTGCTGGATCTGCTCTCTCATCGTAGTTCCCCCCGTTCTTCCTTCATACCGGGCTATCTATGATCCCAGGTGTCCAAGACCATCGCTGGCAATTCTACCATAACTTTGCATAAGGACCAAACACTCCCGTTGACGTGTCGATTATGCCGCTCTCGGCATGACAGTGAGCGCGGACAAGCCAACAATCGCGCCAGAGGGGAGGGACGCACAGGGCCCACTAGATGTAGTCGTCAGTGGGTGCATCAAACGCAACATCTAGTGGGCCGGGATGGACAATGCCTGTCTTGGCCTACAGATCAGCTTACGCTCGCGTCCAGGGGTCCCGCTGCCAGGTCTCCCAGGTATGCCTGGCAAGATAGCGGCCCACGGTCACCATCAGATCCGGGCCGCTAGGCGAGTGTCCGCAGGTATGCCTCGACCCGAGAGCGATTGGGAATGCCCAGGATGCCAGGCTCCTCCACGCTGAAGGAGGCTACGGCATTGGCAAAAGCCGCCGCCTGGCAGGCATCCCTCGTCTCTGACATTCGGATCAGAAACGCAGCAGCAAACACGTCGCCGGCGCCCGTCGGATCGACCTGGCGAGCAGGTCGGGCTGGATAGTGGCAGGGCTCCCCGCCTTCATAGACGATTGCCCCCCGCTCGGCCTGGGTCACGACGACGATGTCGACCATGTCTCCCCAACCCCGTGCCAGCTCGTGGGGATCCGGCACATCCAGCTCGCTGATCACCAGCAGATTGATGCGTTGCAGCACCGCGGGCGGTGGATCCCATTCGGCAAAGTGGATCTGACCATTGTGATTCCACCGGCGGAAGAACCCCTGCGGCATGACCCCCACCAGCGCCTGGTCCGGAAAACAGCGAAACACGCTCTGATCGATCTCCTGATCGATGGACCCCAAATAGACCATCGGGGCCTGGCGCCATTCTGCGGGAATGTGCTCGCAGGTCAGGACATCGGCGCGCCCATGCAGGAACTGGGTGCGCTGCCCGTTGTGATAGATGTTCTCAAAGACGGTGGTCTCGCCGGCGCGGTGACACACAATCTGGGCCCCCGGCAGCGCATCGCTCAGGTCCAGCTTGGGACCGGCGCTGGTGACGACCCCCACCCGGTACCCCATCCGCAACGCCGTCGTGGCTGCATAAGAGACCGAACC
>Ga0316577_10001337_pt1 | contig 11558 bp, 9 predicted proteins | sample S5NA_FD_203073 | JGI IMG/M metagenome (GOLD analysis project Ga0316577, IMG submission 203073) | Rhizosphere microbial communities from salt marsh grasses in Alabama, United States - S5-7_050615r2r1 | ecosystem: Host-associated > Plants > Roots > Rhizosphere | place: USA: Alabama | collected... | reverse complement strand
CACCCGGCACGCACGTCCTGGGCACGACCGACACGGCGAGCCTGACCCTGGTGGTGAACGGGGTCCCCGCCCTGCGGCTGGAGCCTGCCACCGTCCCCAACCTCATCGGCGGCTATCGGGGAAACGGCGTGGCAAGTGGTGTCCAAGGCGCGACTATCGGTGGCGGCGGCCAAAGCGGTTACCCAAACATGGTGACCGCCGACTATGGCACGATAGGCGGAGGCTATGCCAATATTGTCAGTGACACCCGAGCCACTATCGGCGGGGGCGGAGGCAACTCCGCCAGTGGCGAACTTACCACCATCGGCGGAGGCTATTGGAACACCGCCAGCGGCGACTATGCCACCGTCGGCGGGGGCGTAGCCAATGCAGCCAGCGACGTCTATGCCACCATCGGCGGGGGCGCCGAGAACAACGCCAGCAGCTCCATTGCCACCATCGGCGGGGGCTGGACCAACACCGCCGACGGCGTCGGCGCCACCGTCGCCGGAGGTGGATACAACACCGCCAGTGGCACCTACGCCACCCTCGGCGGGGGCTATGATAACACCATCGAGGGCGACTATGCCACCGTGGCTGGTGGTTCATACATCACCGTCACCGGCGACTATGCAACCGTACCCGGCGGGCAGTACAACGTTGCCGAAGGCGACTTTAGTTTCGCCGCCGGCTACAATGCACAGGCCAATCACATAGGTTCCTTTGTATGGTCGGACGCCAGAAGTCCCACACCCTTTTCCTCCCAGCACAACTACCAGTTCCGCGCGCGAGCGTTTGGCGGCTTTCGGCTCGAGGATGGCGATGGCTTGTGGGTTGAAATGGCTTACCTGCCAACTACTCCCATCAGCACCTCCACCGGCGCCTACCTCAGCGGCGGCGGTATGTGGGTCAACAGTTCGGATCGCAACCTCAAAGAGAACTTTGAACCGGTGGACGGCCAAGATGTGCTGGATCGCCTGGCAGAGATGCCCATCTCCACGTGGAATTACAAGGCAGGGGACCCGAATGCCCGTCACATGGGACCGGTGGCCCAGGATTTCTATGCCACCTTTGGCCTGGGAGAGGACGACCGTCACATCGCCGCCCTAGACGCCAGCGGGGTCGCTCTGGCCGCTATCCAGGAACTCCACACGAAAAACCAGGCCCTGGAAGCGGAGGTCTCCACGCTAAAGACCGAAAACGCCACCCTGAAAAAAGATATGAGTGACCTAGAGGCGCGGGTCGCGGCGCTGGAGCGCGGGGGGATGCCCCAGGTCGTCTCAACCCTCACCGCCTGGTGGCCGTTGGCCGGGATGGTCGTCCTCGCCGGCATTGTGGTGGCACAACGACGCCGACAGGAGGTCGGACGATGAGACAGAAACGATCGAAACTTCGTCAAGCCAGTATGGTCATTCTCGCAGGATTCCTCCTGCTTGCCCTGGCCTCTATCGCCTTTGCCCAAGCCTCGTCCAACTATGACCTTTCGTGGCACGTCATCGGCGGAGGCGTCGGGCGGATGGAAAGCACAGGTCACTCGCTGCAAGGCACCCTGGGCCAGACAGTGTCCGGCTCGATGAGCAGCACAGGACACTCTCTGTGCACCGGCTATTGGTGCCAGGGAGCGAAAGATTTCGCGGTCTACTTGCCGCTGGTCCTGAGGAACGCTCCCTAAAGAAGGAGATAGCCCCGATACGTGGCATATGCACCGAAACAAAAAAGGGCGCGGGGTAGATTCCCCGCGCCCATAACCGTCTTTACCCTAGATTACAAATCCGGCACGCTGCGCTTTAGCACCTCGTACTGCTCCAGTGCCTCCAACGCGCCACGCGCCACGCAGGCGATGGGAGCGTCGGCGATGTAGGCCGGCACCCCTGTCTCGCGCGTGATCATCTCATCCACCTTGCGCAGCAACGCCCCGCCTCCCACCAACACCATACCGCGATCGATAATATCCGACGAAAGTTCCGGCGGCGTCTTTTCCAAAACCGACTTGATCACGCCGATCACCGCCGAAAGGGGCTCTGCGAGCGCCTCGGTCACTTCCTCCGAGTTGATGCTGACGGTACGCGGCAAACCCGCGACCTGATCGCGGCCCTGCACCTCCATCTCCATCTCTTCCTCCAGCGGCAGAGCCGAACCGATGCGAATCTTGATCTCTTCTGCTGTCGGCTGGCCGATCATCAGGTTGTACTTGCGGCGAATGTAGGCCGCGATCGCCTCGTCGAACCGCAGGCCGCCCTTGCGGACAGAGTTCGCCACGACGATCCCGTTCATCGCGATGACGGCCGCCTCAGATGCGCCGCCGCCCATATCGACGACCATGTTGCCCGAGGGCGTTCCCGTGGGCAGGCCTGCGCCGATTGCTCCGGCCAAAGGTTCGGGGATCAAGTGCGCCCGGCCGGCCCCTGCATCCAGCGCGGCCTCGCGCACCGCGCGCTTTTCCACGCTCGTCACACCGTACGGCACGCTGATCATCACCCGCGGCTTGAATGGACTCGGGCCACCACAGGCCTTACGAATGAAATACTGCAGCATGCGGTGCGTCACGCGGTAGTTGGCGATGACGCCATCGCGCATCGGGCGCACCACGTCGATAGCGTCCGGCGTGCGACCAAGCATCGCTTTGGCCTCCTCACCGACGGCGACGATCTTGTACTCCTCAGCAGAGATGGCGACGACAGAAGGCTCTTGCAAGGCGACCCCCCGCCCCCGCACGCACACCAGCACGTTGACCGTGCCCAGGTCGATCCCTAGGTATTTTTCAAACATTGAGTCTCCTTCTCACCGACAGCCCTTATCTTGGGGCAAAACTCGCCCCACTAGAGCAAGAACGGCAGAATGATACACGATTTTGGGGGATTTGTCCAGCTATCGCCGCACGGACGAAATCACGGCTACTGATAATGAGGGTAGCCAAAGATAAAGCGCAGCAGGTTGCGCCGCCAAGGATGCTTTTGGCCCAGATACTCAAGCCCCTGGGCGAGGCGGCGGGGCTCAAAGCTAAAGTGGCGCGGGATACATCCAAGCTCTGTCGCACTGCCCACAGCCAACACGTCGAGCCAGCGAGGAGGTACAGGCGTATGTGGCAGCAGCGCGTCGGCCACACCGACGCCAAACTGCATAAGCGGCGCGCGCACGCGTACGAGGCGTCTCTGCACGCCCAACACCCCCAGGACCTGCATCACCAACTGCTCGAGCGTAAAGTGCTCCGGGCCCCCCAGGGGGATCGTCCGCCCGATCAGGTCATCCCGATCCAGCGTGGCCGCGATACAAGACACCAGATCGTCGACCCACAAGGGTTGGAAACGGGACATTCCCGTCTCAGGGATCGGCAGTACAAAGGGCACCGTCTTGGCAAGCATCGCCAGCACGCTGATGAAGGCATCCTCCGGCCCGTAGGTGACGGCCGATTGGAGGATCGTGTAATCCATCTCGCTTTCACGCACCGCCGCCTCCGCCTCCCCCGTGGCACGAAAGATCGCATAGGCAGAGGCACGGTCGGCTCCAAGGCGGCTCAGATAGATAAAGCGGCGCACACCGGCTTCGCGCGCCGCTTCGATCAAGTTCACTGTGTGCTGAGCATAGTGCTCCAGCTTGGGTTCTTGTCCCGGATCGTCCTCCCCCACCAGGTGTAGGATTGCCGTCACGTCCTGCATCGTCGTGCGCAGCGCAGGCAGGTCGTCCATACTCGCGGAAACACTGGAAAAGGCAATCCCCTTGGGAAGCCGCTGCTCTCGCCGGGATGGACGTAATAGGCAGCGCACTTGACCCTGGCTGGCTACTAACCGGCGCACTACGGCCCGCCCTACAAACCCTGTAGCGTTGGTGATTAGTATCATCTTGGCCCTTATAAATGGTGTCAAACAAGTACAGGAGGCTCGCACGAAAAAGACCAAAAGGCTGGGGAAACTATATCGGGCTTCGCCTCTTGGTCACAATCGGAAAAAGAGAGCGGGCGACGGGACTCGAACCCGTGACCTTCTCCTTGGCAAGGAGACATTCTACCAACTGAACCACGCCCGCTTAAAGCGGCGATATTATACCACCAGGTGACAAGGCGCGCAAGTTGAATTTCAGAGCCTTGTCATTTTGCACTTTGAGGCCGTCGCTTATTCTGAGCACCTTGAGAGAGAAAATGCGCTTTAACCCGCCTTGGAGATAGGGATTCTATCAAAGCAAGACGCGATTGGGAATCTGCATCCCCCAATAATGGACATTTTGCGAAAATGATAAAATCCTAGTCGAATTTGACGCGCTACCACAGATTGACTATAATCCTCTTGCAGAGAAGTGAGCTTGTCCATCCCAAAGGAGGCAATCATGGCTGACGAAAAGTCTGAAGAGAAAGAAATGGAAAAGCACGAGGAAAAGCGGCAAGATGACCTGGTGAGTTCAGTCGTGGGGGCGGCTTTTCTCATCTGGCTTGGCACAGTGCTGCTCGCCGTCAACACAGGATTTTTGGATACGTTCACCGATATCCTAGCCAGCCTATCCATCGGACCCTACGACCTGCCTTTCGAATTTCCATTCCCGTTCTTCACCCTGGAAGCCGCGCAGGTATTTTTCATGGGAGCGGGTATCATCCTCCTGTTCGAAGTCGCCATCCGCTTGCTGGTGCCCGCCTACCGCCGACGCGTGCTAGGCACTCTTATCGGAGCTATTTTCTTCTTCTCGCTCGGTCTGGGCAACTGGCAGCTTGTCGGCCCACTGATCCTGGTCGCCATCGGCGTGACGATCCTGGTGAGAGGCTTTATTCGCAGGCGGTGAAGCTGGCCGGCGCTTTGCGCCAGGCAGCTTCCGCACACACTCGCTTGCCCATTAAGCAAAATCGTGTAGAATAACGCCCGCAACTGAATAACCCTTCTCCGACCCATCCCTCCTAACGGCGAGACCTATGGAGGCTGGGCGACAGGGTGTGATTGGAAACGATCACGCCTCCCGTACTTGGAAAGGAGATGTCTGGCAGACGGCCACCATGCCGGCGTCCTCCTATTCCAGGCGGACGCCGGTTTTTACGTGCCGAGCCCGCCTGGCGATAGGTACGAACTATGCCCGCCACTCCCTTCTAGCAAGACAACCCGAAAGGGGGTGATAGGAAAGCAACCCTCACGCTTAGCCGATACTTACACCAGCTAATCATACAATCACACAAGAGGAGCAAGAATTCCGATGAAACGACACTTGATCATCATCCTACTGACCGTACTCGCAATGACCCTGGCGGCTTGTTGCGGTCCTGCGCAGCCTGTAGCGCCCACAGAAGAAATCGACCAAGCCCTGCCCACGGAGGAAACGGAACAAGCCCTGGAGGGCAAACTCGTCATCTTTCACGCCGGCAGCCTGACCGTGCCACTGGACGAGCTGACCAAGGCGTTCCAGACCAAGCATCCCGGCGTCACCTTCGAGACCGAGGCATCTGGCAGCAACGACGCTGCCCGCAAGATCAGCGAGCTGGGCCGCGAGGCCGACCTGATGATGTCCGCCGACTATACCGTCATCGACAAACTGCTGATCCCCGATTTCGCCGACTGGAATATCCGGTTTGCCCGCAACACGATGGTCATCGCCTACACCGACCAATCACTATACGCTGACGAGATCAACGCCGACAACTGGTACGAAATCCTCACCCGCGAGGGCGTGATCTACGGCCACTCCGACCCCGATGCCGACCCGTGCGGCTACCGCACGCTATTGGTCTTTCAGTTGGCCGAGAAACACTATGGCGTCGAAGGGTTAGCCGAGCAATTGGACGCTGCCTGTCCACCAGAGAACGTGCGCCCCAAGTCGGTTGAGCTGATCGCCCTGCTAGAATCGGGCGACATGGACTATGCCTTCGAGTACCGCTCGGTGGCCGTGCAGCACGGATTAAAGTTCGTCGAGCTCCCCGACGAGATCAACCTCAGCATGGTCGAGCACGCCGACTTTTACAGCCAGGCGTCTGTGGAAATCGCAGGCAGCGAGCCGGGGGCGACGATGACGATGACCGGCGCGCCTATCGTCTACGGTGTGACGATCCCCAAGAACGCACCCAACCCCGAACTGGCGCTCGAGTTCGTCAAGTTCCTGCTCGGCCCCGACGGCCAGGCAATCATGGAGGGCCAAGGCCAGCCGCCCATCGTACCAGCAACCACCAGCGACATAGGCGCCGTGCCCGCCGAGTTGAAGGAGATGGTCACAGAGGCCAAAGCGCCCGAGCCTGCCGCCGACGTTGCCCTGAGCGTCACTGGCGCAGTGGAAAACGAACTGGCGCTCTCGCTGGCCGATCTTGAGGCACTGGGCATGGAAGAGGTTACCGTCGAGCACCCAAAAAAGGGCGAACAGACCTACGAAGGCGTGCGGCTGAGCAAGATCCTCGAAGCAGCAGCGCCCACAGGCGACACGCTCACTTTTACGGCGGCCGACGATTATAGCATCGACCTGCCGCTGGCCGACGCACAAGCCTGCGCCGATTGCCTGGTCGCTATTGACGGAGACAGTCTCAGCTTGGCCATGTCCGGAATGGAAGGTACGTTCTGGGTCAAGGACGTGGTCGCCATAGAGGTGAAATAAATGACGAAAAAAACAGCTCTCACACTATGGACAATCATCGTCTCTGTAGCGCTGCTCGTCGGTTGTAAGCCAACGCCGACGGCATCGCCTACTCCCCAACCACCTGATGCCAAACTGGAGATCGTCTCCGGCGAGCAGAGCGTTACCCTGAACTGGGAAGATATCCAGGCGCTGCCCGCTTACGAAGGCGTGGGCGGGCGCATCAGCAGCGTCGGCCACGTCACCCCGCCGGCCAAGTTCAAGGGCGTCACCCTGGAGGATCTGTGCGGCCTCGTAGGCGGCATCACGGAGGAGAACAGCATCAGCGTGGTCGCCAAAGATGGCTACGCGATGACCCTCTCCTACAACCAGATCACAACCGGCGACTTTCCGACCTACGATCCGTCCACGGGCGACGAATCGCCCTTCGATGGCAAGCTGTGGGTCGTCGTCGCCTACGAAGAAGAGGGCGCGCTCATTCCAGCCGACGGCGACGGCCCGCTGCGTCTGGCCATCCTGGGCTCCCAGAAGCTGGTCACAGACGGCCACTGGTGGATCAAGTGGGTGGAAAAGATCGAGATCAAGCAGTCGCTCGAAAATTGGACGCTTCACCTGGAAGGTGCCCTCTCTGAGGACATAGACCGGGGCACGTTCGAGACCGGCGCGGCCCCCGGCTGCCATGGCACCAACTGGACCGACGCCGATGGGCAAACCTGGACGGGTATCCCGCTGTGGCTGCTGGTGGGACGCGTGGATGACGACAACACCCATGAGGACGGCGCGTTCAACGACGAGTTGGCCGCGGCCGGTTACGAGATCAAGGTGACCGCCGCCGACGGCTACAGCATCTCGTTTGATAGCGCCGACATCGCGCGCAACAACGACATCCTGGTGGCCTATCTGCTCGATGACGAGCCGCTGCCGGAGGACTACTGGCCGCTGCGGCTGGTCGGGCCGGAGATAGGCTCTTCAATGTGGGTGAGCAACATCACGACCATCGAGATCGTGCTGCCCTGAGCAGAACATGGAGACTAGAAACTGGAGGTTGAGATCTGCTTGCTTGGCAGTTGTCCTGTTAATCGCAGGAATCGGCGCCACTGCCTGTAGAGCCCGGCCGCAGGAAAAGGTGCAACTGCGCATGCTCGTCGCCGGGAGCCTCCTCATACCCTTCGACGAGCTGGAGCAGGCATTCGAGGCCCAGCACCCCAGCGTGGACGTGCTAGTGGAGGGGCACGGCAGCATCCAGTGTGTGCGGCACGTGACCGAGCTTGATGAGCTGGCCGACATCGTCGCCGTGGCCGACTATGCGCTGATCCCCATGCTGATGTACGAATCCCGCGAACCGGAGACCGGGGAGCCCTACGCTGCCTGGCATCTCCGGTTCGCCACCAATCGGTTGGGGATCGCCTACACACCGCAAAGCGCCTACGCCGACGAGATCGACGCCGACAACTGGTACGAGGTTGTCTCGCGTCCCGATGTGCTGCTAGGCCTCTCCGACCCACGCTTCGACGCCTGCGGCTATCGCGGCCTGATGACCACCCAGCTCGCCGAGTCATATTACGGCGACACCACGATCTTTCATCGCGTGTTCGGCAGCCGCCTAACGCCGTATGTGCAGATCGAGAAGCGTGACGGCGCCGACGTCATCCAGGTGCCAGAGACACTGCAGCCAAAAGAAGATAGCGGACTGATCGTGCGTGGTTCCAGCGTGCGCCTGCTGGGTCTGTTGGAATCCGGCGACCTGGACTATGCCTTCGAGTATGAGAGCGTCTCCCAGCAGCACGGACTCGAATTCCTCCCGCTGCCGCCAGAGATCAATCTGAGCGACGAGGCGCGTGCGGCGGACTATGCGCGTGTCCGCGTCAGCCTGGATTTCCAACGCTTTGCCAGCGTCAAGCCCGAGTTCGTAGGTGGGCCGATTATCTACGGCATCACCATTCCGACCAACGCGCCCCATCCCGATCTGGCCGCCGAATTCATCCAGTTCCTGCTAGGTCCAGAAGGACAGGCGATCATGGCAAACAACCAACAACCGGTGATCGTGCCACCTGTCGTCGACGGCCTAGGAGCACTTCCGGCAGAATTAGTCGATCTGGTCAAATGAAACGTGATGCGTGATTCGTGAGTCTTCACGCACCACGAATCACGCATCACAAGAACGAAACATGAAAAGACTGTTTGCCAACAAGACACGAACTCTCTTCACCGTTCTCGGCTCTCTCCTGCTGCTCTTTGTCGCCTGGCCGCTGCTGCGGACGGTCACAGCCAGCGGTCCCGCTGTCCTGTGGCAGACGCTGCTGGACGAGGAGGTGCACGGCGCGATCCTGCTGACCTTCCAAGCATCCCTCATCGCCACCGCGCTGGCCTTTGTCTGCGGCGTGCCGCTGGCCTACCTGCTGGCCCGCACCGACTTTCCCGGCAAGCGACTGGTCGAGTCCATCGTCGACGTGCCCGTCGTCGTGCCCCACTCGGCAGCTGGCATCGCGCTGCTGATGGTCTTTGGACGGCGCACGCTGCTGGGCCAGGCGTTCGGCCTCTTTGGCCTCAAGTTCGTCTCCGCCGCGCCCGGCATTGTCATCGCCATGCTGTTCGTCAGCCTGTCGTTCCTGGTCAACGCCGCGCGGGAGGGATTCGAGGCCGTCGACCCACGGCTAGAGCACGTCGCCCGCACGCTGGGCGCGTCATCGTGGCAGGCATTCTGGCGCATCGCCTTCCCGCTGGCCTGGCGCTCGATCCTTTCGGGGATGATCCTGATGTGGGCACGGGGCCTGAGCGAATTCGGCGCCGTCGTCATCCTGGCCTACCACCCGATGGTCGCGCCGGTGCTGCTCTACGAGCGCTTCGAGTCCTACGGCTTGAGTTACGCCCGGCCCGTGGCGGCGCTGATGATCCTGATCTGCCTGGGTACGTTCATCGTGCTGCGCGCCGCCCGTCCAAGCAAAAAGATGGGACACAGAAGAACGCGGAAAAACACGGATGAAAATCGAATTGAAAAAATCCGTGAAATCAGTGTTCCTCCGCGTCCTAAAAGTAAATCTCCGAGCACACGTGTACAAGTACAAAACCTACAGGTTGATCTGGACGAGTTCCACCTACGCGATATAGCGCTGGACGTCGCGCCCGGCGAAACCTTTGTCATCCTCGGCCCAACCGGTGCGGGTAAAACGGTGCTGCTGGAGACCATCGCCGGGCTGTACCCCTCGGAGAAGGGATGCATCCTTATAAACGATGAGGACATCACCGGCTTGCCGCCGGAACGGCGTGGCGTCGGCTTCGTCTATCAGGACTATGCGCTGTTTCCACACCTGAACGTAGCCGGCAACATCGCCTTTGGGCTAAAGCTGCAGGGGCTAGAGCAAAGCGCCATAGAGAAACGCGTAGCCGAGACCGGCGAGTTGTTGGGCATCGACCACCTGCTCCACCGTCGGCCGGATACACTCAGCGGAGGGGAGCAGCAGCGCGTGGCCCTGGCTCGCGCGCTCGTCGTCGAACCCGGCCTCCTGCTGCTGGACGAACCCCTGAGCGCACTTGACCCAGAGACGCGAGAAGACTTGCAGCGTGAGATGGCGTGCCTACACCGCGAGCTAGGCACGACGACCATTCACGTCACCCACGATTTCGAGGAGGCGGTAGCGCTGGGCGACCGCATCGCCGTCGTACACGAAGGACGCATCGTCCAGATCGGCCTGCCGGAGGAAATCTTTCGCAGGCCGGCGTCCGAGTTTGTGGCCCGCTTCGTCGGCGTGCGCAACGTCTTCCGAGGAGAGGTTCGCCGCCAAGAGAGCGACCACCAAATACTCTCACTCGAAGGCCTGGAAATCGCCGTGCTGACCAACCTTTCCGACACGGTGCACGCCTCACTCCGGCCAGAGGACATCGTGCTGTCCAGGGAGCCTTTCCGCTCCAGCGCGCGTAACATCCTCAAGGGCACGGTTACTGACATCGTCGACCGTGGCACACTCGTCTACGTGACCGTCAACGTACCACCCAGCTTCATCTGTGCCATCACTCGCACGTCGTTGGAGGAGATGGCACTAGAGGAAAGCACCGAGGTCTATATCGCTTTCAAGGCCTCGGCCGTACATATCTTCTGAACGCAGCAAAATCTTGTCATAAGGAGAAAACGCATGTCCAAAAAACTACTAACCCTATTGAGCATCACAGCCGTGCTTACCGCCCTATTGGCCGCATGCTGCGGCGGGACGAAGGGCGGCATCCCAGAAAACGCCGCTCTCAAGATCACTGGAAATGTGGACAAAGAGATCGGCTGGACGGAGGAACAGGTCCGCGCGATGGACACCATCGAGGCAGAATCGACCAACAAGAGCGGCGAGACCTCGACCTACACCGGTGTGCCCATCAAGGACTTGTTGGACAAGGCCGGCGTCAAGGAGGACGCGACGACGATTGTGTTCGTGGCGGACGACGACTACACGGCAGAGGCCACACTGGCAGAGGTGCAGGGCTGCGCCGATTGCATCGTCTCCTTCCGCAACCAGGGAGGCTTCAGCACCGTGATGCCCGGCTTCCCTGGAAGTCTCCAGGTCAAGGGCGTGATCGAAATCCAAGTCAAGTAATCCCAGCATCGGGCCCCCTGGCTACTGTTTTCGACGCCAGGGGCCTTGCTATCAAAGAACCTACATGCCAAAACACCTATCATTCGAAGACGCCGTCAGGATTTTCAAGGAATGGGGGTTCCAAGTTGAGCCAGGTCCACATCCAGACGAGGTGACCCTAATCCTGCAAGGAGATGACTACCGGACATATGCAGTACACCCAGCCACGATGCTACCCAAGATAGCAAGTGTAGCCTTGCACATCCGCTGGCAGAACGGGACCATGCTTCGCGATACCGAGAACATGCTCGCAGGCTTGACCTGTGACTAGAGTGCTGTATACTCGCCTAACATCGACTGACAAATGCGCCCACAGCGGTCGATGCCAAGGAGTATCCTATGAGCCTGGTACGTGAGAAAGACGGTCGGCTACACATCGAAACACCGCTGATGGCCGAATCGTTGATGGACAAGACGCTACTGGAGCGC
>Ga0316577_10001336_pt1 | contig 11561 bp, 8 predicted proteins | sample S5NA_FD_203073 | JGI IMG/M metagenome (GOLD analysis project Ga0316577, IMG submission 203073) | Rhizosphere microbial communities from salt marsh grasses in Alabama, United States - S5-7_050615r2r1 | ecosystem: Host-associated > Plants > Roots > Rhizosphere | place: USA: Alabama | collected... | reverse complement strand
CCCGAGGCTCTTCCCGATCTCCGGCAGCTTGCGCGGGCCGAAGACGATCAGGGCGACGACGAAGATGAGGAAGAGCTCGGGGCCGCCGAGGGTGCCAAACATGATCTGCGCTCAGCCTTTCAAAAGATAAGTCTATCACCACCGGTGAGCGTTGACACCCGTTGGCCTGAGCCCCTACAGTGAGGGCATGCCAGGCCCGAGACGTGCCGCGCTCGCGGTGCTGGTTCTGGCCGTCGGTGCCCCGGCCGGGGCCGAGGTCCCGGTGGTGGAGCTGGACGCGGTCGTCCACGCCGTCACCGCCGCCTACGTGGTCCAGGCCATCGACGACGCGGATGCGGCCGGAGCCCCCCTCCTGGTGCTCCGCCTCGACACCCCCGGCGGGCTCGACACCTCGATGCGCCAGATCATCGACCGCATGCTGAACTGCAAGACCCCGATCGCGGTCTTTGTCGGTCCCTCCGGGGCCCGAGCCGCCTCCGCCGGCTTCATCATCACGATCTCCGCGGACGTAGCGGCCATGGCCCCGGGCACCAACATCGGCGCCGCCCACCCGGTCTCCGGGCTCGGGCAGATGGACGAGGTGATGTCGAAGAAGGTGACCTCCGACGCCGCCGCCTACATCCGTTCCAAGGCGGAGCAGCGAGGCCGCAACGTGGAGATGGCGGAGAAGGCGGTCGTGGAGAGCACGTCCTTCACCGAGAAGGAGGCGCTCGAGGCCGGCCTCATCGACCTGATCGCGAAGGACGTGCCGGACCTCCTGGCCCAGCTCGACGGGCGGGAGATCCGGCGCTTCGACGGGACGACCGTCGTGCTGCACCTCGAGTCGCAGAGGCCGGTCGAAGTCCGGATGGACTGGAGGCAGGCGATCCTGTCCGCGATCGCCCGGCCGGAGATCCTGTTCCTCCTCCTCCTGGGGGCCCTCGCCGGCCTCGGGACCGAGATCAGCCACCCCGGCCTCATGTTCCCCGGCGTCCTGGGTGTCTTCTGCCTCGTCCTCTTCCTGTTCGCGAGCCAGATCATCCCCGTCAACTGGGCGGGGGTGCTGCTCATCATACTGGCCGTGGTCCTGTTCATCGCCGAGGTGAAGATCACCTCGTACGGCCTATTGACCGTGGGGGGGCTGGTCGCCATGATGCTCGGTGCGATGATGCTCGTCGATTCCAGCCTGCCCGAGCTCCGGATCGACCTCTGGACGCTCGTTCCCATCGTCCTCGTCTTCGCCGCGTTCACCCTCGCCCTCGTCCGCCTGGTCGTGCGGGCCCAGCTTCGGCAGCCGGCCACGGGAATGGAGGGCCTGGTGGGGGTTTCGGGCAGGGCCACCACCGACCTCGATCCCGAGGGCTGGGTCATCGTGCAGGGTGAGCTCTGGCGGGCGCGGGCGGAGGAGACTCTGGCGAAGGGCGACCCCGTCCAGGTCGTCTCCGGGGATGGTCTTCGATTGCGGGTCCGAAAGGGGGCGTGATGCAGCCGCTTTTGTTTATCGCCGTCGCCGTCGTCTTCTGGCTCCTGCTGTCGGTCAAGGTGCTGAACGAGTACGAGCGGGGTGTCATCTTCCGCCTCGGCAAGGCGCTGCCGAAGCCGAAGGGCCCTGGGCTCATCATCGTGGCCTGGCCGATCGACCGCATGGTGCGTGTCTCCCTGCGCACGGTGGTCCTCGACGTCCCGCCGCAGGACGTCATCACGAAGGACAACGTCACGGTCAAGGTCAACGCCGTCGTCTACTTCCGGGTGATGGACCCCCTCGCCGCGGTGATCCAGGTGGAGAACTTCCTCTTCGCCACGAGCCAGGAGGCGCAGACGACGCTGCGCAGCATCCTCGGCCAGGCCAGCCTGGACGAGCTGCTTTCGGAGCGCGAGCGCCTCGGGCACATGGTCCAGGAGGTGATCGACCAGCACACCGATCCCTGGGGGGTCAAGGTGACCCAGGTGGCGGTCAAGACCGTGGACCTGCCCCAGGAGATGCAGCGGGCCATGGCCAAGCAGGCCGAGTCCGAGCGCGAGAAGCGGGCCAAGATCATCCACGCCTCGGGCGAGCTCGAGGCGTCCAAGCATCTCTCGGAGGCGGCGAGCGCGTTGAGCGCGCAGCCGGCGTCGCTCCACCTGCGCTACCTGCAGACCCTGGTCGAGATCTCGGCCGAGAAGAACTCGACGGTCGTCTTCCCGGTGCCCATGGACTGGATGAAGGCGCTGATGGGGGAGAAGTAGAGAGCCCGCATGGCGACGCCCGGGGCAGACCAGGAGGACGAGGGCCTCGTCCTCCGGGGCCGCATCGAGGAGACGAGTGTCCCCGAGCTCCTTCGATCCGTCCTCGGGAGCGGCGAGACCGGAGTCCTGACCTTTCGCCGAGGGGACGTCACCAAGAGCGTCTACCTGCACATGGGGCGCGTCACCTACGCCCGCAGCAGCAATCCCGACGAGCGCCTCGGCGAGGACCTCCTCCGCCGCGGCAAGATCACGATTCGCGAGTACATCGAGGCCTCCAAGCTCGTCGCCCCCGGACGGCGGCTCGGGACCATACTGGTCGAGCTCGGGGCCCTGGAGTCGGAGGACCTGCTCGGCGTGGTCGAGCACCACGTCAAGGAGATCCTGCTCGACGTCTTCTCGTGGCACACCGGCGAGTACGAGCTGGTGATGACCGAGCCAGGGTCCGACGACGTCGTGGCCCTCAACCTCTCCACCGAAGCCCTGATCCTCGCCGGCATCCGGCGCATTGAGGCGTGGAGCCGGGTCTACGGCGGCATCGGTGGAGACATCGAGTCGGTGCCGGTCCCCACCGGGAACACCGACGCCCTGCTGCGGATCGAGCTCACCGAGGAGGAGCAGGAGGTCCTGACCCACGTCAACGGTCGCGCGAGCATCGAGCAGATCTGCCAGGTTTCGTATCTCACGAACCTCGAGACCTGCCGTGTCCTGTGGGCGCTGATGGTGCTCGGGGTGGTGCGGAAGGGGCAGCCGGGGGAGGCCGCCGACCGCGCCGAGCAGGCCGCCGCGCGCGAGGAGGAGCTCGACCTCGAGGACGTGGTCGAGCACTTCAACCAGATGCTGAGCCGGGTCTACGTGTTCCTGCAGGGGCGCGTGGGTGACGAGGTGGACGCGTTCATGGAGGAGGCACTCGGGCGCGTCACGGGGCAGTACGGATCGCTGTTCTACGGGGTGGATCTCAAGCAGTACGGGCGGGCAGACTACGATCAGCTGCTCGCCAACGTGGCCGACCTGCCCGCGGCCGAGCGCCGGCAGCTGATTCTGGCCGGGCTGAACGAGCTGGTGGCTGCCATCCAGCTCGGGGTGAAGGAGCACCACGGGGCGCAGGAGGAGGCGGTGGTCTCGGGCATAATCAAGGAAGCCTATCGCAGGCTCGGGGTGCCCTGAACGGCCCCCGGGAAAGGGTGGAGACTTGGCCCAGGACGACTACTACTACGAGATCCAGCTGACCAACAAGCAGCTGGTCTTCTACTTCATGGCCGGCGCCGCCGGCCTCATCCTGAGCTTCCTCGCCGGGGTGATGGTCGGGCGCGGGGTCGACACCGCCGCCAACGCCAGCGGCCGGACCCAGCCTCTGACCGAAGGGCGGATCGTCCAGGAGCAGCCCGCGGCGGCCCCGACGCCTTCCGAATACTCCTATCCCCAGAGCTTGGAGGCGGAGCGCCCGGCGGCCACCCTCGAGCGGCCGCGGCCAGGGTCGGGCGCGGCGACTCCGCCCGCGGGCGCGGCGCCGGCGACACCAACCCCGAAGCCCAGGCCGGCCCGTCCCACGCCGACCGCCACTCCGAAGCCCGCCACCCCGAAGCCCACCCCGATTCGCGCGACGCCCACCCTGCCGAAAGCACTCACCCCGCAGAGCGCGGGGCACGCGGTGCAGGTCGGGGCCTTCAAGGACAAGGCGAGCGCCGACTCGGTGATGAGCGGGCTGAAGAACCGGGGCTTCCCGGCCTACGTGAAGGCCCCCGCGCCGCAGAGCGGGGGGCTCTTCACGGTGCGGGTGGGGCCGTACCGCGACCGCGCCGACGCGGACGTCGTGGCCGCGCGTCTTCGCGCGGACAAGTTCAAGCCCTATATCATCAAGCAGTAGACGGTGATCGCGCCTCCGGCTGTTCGCTTGTCTGACCGGACCCCCCTGTCTTGGGAGGGGAGGCGGCCCTGAGACCCGGCCTCCGCTGCGAGGGACTGGCGGGACTGTCGGGCTTGCTGCTGATCCTGTCCTTCCCGAAGTTCGGACATGGTGCGGTGGCCTGGGTGGCCCTCGTTCCCCTGCTCCTCGCTCTGCCGGGCACCGCGGGATGGCGGGCCTTCCGCCTGGGCTACATCACCGGTGTGGTCTCCGCGCTGGGGCTGCTGTACTGGATCTCGCTCGTCGTCGTGCAGTATGGCGGAATCCCGCTGCCCGTCGGCATCGCGATCATGATCGCCCTGTGCCTGGCGTTTGCGCTCTTCCCGGCGGTCTTTGCCTGGGTGGTGGCCCGTCTCGTCGCGAGCCTGGGGACGGTGGGCCTGCTCGGCGCCCCGGTGGTCTGGGTGGCGACGGAGCTGCTGAGGGCGCACACCCTGTTCGAGTTCCCGTGGTGCCAGCTCGGCTACAGCCAGTATCGGAGCCTGCCGGTGATCCAGATCGCCTCGGTCACGGCAGTCTACGGCGTCTCCTTCGTCCTGATGGCGTCCTCCGCGCTTCTCGCCTTCCTGGCGATCGAGAGGGAGAGCCGGCGGCGTCGGGCCGCGGTTGGGGCGCTCGTCCTCCTCGTCGGCGGCGTCTGGGCTGGGGGGGCCTGGGCCCTCCGCCAGCCCCTCGTCGAGACCGGGCAGGTGCGGGTCGGCCTCGTGCAGGGGGGCATCCGTCAGGAGGACAAGTGGGTCCCCGGGAGCGCGTGGGACAACATCGGCCGCCACGTCGAGCTCACCGGCGAGGCGGCGGCGCGCGGGGCGCGCCTCGTCGTGTGGCCGGAGTCGGCGGTGCCCTTCCTGTTCGACCAGCACCAGACCCTGGCCGAGGCCCTCCGGCGGATGGTCAGGGAATGGGACATCTACCTCTTCTTCGGCAACGACGACCGGGAGACCGAGGGCGAAGGCCGCATCTTCGTCGGCGCCAAGCTCCTGACCCCGGAGGGCGACCTCACCCTGCGCTACCACAAGATCCACCTCGTGCCCTTTGGCGAGTACGTCCCGATGCAGCGCCTCTTCACTCTCGGAGGACGGTTCGCGGCCAAGGTCGTCCAGGAGGTCTCGGACTTCAGCCCCGGGTCCGAGCCGGCCGTGGCCGAGGTCGACGGGCATCTCGTCGGAGGGTACATCTGCTACGAGGCCGTCTTCCCCGGGCTGGTGCGCCGCTTCGCGGCAGACGGGGCGGAGCTGCTCATCAACATCACCAACGACGCCTGGTACGGGACAACCTCCGCGCCCTACCAGCATCTGGCCATGGCCGCCTTCCGGGCCGTCGAGAACCGTCGCTACATGGTCCGGGCCGCGAACACCGGGATCACCGCGGTGGTGGACCCCTGGGGCCGGATCCTCGAGCCGACGCGGCTGTTCGATCGGACGGTGCTGGTGCGCGACGTTCCCTTCATCGCCGAGAAGAGCCTCTATACTCGGTATGGGGATCTTTTTGCCCGGGGCTGTCTGGCCGCCGCGCTCGCCCTTCTGGCCGCCACCCTGCGGCGCCCGGGCCCGCTAGGACCGACAAGAGGAGACCGACGTGACCGAACTTGACCACCGGCAGCGCTTCGATGCGCTGGAAGCGAGGGCCGCGGACGTTCGCGGCTATCTTTGAGGAGCCCATACTGCGCCGGGAGCTCGACGAGCTCGAAGAGGGGATGGCCGGCGCCGATTTCTGGAAGGACCAGGCCGCGGCCCAGAAGGTGCTCCAGCGTCGCAAGCGGGTCGAGGCCGACCTGGACCTGCTGAAGAGGCTGCGCTCCCAGGAGGACGACACGCGTGTCCTGGTCGAGTGGCTGGAGAGCGGTGAGGACGTCGGTCAGGACCTCGACGCCGCGCTGGGTGCCCTCGAGGAGACGATCGAGGAGGCCGAGTTCCAGAAGATGCTCGGCGGCGAGCACGACCAGGCGAACGCGATCCTGACCATCAACTCGGGAGCCGGGGGGACGGACAGCCAGGACTGGGCGGAGATGCTCCTCCGGATGTATCAGAAGTGGTGCGACCGGCGCGGCTACAAGACCACGATCACCGACATCCAGCCCGGGGAGGAGGCGGGGATCAAGAGCGCCACCGTCATCGTCCAGGGCGAGTACGCCTACGGCCACCTCGCGGCCGAGGTCGGGGTGCATCGGCTCGTGCGCATCAGCCCGTTCGACTCCAACGCCCGGCGCCAGACCTCGTTTGCCTCCGTCTTCGCCTGGCCCGAGCTCGACGAGACGATCGAGGTCGACGTCCAGGAGAAGGACCTCCGCATCGACACCTACCGCTCGAGCGGGGCCGGCGGCCAGCACGTGAACGTCACCGACTCCGCGGTGCGGATCACCCACCTCCCGACGGGGATCGTGGCCTCGTGCCAGAACGAGCGGAGCCAGATCCGCAACCGTGACGTGGCGATGAAGATCCTCAAGGCGCGTCTGTACGAGCTCGAGATGCAGAAGCGGCGCGACAAGCTGGATGCGGTCGAGGCCGGGAAGAAGGACATCGCCTTCGGCAGCCAGATCCGCTCGTACGTCATCCATCCCTATCGGATGGTCAAGGACCACCGGACGAAGCACGAGACCGGGAACGTGGATCGCGTGCTCGACGGCGATCTGGAGGACTTCATCAAGGCGACCCTGATCGCCCAGGCCCGGGGCACGCTCGGGACGGCGGCGGCCGCGGAGTGACGGACGTGGAGGCGATGGGGACCCGGCCGCCCCGGTCCGGCCTGCTGCTCCTGGCCCTGGTGTTGGGGCTCGGGGGCTGCGGGCGGGGGGGCGACCAGAGTCGGCGAGAGACGCCGGTGGTTGCGGCCGCCGTCCCCGGCGACACCGGCTCCGCCTGGGAGCTCGTCTACGACCTGGAGATCGAAGGAGATGCCGACCTCTACGTGATCTCGAGCGCGGAGGCCACGCCGCGGCGGCTGAGCGAGAGCCCGGGGTACGACGGGATGGGTCGCTTCACCCCCGATGGAACCCGGATCATCTTCAGCTCCGAGCGCACCGGCAACTGGCAGCTCTTCGAGATCGCACCGGAGGGCGGAGAGGCCCGACGCATCCGCGTGAATCAGGCCACGGAGTACCAGGCCGACCCGTCACCGGACGGAACGACGCTCGCCTTCCTGACCAACCTCGACGGCCCGGAGCGGCTGGTGACGATGGACCTCGGCAGCGGCGCACTCCGCGAGCTGGTGCGCCACGGCAATCGGACCATCTTCGGCAACCCCAGCTGGAGTCCCGACGGCGGGCAGATCGCGTTCTCGTCAAACTGGAGGATCGGCCACCAGGTCTACGTCATCGACCTCGGCACCGAGGAGGTCCGTCGCATCTCGGATCTGATGTCGGGGGGCTGCGAGCCGCGCTTCATGCCGGACGGGCGGCTGTGCTGGGTGGACCGGGGGCATCTCGGCGGCTCCCGGAGCCACCTCGTGGCTCGGGACCTCGGGACGGGCGAGGAGGAGGTGCTGGTCGACTGGCCCGCCCTCAACTACGACCCTGCGTTCTCGCCGGACGGCACCGAGATCGCCTTCGCCTCCAACATCACCGGGGAGTACGCGATCTACCGGCAGCGCCTGGCCGACGGCCAGGCCTGGCGCGTGACCTTCGGTCCGGGATCGGCCCGCTATCCCGACTACCGGCCCACCCCTTGAAGGGCCAGGGGGCCTCCCTCAGGCCTCGGAGTCTTCGGGCCCCGCCGGCCTCGGGCGGCTCCGCCAGGCAAACGCCCCCGTCACACCGCTGACAAAGGCGACGGCGGCCAGCGAGAGCCCGGCGTACTGCGCGTCGGCGGCTGGCCAGAGCCCCACGATTACGTTCGACAGCCAGGCGAACGAGACGAGCGCCAGCCCGACACCGGCGCTCACCGGCCAGAACGCCGCGAAGACGAGGAAGCCGGAGTAGTAGTAACAGGAGAGCTTCAGCAGCACGGGCATGAGCCCCAATCCGAGGACGGCCGCCGCCCAGTCGGGGGCGCCTCGGACCGCCAGGGTCAGGAGCAGCCCGAACGCCAGGACCGCGACCCAGTAGGACGGACGCGTGCGGCTCATTGCCTCAGCGCGCCGCTCCTTCCACGCCGCGTGGCGATCCAGCGCCACCGGGTCGGTCATCAGCTCGAGCCGGCCGGAGTGATCGTAGGACAGGAGCACCTGCAACCCGACGAGGTTCACGGACTCGGTGGCCAGGTGCTTCCGGCTGTTCTCGGCAAACTCGCCCCAGATCTGCGCGCGGCCGGCCATGAGCGACGAGCTCGTCAGGAAGAGGAGGCCCGCCGCGCCGACACCGGCGGCGAGGCGGACGTGGCGGTGGAGGGGCGCGAGGCTTCGCTCGGCGGCCACCTCCGATGCGGCCTTGAGGGCCAGCCCGACGAGGGCGACGGCCGGGAACACCCGGAGGAGAGCGGCGTAGCCGAGGGCGAACCCGGCGGTTGCCGGCCGACCGAGACGCAGCGCGGCGATGCCGACCACGAGCCACAGGACCCAGTCGTAGCGGAGAAAGCCCCCGCCGGTCCACCCCCAGACGGACAGGGCGTTGACCCCCCAGAAGCCCGCGGCGATGCAGGCGGCCTCGAGGCCGAAGACCAGCCCGATCACGAGGAAGGCAGCCAGCACCAGGCCGACGTCGAGGAGCGCCAGAAGCCCGATCTGCGTCCACGACGCCGGACCCAGGCGCGCCAGGCCGCCGGCCACGACGGCCCAGGCTGGAGTGCCGTTGAAGCCGTGGTCGAGGCGGACGCTCCGCCAGCCCGTCTCTCCCAGGGCCTCGCGGAAGAACCGCGTGTCGTGCTGAAAGGCCGTCCATCGCTCCGGGGAGAAGCGTTCGTGGCACTCGTCCGACCGCTCGAGCAGGCTGACCGCAGGGACCAGGCGATTGTCCCGGAGGTCGCGCATGGGCCGTCCGCCGAGGTCGAGCCCGTCCTCGGCGTCGACCACCGCGGTGCACGAGTAGAGGCTCGAGTAGCCCAGCTCCGCGAGGTACTTGCCACCCATGTAGTAGTGGAAGGTGTCCCACTTGTGCACGAAGCCGCTGTAGTGGAAGTTGAGCGCGTTGGGCCAGGCCAGGATCGAGGCGAGGGCGAGGACGGCGAGGACGCGCCGCCGCACGCGGTCTCCGAGCTCGCCCGGCCGAGAGCGCGTGAGCACACCCCAGCCCACGACCAGCATGAGCAGGGACGCCAGGGCCTGGAACAGAGTGGCGAGCCGCTGTCGCGTCAGGGATGGCCAGAGGGGAAGGGGCGAATCAGGGTCGCTGGTGTCCAGGGTGGGCCAGACCCCGGGCTCGGCCTCGAAGGCCTGGATCTCGGACACCGCCGCCGGGCCGGAGGTCGTCGGGCGAATCCTCAGCCAGCGCGCCTGGACGGGACGTGGCAGCACCGTCGTACGCGTTCGCGCCACCGGCGGCCCGGGCAGGGGCTCCACTCGCCACACCGTCTGCCAGGTCGCCCGGTCCGTCGAGGTCTCGACGAAGTAGACCTCGGCACCGCTGGCCTGGAGCAGGAGGGCGCCGACGGTCTGCGGGGTGCCGAGGTCCACTGTCACCGACGATCGAGGGTCGGCGAGCTGGATCGCCGCATCGCCAGGCAGAGTTCCCTCGACGACGAGCCGCCCGTCCGTGGCGACGGACGACTCGCCACCGCCACCGACGACGGACACGGTGCTCCCCAGGGCGAGATTCGTCGGGAGGCTGGAGGTCGTGTCGTGTCGCGTCCCGCAGGAGGTGAAGGCGACGGTTGCGGCCAGTGCCAGGAGGGAAGCCCGACCGTTGTGGAGCACGGATCGTAGCTTGCCCCCCGGGGCGGAACGCGTCAAGGTGGGCTAGGGATGGGCGCGCAGCGCGGCCGGGTGGATCCGCGGCTCGGTTCCCGTGACGAAGGCCTCCATGCGCACGCCCGGCGTTCCGGGGGCTCCGGGACGTCCCCGCTCGTCAACGGGGATGAAGACGATGTTCCCGGGAATGGGGAACTCCTCGATGGGACGCTCGGCGGTGGCCTTCTTCCAGAAGTCCATCCAGATCGGCAGTGCCGCCCGCGACCCGTCCCCTCCCCGTCCCAGCGAGTTCACCTTCTCGTCGAAGCCCACCCAGACGCCGGCGGCCAGGGACGGCTCGTAGCCGATGAACCAGGCGTCGGTGTAATCGTTGGTCGTTCCCGTCTTCCCGGCGATGGGCCTCCCGAGCCGGCGGGCGCGGGAGGCGGTGCCGCGCTCGACCACCCCCCGGAGGAGGCTCGTCACGATGTAGGCGGTGTCCGCTCGGATGGCGTCGGTGGCCCGGGGCCGGGTCTCCTCGACCAGGTTTCCGTCGCGGTCTTCGATCCGCTCGATCAGGAAGGGCCTCATTCGAAGACCCTGGTTGGCGAAGGTGGCGAACGCCCCCACCATCTCGATGAGCGTCGCCTCGCCCGCCCCGAGCGCGATCGGGAGGTAGGGAGGAAGCTCACCGGACAGACCGAGCCTCTTGGCGTACTCGATGCCGGCATCCACGCCGACCGCCTGCAGCGTCTTCACCGCGGGAATGTTCCGGCTCTGCTCGATGGCCCGTCGCAGGGTGATGGGCCCCATGTAACCGTGGTCGTAGTTCTGTGGTGCCCACACCGAGTTGTCCCAGGGGTCGGTGATGCTGAGCGGGGCGTCCACGAGGGTCGTGGTGGGTGTCCAGCCGAGCGTCTCGAGCGCGGCGGCGTACACGATCGGCTTGAAGGCGGAGCCCACCTGGCGGCGGGCCTGGGTCGCCCGGTTGAACTGGCTCCGCTCGAAATCGTAGCCGCCCACCATGGCCCTCACTGCCCCGGTCCGAACATCCAGGGCGAGGAGGGCACCTTCCACCTTCGGGTCCGGCTCGAGACGGACCCGGGCCTGCTTGCGGCCGTCCTTCTCGGACAACGCGACGATCCGGAAGGGCGCGACCGTCCCTCGCGGCAGGACGTCATCCACGCGCCCCGGCCGCGACCAGCCGATGTCGCGGGGGCCGACGCGGGCGCGGTAGTCGCCGATCTGGACCACCGCCGAGGCGCGATCGGACGCCACGACCACACCCCGAACCACGTCGCCCTCGGCGAATGGCCAGCTCCACTCGTCGAGGTGGAGCGGGTCGGGAAGGAGCCCGTCCTCGAGGATGCTCTCGGTCGGTTTCACGAAGCCCCGGGCCTGTCGGTCGCGCAGCCGGAGGCCGTCACGTAGCGCCCTCACCGCCGCTCGCTGCATTCGCGGATCGAGCGTCGTGTGCACGCGCAGCCCGCCCTGGTAGATCCGCTGGCTTCCGTACTCGTGCTCGAGGTGCTTGCGCACCTCCTCGAGGAAGTAGGGGGCGATGGACGGCTGCTTTCGGGGCAGGCGTAGCCGCACCGGCTCTGCCTTCGCCTCATCGGCCTCCGGCTGGGTGATGTACTTCTCCGCGGCCATGCGGTCCAGGACGTGATTGCGCCGGGCCAGCGAGCCCACCGGGTCG
>Ga0316577_10001335_pt1 | contig 11565 bp, 10 predicted proteins | sample S5NA_FD_203073 | JGI IMG/M metagenome (GOLD analysis project Ga0316577, IMG submission 203073) | Rhizosphere microbial communities from salt marsh grasses in Alabama, United States - S5-7_050615r2r1 | ecosystem: Host-associated > Plants > Roots > Rhizosphere | place: USA: Alabama | collected... | reverse complement strand
TGAAAACATTATTTCCTCCCTTTCAAAGATTTCGAAAATGTTGGTGATTGCCCGGAACTCGACATTCACCTACAAAGGCAAACCCGTAAATGTCAAACGAGTGAGCAGAGAACTGGGGGTTCGATATGTATTGGAGGGCAGTGTTCAAAAGGCAGGAGATCAGATTCGTGTTACCGCTCAGCTTATTGATGCCACAACCGGAAATCATATATGGTCCGAACGATATGACCGTGAGTTAAAACACATATTTGCCCTCCAGGATGACATCACTAAAAATATCATTACCGCTTTGCAGGTCAAGCTGACCGAGGGGGAACAAGCCCGAACAGCCGCAAAAGACACAGATAATCTTAACGCTTACTTAAAGTATCTGCAGTCAATGGAATATATGCGAAAATTCAATAAAGAGAGTAATGCCTTGGCAAAGCAATTGGCAGAAGAAGCCGTTGCCCTGGACCCCAACTACTCACCAGCCTACAGAGCTCTAGCTGCCGCCCATCTGATGGATTATTGGCTCCGCACGAGCAAATCGCCCAAAGAATCGTTGGCCAAGGCCGTGGAACTGCTTCAAAAGGCTATTGCCTTGGATGACACTTATGCCGAGGCCTACAGCGCTTTGGGCTTCGTTTATTCAACGATGGGAAGAGAGCATGATAAAGAAGCCGTGGCCTCAGCCCAACACGGCGTGGCGCTTAACCCAAATTCAGCCGATGCTCATCTGTTTCTGGGCCAAACCCTCAGGTTTGCCGGCAGGTATGAGGAATCGATTCCCGAATACAAGACGGCATTACGTCTTAACCCTGTTCCACCGAATAATTATTTGTTTGGTATAGCAATGGCCTATGCCAATATGGGGCAATACGAGGAGGCAATCACATGGGGCAGGAAAGCAGTCCTTCGAAATCCCGATGATTTTATCGCCCAAACTTTACTGACTATGATTTATAGCTTGTCAGGACGGTATGAGGAAGCTCGGGCTCAATTTGCCGAAGTGCTCAGGATACAACCCAAGTTTACGCTCGAGAAATGGGCAAAAAGAATCAAAGGAGCGAATAGAGAAAAATATCTTGATAGTATGCGCAAGGCGGGTTTGAAGTGATGGAAAATAAAATCGTGCAACGATTTTATCAAACGCAGCTTTGCTGCTCAGTTTGGCGAAAGACTAAAATCCCTATCCCCGCAGGCATACTAAAGTATTCCGAGGAGTTGAAACAAGGGCCCAACACAGAGACTTGTCCGCCTTACCGACGGCGGCATCTTCGACTGCCGGGTTGAACCATCAGGCGTCGCCCTGCGGGCTATGCCCTGACAAGAAAGACTTTTTTGAGATGGCTTCTAGTAAAGATCATACAAGTCGGACCTTTTCAATTCTTGGAATCCCTCAAGCAAAGCCTTTTCAGCTTCTCTTCTTTATTATTTAAGCTGATTATATCATCTTTTTATTCCTCGAGTTAAGCAGAGAGAGTCGAGTTTAAACTCATAATTTCCCACCCCCTCCCCTTGACAAGATACCACAATGTCGTATTCTTTTCTATACCATTAGATATTGACATTTCTCGTTTTGAACAACCTAAAATTAGCTTCCTATAGCTGATATCGCTTATCACTTCACACTGAATCTTTTGGTAAAATTATATACCTTACCACCACGAAAGGGGTTAACCATTTCTTTCAAAGCCCATATCGACAATGCTGGATAGTCGGAAAAAGAACTATGGGCCATAACCATATCACCAGTAAAACACCGGAAAGCGACAATGCGAAATTAATAAAGGAGCTCTGAAATGATTAAAAATAAAATTGTTAATAAAGGATCGTTAATATTAGTGACAGCTACTATAGGGATGGCTTTCATCCTTGGATGTTCAGAGTCCAGGAATTTGAGTCAAACAACAATGACATATAATGGACCGTCTCGAGACCTGGGAGATGGCAGCGTTTATGCCTTCGAAACGACAGATGCCAGCGGGAAACCAATAGCCATTGGCTTGAAGATGTCAGAAGCGGCTCTAAGGGGTTTACAGGCGGAACCGCCTCATGACGGAGACGGGTGGGAAACCATCATACCCCTTCCCAAGGAAGCAGCTGCCGCAGGATATGACCACATCGGAATTGACTGGAATCCGAAGGGACATATTCCAAAAGGCATCTACGATAAACCCCATTTTGATTTTCATTTCTACATGATCAGCAAAGCGGACCAGGATAGGATCACGGCAAAGGGAGAAGATCTCGCAAGGGCTCACAAGGCACCTGCGCCAGAATACATGCCCGAAGGATATATCCTGCCAAAGGGAACGGAAGTACCACGGATGGGCGCCCACGCAATCGACCCCTCATCACCCGAGTTCAATAAACAGCCCTTTACGAAGACTTTCATATATGGTTTTTATGATGGACAGATGATTTTCTTTGAGCCAATGATGACGAAAGCTTTCCTTGAGACGAAACCAAACGCCACGGATCGCATCAAACTTCCAAAAACTTACGCCAAAAATGGATACTATCCCACTGCGTATTCTGTGAGGTACGACGCAAATCAACGGGAGTTCGATATATCTCTTGATAATCTGATTTACAGATAGATTTCGTCCATCATTCCGTAAAAGCTACACACCAACGAATTAAGGGGTTATCGCCCTTTGCGAATAACCCCTTGAATTAATTGGTTCGCCCACTAAACATATAAGGGCTTCCAGCGTCCCTTATGTCAAACCCTGTATCATAACTCTATAGGTTCAAATGCTGTCCCTGTTCCGTTTTGTAATAAACGCTTCATTCAGAATGATAACCTGCCCTATAAATAGTCAAAATTCTGACATCAGCGTAATTTAGCGCCAAAATTTCGCAATTTCATCCCTTCAAAAGTAACAATTCAAACTTTAACTATTTGTAATAAATAATATTTTCTATCCTCTGTATGTTGGCATAGTTTCTGCTTAACAAAATAGCCTATAAGTGTTTCTAAAAACCGAAAATGCCAAAGACACCTTATGTTTTTGAAGGTCTAAAATATTTTTTACAATCTCTATATAACCCAGAGCGATCTTGCAAAACAGATTCAAAAGGAGAACATAATGAAAACGATTAAAGTGTTTTTCGTGGTTTCTATGGCCCTTTTTCTTTTTTCATCAGCAGTCGTAGCTAGTGATTTCGATTGGATCAGCGGCTTCAATATCCAAGCTGAAGCGGACCCATCAGGATTCCGCGCAAGACTTGCAACCCGTTTTAAGATAGGCGATGCACAAATTAATATCGTGCTCGACAATGTCGAAAAACCTGCAGACGCCTATATGGTTCTAAAACTCGGAGAAATGTCAAATGTACCCACAGAAAAGGTTATTGAAGAATACAAATCCGGTAAGGGCATAGGTTGGGGAGTACTTGCGAAACGTCTGGGAATAAAACCCGGATCGAGGGAGTTCCATGCCTTAAAGCGTGGTCACGATCTTTACGATGAAAAACCTAATGGTAAGAGTAAGAGAAAGGGTAAAGGCAAAGGTAAAAAATAACATCTGTTAACTTTGATATGTAATTCGAATTAACTCGAGCTTGTTTTTTTAATTAAGTTATCCAGGAAATGTTCCGATATTGAAATTGGTACCAATCAGCTTCAAATGGTACAAATCAGCATTAAATGGTCTAACAATATTGGATACAGATACAGAGCGAAAGGGCAAACTCGTTGAAAAGCGAGGACGCAAAGCCATAGGTCTAAAGCTGAAAAGCTATGACAGTCTGGTTGCCGAAAACTTGTATAACTTATTTCATACGAAATAAGAAGCTTGATACGATAGGCTACGTAGGTGCCTTTCTCTCTAAACGTCGTCCAATAAAAAGAGAGGAAGTACCTATGATGTCCAGAAAGTTCAACAAATATCCCTTTTTTATATCATATATTTTTTTCTATACTTTTATTTCGTTTACTTTCCTATTCTTAAGCATAATCAATTCTTCAGCGGCAACTCAGGTTGCTATAGAATGGACTCCGAACACTGAACCAGACTTGGCTGGTTACAGAGTTTTCTGTCGTGAACAAAGCCAATCTTATGATTATGCAAATCCATCATGGGTAGGAACGGTCCCCTATTGCACGATCTACAATTTGGATGAAACCAAGACCTACTGTTTCGTGGTAAGAGCGTTCGATACAGAAGAGTTTGAGAGTGGTAATTCCAATGAGGTGTGTCAGGAACCGTTGGTCATATTTAATCAGCCGCCGATTGCTGATGCAGGCTCGAATCAGACCGTTAATGAAAGACAGGCTGTCTGGCTAAACGCGTCGAACTCCACCGATTTGGATGACGGTATTAAATCTTATCACTGGGATCAAACTGGCGGACCTGCTGTAGATCTTTCTGATCCTGATGTAAAACAACCGACCTTCATAACACCCGAAGTAACGGCTGATGGCGCAGCCCTGACTTTTGAACTCACTGTTTTGGATTACGATGGAAATAAGGGAAAAGATAGGTGTATTGTGAATGTAACGACGCAGAATGAACCACCCCAGGCCAATGCCGGTAAGGATCAAATTGTGGGTGAAGGAGATGTTGTTACCCTGGATGGCTCTTATTCTGTAGATATTGATGATGGGATTGCGTCTTACCAGTGGACCCAGGTCGGTGTTCCAGCAGTTACCCTTTCAAATCAGGAATCATCTCAACCGACCTTTACAACACCGAACGTGGGACCTGACGGTGTCTCCCTTAATTTTAATCTTACCGTAACTGATGCCGGAGGGCTGCAAAGTACGGACACTTGTATTGTTAATATCAGCTGGCAAAACAAACCGCCAAGGGCAGCTGTTTCTCCAGATTATAAGGAGACTACCGAGGGAACTTTGGTGACATTGGATGGTTTAGCCTCAACGGATCCTGATGATGAAATTGCCTCATATCTTTGGTCACAAGTCGAGGGAACCCCTGTTTCCTTTTCCGACCCCACATCAGCCGTAACGACATTTACTGCACCAAAATCAGACTTGAATGGCAAAAACATCAAGTTAAAATTGACGGTAAAAGATCATGGGGGACTCCAAGGTGTGGCTGATAGTACTGTTTACATCGTAATGAAAGAACCTGCGAATACCCCGCCAACCGCTGATTTCGACGTTGGTATCTCCAAAAAAAAGATTTCATTTATCGATAGCAGCAGTGACACAGACGGTTCCATCTCCAGCTGGTTCTGGGATTTTGGAGATGGACAGACCAGTGACGAGCAAAATCCCATCCATAGATATGTCAGGTTCGGTAATTACTCAGTTACCCTCACTGTTACCGATAATGAAGGAACAAGCGATTCTAAATCGACAAATATTACCGTTACGAATTGATTATTATATTAACAAAACCCCACCTCTAAAAAAAATGGGGTCTTAAAATTCACTCTGTGGCAACCTCTCGGTTACGGGCTATTTTTTAGTTTTTTCCTTCTCTATAAGTTCTAAAATTTCATTGCATCTGCCTTTTACAGGGCAATTGTGAATTATCTCCGCTATTTCCAATAAAGCTTTTAGCAGCTCCTCTTTACTTAAAGAGGACAGGGGTTTTCCATAATATCCAACATCATCGGGATGAAAATCGCTCATATGGTTTGTAGATCCTTTAAGCTATGGAATCTCCAGGGTATTACAGCATAGACGCATAAAAATATTACTTAATACAACTTTATTAAATTACAACAAAACGAAATGCAATAAAAAATACTGTCGGAATAATTAATAGAGGGATCTATTTTGCCCTGGATCAGAAAAACCTCTGGGAGAGTGAAAAATTCCTATAGTCTATGGAAATTGGTGATCAAAACATTTACTTTCACTCAAAATTTGTCTCGAATTTCTGTATTGTCAGTTTCACACTCTTTATCAATTTTCACAGTAACCTGTGCACTTTTTAAATCCACCGGCATCTATAACCCCTTTTACGTTAAACCCATCTCTCATAAACCACCATCATTTAAGGTTCTTTAGCTCCACATGCGTAAGAAATAAAATTTGGCATGTAAGTTGAATAGGATATAGCTTAAATCCTATCAAAAGGAGCGGATTCCATGAAATTTAACATTATGTTTGTAGACGATTCTCTTAGTGTGCTTGAATCCCTGCAATGGTTGTTCAAAGACGAGCCTTATTATGTATTTTCTTTCAACAACCCATTTGACGCCTTGAATGTGATAAAAACATTAGAGTGGGCTGTTGTCGTGGCCGAACAATCCATGCAGAAAATGGATGGTCTGGAACTTTTGAAAAGAGTTCAGGCACATTCCCCTTACACGATGGGAGTAATTATGACCGGCTATACTGAAAAGAAAGAAGCAATGGATACGTTATATCCCAGCGGTATTTATCGATTTGTCAAAAAAACCTTAGATAGTTTTGAAATTAAACAGGCGGTGAGGGCAGCAATTGCGGATTATGAAGCAAATACAGGCATCAAAAGGAAAGCTATTTGACGAATATAATGAAATATTGTGCCTTTATGATAGGAGAATCCGGGTGTTGAAGCAGGGACTTCAAAAACCATCAATACTTTGCATCCGCGTATTCCACCCATCCGCCGGTCATGACCAGGGCCCTATCAAAATCGGAAATTGAAAAAGATATTTCTTGATGAAGGCTGTCGGTTGTAATGATAAACGTATTATTTTCAAAGTTTGTTTCAAGATGCGTTTTTTTATCGGAAAATTCTTTAAAGATGTCATCAATGGTCTGGCCAGAGAGTTCTACAGCCAACATTCCACAGTTAAACATATTCTGTCTAAAAATCCTGGCAAAGTTTTCAGCAATAACCAGATGGATGTTGTTGGCTTCAATTGCCCATGGCGCATGTTCCCTTGAAGAGCCACACCCGAAATTCGCTCGGGTGATGATAACCTGTTTTTCTTTAATATCACGTTTTGGATCGAATCCCTCAAGTTTAATATCCTCCAACAGATAGGGTTTCAATGCCTGCTTGGAAATTTCCGTGAGATATTTTGCAGGAATGATTTCATCTGTATTAATATCAGACCGGTCAAGAAAGAGTACATTTCCACTGAAATTTTTCATGGCTACCCCTTGTATAATTCTGAATTTGTAATGAAACCCGAAATGGCTGTGGCTGCGGCTGTTGCAGGGCTTAACAGATGGACCATCCCGCCCTTGCCCATGCGGCCGTTAAAATTTCTGTTTGTTGTGGATGCACAGACTTCACCTTCTGCCAGGACACCGTTGCTCATTCCCAGGCAAGCCCCACAGGTCGGATTCGTGACACAAAATCCGGAATCCATAAATGTTTTCAAAATACCTTCTTCCATAGCCTGACGAAAAGCCTCTGGGGTAGCCGGAGAAACAATGCCCCTTACCGAATCGCTGATCTTTTTCCCTTTGAGCACTTGCGCTGCAACCCTGAGGTCCTCGATTCTTCCATTGGTGCAGGATCCGATATAGACCTGGTCGACCCTGGTGGATGCCATCTCATTTACAGGCTTAACCTGATCGGGCTTATAGCCGAATGTCACCATGGGTTCTAGTTGACCGACATCATATTCAATGACTTGATCATATCGGGCATCAGGATCTGAATTAAAGTTTTTAAACGTTGCCAGAGCGGATTCTTTATCTTCATGATCGTCTTTGATGAACTCCCAAAGGTATTCGACGGTGGTCATATCAGAATTGCATATACCAGAAGTTGCGCCGGCTTCAACCGCCATATTGCACAGCGTCATCCTCGATTCCATACTCATGGCATCAACCACCGGACCTGTGAATTCCAAAATTTTATTGGTAGCACCGTTAACCCCCAGGCGGTGGATGATAAAAAGGATTACGTCTTTAGAAAAGACACCGACGGGCAACCGGCCGGTAATGTCAATTTTTATAGTTGACGGAGAACGGAATGCACAGACGCCTTTGAGAATACCCACTTCGAGATCCGTTGTTCCAACGCCCGCGGCAAATGCACCGAAGGCACCATGGGTACAGGTATGGGAATCTCCCATGATCACTGTGTAACCTGGTCGTACAAAACCTTTCTCCGGGAACAGAGCATGACAGATGCCATTTCTGCCGATATCGAAAAAATCCCGAATGTTGTGTCGCCTGGCCCATTCTCTCAGGATTTTACCCTGCATGGCGGTTTTCGAATCTTTTGCCGGCGAAACGTGATCAATGACAACCTTGATTTTGTCGGGATCGAACACTCTGTCCTTGCCTCGGCCGACAAGATCATTGATGGCAACCGGGGTTGTGATTTCATGACAGAATACCGCATCCAGCCGAATGACATGAATGTCTTTCTCTGGGCAATCTACCCGGTGAGCATCAAAAATCTTTTCAGCGATAGTCTTTCCCATAAATCCCCCTTAGTTTCCATTCATGAAGGGAAACTTTTTTATTATTACAACTTTCGAACATCAGACAACAATACGGTTCCTTGGCTTTCAATAACTTATTTTTTAATTATTGCATATCATTATTTTTTATATGGATAGAAAGTAGTTTTCGATCTGAAAACGAGCAGTTTTCTGCGAGGTCAAAGAATATCAAGGGATTGCGCGGAGGCATACATTTTGTACGCCGCACAAACAATCCCGAAGATTAACGCAGAGATCGCTGAAAAGGGCCGTTTTCAGATCGAAAACTAGTCGGTGTCTGACTTTAACACCGAAAGAAACGCAGACTGTGGAATCATGACCTGTCCCACCATTTTCATCCGTTTTTTTCCTTTTTTTTGCTTTTCCAGAAGCTTTCGTTTCCGTGTGACGTCACCGCCATAACACTTTGCAGTAACATCCTTTCTAAAGGGTGAAATCGTCTTTCGGGCAATAATATTCCCTCCGATTGCCCCCTGAATGGCTATTTTAAACATTTGCCTTGGAATTTCCTCGCGAAGTTTTTCGCAGGCGCGTCTTGCACGATCAACCGCCCGATCTCTATGAACAAGCTGGGAAAGCGCATCAACACGCTCTCCGTTTATCAATATATCCACTTTGACCAGATCTGTTTCTCTAAAATCGATGATATCGTAATCAAAAGAGCCGTAACCTTGGGTCACCGATTTGAGCCTGTCATAAAAATCGTAAATTACCTCTGCAAGTGGAAGTTCAAATATCATCTCAAGACGATTATTGGTTAAATACTGATACGTTTTGTTAATTCCTCTGTGATCCAGGCACAGCTTCATAACAGCGCCCATATATCGGTCCGGAATGATGATACCCGCACGGATAAAAGGTTCTTTTGTGCGTTCAATGGTTGTTGGGTCCGGATACAATGCCGGATTGTCGATGATCTTTAGGGATCCGTCATTCATGATCAGTTCATATCGGACCGAAGGCGCCGTCAATATTAATGAAAGGTCGAATTCACGCTCAAGCCGCTCCTGAACGACCTCCAGGTGGAGGAGTCCTAAAAAACCGCAACGAAACCCAAATCCCAACGCCACCGAGGTATCTTTTTCGTAAATCAGTGACGCATCATTGAGTTTTAATTTTTCAAGGCCGACAGTCAGATCTTCATAACCATCTGAAGCCACAGGATAAATCGATGAAAAAACCACCGGCTTTGCTTCCTTGAAACCTGGCATCGGGGCTGTACAGGGACGATGTTTAAGTGTGATGGTGTCTCCGCATCGGGTGTCGCTGACCGTCTTAATTCCTGCAATAATGTAGCCGACCTCTCCTGCTGAAAGCTCTTTTTTAGGAATGCGTTCGAGTTGAAAGATACCGACTTCTTCTACCTTATAAACTGCGTTATTGGACATGAACTTAATAATATCTTTCGCTTTTACGGTACCCTGGAAAACCCGGATATGAACAATCGTTCCCCGAAAAGAATCATAATGGGAATCAAAAATCAAAGCCTGAAGCGGTGATTCAGGGTCACCAGATGGTGGTGGGAGACAATTTACAATCCCTTCCAACACGTCTTCAATACCGATTCCCTCCTTTGCTGATGTTAGCAACGCTGTTTCAGGATTAAGGCCCAAGTCATCCTTTATCTGTTGCTTTACCCGATCAATATCAGCTGAAGGAAGATCAATCTTGTTAATCACCGGAATGATTTCAAGATCGTGCTCAAGAGCCAGGTAAAGGTTCGCAAGGGTTTGGGCCTCAACACCCTGGCTGGCATCGACAAGGAGCAAAGCTCCCTCGCAAGAGGCCAGTGCCCGTGACACTTCATAGGTAAAATCCACATGGCCGGGGGTGTCTATCAGATTTAGTGAGTAGGATATATTGTTTTTGGCCGTATACGGCAGGCAGATGGTCTGGCTTTTTATGGTGATACCCCGTTCCCGTTCAATGTCCATATTGTCCAATATCTGATCTTTAAAATCACGATCAAGGACAACGTGGGTCATCTGGATCAGGCGATCGGAAAGCGTTGATTTGCCATGATCAATATGGGCTACAATGCTGAAATTTCTTATATTTTTCATTTTAAATGTCAACCAATCTATCTACATCCACCATCGGTCAAAAGCCTGTTGACACCATCTATTTTTCAAGTTATGCTCAAAATTTCAATAAGTTTCCATACGCTTGAGACGTTTTATCAAGAAGCATTTTCTATCAAAATGATATGATACATGTCAAGCTCGACCCCAAAAGTGTCGATATATCTTTTTGAATAAAAATGCATAGGATATGTTAAAGAAAAATGGATGAAAATATTTTAATCGTTGAAGATGATGATGCCATTAGAAGCTCAATAAAAGATTTTTTAACAGAATCAGACTACAAGACTTTGTCCGTTCCTAATGCGGAAGAGGCGTTTGAAATAATAAAATCAGGCACGATTCAAATTGTCATAACCGATATTAAGCTTCCCGGCAAGAATGGTCTTCAACTTACATCTCAAATTAAACAAAATTACGACATCGATGTTATTGTAATGACCGGTTACAGTGAGAATTATTCATATGAAGAAGCCATCACTAAGGGTGCAAGCGACCTTGTCTTCAAACCATTTCGTTTTGAAGAACTTTTACTGAGATTGAAAAGAGTCTTAAAAGAAAGACGGCTCACCAAAGAACGTAACCGTATTCTCAGCAAGCTTGAAAACCTTGCCATAACAGATGGCCTTACTAAATTATACAATTTAAGGCACTTTTATAATTTGCTGGAAGTAGAGATTGATCGCTGTCGCCGGTATGGTCACTCCCTTGCGCTTTTGCTTTTAGATATCGATAATTTTAAAATATACAACGATACATACGGTCACCTGGAAGGCGACAAAGTTCTGGTGAAAATAGGACAGATTATCCGTTCTTGTCTTAGAACAATGGATTCCGCTTACAGATATGGCGGGGAAGAATTTACGGTAATTCTTCCGGAGACCACCGCACAAGAGGCCAATAACGTCGCCAACAGGATTAGACTCGCTGTGGAACTCGAAAACTTTTTTCCGAAAGACGGAAATGCCGCCACTGTAACCATCAGTATCGGTGTAACGGAATATCATAATAAAGAATCGTTGTCAGAATTTATAAAAAGAGCTGATCAGGCCATGTATATTTCAAAAGAAAAAGGCCGAAACACAATCTCATCCCTATTTGCTGAAAATTCTTAACCCCGAATATC
>Ga0316577_10001334_pt1 | contig 11567 bp, 10 predicted proteins | sample S5NA_FD_203073 | JGI IMG/M metagenome (GOLD analysis project Ga0316577, IMG submission 203073) | Rhizosphere microbial communities from salt marsh grasses in Alabama, United States - S5-7_050615r2r1 | ecosystem: Host-associated > Plants > Roots > Rhizosphere | place: USA: Alabama | collected... | reverse complement strand
TTCATAGCTTCGGCAATGAGTACTGGATCACCGGCATGAACTTCATCCCCGACAGCAACCAGGATATCGACAATCGTGCCTGGCATCGAGGTGGTGACATGGCCTGGGTCAGTGGCGCGCGGTCGTTTGCCGGACTGGGCGGGTGCACGACGCTGACCTTCCTCGCCTTCCGCACCCAGGCTGATTTCCTCGAGGGGCTCAACCAGAACTTCTTCCGGCACCCCATCGATACTGAGGTAATAGGGTCGTTTGTCGTGAGTGGTATAACCTTTGCCGTTGATCAGGATGTGATAGGTTTCGCCATGCATACTGACATTGAATTCGGTAACCGCCTTACGATTGCCATTTGTGTCAGAATCGGCGGGTTCCAGTGGCTCAGGGACCAGCGTGCCGGACTGGCGATGTTCCAGAAATTCACGCCCGATGTCGGGAAACATTGCGTAGGTGAGCACGTCTTCTTCCGATGTGGCCACGGTACCGATCTCCTTGCGTAGCCTGTCCATCTCTTCCGGTAAAAGATCTGCCGGCCGGCATTCGATCACATCTTCATTTCCTATCGCCATATGCCGAACCTGCGGGCTGACTTCACCCAGTGGTTTGCCGTATTTACCTTGAAGATAGAGTTTTACCTCATTGGTGATGGTTTTGTAGCGTTCGTCGGTCATGACATTCAACACTGCCTGGGTGCCGACAATCTGCGAGGTGGGTGTAACCAGAGGCGGATAGCCCAGTTCCTTGCGGACGCGTGGAATTTCTTCCAGCACTTCGTTCATACGGTGCAGGGCACCCTGTTCCTTGAGTTGATTGGACAGGTTGGAAATCATGCCACCCGGCACCTGGTTGACCTGCACCCGGGTGTCGAGTCCGGTGAATTCGCTTTCGAACTGATGATACTTTTTACGGATCTCCCGGAAGTAGAAACCAATCTCCTGCAGGTGGGTGAGATCCAGTCCGCTGTCCCAAGGTGTTCCACGAAAGGCGGCAACCATACTTTCTGTCGGCGGGTGACTGGTGCCGCCGGAAAACGATGATATGGCGGTATCGATACCGGCGGCGCCGTTTTCGACTGCCTTGTACTGGCACATTGCGGCCAGTCCGGCTGTGGCATGGGAATGAACGAAGATCGGTAGGTTCAGTTCCGCTACCAGGGCCTGCACGAGTTGCGCAGTGATATCCGGTGTTAACAGGCCTGCCATATCCTTGATGGCAATACTGTCGCAGCCCATGGCATGCATTTCCTGACCCAGCTCGACAAAATGCTCCAGCGTATGGAGCGGACTTGTGGTGTAGCAAATGGCGCCCTGGGCGTGTTTGCCAGCACGTTTGACCGCCTCGACGGATACCCGGATGTTGCGCAGATCATTCAGCGCGTCAAAGATGCGGAAAATGTCCATGCCATTATCGGCGGTGCGGGCGACAAATGCCTTCACCACATCGTCGGCATAGTGCCGGTAGCCAAGCAGGTTCTGGCCGCGCAATAACATTTGCAGCCGGGTATTGGGTAGAGCTTCGCGCAACGTGCGCAGCCGTTCCCAGGGATCTTCTTTCAGAAAACGCACACAGGCATCGAAGGTGGCACCCCCCCACATTTCCAATGACCAGTAACCGATCTTGTCGAGTCGATCACAGATGGGCAGCATGTCCTCGGTGCGCATCCGGGTGGCAATGAGGGACTGATGCGCATCACGTAAAACGGTGTCTGTAATTTTCACTGCCATGGCATTTTCCTGGAGTGTTTCGTGTTCGGCATGATACAGGTTGCTTGTTATAAACCCATATTGACCGCCAGTGCGGTGGCAACCGCGACGGCCACATCGCGGTTTGAACGCTTGACGGAATACTGAGTCAGTTCCGGGTGGGCTTCCACGAAACCGGTATTGAACTTGCCCGTCTGGAACTCGGCGTTACGCAGGATTTCCAGGTGGTAGGGAATCGTCGTCTTGACGCCGAATACGCCGATGTCACGCAGGGCACGACTGGCGCGGTCGATCAGGCCGTCCCAGGTCAGCGCCCAGACAATAAGCTTGGCGCACATGGAATCATAATAGGGGGGAATTTCGTAACCGGTATAAATGGCGCCGTCAGTGCGTACGCCTGGGCCACCGGGTGCGAAATAGCGCGTGATTTTGCCAAAACAGGGCAGAAAATCATTCTGCGGGTCTTCGGCATTGATGCGAAACTCGATGGCGAAGCCCCGACGTTGAATCTCCTCCTGGCGGTAGCGCAGTTTCAACCCCGCGGCGATGCGGATTTGCTCCTGGACAATGTCGATGCCGGTGATGGCTTCGGTGACCGGGTGTTCCACTTGCAGGCGGGTATTCATCTCCATGAAATAGAAGTTGTCACCGCTATCCATCAGAAATTCTACTGTGCCGGCATTGCTGTAGCCAGCCGCCTCGGTGGCGCGTACCGCCAGATCACCCAGCAGGACGCGCTGTTCATCCGTCAATTGGGGTGAGGGGGCAATTTCGACGAGTTTCTGGTGGCGACGCTGGATTGAACAGTCCCGTTCGAACAAATGCACCACGTTGCCGTGCTGGTCAGCCAGCACCTGGACTTCGATGTGTCGAGGATTGGCAATGAACTTCTCCAGGAACACTTCCGCGTGGCCAAATGCCTTGGCGGCCTCGGAAATGACCCGGTCGTAATTGCGGCGCAGATCGTCCTTTGAATCACAGCGGCGGATGCCGCGTCCGCCACCGCCCGAAGTGGCTTTGAGCATGACGGGATAACCGAGGGTGGCAGCAATGGTCAGGGCCTCGTCCAGATTGGCCACATTACCGTCACTGCCCGGGGTAATGGGAATGCCGGCCTTGCGCATGGTGTCCCGAGCAGTGGTCTTGTCGCCCATCATCCGGATCACGTGGGCTTCGGGGCCGATAAAGCGGATCCCGCGGCGTTTGCAGATATCCGCCAGCTCGGGATTTTCAGACAGAAATCCGTAGCCCGGATGCAGGGCATCGCAACCGGTGGCTACCGCCAGGTTCACCAGACGATGCGCGTTGAGGTAACCCGCCACCGTGTCCGGACCGAGGCTGTAAGCCTCATCGGCCTTCTTGACGTGAAGGCTGTAGCGGTCCGCCTCAGCGTAGACGGCAACCGATTTGATACCCATTTCGGCGCAGGCACGGACGATGCGAACGGCAATCTCGCCGCGATTGGCAATGAGTATCTTTTTTATCATTTCCAGTAATTGCCGGTTGGGATCGTGACTGAGGCCAAATTAAGTGGTGCCGGGCTACCTTGTGTATGTGAACCGCTCCCGCCTGTCAAGCATGCTTCGGACGTGGGTTCTGAGTCGGTTGCCGGAACAGCCGGATTAACAAGGAATTTTTTGACAGCCGCCAGGGGGCTCGATACAATTCGCCGCTTATGTCGAAGCGGCAGGAACGCTTACCCATACAGGTCGACCCATTCCGGCTGGCTGAAGCCGGGCGGTTGATGGACGGGGATATTCTCCTCAGCCAATTCAAGCGGTTGCAGCCGCTGTTGGTCTCCGACCAGGGAAGGGTGCAGGTGGAGCTGGCCTTCGGGGTGGACCCCATGGGTGTGCCGAACCTGACAGGGCGAATTCGTGTGGATTTGCAACTGATTTGTCAGCGCTGTTTGCAGCCAATGAATTGGCAGATTGACAACGAAGTTGCGCTGGCCTTCGTTCGTCATGAAGCGGAGGAAGCCGCAGTCCCGGGACCGTATGAACCGTACCTGGTTGAATCAGTGCCGGTTTATCTTACCGACATAATAGAGGATGAGGTACTCCTGGCCCTGCCGCAGATTCCGCGGCATCCGTTGGCGGTATGTCCCGCCCGGAATATGATTCAAGAGGAACGGCCAGACAAGGTGGAATCAACGGCAGTGGCCGAACACCAGGCGAAAAACCCGTTCGATGTGCTGGTGAAACTAAAGACACCCAATAAAGTTAAATGAGGCAAGACCATGGCAGTACAAAAGAATCGCAAGACCCCGTCCAAGCGCGGCATGCGTCGTTCACACGACGCCCTGACCGGCGCGGCACTGTCCATCGAACCCACCACGGGCGAAACCCACCTGCGGCATCATGTCAGCCCTGATGGTTTTTACCGGGGTCGCAAGGTGATCGATACCGACACAGAATAAGCTCATTTTCGACTGGATCCTTGATCCCGAATCCGGGATTATCGATACAGCATAGAAATTACTAATAATAAGTATTGTTTAGCGAATGCGGGGCATGGGAAACCATGTCCCGTGTTTGTTATCAGAAAGGTCATACCAATTCCAGTTGACTGAAGTATGGGCGAACAAATCACAATTGCACTGGACTGCATGGGTGGCGATTTTGGCCCCGGGGTTGTGGTACCGGCGGCCATCAAGGCCCTGGCAACAAACCGTGATTTGAGGGTGATCCTGGTTGGTCAACAGCCGGCTGTTGAGCAGGTATTGTCTGAACAGCACCATAATGCCGACCCGCGGCTGACGTTACACCATGCCAGTGAAATCGTGGGATCTGACGAGCACCCGTCCCAGGCCCTGCGCGGCAAAAAAGATTCATCCATGCGGGTGGCGATCAATCTGGTCAAGGACGGCGTGGCACAGGCCTGTGTCAGCGCAGGGAATACCGGTGCCCTGATGGCGACTGCCCGGTTCGTGCTCAAGATGCTCCCGGGCATTGATCGTCCCGCGATCTGTACGGCACTACCCAACATGAAAGGCGGACATACCCATGTCCTCGATCTGGGCGCCAATGTGGATTCCAGTGCTGAAAGCCTGCTGGAATTTGCGGTCATGGGTTCGGCGCTCGTGCAGGCGGTGGACAACAATCCGGCGCCTTCGGTAGGACTGCTGAATATCGGTGAGGAAGAAATCAAGGGCAACGAACGGGTCAAGCAGGCCGGCCAGTTGCTGGCAAGCAGTGCATTGAATTATGCCGGTTACGTGGAAGGGGATGGGATATACCTTGGCCATGCCGATGTGGTGGTGTGTGACGGTTTCGTTGGCAATGTCATGCTCAAGACAACCGAGGGTGTAGCCAAGATGATCAGCCATTACATGAAGCTGGAGTTCAAACGTAACCCCCTGACCATGCTAAGCGGCCTGATTGCCTTACCGGTGTTGAAAGCCTTCCGGCGCCGGATTGATCCACGAGAATATAACGGTGCCAGTCTGTTGGGCCTGAACGGCATCGTTATCAAAAGTCACGGCAGCGCCGATGTGCTGTCATTCGCCAATGCTATTAACGAGGCGTTGGTTGAGGTCAAGAAAAACGTTCCAGCCCTCATCACCACCCAACTCGAGACACAGTTGGCCAAGGAGCAGGCAAGTTGATCTATTCACGAATTACTGGAACCGGCAGTTACTTGCCAGAAAAAGTTCTCACCAATGCCGACCTGGAAAAAATGGTCGATACCTCCGATGAATGGATCACCGATCGCACCGGAATTAGAAAACGTCATATTGTTGACGGTGAAACGACCTGCGATCTCGCCGAACAAGCGGCGCGGCGGGCCATCGAGGCCGCCGGCCTGAGCGCAGCAGACATCGATCTAATCATAGTCGGAACGACCACGCCGGACCGGATTTTTCCCAGCACGGCCTGCCTGTTGCAGGACCGGCTGAAAATCCACGGATGCCCGGCATTTGATGTTCAGGCGGTGTGCACGGGCTTTGTTTATGCCCTGGGCGTGGCCGATATGTTCGTCACCGCTGGCAAGGCAAAGCACGCGTTGGTGGTCGGGGCCGAGACCCTGTCAAACATCGTGGACTGGACCGACCGGGGAACCTGTGTCCTGTTTGGCGATGGTGCTGGCGCCGTGGTGCTGTCGGCCTCGGACGAGACGGGCATCCTCTCGACCCATCTGCATGCCGATGGCCAGTACAAGGAATTGCTGACCGTGCCGGCCGGTCTGTCGGAAAATATCGAACAACTCAAGGCCGGCGGGGCCTTCGTTGAAATGAAGGGCAACGAAGTCTTCAAGGTTGCGGTCAACACCCTGGGCCGCATCGTGGATGAAACCCTGGCCGCCAATAACATGCAGAAGTCCGACATCACCTGGCTGGTGCCGCATCAGGCTAACATTCGCATCATTGCAGCCACGGCCAAAAAACTGGACATGTCTATGGACCATGTTGTCGTGACCGTACAGGATCATGGCAACACCTCGGCCGCCTCCATTCCCCTGGCGCTGGACATAGCGGTACGAGATGGCCGGATCCAGCGAGGTGATACCCTGTTACTTGAAGCTTTCGGCGGCGGGTTTACCTGGGGATCGGCGTTGTTGAAGTACTGACAGGGTTGAAGTGCCAGACAGATGCTACAAGACAAGCAATGGAAAGCACAACTTCAGGTAAATGTATTTAGGAATTTTGAACACTGCATTTCGACAACGCTCAGATTTTCTCTATGCCGTTGTGATGTGTAATCAACTGTTGAATTGAGGTATCGGATGTCGCTTGCTTTTGTTTTTCCCGGGCAGGGTTCCCAATCAATAGGGATGCTGGATGCTCTGGCGGAAGAATTTTCCGAAGTCAAAGAAACTTTTGCCGAAGCCGCCGGTGTTGTCGGTTACGATTTGTGGGATATTGTCCAGCATGGACCGGCTGACCGGCTCAACAGCACACACATTACCCAGCCGGCCATGTTGGCCGCCGGGGTAGCGCTATGGCAAATCTGGCAGAACCGGCAGGGTGCCTCGCCGGTGGTCATGGCAGGCCACAGTCTGGGTGAATATACCGCCCTGGTCTGTGCCGGCAGTCTGGCATTTGAGGACGCTGTCAAGCTGGTAGCAGAACGCGGTCGCCTGATGCAGGAGGCCGTACCGGCCGGAACAGGGGCCATGGCGGCCATTCTTGGAATGGATGATGCGGCTGTCGTACAGGTCTGCGCCGATGCCGCTGGCGGGGAAGTGGTTGAGGCGGTCAATTATAATTCCCCGGGGCAGGTTGTCGTGGCCGGACAGAAAGCCGCGGTGGAACGGGCTGTCGACCTGGCCCGTGAACGGGGTGCCAAGCGTGCGGTTATCCTGCCGGTCAGTGTTCCATCCCACTGTGCGCTGATGACTCCGGCTGCGGAAAAGCTGGCGCAGGTACTGGAAGGCGTTACGGTTCAGCCACCGGCCATTCCCGTCATTAACAACGTGGATGTGGCCAGCCCGGATGATCCGGCCAGCATTCGAAGCGCGCTGGTGCGCCAGTTGCACAGCGCAGTGCGCTGGGCGGAAACAATCCAGAAAATGAAGGCGGAGGGTGTGGACCGCCTGATTGAATGTGGACCGGGAAAGGTTCTGGCAGGCCTGAACAAACGCATCGATCGCACCATGGCAGCACAGGCAATGTATGATCCGGATTCCCTCGCCGCTGCACTGGCGCAAGACTAATCCGAAGGAGCAATGATGACACTCGAAAATGAAATTGCCTTTGTGTCCGGCGCCAGCCGCGGTATCGGCAAGGAAATCGCGCTGGAACTTGGCCAGCAAGGAGCTACTGTAATCGGCTCAGCCACTTCAGAATCTGGTGCAGGAAGTATATCCAAGTATTTGAAAGATAATAATATTATCGGTATGGGCGTTGCCATGAATGTGACCGAACAAGCCAGTATTGATGCTGCACTGGCAACGGTCACCGAGACCTACGGCCCCCCCGGGATCCTGGTGAATAATGCCGGGATCACCCGCGACAACCTGCTGATGCGTATGAAGGACGAGGAATGGGATGCAATTATCAATACCAATCTGTCCTCCATCTATCGGCTCAGCAAGAGTGTATTGCGGGCCATGATGAAACAACGTAAGGGGCGCATTATCAGTATCGCTTCGGTTGTCGGCGTGTCTGGTAATGCCGGGCAGACCAACTATGCCGCCGCCAAGGCCGGCGTCATCGGATTTTCCAAATCGCTGGCCCGGGAAGTGGGCTCACGCGGCATAACCGTCAACGTGGTGGCGCCGGGATTCATTGATACGGACATGACAAAGGCGTTGCCGGATGCCCAGCGCGAGGCGCTACTGGGCCAGATCCCGCTGGCACGGCTAGGGCAGCCGGCTGAAATTGCCAAGGCGGTGGCATTTCTTGCTTCGCCGGGTGCGGCCTACATTACCGGTGAGACCCTGCATGTCAATGGTGGCATGTATATGGCCTGATCCACGCAAGTTATTGAAAGTAAGTAAAAAACTCCTGCCTGACTGGCGAAATATTGAGCATCATTGAGTGTGGCATCCAACCGGTGTTTTCAATACAATAGCGCACGCAGCTCAGGCTGAACGAAAACCACAAGAGGAAATACCGACATGAGCAGTGTTGAAGAACGCGTTGAGAAGATTGTTGTAGAACAGCTGGGGGTAAAACCGGAAGAAGTTACCAAGGAAGCTTCCTTCGTTGACGATCTCGGCGCAGATTCTCTGGATACCGTTGAACTGGTAATGGCGCTGGAAGAGGAATTCGAAACCGAAATCCCCGATGAAGACGCCGAAAAGATCACCACGGTCCAGCAGGCCATCGATTACATTAACGCCCACAGTTAATCACCTGCTGGTTACAACCAGGCCGCGCCACAGGGTTGACCGTGGTTGCGGCCTTTTGTATTTCTGCTGAATTCATACCGTTGAGGACAGATCCTTGAGCAAACGTCGTGTAGTGGTGACCGGTCTTGGCATGGTTTCACCCCTGGGTCTTGATGTGAAGTCAACCTGGGAAGCGATCCTGGCCGGCAAGAGCGGAGCTGCGTCTGTTGAAAGTTTCGACACGACTGGTTTCCCGGTCACTTTTGCCGCGTCGGTGAAAGGTTTTGACGTCACCAACTATATGTCGGCCAAAGAAGCACGCAAGATGGATCCTTTTATCCATTACGGCATTGCCGCAGCCGTCGAGGCGATCCACGATGCAGGCCTTGAAGTGACCGATGAGAATGCCGAGCGGATCGGGGTTCATATCGGTTCGGGCATCGGGGGTTTGCCGGGCATCGAAAAGGGCCATGAGGCCTACATGAAGGGCGGGGCGCGCAAAATCTCACCGTTCTTCGTTCCCAGCAACATTATCAATATGATTTCCGGCAACCTGTCCATTATGTATGGCATGAAGGGGCCGAATCTCTCAATGGTCACTGCCTGCGCCACGGCCACGCACAGTATTGGTGATGCGGCTCGTATCATCGAATACGGCGATGCGGATGTGATGGTGACCGGTGGCGCGGAAATGGCGACCAGTCCCTGTGGTCTGGGCGGGTTTGCTGCCGCCCGCGCCCTGTCGACCCGCAATGACGATCCGCAGACCGCGTCCCGACCCTGGGACCGTGACCGGGACGGCTTTGTATTGGCGGATGGCGCCGGTGTACTGGTGCTGGAAGAATACGAACATGCTCGCAAGCGCGGTGCGAAAATCTATGCGGAAGTGGCGGGTTTTGGTATGAGCGGTGACGCCTATCACATGACGTCACCGTCCGCAGGCGGGGAAGGCGCCAGCCGCTGCATGAACATTGCCATGCGCCATGCGGGCGTTAACCCGGACGAAATCGAATACATCAACGCGCACGGTACCTCGACGCCCGCCGGTGATGTGGCCGAAGTGATGGCCGTCAAGCGCAGCTTTGGCGACCAGGCTTACAAACTGGTTATGAGCTCGACTAAATCCATGACCGGCCACGCCCTGGGTGCCGCCGGTGGCCTGGAAGCCGTGTTCACCATCAAGAGTATCGAGGACCAGGTGGCACCACCGACGATCAATATCTTTAACCAGGATCCGGAGTGCGATCTGGATTTTGCCGCGAATACACCCCGTGAAATACCCATCAAGGTGGCCATGTCCAATTCATTCGGTTTTGGCGGCACCAACGGGACGCTGGTATTCCGTAAACCCGACTAGGTAATGGCCCGGTAGCCTGTCGGGTTTGAAGGCCTGTCCGTGACACCATCGATTTTACGCCATGCGGGCCAGACCGATCTCCTGGCACTGCTTCGTCAGCAACCGGACGTATTTCCCTTCCTGTTACAAAGCACCGTAGCCGATGCCGGCCGGCATGCCAATACGCGTTACGACATCCTGTTTGCCTTTCCACAGGACACCATCGAACTGGATACGGCCGGGCACGTGCAGGGTGCGATTGCCCGGAATGATGATTTTCTGAGTGCACTGGATATGGCCTGGCAACAGGCGGGGCAGGATAAAACCCGGGTGGAAGGGATCCCGTTTGCCGGAGGCTGGTTCCTTTATCTGGGCTATGAACTTGCCGCCCAGATCGAACCTCGCCTGCACCTGCCCATGCCGCAGACAAACCTCCCGGTGGCCGCAGCGACCCGGATTCCGGCGGCAGTAATCAACGACCATCTGACGGCTGAGACGATTCTGGTTGCCGAAACAAAAGACCAGTTGACCCGTCTGAAAACCTGCTGCGCCCGGATTCCGCCATCACCGCCTGCAGCAGCGCCGTCAGTCAACATGCACGAGGACCCGCCTGCTTCGTATCTTCAGGGTGTCGAGCGGGTCAAGCATTACATCGTCGAAGGGGATGTGTTTCAGGTCAATCTGTCGCGCGCCTGGCAAGGTGCTTTGCCGGCCGGTCTGACACCGGCGGATGCCTATGCCGCATTGTGTCGCACCAATCCTGCACCGTTCGCCGGTCTGGCCAGTTATTCCGGTGGTAGCATCGTTAGCTCATCCCCTGAACGCCTGCTGCGGGTTCACAATCGGATTGCAGAAACCCGGCCGATTGCTGGTACCCGGCCACGCAGCCTGGCAGATGCCGATGATCTCGCCTTAAAACGAGAGTTAATCGGTCACCCCAAGGAACGGGCCGAACATATCATGCTGATCGATCTGGAGCGGAATGATCTGGGACGGGTCTGTCAGCCGGGATCCGTGGCAGTGGATGAAATGATGGTACTGGAAAGTTATGCCCATGTGCACCACATTGTTTCCAATGTGCGCGGCAAGCTGCGGGACGACGTTACCCCGGGACAGGTGATTCGGGCGACATTTCCCGGTGGTACCATTACCGGATGTCCAAAGGAACGCTGCATGGCGATTATCGCTGAACTGGAACAGACCGCGCGGGGGGCCTACACAGGTTCCATAGGTTACCTCACGCATAATGGCGATATGGACCTGAACATTCTGATCCGGACGATCATGCTGGATGCACAAACCGTAACAGTGAGGGCGGGAGCAGGTCTGGTGGCGGATTCTGTTGCTCAACAGGAACTCGAGGAAACCCGCCACAAGGCGCGCGGCATGTTGCTGGCCCTGGGGGCGCTCACATGAATCAGGTCTGGATCAACGGCACACTCCAGTCGGCCATCAGTGTGGCCGATCGGGGTCTGCAGTACGGGGATGGGTTGTTTGAAACTCTTGCAGTCATTGATGGAGATTGTCCCTGGTTCGATCTGCATTACCAGCGGCTGTGTCTGGGGTGCGCGCGATTACTGTTGCCGTCGCCTGACAAAACTCGACTGTTGCAGGAAGTCCGCCAGGCCGCCACTGCTCAGCACCGGGCCGTGATTAAAATTATTCTGACCAGCGGCAGTGGTGGGCGTGGCTATGCTCGACCCGGTCAGATACAGCCCAGCCGGATCATCATGCAGTACGCCTGGCCTGCCTATCCGACG
>Ga0316577_10001333_pt1 | contig 11571 bp, 8 predicted proteins | sample S5NA_FD_203073 | JGI IMG/M metagenome (GOLD analysis project Ga0316577, IMG submission 203073) | Rhizosphere microbial communities from salt marsh grasses in Alabama, United States - S5-7_050615r2r1 | ecosystem: Host-associated > Plants > Roots > Rhizosphere | place: USA: Alabama | collected... | reverse complement strand
CCTAACCGCTACGACGTTGGCTTTCGCGGCGTTTCATCCCTTTCCCAAGCTGAAGGGGACTTATGGGTAATCACCAAATATCCGGGCCTTGACTTCCGGCGCTTTCTGGCCTATACTGCGCTAGAGTCTGTGATCGCTGCCGATCCGCACGATCCCCGCTGATCTGGATCACGGTCGTTCCTCTACTGACAAAGATGTGATGTTTTTGGGAAAATGGACCAGACCCTGAGGCTCTCAAAGCCCAGGGTTCTCCCGTGGACGATACAATTCCTGAGAGGAGAGATGATGAGTGCACAGATCAGAGGCGTAGAGCGGATCGTAGAGCCGGTACAGGTCTTGGAGGGCGCAGGCGTGCGGCTGAAGCGGACGATTGCCTCCCGCAAGCTCGACTACCTGGATCCCTTCCTACTGCTGGATCACTTTGGGTCTGACAACCCCGCGGATTTCATGGCAGGCTTTCCCATGCATCCCCACCGCGGCATCGAGACCGTAACCTACATGCTGGAGGGCTACGTCCGGCACCAGGACAGCCTGGGCAACGCCGGCACCATCGGGGCGGGCGATGTGCAATGGATGACCGCCGGCAGTGGCATCATGCACGAGGAGATGCCCCGGCCCGATGGCAACCGTATGTATGGCTTCCAACTATGGGTCAACCTGCCCGCCGAGCGCAAGATGACGCGACCGCGCTACCAGGAATACACCTCGGAAGCGATCCCCGAGGTCGAGGTGGACGGTGGCGCACGCATCCGCGTGGTCGCGGGCGAAGCGGGTGACGTGCACGGCCCGGTGAGCGAAATCGCCATCGCCCCGACCTACCTGGATGTCGATGTCCCGGCCAATACTACCTTCACCCATCCGGCAGAGCCAGACCACACCGCCTTTGCGTATGTCTTTGAGGGGGAGGGCAGCTTTGGGCCAGATGGGGAGGTTGTCAGGGCGCCGTCCCTGGTGATCTTTGGCGAAGGTGACCGGGTCCGGGCCCGCGCCGGGGGAGAATCGCTTCGCTTCCTGCTTGTCTCGGGCAAGCCTTTGCACGAGCCGGTGGCTCGCTACGGACCCTTTGTCATGAATACCCGGGAGGAGATCCAGCAGGCCTTGCAGGATCTGCGGAATGGCACCTTTGTCAAGGTACAGCCCCAAACCGAGTCGGACGAGTGGTATGGCTCAGCGCTGCTGGACCGTAAAGGTGGGGATCGCCGATGAGGCTGATCGCGGATATTAGCGTCGTGCCCATCGGCGTGGGACTTTCCCTGTCCGGCTACGTCGCTGCCTGCGAGCGCGTCTTTCAGGAAGCGGGTCTCAACCCTCAGCTCCATGCCAACGGCACCAACGTCGAGGGTGAGTGGGAGACCGTCATGACGGCGCTGAGGCGTTGCCACGAGGAATTGCACCGCATGGGCGTGCCCCGCATCTCGACCAACATGCGCCTCGGCACCCGCATCGACCGGGTGCAGACCATGGCCGACAAGGTCCAGAGCGTCGAGGACAAGTTGGTCACCGCCAGCTAGCAAGCCCTTCACCAGACACGAGGCTGTAGGTGGAGTGAAACGGTCTGCCAAAGCTCGAACATATGGCGCGTCAGAAAGAGGGGATGGCGTGGATCTACTAGACATCGTCCGCAGGGCAGCAGTCCCTCGGCCGTGGGCTGAGGGGGAAAAGATCCCATGGCACGACGCCGGTTTTAGCCAGCGGATGCTCAAAGAGCACCTATCGCAGGCGCATGACGCTGCCAGCCGCCGCGCGCACATCATCGACCGGCAGGTCGGTTGGATCCATGACCACGTGCTCTGCGGGCAAGCCTCCCGGATCCTCGACCTGGGTTGTGGGCCAGGCCTGTACACCAGCCGTCTGGCACGGCTGGGCCACAAATGCGTCGGCATCGACTATGGCCCGGCGTCCATCGCCTATGCCCGCCAGGTAGCCGAGCGCGACGGGTTGCGCTGCCGCTACGTAGAGGCGGACGTGCGAGAAGCAGCGTATGGGAGCGGCTATGACCTGGTGATGTTCCTCTTTGGCGAGCTGAACGTCTTCCGTCCGGCCGACGCGGAGGCCATCCTGGGCAAGGCGAACGATGCATTGCGCGATGGTGGCCTGCTGCTCCTGGAGCCGCATACGTATGAAGCTGTCCAACGGCTCGGCCAGGCCTCCGCCTTCTGGTACTCGGCAGACGGTGGCCTGTTTTCAGCTCGGCCCCACCTCTGTCTGCAGGAGGGCTTCTGGGATCAGGACCAGGAGGTCGCGACTGAGCGCTATTTTGTCGTCGACGCCGGAACCGGAGCCGTGACGCGGCACGCGTCGAGCACGCAGGCCTATCAGGAGACAGGCTATCGCGCCCTCCTGACCGGCAGTGGCTTTGGCCCCGTCGAGATCTATCCCTCGCTGACTGGCGAGCCTGACCAGGAGCAGTGCAGTCTGCTGGCCATCCTCGCCCGCAAGGCGACCACAGCTGGGGCGCGGCAGAAATGAATCCGTTGCCAGACAGCGCACAGGCGCTGGCCAGTTCGATCGACGCCGAGATAGAGGCGCTGCCCGTACAGAATACGCCAGGCGTGCGGGCCGTCCGGCGCGAGTACTCCAGGCGTCTCCAGGGCGCAGACCCGGGCTTTGTCCTGGCGCTGGCACGTGCATTGCTGGAGAACTATGGCCAGCGCTGGGTGGCCTACGAGCTCATCGCGCATCACAAGGGCGCCTTCCAGCGCCTGACAGAGGATGATCTGGAAGTACTGGGACAGGGCATCGATAGCTGGTCGTCCGTGGATGCATTCGCCCGGATTCTTTCCGGGCCTGCTTGGCGGGATGGGCTCGTCCCTGACGAACTGATCCAGCGCTGGGCGCGCGCCCAGAACCGCTGGTGGCGGCGCGCCGCCCTGGTCAGTACCGTCGCCCTCAACGTCCGGTCACACGGCGGCACGGGCGACGTGCCGCGCACCCTGGCCGTATGCCGCCTCCTGGTCGACGATCGAGACGACATGGTGGTCAAGGCCCTCTCCTGGGCCCTGCGGGAGCTTGTGGTCCACGATCCCGCCGCCGTCGAGGCCTTTCTCGCGCAGCACGAGGCGGTCCTCGCGGCCCGCGTCGAGCGCGAGGTGCGGAACAAACTAGAGACGGGCCTCAAGAACCCCTGACCGTCCCTGCAGGCGCCGATCGGCGCCTGGTCAAGCACTGGCTAGTCGAAGGCCTGCAGATCTTCCCGTTCGGCCTCCCACATCTCGTCGAACAGTGCCTGGATTTCGGCCGGAGACAGGACAGCGGCTGTGAGGGGGTCGAGCATCAGGGCCCGGCGTGCCGCGCTCCGGTCCCGTTCGAGGACCGCCTGGGCCATCAGCTCGTGCACGTACATGTGGGCGGCGTTGAGGGCCGCCATCTGGGCCGGTAGCGATCCGAAGCGGATCGGCCGCAATCCCGTGCCGTCGACCAGGACCGGCACTTCGACGCAGCCCCCGGCCGGCAGATTGTCGATGAGGCCTTTGTTGAGCACGTTGCCATGGATGACCGCCGGCCGGCCGCTCTCGCAGGCTTCGATGATGTACGAAGCGTACTCGTCGCTGCGCGCCAAGAGGATCTCTCGCTGCCCGCCGAGCTGAGCCCGGATGGCCTCATCTGCCTCGGCCCGCCAACGGGGCCAGTTCCTGGCGTAGAAGCCACTTTCCCCCCGGTACCCCTCGCGCGTGTATCTCTCCAGCAGATCGGGGCGTTTGCGAAAATAGGGCAGGTACTCGGAAAAGTGGCCGCTGGATTCGGTGACAAAGGCACCAAAGTGGCGCATCATCTCAAAGCGCACCGGGTCGCAGTCATAGATCTCGGGGTCCTGCGCCACCTCCCGCAGGCGCGGGTAGAGATCTTTTCCCTCGTGGGTCAGCTCGACGAACCAGGCCATGTGATTGATCCCGGCGCAGCGGTAGCGCAGTTCGTCCAAGGGGATATCCAGGTAGCCGGCCAGGTCCTTGCTCGTGCCCTGGACCGAGTGACACAGCCCCACCAACTGTAGATCCGTGGCTTGCAGGGCCAGCAGGGTCAGGGCCGACATGGGGTTGGTATAGTTCATGACGACGGCCTGGGGACACATCCGCGCCACGTCGCGGACGATCTCCAGCCAGGCAGGTCCCGTGCGCAGCATCTTGAAGAGGCCCCCGGGGCCGCTGGTATCGCCGATGCACTGGTCGACGCCATATTTCAGCGGGATCTCGTAGTCATGGCGGACGTGGCGTAGCCCGGCCACCTCGATGAGGCTGATGACATAGTCGCAGCCGTGCAGGAGGTCACGGCGTTCCGTCGACGATACTACGCTCCATGCCCGGCCCGAGCGTGCGACCAGCCGCTCGGCGATGCCGTGGGCCAGCTCCAGGCGCGTGGGATCAATGTCCACCAGGGCAAAAGTGCCCCGCTCGAGACCTGGCGTGCACAGGATGTCGGCGATCAACTGCCGGGCAAAGACGGCGCTCCCCGCGCCCAGGATGGCGATCTTGAGATCGCGAGCGCGACGCCCGGCTTCCTGCATCTCGGCATGAGCCCTGCTCGCTTCCGGCCCGGCCCCCTCGCCGGGCGGAACCTCCCCCGATGCCTGCGCGGCCTGCAGTTCGTCGCTGACGTCAAAGGCCAGTTCGCCCATCTCCTGCGTCTGGAAGCGCAGGCGCAGCTTGTGTCTTCCCGGGGACAGGGCCACGCCGGATATCTGCAGGCGGATGCCCACGCTCTGAGGAAGGGTGAGCGGCGACCCAGCTGTGATCTCGTCACCCGAAAAGATCGCTCCCTCGGGCGTGTGGATGCGCAGCCGGTCAGGCGGGTAGGCAGTGCCGTCGACCTCTACGTCCCCAAGCTGGGTCACTGTGCCCCTATCCACGGTGTTCTTCAGGGCGAAGGAGCAACCCTGAGCTGTATTGCGCAGGCTGCCTTTGACATACAGCCTCCTGAGGACAAAGCTGGGAATCGCGACCATGATCCGCTTCCGCCTTTCTTTGACTCAACCTCGGGCCCACTGGTTTTGGATGTTCTGCCGGTGAGGCGATTTTAGCACAGTCAAGCGGATCTGCAAGTTCCGTCTGGCCGGTGTTCAGGCCGGCACGAAAAAGGAGCTGTTTGGGACAGAGACGGGGCGAAGGGACCTGAAACGGACCTTAAAATCTGCTCGTGGCCCGATTTCCCCCTTCCCTCGCCTGCCTGATTGTGGTATAATCGGGGCGACTCACTAGAAGGGGATCATGGCGGATTTCGTCCACCTGCATGTTCATAGCGACTTCTCCCTGCTCGATGGGTTGGCCAAGGTCAAGGATCTGACCCGAGCCGCCGCCCAGATGGGCATGCCGGCCCTGGCCTTGACCGACCACGGCGTCATGTTCGGCATCCTTCACTTTTATCACGCCGCAAAAAAGGCGGGCATCAAGCCGGTCGTCGGGTGCGAGATCTATATCTCTCCGCGCGACATGCACCAGAAGGAAGTCAAGCGGGACGCCAGATCCAGCCACCTGATCCTCCTCGCCGAGAACGAGGCCGGCTACCACAACCTGATGCAGATCGCCACGACTGCGCAGTTGGAGGGCTTTTACTACAAGCCGCGCGTGGACCGCGACTACTTGGCCGCCCATGCCCAGGGCCTCATCGGCCTTTCCTCCTGTGCCTCGGGCGAGATTCCCCGCTTGCTGCAGGACAACCGTCCTACCCGCGCCCGCAAAGCGGCGGAGTGGTACCGCGATGTCTTTGGCCCTGAAAACTTTTACCTGGAGCTCCAGGATCATGATATCCCCGAGATGGAGCCGATCAACCCCGCCCTCGTGCAGATGAGCCGCGAGACCGGCATCGGCTTGGTGGCGACCAACGATAGCCACTATATCCGGCGCGACCAGGCCTACGCCCACGAGGTCCTCCTCTGCATCCAGACGGCCAAGACGATGAACGATCCGTCGCGGATGCGGCTGAACAACGACAGCTACTATCTCAAGACCGCCGCCGAGATGGGGCAGCTTTTCGGCCACGTGCCCGACGCGCTGCGCAACACCCTCGTCATTGCCGAGCGGTGCAACGTGGATCTGGATCCCACCGGCTTTCATCTGCCCGAGCTGGAGGTGCCCACCGGCTATACTGAGCAGAGCTACCTGCGCCACCTGACGGAGCGTGGCCTGCAGCGGCTCTATGGCGAGGCCTTCCATTCCGAGCGGGTCCAGCGGCGGATGGAGTATGAGCTGGGCATCATCCACGAGATGGGCTTTGACGTCTACTTTCTCATCGTCTGGGACCTGTGCGAGTTCGCCCGCGAACAGGACATCTGGTGGAACGTGCGCGGCTCGGCAGCGGGCAGTATCGTGGCCTATGGCTTGGGGATCACCAACCTCAATCCGCTGGAACACGAGCTGATCTTTGAGCGTTTCTTGAACCCCGGCCGCGTGACCATGCCCGACATCGACCTCGACTACCCCGACGATCGCCGTGAGGAGATGATCGCCTACACGGTGCGCAAGTACGGTGTCGACAAGGTAGCCCAGATTATCACCTTCGGGACCCTGGGGGCCAAGGCTGCCATCCGGGATGTGGGCCGTGCCCTGGACATCCCCCTGGGCGAGGTGGACAAGGTGGCCCGCCTGGTGCCGGGTGGCCCCGGCGTCAAGTTGGATGCTGCGCTGGCCCAGGTGGCAGAACTGCGCCAGCTGTACGAAGGCGTAGACTATGTCCGGCAATTGATCGACACCGCCCAGGAGCTAGAGGGCGTCTCCCGCCATGCCAGCACCCACGCGGCGGGCGTGGTGGTCACCGACAGACCCCTAGTCGAGTATACGCCCTTGCACCGTCCCACACGCGACGCGGATGGTAGCTTGCCAGTCACCCAGTACACCATGGATGTCCTGGAGGACACCGGGCTGCTCAAAGTGGACTTTTTGGGGCTGAGCACTCTCACCATTCTGCGCAAGGCCGTGGACCTCATCGAGGAGCGGCACGGAGAGAGCTATACCCAGGACAACATCCCCCTTGACGATCCCAAGACCTACCAACTGCTCTCCAGTGGCGACGTGACCGGCATCTTTCAGGTGGAATCGTCGGGCATGCGCCGGGTGCTCACCGCCATGCGCCCCACCGAGTTCGAGCACATTGTCGCCGTCCTGGCGCTCTATCGCCCGGGTCCCATGGAGTTCATCGACGATTACATCGCCGGGCTGCGGGGGACCAAAAGGCCCACCTACGTGCATCCGACCCTCGAGCCGATCCTGGGCGAGACCTTTGGCATCTGTGTCTACCAGGAGCAGATCATCCGCATCCTGACCGACATCGCCGGCTACACGCCTGGCGATGCCGACCTGGTCCGCAAGGCTGTGGGCAAAAAGATCCGCGCGGACCTTGTTCGACACCGTGGCGGATTCGTCCAGGGAGCCGCCGAGCAGAGCGGCATGGACGAAGAGGCAGCCCACCAGATCTTTGATGCCTTTGAGTATTTCGCCCGCTATGGCTTCAACAAGGCCCATGCCTCCGACTATGCCATCATCACCGTCCAAACCGCCTTTCTGAAGGCACATTATCCCGTCGAGTATATGACTGCTCTCCTGACCGTCGAGCAGGGCAACGTCGAAAAGGTAGGCCTGTTGATCGCCGAGGCGCGGCGCCTGGGCATCGAGGTGTTGCCGCCCAGCGTCAACTTCAGCGGCATGAACTTTACCATCGAGGATCAGCCGGAAGGGGTCGAGGGTCCGGCCATCCGCTACGGGCTGAGCGCCATCAAGAATGTCGGCGAGGGCCCGGTCTCGGCCATCCTGGCCGCCCGGGCGATAGAGGGGCCCTTTGAGGATGTGGACGACTTCTGTCAGCGGGTCGACCTGCATCTGGTCAACCGCCGGGCGTTGGAGTGTCTCATCAAGGCGGGTGCCCTCAGCCCCTTTGGCACCCGGGCCCAGCTGCTGGCGGTGATGGACCGCATGATGAGCATCAGCCAGCAGGCCCACGGCGCGGCGCAACAATATACCATGTTTGACATGCCCGCCTTTGCCGAAACGGCCCGGCTGGCCGCCGACTTGCCGCAGGTCGTGGATGTGTCGCGCAAAGAGATCCTCGGCTGGGAAAAGGAGCTGGTCGGTGCCTACATCTCCGATCACCCCCTGTCGCGCATCTGGGCCGATCTGGAAAACACGATCACGGTCATGACCGGCCAGATCGAAGAGACGATGGCCGGACAAAAGGTCACCGTGGCGGGCATGGTCACCAGCGTCCGCAAGATCCTCACCAAGCGGGGCAAGCCCATGGCCTTTGCCCAGATCGAGGACCTGCAGGGCGCGGTTGACCTGGTCATCTTTCCCAACGTCTGGGAAGAGACCATCGATCTGTGGCAGCCGGAACGGATCCTGATTGTGCGGGGCCAGGTGAGCTTCCGCGACCGCGAGCCGAGCATCCTCGTCGATTCGGCGACCAACGAGATCACCACCGTCGATACCCCGCTGGGCGAACCAGCGCCGCGGACCGCAGCGGGTAAAGAGCCCGTCCACTTGCATGTGACGATCCCGCGCAGCACGGACATGGAGCGGACCATCCGCCGACTTGGCCACGTCTATGAGGTGCTGGTCAGCTATTCGGGCGATGACCGCTTCAGCCTCTATGTCGAGAATGGTGGGCGAGGGCGTATCCAGATCCAGTTCCCCAACAACACCACCGGGCATTGTGTCGAACTGGAAAAAAGGCTGCGCGATCTGCTCGGTGCGGGAACGCTGCAAGTCGAACCCCTGATCAGCGAAACGGTCTTGGGCAGGTGAGCCGGTGGCGGGTCTTTCGGCGGGCTATGCGTCCGCTCGTTCCCCCCTGTGGCCCTGCCCAGCCCCCAAGTCAAAGGTGGCATGGATGGATCCTGTAGATCGTGTAAGAGCAGCCCTGGCCGAAGCAGGCCTGGAAGCCGGATTGGTCAGGGAACTCCCTGCCGACACCAGCACAGCCGAGGCCGCCGCCGAGGCGGTCGGGGCCCCCGTCGGCAGCATTGTCAAGTCCCTGATCTTTCTTGCAGAGGGCACGCCCTTGCTGGTCTTGGTCGCCGGCGACCAGCGAGCCGATGTCAAGCGCCTGCGGGCCAAGCTGCAGCTGAGCAAACGGCAACTGCGCATCGCGCGCCCCGCCGAGGTGCGGGAGCTTACCGGCTTTGACGTGGGCGGCGTACCGCCGGTGGGCCACGCGACCCCGCCGCGGACCTTGATCGATGCCTCACTGGGTCGTTTTCAGGACCTGTGGGCCGCGGCAGGCACGGGGCACGCGGTCTTTCCCATCGCCTACAAGCGGCTGGTAGAGATCACCGGCGGCCAGGTGATGGATCTGGCCCAGGAATAGTTTACGGACCCAGCTGGGAGGCCTTGATGGCGATGGACAGTACGGATCCCCAGGCGGACATCTCTGAGGGCCTGGAACAGGCTCGTCTGCAGTTCATCGACCTCGTCGCCCACGAACTCAAGCAGCCCATGACCGCCATCCAGGGCTACACCACGCTGCTGCGCCTGGGCATGGGCGGCGAGTTGAACGAAACTCAGCGCCAGTTCGTCGACGTCATCCACGCCAACGTAGGGCGCATGGGCAGCCTGGTGAACAACCTCTTGGAGATCTCCCGCCTGGAGGCAGGCCGGATCCGCCTGGAATTTGCGCGGGTCGACCTCAAGACCGTCGTGGAAGAGGTGGTCACCGCGGCGCGTTCCGAGATCGACGCCCGTGACCACGTTCTCCAGATCGATCTGGCAGAGGGCCTGCCGCAGGCCTGGGGTGACCGCCAGCGGCTGGCCCAGATCCTCACCCATCTGCTGAGCAATGCCTGCCGGTACACACCCCAAGGCGGCACCATTCGCATTGCCGTCGATCTATGTCATGCTCCCCAGTTGCCGGCCGGCCATCTCCGTGTCTCGGTCACAGACACCGGCATCGGCCTCACGCCTGAGGAGATTGCCAGCCTGGACAAGTTCTTTCGCGCCGACCACGACTTTGTCCAGCAGCAAGCAGGCAGTGGGCTGGGGGTGCCCATCGCCCGCGGCCTGGTGGCCTTGCACGGTGGTGAATTCTGGGTCGAGAGCGAGCCCCAGCGCGGCAGCACCTTCTCCTTCACGGTACCCCCGGCCGGAGGACGCCCGCGCGGGCCCGGGTAAAGACACCCCGCATTCTGCTGCGAAGAACACGTCATTCTGAACGGAGCGCAGCGGAGTGAAGAATCTCCGTCTGCCTAACCGAGATCCCTCACTCCGCTTGGGATGACGATCACAAGGGGCACGCTTCCGATAGATAGAGAAGCCCCGCGCAATGGTCCGACCTCGACTATTGGGCCGGCACCTGGGGTAGGTCCTGCAGCGCCACCTCGATGCTCTCATCCTCCATTTCGAAATCGGGCAGGTCACGCCGCAGGTAGGCGTCATAGGCGGCCATGTCAAAGTCGCCGTGGCCACTGGCGTTGAACAGGATGACCTTCGACTCGCCCGTCTCCTTGCAGGCCAGGGCCTCGTCGTACGCGGCGCGCACGGCATGGGCCGTCTCGGGCGCGACGATAAAGCCCTCGGAGCGGGAAAAGGTGAGCGCCGCGTCAAAGCAGGCGTTCTGGTGGTAGGCACGGGCCTCGGCATAGCCCTGGTCGAGAAGGGCGCAAATGCTGGGTGCCATGCCATGGTAGCGCAGGCCTCCGGCGTGCACCGGGGCGGGAACGAAACTGTGTCCCACGGTGTGCATCTTGGCCACCGGCCCGGTCTTGGCCGTATCGCCCCAGTCGTAGGCGTAGGTGCCGCGCGTCATGCTCGGGCAGGCGGTGGACTCGACAAAGATGGCCCTCATATCCGGCTTGGTGCCATCCAACTTGTCCCTGAGGAAAGGATAGATCAGGCCCGCGGCATTGCTGCCGCCCCCGGCGCAGCCGATCAGGATGTCGGGATAGTCGCCAGCCATCTCCATCTGTTTGCGCGCCTCCAGGCCAATGACCGTCTGGTGCAGCAGCACAAAGTTGACGACGCTGCCCAGCGAGTACTTGAAGCCCTCGTGGGTGACACCGTACTCGATGGCCTCGCTGATGGCCATGCCCAGGCTTCCCGTGGTATCGGGGTCCTGCGCCAGGAGCTGCCGGCCGGCGTTGGTCTCGGTACTGGGGCTGGGCACGACACTCGCACCCCACGTCTCCATGGCGACCCGCCGGTAGGGCTTCTGGTGGTAACTGATGGTCACCATAAAGACTTTGCATTCCATGCCAAAGAGTCGGGTGGCAAAGGCCAGAGCGCTGCCCCATTGTCCGGCGCCCGTCTCTGTAGCAAAGCCCTTCAGCCCCTCCTGTTTGCCATAGTAGGCCTGGGCCACGGCGGTATTCGGCTTGTGGCTGCCTGCCGGGCTGACCCCCTCCCACTTGTAGTAGATCTTGGCCGGCGTGTCCAACGCTTTCTCCCAGCGGTGCGCCCGATAGAGGGGCGCCGGACGCCACATCTTGAGCACGTCCTGAACCTCTTCCGGGATGTCGATGTACCGTTCCCTGCTGGCTTCCTGCGCGATCAGGGCCTCTGGAAAGACCGGGATCAGATCCTCCGGCTTCATAAAGTCCAGGGTCGCCGGGTGCCGGTAGGGCGGCGGTGGCTCTTTCATGTCGGCGATGATGTTGTA
>Ga0316577_10001332_pt1 | contig 11573 bp, 8 predicted proteins | sample S5NA_FD_203073 | JGI IMG/M metagenome (GOLD analysis project Ga0316577, IMG submission 203073) | Rhizosphere microbial communities from salt marsh grasses in Alabama, United States - S5-7_050615r2r1 | ecosystem: Host-associated > Plants > Roots > Rhizosphere | place: USA: Alabama | collected... | reverse complement strand
CACCTGCAGCACAGCGGTGACCGTCTCAAGCAAGGCCCCGTCGAGGCTGAACAACGTCGTGCGATTCAGTCTGCTGTCGCTTATCCAAAGGGTGTCTCCAACAACTCCGAACCCTTGGATCGACCGGAACTCCCCGGGACCTTCCCCCTCGCGTCCGTAGGTGCGGAGAAGCCGACCGTCCGCGTGATAGGCGCGGACCTCCAGCTCACGCGCTTCGGAGACGTAGACTTCCCCCGTTGGGGAAACCCATACGTCGCCGATACGGGTGAAGCCGATGTCTGGGTCCTCCATACTCCCGATTCGGAGCTCCTCTTCAAGCGAGAACATAGGGAGATCCTCGATGGGCGTATCCGGAGTAACATCCGCGGCTGTACAACCTGCTGCGAAGCCTCCGATCCAGATCAGGCACAAAACCGGAATCACCCTTGTGGTTTCCATCGTGTCCGCCCTTCTCCCTCGTGCATAGGTTGCGCGGATACCTTCACACGCGGGCCACGGTAGCCGCTACAAGGTGAGAAGATTCGAACCCGTCAGCTTCTGTCTTGGCCCTTCCGCCTCGCGCTCGAGGCATGTCCTATAACGTCTCAGCGGTTGCCGAACTGGCCCCATCCCGCGGTCCGTCGGGGCACCAATCCTCGATTCGCCTCATCCGTCTCCAGGCTCCACACGCCTTGGGCCAGTTGGGTCGGAGGCCGCCGCCAGGCGGCCGGAGCCGGCAACAGACATTCTTAACTGGCGTTTGAGCACTCCCATGGTCTCGGCCCTGTGCAACTCGGCAAATTCATGTTTGTGGCGAATCCCAGCCCAACACTCTGCCGAGGATCTCTGCAAAATGGGGACGGTTTGCCCGGTAGCCACACGAATCGCAGGCGGGAATGACCTCCCCGTTTGGGTCGAGGAGAAACGTCTTTGGAATCCCAGTATCCATGCTGACCCCGTAGGAAGATGCCACTGACCCGTCAGGGTCTTCGAGGACAGTCGCGCCTTCCCCCAGGTTCTCCTGGACCCAGCGGAGGGCTCGTTTCGGGGAGTCTTGGAATACAACTGCAAGCAATTCCAGATCGTCAGATTGCCGGGCCCATTCTTCGAAGACTGGAAGGTCCCGGATACATGGGGAACACCACGTCGCCCAGAAATCCACAATCACGTATTTCCCCCGCAACGCCTGCAAAGAGACCTGACCGGAACCGTTGAGACGGTTCAAAGTGAAGCCGGGAGCCACCGTTCCGGGGTCGGGAAATTCAGCCGGAATCGGATCCAAGACACCTTCAGAACAGGCGTGCGCCACGACATGCGGTTCCAGGATCTGCCAGTCCCCCGATTCGTAGGCCGCCATCACCAGCGCGAGGGTATCGGGTTCGGAGAACGCGCCCTTCCTCATCATCCGGGCAATGTAGTCCTGAATCACACGTTCCTGCCCTGACTCAAGGTTACCCAGGCGGGGATTCTCGCAGTCATAAGTCACTCGCGCCGACCCAGAATCATCTGTGATGACCAGGCCATTCCGGGGCTGTCCGCAGGCAATCGCGGAAAGAACCAAGATCATTGGATATGAAAACCCTCTCATTGATTCCCCTGCCGAGAGGCCGTGTGAGTCACCCCTGGTTCTTTCGCCTGCTCGTCCCTTTCCCGGTGTTCACCAAATGCCAGTTAATGTTCAGAAGCTGCCGACGCGGCGCGCCTCGCGCGCCGTGTTCCCGGAGCGAACGAAGTGAGCGAAGGCGGCACCCGACCAGTTATCCGATTCCTGTCCCGTTCGGCGGCTATCACTCCTTCCACCTCAGCCCATCGAGATCCCGAGAATCCCTCCACCATCCGAGACAGGGACTCGACGGTCCTCTACCCCTCCCTGAGTTGGTAGACGACGACCTGCTCCACATCGAATTCATCCTTCACCACACCGAGGGCGAGGTCCCCAGCGACATCAAGGAGCCTGAACCTGTCCGGTGACTTGATTGAGCCAAGCCACCGACCGTCCGGGCCGATGATGGTATATCCGGGCACCCCGGCATTCGTCCACCGCGGATCATAATCCCCCAGCCAAACCCTACCCTGGTCGTCACCTTGGAGGGTCATAAAGAAGGGCAAGGGAACGTCGGGGTATAGTTGGTACTGGGCCACCTGTTCGCTGATGAGACCTTCCAGATCCTGGGATCCAAGCTGGGGGTTCACTCGCCGCAGGTCCGCTCGGAGCATCCCCACAAACAGGTCGAAATCCCTCTCGGTTGGGAACCGAGGCTCGGGGTTCCAACGCACCACTTGAACCAGCGTTCCGTCACCGTCAATCCACCGGATCTGAGGAATGTCACTCCGGGCAACGATGAACCTGCCATGGGCAGCACCCACCTTCCCGTTCGGAGCAAACGGATTCTGCTGACCAGGCGGGATGAACTGGGCCATGTCGTAAGTTCCAATCGTATCGATGGTCCAGGAATCAAGGTTCAACCGCACCAACCGCCCGGGGAGCCAAGGGTCAGGGAACCCGCTCCGAAAAGAGGAGGTGCCCATGAGCAGATCTCCAGCCTCGGTGAGACCGTAGGTCCTGAGCCCCATGACGATACTGCGGTCCCCCCTCATGCTGACGGTTCGAGAAAGAGATCCGTCCTCGAATACCGCGAATCGGCCATTCCCGTCGTCTTCGACCAAGACTGAATCCTGACCGAGCACGAACAACCCCATCACTCGCAGAACTTCTTCCGGCCCCTGCCCGCTCCGCGCGAACACTGTGAACGAGGATCCGTCAGGACTTAAGTGCACAATCTCCTGGGATCCTCCGTCGGCGATCAAAGCACTGCCGTCAGGCTCAAGAGCCCCGACCCAGACTCTCTCGAACAGGTAGTCACTCGGCCTGTTTCCATGTTTGTATAGGGGTTCGGTCGAAAGAGAAACGGTCCCCTCAGGGACGGGGGTGGCGGGGTACTCAACGATTCGCACCCCAGCACTATCTCGAACCATCGCTTTCGAAGTACCCTGACTCCCCTCCCCGCACCCCAGGAAAATCACGGCGGTCAACAAGACTGTACTGCGGAACACTGGGCCTCTCCCATCTAGGGGGACGATACCGTTTCGGGTGCAGTACCCAGTTGAGAGTCCATTCCTTGATCTGTTGCCTACATTGGCGTCACAGGAATCCATATCAACGTTCAGCGGTTGCCGTGCGCGGCTCTCCGAAGCGATCAACGTGAGCGGAAATGGCAACATTGTCATTACTCCTGTCACGCGGTCGCCGTTTCGAACCGCATCCCTCTAGGAGGTGTGGCCACTCATCCGAATGCAGAATCGCCATTCCGGTGACCTGTCCGCGGTGAGCTCCGTGCCGCCCTGACCCCCGCCGGACCGTCTGAGGCCTCACGCATCACGAAGCGTCTCTATGGGATCGGCCCGCATGGCCGCGCGCGTGGGCGTCCAGCATGCCGCGGCGGCGACGAGGGCGAAGAGCAGGGCAGCGGCCGTGTAAGAGATCGGATCCACCTGGGCGACCCCGTAGAGCTGGTTCGCCAGCAAAATTGACAGCGCATAAGCGCCCACAAGACCCGCGGCGGTGCCCACTCCCACGATCGCGGCGGCGTCACCCAGCACCAGGCGGGCGATCCGGTGGTCCTCCGCCCCAAGCGCCATGCGGATTCCGAACTCGCGCTGGCGATGTGCTACTGAGAAGGCGATCACACTGTAGAGACCGACCGATGCGAGGATCACAGCCAGCGTGGAAAGAAACGTCAGGAGCCGACCGAGGGCCCGCTGTTCGCTGAATTCGTTCCCTAACCGAGCGGTGAGAAGGGTGAGATCCGGTGGGACCGCGTTCGGCAGGACCCGCTGAACGGCCTGGCGAATCTCCCTTCCTCCCTGCGGGTTGAACGAGTGGGCACGCACCACCAGCGTGACGTCCGTGAAAGGGAAGGAAGACAGAGGGACGAAGAACGCGTCCAAGGGTTTGTCCGGCTCAACGGGCAGACGCACGTCCCGGCTGACGCCAACGATCCTGGCTTCCTTCATCCCGTCCGGTGAAAGGCGAACCAGCAGAGTGCGGCCGAGCACGTCCGTGCCCCCGAAGAGGCGGTGCGCCAACGCGGAGGTCACCACCATGGGTACCGGCGCGGAGCCGGGTCGCCAGTCACCATCGCGGAACGGCCCTCCCCGCACCATGGGAAGCCGCACCACGTCGAACCACCCCGGGGTGACGGGTCGGATGTCTGCCGGCAGGGTCTGGCCCGGCTCCTCGGGGAAAGCGATGTCGGTTCTGGATCGACCCGCCAACGGCCCACCAGCGTCCATGGCAACACCCTCTACGCCCGAGACGCCTCTCACCGCTGCGACAAGATCCCGGTACACGTCCGGGAGGGCCGACAGGTCGCCGAGGTTGCCAGGCTGTCCGAGATCGACGGTCGCTATCCCTTCGACCGAGATCCCGGTGTCAATGGCGTACAGGTTGCGCACCGTTCGGACCAGAAGTACAGCACCGGTGAGCAGGGCGATGCAGGCCCCGATCTGTCCGGCGGACATGATGCGGCGGAAGCCCGCCATGCGCTGCGTATCGGAGCTGCTCCCCGCCCGAAGGGCGTCCAACAGGTCGAAGCGACCCGCGAGCATGGCCGGAACTGCTCCGAAGCCCACCAGCGTCACCGCCGACGCGCCCACCGCGAACAGGAGGATCCGGACATCCATGTGGAAGCCGGCCATCGCCGGCATCCCCCGAGCCAGGCGCTGTCCGGCGAAGGGGACAGCGATGAGCCACGCCACGAAGAGGCCGAGGGCGGTGCCGAGAGCCGCCAGAAGGGCACTCTCGGTCAGATGATATCGGGCGATTCGGCCGGGGGAGGCACCCAGGGCGCGCCGGGTTGCGACAACGCCTCTCCGCGTGACGTTCCGCATGAGGAGAAGAGTCGCCACGTTGGCGCAGGCGAGGAGGAGGACCAGCCCGACGACGACGACGAAGACCCGCAGGGCCGAGTATGTGCGTCGTGCGGTCTCAGGAGGGACGCGGAGACCCGGCAGGAGGTTCGCCGTCACCTGCCGGATGAACTTGTCGTCGGGGTTGCGGCGGGCGATCCCATCGAGGATCGAGCGGAGTTGTGCCTCGGCCTGTGCGGGGCTGACTCCGGCGCGCAACCGGGCTACGAAGGACATGATCAGGTGGTACTCCCGGTGAGTCAGGGCATCCATCGAGAACCCGTTGTACAACGTGAGCGCGGAATACGGGACCCACATCTGGGCCTCCAGCGAACGCCGAGGTCCCCGGAAGCCGTCGCCCGCGACCCCCAGCACGGTGACGGTTTGCCCATCGACCTGGATGGTCCGTCCCGCCACGTTCCCGGCGTCCCCGAACAAGTCCTGCCTCAGCGTCTCGCTGATAACCGCAACGCGAGGGTCGCCCAGGCTCTCGTCCGCCGTGAGAAGGCGGCCTTCACTGGGATGGACGCCGAGAACGCCGAAGTAGTCCCCGTAGATGGACTCCGCAAAGGCCAGGACCGTATGCTGACCATCGGCGGAAACCTGCCTGGGACCGCAGTTGCCGTAGGCCGCGATCCCCAAGAGCAGCTCCGTGCCTGCGCGAAGCTCGTCGAATTGGGCCGTGTTCAGGGCCGGCCACACGTTTGCATCCGGCGCGGGTCTGAGCTCCACATACGCCGCCCCATCCGGATCCGCCACCCCCGCCACTGGGCGCAGCAGCAGCTGGTTCACCATGCCGAAGACGGTTGCGGTGGAGCCGACCCCTACGCCCAGGGTCACGACCGCCAGGAGGACGAAGCCGGGCTCCCGGCGGAGGGCGCGCACGGCAGTGCGCAGGTCAGCGAAGAAATCCCTCAGCATCTCGGGCCTCCGGCGGAGGATGGAGCATCGTGGACACGAGGTTCTGTCGCCCGACCGATACGCTGGCATGCCTCTGAGGTCAAGGTTGTGGGCACCAGCGGATCGTGGACATCATTCATGCGTCATCCCTCCAGCGGTTTGGCCAGACCTCCTGGCGGATCCGACCCACCGGCCACCCCGCTTCACACTACTCTGCGTAATTGCAGATAACGAACCAAACGGCTCTCGACTGGTGCCGCTCACCCTCAGAGACGCGTTAGATCACAGGAACGTGCAAAGCGGCGGCGGCCCGCGAAGCGCCCGGGCCCGTGGCAAACACGGATACTGCCACTCCTGTTGAGGGCGAAACCGATGGCGGAGGGCCCGTGCACGTAGCCGGGCGTTATGTGGGTCGTTTATCTACAAACCAAATACCACCGGCGAAAAAGACGGGGAAGAGAGGGAAGAGGTCTCACGCCTCGGCTCCCTGGATGTCGTTGATTGCTGGTCAGAGACCGTCGTTCGATTTGTGGAGCAACCGAGGGACCGCAGAAGTCTTGAACCCCTTTACCACGGCGATGGGGGTAGCCCCCACTTCGTCATCCGGCCACGAAAGAGAAGCTGAATCGGCGAAAAGCCAGCCTTCTCCATAGCCGAATTGGATTTCCTCCCCTTGGAGCCGGTACCCAGTACTACGCATCTCGAAGACGGCATTCCCTCGGAGTGTTAGGCGTCTCAAGTAGTGGTTAATGACAAGCTGGTTCCCGCGGAGGGCAGGCGGGCCCTCCGGATAGGCGGGTGAGAAGTCGATATCTGGGGTCCAAAGCAACATCGCCCGGGATCCCTTTCTATGGTACAGGGAATCTGCCTGAATCCTCGCAAGCAGTCGGCCGTCAATCGTGAGGTTGTGGTGAACTCCGAAGAGCACGTTGTCTTCGGCCGGCGGGTCAGAAAGACCGGTGGGTTCGCCACCGCACGCGAGCAAAGCGAACAAAGAGAAACTGAGAAGGATGGAGGTTGGTCTGAGGTTGGTGCTCATCCGGTCTCATCCTGGCTGGGCGGCTGCAGGCTGAAAGATCCTGATACCCTTCATTGGTGAGGAAGGTGTGGAATGGAAGATCGACAAGCGATTCGCATCACGTCCCGGCTGTTGCTGAACCGGCCCGACCGTCTTGGATCCAGGCGCATCTTTCTACGATTCCATCCATTCACATCACGAGTCCCAGCCGCCCGTAGCCAGTTGGGGCGAATGCCGCTGCCAGCAACCGTCTTGATGGGATGCCGGCTTCTCGCAGGTTCAACAAACCTCGGGTCCGGGAGGGCCTTCCCTTTCCACACGGACTCTCCCCTCCGCCTGGTGGGAAATAGCCATCCGTACGGGATTTCCCCCAATCCACGCACGGCGGGCCCTGATCGATGCCTCGGATTGCCACCGCGGATGCACACAACAGCCAGAGGAGGGATCGGGGATATGCCTGGGATCCCTCCAAGAAAACACCATTCAACGAGGGTCCTCTCCAATTATTCGCAGCGGGTCCCCACCGAGTCTCATAATCTCTCCGCCAGCCGGAGTCTGGAGGATCAAACTGGATTCCGGACCTGCGACCAGAGCAATCCCTTCCACCTGCTCGCTCTCCATCAATACCAGCTTCGACGTCCGGATCTCGTCCTCCTGTCTGACGAACGCGGCCGAAGCAAACATGAGGAGGAGGATGGCAAGAGATATTGCCAGTCGGCGAGTACGAGAAAGGGATGCCTCAAGGATCTCGACTCTCTGCTCAATCGAAAGTGGAGTATTCACGGCCTTTGCTCTCTGGTTCTGCGGTGGAGGGTTTTTTCTCTTGGACTCGAAACGGGGTCTTCATGGATGCCGGGTTCCGAGTCGGCGCTATCCTTCCCGATCAAAGGCTCACGTCCCTCCGATGCCGCCACCTCCCCTTTCACAGATCACGACCGCTCGCGCCAGTTTCTCTGAAGCGGGCACAGGCCGCGGAAGCGAGCCCCGTTTTGTTATCGGACGAACACCCACTCTGACGGTCTTGAGTCCAAGAACCATCGGCCGAAGGACTTCCGCGAAGCTCTGGGGTCGGGGTTATGCCCACATCTAGTTGCCGGCCCGTAACGCGAGTCGTACGACATACTGTTCGTCGAACTCGCCACGGCGGACTCCCCACACGTGTCGGGTTCCGAACAGGTAGGGTTCGAATCGTTCTGGAAACCGAATCTCCCCGAGGAACGAGCCGTCGGCCTCAAAGACGTCGTAAACGAAGGGCTGTGCCCATTCAACGGACGGCCTTCCATCAGGGTATTCTACGACCGATATCCGGATCGGATGTGTGTTTCGCCTGACCCAGATTCGACCATCCGTACCGACCTCGATCCCGCGGAACGGCGGCATCGTTGAGGGAATCCACTCGCCCTCAGGTGCCCGGTACGCCGGTTGTTGCTCCATCCATTCGAAGAGGCGTCGATACGCGTCCGCCTCTTCCGGGTGGACCGGCAGCTTCTCCACATCGCGGCGAATCCTGAGTACGCCATCCGGGCGGCGCTCTTCCAAAGAGTATTCGTTGCTGACCCCCACTACGAAGTACCCCTCTGGATGCCAGCTCCAGTAGGTCTCGATCCGGTACGGTCCCCCGCGCTCCTCGGGCAGTCCCGGGAGTTGAGGAACCACCAGGGTGTCTGTCACCTGGCCATTCACGACGACCAAGAGTCCCGAATCGACATTCAGGCGTGTCGTGACCAACACCCTGCCGGGAGCATCACTGTAGATCCACGTGCCCGGCTGGGTGGTCCGGAAGGAGGAGTCGATCCTCCATGGGTCGAGGACGCGTCCGTCCTCCGCATATCGTACAATGCGCCCGTTGCCCCAGTCGTACATGTAGAGCACACCAGTGGAATCGACGACCATGCCCAAGCTCAGGTGGGTATACTCTCCGGGTCCCTCCCCCGAACGTCCGACCGTGCCGACGAATTCGCCCGTATGGTCGAAATGGCGAATCTCCGGCACCTGAGCGTCCAGAACATAGACTCCGCCCCGAAGATCCTCAGCCATTCTCGTGATCTCGCCGAAGATGAGATGAACGGGTCCATCCAGAACTCCGATGGCCAGTTCCTCCTCCAGCCGGACCTCCGACGGCCAGACCTGACCGGCCAGGGTATGGACCGTTGTGGTATCGCCAGCTACCTGCCGCTGCACCACCCAGTTCGTGGAGGTGGATTCAGCGCCACATGCCAGTGTGAACATCGCCGCGAGCGTGCAGACGTGCCGCCTCATGAAGTCTCTCCAGATCCTTCGACCCCCGAGAGGATGCCCTTCAACCCACGCACCCTGCGTTTGTCCGAGAACGTTCAGGAGTTGCCGGCGCGCCCCTCCGAGCCGTACTCCCCGGAGCGAACGAAGTGGAACGAACTGAGCGCAAGCGGCAACCTCTGTTATGTGCTGTGGGTTCGTGCTGACGCACGTGCAACCACTATTTGCTCCTTGGCTTGCGGATGGCATGGAGCCGGATCCGCTCGATCCCCAACTCGTCCGTAGCGATCCCCAGGACGTAATCCCCACCAATGTCGGTGATCACGAGATCCGGCGGGACCGATACAGCTCCAAGCAACGCTCCGTCCGAGGCCAGGACCGTCCAAGAACGATCCGTTGCGATTGGACGACGGAACGCCTCCGCCCAGAGGTTCCCGTCCCGATCAACCTCCAGGCGATCAAAGGACGGGAACGCAGGAGGCACGGGCATCTCAGCGAGAGAGCGCTCCAAGGCCGGCCGGCGGGATTCAGGCGTGACCGCCAACTGATTCTCACGGTAGGCGTCTATGTCCTCCTGTGAAATCGTCAGGTCGAAGCCTCGCCAGCGGATGATCCGCTCCAGTCTTCCCTCGAGAGTGTAGCGACGAACCTCAAAGGACTCCCCGGTGCCGAGGTACACAGCTTCAGGCGCGATGGCAAAGGAAGCTGCGCGTCCGAACGGGTGGGGGCCACTGCCCGTTGGCCGGCCGATTCTCTCACTCGAGAGGACAGTACCGAGTTCAGCGGCCACGACAAGTCCGGATTGACCGATGGGCTCAGCCCCGGCTGATGCGCCTGAGTGTGCCGGGGCGAGTATCCACGCCGGTGCCATAGCGCGATAGAAACCGATGGTCGGTGGCCCAGACAGATCCTCCCAACCTACCGCGACGTAGTATCCGTTCTCGGCACAACGCATTGCGTATGGTAGCCGCTCCCTCGAGTTGAAGGGGTAAGGACGCGCCTCCCGCACATACGTACCATCCGCTGCGTATACGACGGTCAGAAAATCGATCTCGAACACGTACAGGGAATCGGCGCCGCACCGACCCATGCCACGGATATACCCGAGTTCGCCAGGGCCGTCACCCGGGCCTCCTACGAAACCGAGATACTTCCCGTTCCGGTTATAGAACCGGATTTGCGAACTGCCTCGGTCTGCAACTGCGATTCGGCCATCGGCCAGGAGCAGCGCACCTTCGACGTTGGAAAACATGTACTCTGGCTCACCCTCGACCACGCCGATCTCGAGCGTGGCCTCCGGCACGATCTCCCATGCCTCATCCGGCGTCCATTGCCCTTCGGTTGATTCCAAAATCTCGACATCGGCGCTGTCCCGGACCACAGTCGCGGACTCGCGCTCCGTTGAGTTGCTGCAAGCGGCCAGCATCACAGACCACAAAGCAGCCACCGGGAACAGTCGGGTATCAAACATCACGAACCTCGAGATTCTGGTGGTCATGCCCAGAGGACCCATTGCACATTGTCTCCAGGTGCCGGGCGCGCCGGCCCCCCGTGACCTCACCATACTACCGACTCGCCAACGATCCAGTCCCCTGGCATCTCCGATACGGGGGATTGCATGAACATCCTCCCGGACGCCTCATCGACAGCCAAGACCCGTGGGATGTCGCGGATTTCAGCAATCAATTCCCCGGATGGGGACATCGCTACGAGGTGCCATTCACGCTGACTGAGGCTCGGATCTGGAAGTAGGCCCAGGTACTGGACCAGAATGGTTCCCGACTCTAGCCACCAGACATCGGCAAGCAAGTCGAATGAGGCCAGCCATTCGGCCTGCTCCGAAGGCGACAGCCTGCCCGTTGGCGTCTCATATGGTACCGGTCGGTAGCGGGTCGAGGGCAGCGGCATCTTTCGGACCTCGGCGCCATCCCCCGTGAAGATGTAGACCGTGTCACTGGCCGCAAAAACCGCGGCGAGAGAGTCGCTGTGCACCGCAACCTTTGTCCCACCCGCAAAGGTGGCCGCCGACCGATTGGGTGCGGTCGCGAAGGGAGAGAAGAAGGAGTGAACCACGGTCTCACGGTCTAGATCCCAGACGTGGATCCGAGGCCCGAACTGGTCTCCCTCCAACATCGCGGTGACAAAGAGACTGGCCTCATCCCGGACATCCACATCTTCGATGTGGTAAAAAGGGGAGCGCGTGGTAGCGATCAGCGTGTCCTCGACGGTGTCGAAGATCGTGAACCGCGCATTCCAATCGGCGCAGAAGAGGGATCCGTCGGCTAACCGACGGGCCAGCCGGAGGTTGTCGAATTCCCCGGGACCTCCCCCTTTCCGCCCCCCGTACCAAAGCAGGGCTCCCTGACCATCATAGACTCTAGCCTGAGCTTCCTGCACATCAGCGACAATGAGTCTGCCTTCTGAGTCCAACGCCACCTCCAGGAGCACGTTCAGCACGTCCGGTGTTTCCTGGAGAGAGATCGTGTCGACAACTCGGATCGCATTCTCGAAGGCAACGACCCCGGGCGGGGGC
>Ga0316577_10001331_pt1 | contig 11578 bp, 10 predicted proteins | sample S5NA_FD_203073 | JGI IMG/M metagenome (GOLD analysis project Ga0316577, IMG submission 203073) | Rhizosphere microbial communities from salt marsh grasses in Alabama, United States - S5-7_050615r2r1 | ecosystem: Host-associated > Plants > Roots > Rhizosphere | place: USA: Alabama | collected... | reverse complement strand
AGGGGCTTGAAGATCCCCGCCGCGAATCCGATCGTGAGCATGGTCAGCGCGATGCCGGAGAAGGTCTTGTTGAAGATCAGCAGGAGGATGGAGGGCAGATACGCCATGTACGCGACGAGAAGGGTCTTCTTGAAGCCGAACCGGTCGGCGAAGGTGCCCGAGATCACCGGGATCGTGTAGGAGAGGAGCAGGAAGATGAACTGCACCCACCCGAGCTGATCCGGCGAGAAGCCCAGGGACTTCATGTAGATCCCGAAGCCGAAGTAGATCCCGTAGTAAGCGAAGCGCTCCATCACCTCGATGAGGTTGGCGACCCAGAAGACGGGCGGAAAGGCGGTTCTCGTCGTGCTCATTGACTCCCTCGGAAGTGGTGCTGGTGCGGGGGGCTCTCCTCGGCCCTCCGCCGCTCAGGCGGTCGGGTGACGTCCGGATCGGCGCATTCTAGCAGGAGCGGCACGAGGCCTGGTGGCCGGTCGTATTCATTCATCGACCCCCCACCCTAACCCTCCCCACCCACGGAGGAGAGGGAAAGGCTTGAGATAGGCCCCGTGCACCCGCGTGTCCCCACGGAAGGGACACGCAGGCGAGCCTGGGCCTGGTAGCTGCATTTCCTGGAACCCGGCCTCCGGGCGGATCGTTGGATCTGGTGGAGGGTATTCCCATGTCATTGAAGCGGATTCCGGCCTCAGCCCTGGTCCTCGTGGCAACGGTGGCGCTCAGCGCCTGCCAGTACTCCAGCGGGCCGCTCGTCGCCCGCGACAGCCTCGAGGAGACCCGGGCCCTCGAGCCGGACGGTCGCTTCGAGCTGGAGAACGTCAACGGCCGCATCACCTTGGCCACGTGGTCGAAGGACGAGGTCCTGATCGAGGCCGAGCGGGCGGCGGTCAGCGAGGAGGCGCTGGAGCGCATCCGGATCGAGATCGACGGCGAGGGCGACGAGGTGCGGGTCAAGACCCGCTACTCGCGGAGCAAGCCCTGGTTCATAGGCGGGAACCCCGGCAAGGTCGACTACCACGTCACCCTGCCCGCCGGCGCGCGGGCCCGGCTCAAGACGGTCAACGGGCCGGTCGACGTCGAGGCCCTCCACGGCGATCTCCGCGTGGAGTCCGTCAACGGGGGCCTGGAGCTCGACGACGTGGGCGGCGAGGTCCGCGCGCACACGGTGAACGGGGGGATCCACGCCGTCTTCGATGTCCTCCCCGCGGGCGGCCACCACGAGTTCAGGACGGTCAACGGTGGGATCAAGGTCACCCTGCCCGAGGGCACGACCGGCCGGCTGGAGGCCCGCACCGTCAACGGGTCGATCGACTGCGACCTGCCCCTGGATGTCGAGACGAGGAAGAAGCGTTCCCTCGTTGGACGGCTCGGTCCTGGCGGCGGGTCCTTCCAGCTCGACACCGTCAACGGCAGTATCGACGTCCTGCGCGGCCTGGGCCGAGACCCGGCGGAGGCGGAGGAGTCCTAGGCGGTCCAGGCTTCCGACTCGGGGACCAGCTGGGGCTCGACCCAGCGGCAGAGCGACGGCACCGGCCCACCCCGCCGACCGACCGCGCTCACCGGGCTGTTGGTCTCGTAGAAGGTCGGCGGCTCGTAGGTCCAGCCGCGGCGGAGCCGCCGCTCCTCGAGCCAGAGCGTCGCGAGAAGGGCGGGCCCCACCGCCGCTCCCCACAGGGCCGTCCGCCAGCCGAACGCGGCGCGCAGGTCTTCGCGCACCGCGCGGATCTTCGCGCGCACCGCCCGGTTCTTCCGGAACCACCGCTCGGCGGCCCAGAGGATCCCGGCGTAGGTCGTCCGGAGGTCCCGGGTCTCCCACCAGAAACGGTCGCGCACCCGCGGGTCGGGGTGGTCGCGGTGGCGGAGGTGGCCCCGCAGCAGCGTCCCCAGCATGCGGACGAGGCTGGGGCCATTCACCTCGAAGTCGCGCCGGAAGGCGCGCAGCACCATCTCCCCCTCCTGCCCGTCGAGGATGTGGGGGTGGCGGTAGTTGAAGCGCGTCTGCCCGTGGACGTCGGCGGTCGGGCACTCGCTCTCGTCGAGGAGAGTGCCGTCCTGCTCGTGCTTTTTCCAGAGCGGCGTGCCCGGGACCGGTGTGTACAGCATGAACTGGTGGAAGTCGGAGTCGTGGCTGACCGCGTAGTCGATGGCCTCGTCCATGTTCTCGGGGGTGTGCTCGCGGAGGCCGATGATGCTGGAGCCCAGGACCCGGATCCCATGGGACTGAAGCTCCTCCACCAGGGCCCGGGTGTCGGTTCCCTGGAGCTTGCCGTAGGCCGCCCCCTTCCCCTCGAGCCCCATCCACACCCAGGAGATGCCCAGCGAGACGAGCTCCTCCATCGTGTAGAGCTTGAGGGCGTTCGCCGAGCTGAAGACGAGCAGCGACCACGCCTTGCCGTTCTCCTGCATCAGCTGGAGGAGACGCCGCGCGCGCTTGCGGTGCAGGAGGAAGTTCTCGTCCATCACGAAGAAGGACCGCACGCCCATCCTCGCCTCGAGCTGCGCCATGAGCTCGTAGAGGTCGTCTCCCGTCGGGAAGAAGCTGTAGGACCGCCCCTTGCCCCCGAACATCGCCGAGGTGGCGCAGAAGTCACAGCCGAGGGGGCAGCCAACGGAGGGGATGATCGTCGCGGCGGTGTCCTTCTCGTCGTCGGAGCCGTGCACGCCCATGATGCGGGTCCCGAAGCCGGAGACGATCAGGGGGTGCCGGATGGGCTTCGTCGGGTCCTCGCCCAGGAAGCGCCGGAACCACTGCACGCCCTCTCCCCGGACGACGTGGTCGGCGTCCGTCAGCTCGTGGATCCGGGGGTGGTTCGCCACGTGGCCCCCGACGACGATGGTCGCGTGGGGCTGGAGCTCCCGGGTCATCGCGCACATCTTTGCGACCTTTCCGACGTTCGGGTTGATGGCGCCGATGCCGACGACGTCGTACTCATGGTCCCGCAGCTCAGCCTCGAAACGCTCGAGCGACGGGAAGTCGAGCACCGTGCACGGGGCCTCCAGATTGGCCTGGATGAGCATCAGCCCCCACGAGCGGTGGAACATCCGCAGCGAGAATGCGCCCTGCACCCGGGTGACCTGGTTCTGGTACAGCTCCATCGGGTTGACGGTTCGGCTTCCGTACTCGTCGTCCCGGGAGTAGGGCCCGAAGACGCTGCTCAGGAGGACCCGGGCCCGTGAGCCGCGGGGGTGGAGGGGGTGGCCGTCGCTCGTGACGCGCATATGTGGAACCACTGTAGCGGCTCCCCCGCTCGACCACTGTCACCGCTGTGTCACCAGACGCTCTAGAACCAATGAACTACACCGCAGCCATTCCGAGTCCGGAACCGGATGTCGCCGCGCGCCTCGAGCTCGGAACCACGAGAACAGTCTCGTCACGGCCCCGGGCGCGGAAGGGGCCCGCGGAGCGGGGGCGGAGGGTAAGATCGTTCGAGGCCCCCGGAGACCATGGCCACCGCACTCCTGCTCCAGCGCACGCCCCAGCGCCCGGCCGGTGCTCGCCGGCCCGACGACCGGACCGCGCCCGACGACGATCCGGGCCGGATCCTCGTCTGCGCGGCCTGCCTCCAGGCGATCACGACGACCGGGGCCTCGATCGAGATGGCCGGGAGCCACACCCACACCTTCTCGAACCCCCACGGCCTCGTCTTCCACATCCGCTGCTTCGCCGTCGCCCCCGGTTGTGTCTCGGCGAGCGAGGCGAGCACCGTGTTCAGCTGGTTCCCGGGTTACGCCTGGATGGTCGGGGTGTGTCGCGGGTGCGGAGAGCACCTGGGCTGGCTCTTTGTCTCCGCCGACAGCCGCTTCCACGGCCTGATCGCCGACCGCCTGGCCGAGACCGAGGGTCCCGGCCCGGGTGACTGAAGGGGAGACCCCCATGAACGAGCACATCACCACCCGTCCACGCCGCCTCGGGGGCGCCCTCGAGACGATCCGGCGCTTCGTCGCCAACGCCCTGTTCCTCGGGATCCTCGTGGCGCTCGTCGTCCTGTCGGTCAAGGCGTACCGCGCGCGACCCCGCGTCCCCGACGGCGCGGCCCTCGTCCTCAAGCCGGAGGGGGTGCTGGTCGAGCAGCTCTCGGGTACGCCCCGGAGCCGCGCCTCGGCCCGGCTCGCCGGGGTGCCTGCGGGGCCATCCCAGGTTCTCCTCCGCGACGTCCTCGACGCGCTTCGGCTGGCGACGGACGACGAGCGGATCGCCGCGCTCTACCTCGACGTGGACGGCTTGACCGGTGGGATGAGCAAGCTGCGGGCGGTGCGCGACGCCCTCCTCGACTTCGAGTCCAGCGGCAAGAGGGTCGTGGCCTACTCGGAGATCCTCACCCAGCGGCCCTACTACCTCGCCGCCCACGCCACCGAGACCATCCTGCACCCCGACGGCGTGCTCTTTCTCCAGGGCTTCGGGGGCTACCGCCCCTACTACAAGGAGGGCCTCGATCGATACGGGATCGACGTGCACGTCTTCCGCGTCGGGGAGTACAAGTCGGCGGTGGAGCCCTTCCTCCGGAACGACATGTCGGCGGACGCGCGGGAAGCCGCGCTTGGGGTCTACGACGACCTCTGGCGCACCTGGCTCTCCGACGTGGCCGAGGCGCGGGATCTGCAGCCCGAGGAGATCCAGCAGTGGATCGAGGCCTCGCTTGAGAGACTACAGGATACCGGAGGCGACATCCCCCAGGCGGCCCTCGATGCGGGTCTCGTCGACACCCTCGGCCCCCGGGACGCAGCCCGAGGTCGCATGATCGAGCTCGTCGGCAAAGACGAAGACGGAAAGACCTTCAAGCAGGTGGCCTGGAGGACCTACCTCGCCGCCCGAGCCGACGACCGGGGAACGAAAGGCAGCGGTGACGGGGTGGCGGTCGTCGTGGCCGTCGGCGACGTGCTCGACGGGAGCCAGCCCCCGGGACGGATCGGTGGCGACTCGACCGCCCGCCTCATCCGGCGCGCGCGGCAGGACGACCGGGCCCGGGCCATCGTCCTCCGCATCGACAGCCCGGGAGGAAGCGTCTTCGCCTCCTCGCTGATCCGCCGCGAGTGCGAGCTGGTGCGTGAGGAGGGCAAGCCCCTCGTCGTCTCGATGAGCAGCGTGGCGGCCTCGGCCGCCTACTTCATCGCCAGCGCCGCCGACGAGATCTGGGCCCACCCCTCGACCATCACCGGCTCCATCGGGATCTTTGCCCTGTTCCCCTCCGTGCACGAGGCCCTCGAGAGGTATCTGGGGGTGCACTTCGACGGCGTGGGGACCACCAGCTACACCGGGGCCCTGAACCCCGGGCGCCCCCTCGACCCGAGGATGGCCGAGATCTTCCAGCTGGCGATCGACAGGGGCTACGAGCGATTCGTGACCCGGGTCGCCGAGGCTCGCGGCCAGAGCTGGGAGGAGGTGGACCGGGTGGCTCGCGGCCGGGTGTGGAGCGGCGAAGACGCGCTCGAGCTCGGCCTGGTCGACAAGCTCGGGGGCCTGGAAGAGGCGATCGAGTCGGCCGCGACGCGCGCCGAGCTCGAGGAGGGGTACTCCGTCTTCTACGTGGAGCCGGAGCGGAGCCTGCGGGATCGCCTGCTGGACCGTCTGCTGGCCGTCGCCGCGGTCGCGGAGGACGCCCCGGAGCTCACCGCGGTTCCCCCCGCAGTCCACACAATCCGCTCGATCGAGCACGAGCTGGAGCGCCTGGCCGTCTGGAACGACCCCCGGAGCGTCTACGGGCACTGCCTCTGCGGAGAGGAGTGGCCCTAGGGCGCTCGGGGTGCCCCCTCCGCGGGAACGCTCGGTGGACTACGCGGTGGTCGCGGCGCGGATCCTGTGGTTGAGACGGTGATACTTCCGGCGGACCGCCTTGAGCTGGGCGTGATCGCCGGCCTCGATGGCCTTCTGGCGCTCCGCCTTCAGCTCCCTCAGCTGATCCTTGATCTTCCTCTTGTCGATGCCGCTCGCCTCGTGGTGGGGGTGCTTGCTGATGTTGATGCCCAGAGCCGCGCAGACAGCCGGCAACAGGTGATCCTTGTTCATCTGCGTGTAGCCCTTGACCGCCTCGTGGTCGAGGTCCTTGGCGATCGCGCGCAGGTCGGCAACCGTCTTCTTGTGCAACTCCTCGTAGGTGAGCTCAGTCTCAGCCATCCCGTCGTCCCTCCGGATCGGTCGTGGTTCGGGTCCGAGACACTGATTCTAGCAGGTCGGGAGCCCGTGACCAGCCAACGGCACCCCGCGCCCTGGAACCCGGAGCACCGTTTGGCGTAGTCTCATTCCAAGGGGGGACCCATGGGGGACTACGAGCTGGGCACCGGGTCGTCGGACGAGTCTCCGCCGCCGTATCGGCCCGACCCCGAAAAGAAAGGGGGGGGCCTCCTCTTCCCCGCCCTGCTGGCCCTGGCCGCGATCACGGCGATCGGGCTCCTGGCGGTGATCTACCTGGCCTTTCGCACGCCGGAACCCGAGCCCGAGCCCACTCCGCCCTCCATCTCGGTTCCCTCGCCCACGCCCACGGCAGCTCCGAGCGCCACGCCCGTCGTCCTGCCCTCGCTCGACGAGAGCGACGACCTCGTCCGGCAGCTGGTGGCGGCGCTCTCGTCGAACGCGGAGCTGGGGCGCTGGGTCGCCCAGAGCGACCTCATTCGCACCATCACGGTCGTCACCGTCAACGTGGCCACCGGGGAATCGCCCCGGCCCCACCTGATGTTTCTCGAGCCCAAGACCCGCTTCGTGCCCACTCGTGTCGGGCGCTCGCTGGTCCCCGACCCCGCGGGCTTCGCCGGGTACGACGTCATGGCCGACGCCCTCGCCTCCCTCGACGCGGGGGCGACGGCCGACGCCTACCGCACCACCGAGCCGCTCTTCGAGGTCGCGTTCAAGGACTTCGGCATGCCCGAGGTGAGCTTTCGGACCATGGTGGATCGTGCGATCACCAACCTGCTGGCGGTACCCATCCTCGGGGCCGAGGTCGAGCTGGTGCCCCACGCCACGACGTTCCGCTATCTCGACCCCCGGCTCGAGAAGCTGTCGCCGGCCCAGAAGCAGTTCCTGCGGATGGGCCCCCGCAACGTGAAGCTCATCCAGTCGAAGCTGCGGGAGATCCAGGCCGCCCTCGCCGCCCCGTCCCCCGAAGCCCAGAGCTGACGCACCCGATGCAGAGGTGCGGTTGGCTGAGAGGCCTACCCTCGCTGGCATGTCCTTTCCCTGAGGACATGCCGGCGGACGTGGCCTATCTCAAGCATTTCCCTCCCCCTACGTGGGGAGGGATAGGGTGGGGGGTCAATGAATGACTGTGCACGCCGAGCCCCCTACGGGACATCGCGCCGCGACGACCCGCACGGCTTCGCTGGCCTGTGTCAGGATCCGTCGCCCTCGAACGGCCGAAACCGGATCTCGAGCGGCTCCTTGAGCCGCTGCACGATGGCCTGCAGGTCGGGTCGGCCTTTCGGGATGCCCTGCCGGGCGTGGCCATCCGGCCAGACGGTAACGGTGCCCACGCGGGTGAAGAGCAGCTTGCGGGCCCGCCCCCGAACGATCTGAAGGCCGTCGCGGGACACGGCGCTGCGACTCTCCACGACCCGGGCCTCGCCCAGGAGCTTGAAGAGCAGCCCGAGGGCCCCCGAGGTCGGCCGGCCGCGGAGGCCCGTCACCTCCGCGTACCAGACCCGGTCGACGTACTCGACCAGCCGGTAGCGGATGAGGCGCTCCTGGGTGACCCGGAGGGTCGGGTCCGAGTGAAGGTCGTCGTAGGAGTAGCTCTTCGGCTTTTCCGGCACCTCGGGCCAGAAGATCCGCACGTTGGCGACGGTCCGCGGCCAGGGTCCCTGCACAACCTCCTCCATCACCCGCTCCCGCCGATAGTCGATCACCAGGTCCTGCCCCATCTCGAAGGGCAGCCGAACGTAGATGGGCGCCTCGTCCGGCGCGAGGCCGGTGCGCTCGAGAAAGGCCGCGTACCACTCGCGGTGCCCGAACCGGAGGGGGCGTCGCTCGGGGTCGGCCCGTTCGGCTCGTCGGACGACGTGCAGAAGAACCTCGACCTGCAGCCGCGCCCCGTTGGAGGTCGCGGTGAGGTCGTAGCCCCGGCTGCGACGCATCGCCTCCAGGATCTCGCCGCGAGAGACGACCCGGGCCGCGTCCCCGGCGGCCGCGGGCCCCGGGGCGAGCCACAGCGTCGCGGCAAGCATCCAGATCCACGACACCCGTCCGCGCACAGGATTTGATCATCTCACAGCGGTTCGAGGCCTTGCCTCTGGCCGTACCGATGACTCTCGACACCGTGCCGTCCGTCGCCGTATAGTCGGGCGCACATGGTCACGGGTCCGTTCGCCCTCGAGAATCCGATCCAGAACTACGCCTGGGGATCGCGCACCGCGATCGCCGAGCTGCTCGGGCGACCGAGTCCCGGTGACCAGCCGGAGGCCGAGGTCTGGATCGGCGCCCACCCGAAGGCCCCGTCACGGGTCGTCCCCCCGCCCAGGTTGGGAACCCTCGACCGTGCCATCGAGGACGATCCGGTGGGCCTCCTGGGCGCCGAGGTCTGCAATCACTTCGGAAACGAGCTCCCCTTCCTCCTCAAGATCCTGGCCGCGGCCGAGCCCCTCTCGATACAGGCCCACCCCAACCAGGAGCAGGCTCGCGCGGGCTGGACCCGCGAGAACGCAGAGGGGATTCCCCTCGACGCCGCCCACCGCAACTACCGCGACTTGAACCACAAGCCGGAGCTGATCTGCGCCCTCACGCCCTTCACCGCCCTCAAGGGGTTCCGGCCCGCGGATGACCTGGCCCGGCGGCTCGAGCCGATCGCCGGCCCCGAGCTCGGGAGCGAGGTCGGACGCCTGGGTCGCGAGCGCACAACGGCTGCGTTGCGGGCGCTGTTCACCCGCCTCATGACCCTGGAGCCCGAGGACAAGGATGCGGTGCTTCCTCGGGCCCTGGCGGAGGCGGCCCGGCAGGGGGGCGAGGATCCCGCCTGGGAGTGGGTCGCGCGCCTCCAAGCGAGGCACCCGGGCGACGTGGGGACGCTCAGTCCGCTCTACCTCAACCTCGTGACCCTGGCCCCGGAAGAGGCCCTCTTCCTCTCTGCCGGCGAGCTGCACACCTACCTCGAGGGGACGGCCATCGAGATCATGGCCAACTCGGACAACGTCCTCCGCGGCGGCCTGACACCCAAGTACGTGGACGTGCCGGAGCTCCTGGGCGTGCTGGACTTCGAGAGCCAGGTGCCGGAGATCATCCGCGGCCAGCCGACCGGGCCCTGCCAGCAGGTCTTCCGGACTCCGGCCCGGGAGTTCGCTCTCGCCCTGCTCCAGGTGGCGGCCGGGACGCCGTTCAACCCCGAGCCGGGACGCGGGGTCGAGATCCTCCTGGGAATCGAAGGCGAGTGCGTCCTCCTCACTGAAGATCGCGACCTGCCGCTCGGGCGGGGGCGTGCGGCCTTCGTCCCCGCCTCCGTCCCCTCCTACGAGATCGGGGGGAAGGGTCGCGTGGTCCGCGCGTCGGTCCCGGCGTAAGAGCTGCGATGAGGCGCGCCGAGCCCGACGACGAGGCGGCGCGTTGAAGCGCGGCGAGCCGGACGACGAGGCGGCGCGTTGAACGTCTCGGACCTCCCTCAGCTGCTGGCTCTCGCCCTCGCGGGCTTCGTGGCCTCGGCCCTCAACGTGATCGCCGGGGGCGGCTCGTTCCTCACCGTGCCCCTCCTCATCTTCTTCGGCCTGCCCGCCACCGAGGCAAACGCCACCAACCGGCTCGGGGTCCTGGTCCAGAACATCGGCGGCGTCTGGGGCTTCCACCGCCACCGGGTCCTCGACTGGCGTTGGGCGCTGCGCGCCTCGCTCCCGGCTCTCGCCGGGGCCGTCCTCGGAACCTGGCTAGCGCTGCAGGTCGGGGACCGGGAGTTTCGTCGCATCCTCGCCACCCTCATGATCGGTGTGACGCTCTGGACGCTGCTCGACCGCGGGGGTCGTCTCGCCGGCGCCCTCGGGCGCCTCCGGCACAAGGACGTCGTGCTGGGCGCCGGGTTTGCCCTCGCCGGGGTCTACGCCGGCTTCATCCAGGCCGGTGTCGGCTTCTTCATCCTGGCCCTCGTCACCGTGGGTGGTCTGGATCTCGTCCGGGGCAACGCGGTCAAGGTCTTCGTCATCCTGTTGACGACGGCCCTCTCGCTAGGCCTGTTCGCCTGGGAAGGCAAGGTGGAGTGGGTGCCGGCGATCGCACTGGCCGCAGGAAGCCTGGGCGGGAGCCTCCTCGGCGTCCGCCTGACCGTGCTCAAGGGCCACGCCTGGGTCCGGGGCGTGGTGACCGCGGCGATCGTCCTCTTCGCGATCAAGCTCTGGCTCGGCTAGTGGGCGCCCACCCGCCATCGCCGCGGCGCGGGTGAGGGGGTCTCACCGGCGGGCCGAAGCGAGAGTGTCCGGATCGACGAGGGGCGCTCAGCCGCCCCGCTCGTCCTCGGGGGTGTAGGCCAGGCCGATCCGGTAGAGGCCGGGCGGCAGGTCCAGCGCGGCGCTTCCCAGGCCGTCGAGGCGAAGGTCGCGCTGCTCCGGCCCTCCCTCCTGCTCGAGGTGAACCACGATGTCGCTGAGGATGGGAATGTCCGGGAGCTGAAGCTGAAGATAGCGTCGGGGCTCGCCGTCCACGCCCTCTTCCTCGAAGACGTGCACGGGTCCGAAGTCGGAGAGGGCGGCGATGTCGTCGGGCAGCCGCAGCTGCGGCGTCGCGTAACCGAGCCGCTCCTTGAGGTACCTCTGGATGGCCACCTCCACCTCCATGAGGCGGAAGAGCGACCGGGACACGCGGTTCTTGCGCAGGATGCCGAGTAGCGGTGTGGCCACGAGGTCCTTGGCCAGGGCGTACTCCCCCCCGGCGATGAGGGTGGCGAGCTGGTCCAGGCTTCGGAACAGGAGGTCGCTCTCCGCCGGGGCCAGGCGCACGCTCGCCACCTCGAGCAAGAGCGTTTCGAGCTGGCGCAGGGCGAGACGACCCTCCTCCCGGCGCCCGCGGTCCCCGAAGTCGTCCCACGCCATCTGAAGCAGCGTCGGCGCGAGGCGGAAGAACGTGGCCTTGACCTCGCGGGCCGGCTCCGCTCCAAGCGTCGGAACCAGCGCCTGGAAGAACACCACGAAGCTCTCGACGGCCTTGGCCGCCTCCGGTCGTGGACTGAGCCGACAGGCCTCGATGAGGCCGTCACAGCGCCGGTTGAGCAGAGGCGGGGGCAGCGCAAGAAAGGCGTCCTCGGTCAGCGTCTTGCCCTCGGGGCCGGTCCTGAACGCGTCCAGGGCCTCCTGGAGGTCCGGGTCGACAGTCAGGTCCTGCCCGGCCGAGGACACCGCCATCCCGGAATCGACGACGATCCCCTCGAGCTCGGAGAGGAACTCCGGGTCGAAGACGTCGCTCTTCCGCGCCCGGTCGCCGATCGTCGTCCTCCTTGGGGGGATTCCGAGGGCCCTCGCCCAACCGCCTGGACCCGCTCGGGGCAGTGTATTCCCCAATCCCCTCCCGGGCAATGATGCCGACCCCTGGCTGGCGTGCCGGCCCTCGTCACGCGTAAACTCCCCGCGGCTCCATGACTGCGCAGAGATTCCTCCGCCACGTCTCCCAGCTCCTGCCCGGCCTTCT
>Ga0316577_10001330_pt1 | contig 11581 bp, 4 predicted proteins | sample S5NA_FD_203073 | JGI IMG/M metagenome (GOLD analysis project Ga0316577, IMG submission 203073) | Rhizosphere microbial communities from salt marsh grasses in Alabama, United States - S5-7_050615r2r1 | ecosystem: Host-associated > Plants > Roots > Rhizosphere | place: USA: Alabama | collected... | reverse complement strand
CAGGTCGCCCACGGCGATGGTGACGGGGCGGTGTGATTCGACCGCGCCCTCGGTGTTGCGATAGAGCACATAGTACATGCGACCCGGCTCGACACGGTGGTTGTGCAAGCCCATGATCGTCACGTCCACGATCTTGCCGGTATCCTCGGCAATGATCATGGGCGCTGTTTCGGTATAGTGCCCAAAGTTGGCCGCTTTGCCTTCGTCGATCACCCGATAGCGCAGCTCGACCATGCCGCCGCTGGCGGTCACGGCGACAAAGGTGAAGCGCACGCCGAATTTCTCTTCGATCTCGGGGCTCAAGGGCATCGCGCCCGGCTCCAACTGCCGGCTGGGACCAAAGACCTGCCACGCCAACAAGGCGCTGCCTATGAGCAGCAACAGGCCCGCGGCAAGTGCCAGGTGGTTGAACGTGAGGCCCAGGGGCCCGCGCCATTCCCGTACGGTAGCTACCGACTTGTTCATTCTAGGTTTCTCCTCATGCCTCCAGTTCGTAGGCTTGACGGAGCCCGGGCTTGCGAGTCTCAGCCCGCAAGCCCAGGCTCTTGCTGAAGGTCTATGGACTCTTCAAGATCAGCGGCAGGTAGATCTGGCTGACGATGTCAAAGCGGTGGACGGTGATCGTCGCGCTTCCGGGAGTACCCCAGTTGCCTGCAGTGTCGAGACCACGCACGTAGACGCGGTGATCGCCGTGGGTCAGGATCAGAAAGTTCGTGACGGGTATTTCAAAGTAGACGGCTTCCGAGATCTCATCGAACAGTCCGTCCGACGGGAACAGGTTGAAGCCGGAGCCTTCCGGTCCCACCGTGTCTATGAAGCCCTGGGCGTTGGCCAGCGGTGACTGGATGCCGGCAGACAGGGTATCGGTGATGACGGCATCCAGGCGCACGTGGGTAACGGGTATTGCTTCCGTCAGATCAAGCAGAGTCGGCGTGATGCTGACCGTGGGGGTTGCGGGTCCGGTCAGGTCGAGGGTGAGGGTGATGATGCCAGCGGCGCCCAAGTTGCCTAGCGAGTCCTCGGCGGTGATGGCGATGGGATGCAGGCCTTCAGCCAAGCCCTGCAGAGTCTCGATCGCCAGGGTGGCGGTCATGGCAGCGACCGGGGCATCGATGGTGCTCAAGGTCATGGGCGCAGACGCCCCGCCGTCTATACTGTACGAGCCAGCTACCACCGCATTGTTGCCATTTGCGCGGTCGTCGCCCGTCGCCAGCATCTGCACTGACTGAGAGCCGTTAGCCGGTTCGGGGTCCAGGCTCATGCCGTTGATATTGGGACCCTCCTTGTCGAGGTTCAACACCGCCGACCCAACCGGTCCCCAGCTGCCGCCGGCGTCCTGGCCTCGAATGTAGAAGGCGCGATATCCACTAGGCAAGGAAGCCAACGTCTCTGCCGAGACAAGCCCAGACGCCGTGACAGAGGGAGCGGGCACGTCGATGGTCAGAGGGATGCCTGTGCCGGGAAGGCCCGCGCTGTCTATATAGTATTCTGCAGCGACTACATTCAGCCCTCCTGTCAGGCTATCGTCAAGATTTGCGGATAGTGTGACGGCAGTTCCACCTGCGGTTGGGTTGGGGACAACCTGCGCCGACGTGACCAATGGCCCAGCGGTATCGGGATCCACTCCGATCACAGTCCTGATGAAGGTCATCATCCCACCGTAGGCCAGCTTGTCTATGCCAAACGCAGCCGTGGTCTGGGAGATGCTGCTGCTATCCGGAACTTCGGTGTCTCCCGCGGCTGTGGCTGCAGCTCCAAAGACGATGGGCAGGTAGGTCTTGGCGGGGGGGACGCGTTGATTTGAATTGTGCAGGAACAGGTTGGCCTGGTAGAGAGCATACCGGCTTCCCGTTTCAGACGAGGCGGGGATGGTGGTCAAGGCATCCATCGTCTCCCCACTGGCGATCTTTTCGGCCACCACTTGGAAAGGCCCGCTCATCAGTCTGCCGTCTGAAGCGATGATCCGCTGTTGCAGTCCCAGGAGTCCCATGCCGTGAGTCTCGAGGCCAGCGTTGATGTACCGCAGCAATACGATGTTGCCAGCAGCTGATTCGATCTCGGCCGTCTCGGGATAGGCTTTGCCGTTGATCATCCAGTAGTTTGGCCGATAGTACTGCATCTCAAAGCCATAGGGATCGTCGTTGAGTCTCGAGTCGATCTCGCTTAGCAGCACCAGAGCTTCGTCGGTAAATGCCGTCGCCGGATCGTCGTAGGCCTGGCCCGCGGTCGGAGGGCGCACGATCAGCGCGCCGTATAGGCCCATCGCTACCTGGCGCGCCCCGTTTTCGGTCAGGCCTGCCTCGTATAGGAAGGTGCCTGGGATGCTGGCGGGGAAGGAGTAGGTGGTGGAGGCCCCCGTTGCCACCCCGATCAGATCGGGCAGCAAGCCTGGCTGTCCTGGGAACTCGAGCGAGACGGTCTCGGCCGGCAGCTCGTTGTGCAGGATGACCTCGAGCGTCTCCCCCTGGTTAGCGATGAGCATCGGGCCGGGCAGTTGCGCGGGGCCGGCCGCGTTGTCGGCGAACCCCCAGATGGGAACGATTTTTCCGTCCGGCATCGTGATCTCGCCCGTCATGGCCCACAGCTCGCAGGTGCGCGTGGAGCCCACCAGGGTGCAGGTCTCGAGCGGGAGCGCGGTCACGGCCATGCCACCCGGTGGCTGGAGGAGCACGCCGGATGCGTCCCCGGGCGCTGCCACCGCCTGGGAGCTGATGAGGATGACCACAGCCGCGAGCCCGACGAGCAGACCACCCAGCGAGAGCAAGGAACGTTTTCGTGTACTCATATCAAGGATCTCCATTCTCTGTTAGCCGCCGCTCTGCGAGCGGCGGTCGCTTGGTCCCATGCTATCCATAAAACGCTCACGGGCAGTCGTTGGGTAGCGGCGGGTCGATGCGGGTGAAGGTGATGTGACCGCTAAGGACTACGCCCCAGGCCGTGATCTGCTGCAGCGAGTGGTTATGTGCGATATGGTAGTACTCGCCGCACTGGTTCAGAGCCTGGTGACCTACCGGCAGGGTATCCAGGTTGCCCAGGTAGGGGCTGCCGCTGTAGAAGGTGCCGAACACCAGGTTCTGCAGTTGCGGAATCTCCACGGGAATGGGGTTCGTCACCGGGTCCCACTGCTCTACGTCGGTCCAGGCAAACAACTCGTCGTGGGTTTCGCCGGGTCCGACCACGACGGTGAATTTCTCGTACGAGAGGTCTTCTCCCCCTTCACCGACCAGGACGTTCCCATCGCGGGCAATGATGCGGCCGTGGTTGCCATGGGGGTGGTGAGGATAGTCCTCAGAGCCCACGCTGAGAAAGCGCACCAAAGCCGGATATGGGTTGTAGGCAGGGGATGTGGGATCGTCGTTGTAGGGATGGATGTGCACCAGGGAGCTGTAGGGCTGGTTGGGCAGCCACTCGGCCCCATTAGGCGCGATGGTGTCGGGAAAGCTGCGGCCGTTGATCAGCCAGTATCGCGATCGGTAGTTGTTCATGTTGTAGGGCAGGCCCTGTTCGACGGCCATGTGCAAATTGGGGTCGATCTCGGAGAGCATCATGACGTATTCGGTGGTGGGTTCGAACTGGGTGGTGTAAGTTTCGCCAAACTCACCGGCAACCGTCTCGTTGTAGGCCCAGTCCGGATGAGCTGCCGGCCGAACGACCAGCGCTCCGAACAGGCCCATGTTCACTTGTTTGACAGCTTCGGTGCCGCTATAGTAGAGATAGGTGCCCGGCTTTTCGGCTACAAAGCTGTAGGTCATGCTCCCCCCGTTGGCTGCGGCGACAGGGGCGAGGGAGGTCAGGTTGCCGATAGCGCTGAACACAGGCTGCGAGGGCACGCTATTGGCCAGTACATTATTCTGTCCTGGAAACACGATCGACACGTCTTTAGGAAGAGTGTTGTGCAGCACGATGGTTACGGTATCGCCCTCGTTGACGCACAGGACGGGACTGGGATGCTGGAAGGGCTGACCGGCCTCGCTAAAGCCCCACATGTAGATTGTATTGCCGTCCGGCATGTTGATGGTGCCCTCCATGGTGACGAGGGAGAAGGAGGCCGTGTCATTGCTGGTGCAGATCATGCCAGATGCAGGCCAGTCCGTGTGCGCGGCTGTCACAATCCCGATGTTTCCACCCAGAATTGCGGCGACCAGCACCAACACCAGGGGGCCGGCAAGCAATCGGGCCATTTTGACCGACTTTTTGGATCTCATGAGTCTCACCTCACTCTGCATTTCTCTGGCCCTCCTATGTGTTGGGCTCTGTCTGTGGCGGGAGCGTGCCGGCGGGAAAGATTCGGACTTCGGTCATCTGCCCGCCGTACCCTGGCGCCCCACCGTTGCTCAGCCGCGCATAGTTGCGGTTGGCCAGGAGAAGCCGGGTCTCGCTCGTCACGTCAGGCGCGACAAAGATCGCGTCCACGCTCTCGCCAGGACCGATTATTATGGTGTCGGTGTAGTAGCTCAGGTCGTTGCCGCTGCGCCCCCGAAGCAGGGTCGCATCCCTGCCCACGACCCGCAACGGGACGCCGGGCAGCCTCATCGACTGCTCGACGTAGCCGAGATTCACGAAGCGCAGCAGCACGCGGTCGCCGGAGTTGACCTGCACCAGTGAAGAGATGGGTTGGTACTTTAGGTCGGGCCGGCCTGCGGGCGGGATCAACTCGCCGGTGGCGAGGTCGGTTCCCCCGCCGGGCGGCTCTATCGTGTCGGGATAGGCGCGGCCATTGAGCAGCCAAAAGTCGGGAGCATAGTCGCTCCACTCGGGCAACTGCACGTGCGAATCGCACCAGTGGGCCAGCGACCAGACTTCGTTCATGCACATCACAAACTCGCGGTCGAAGGCAGTGGCCGGATCGTTGTAGGCATACCTCTGGCTTGGCGTGTCGGCGGCCGGACGCACAAACACGACGCCGACCATCCCCATGTGCACGTGCTCGGTCTCTTCAAAGTGGCAGTGATACATGTAGGTGCCTGGCTCGTGAGGCCGGTAAAAGTAGGTCAGGTCGCGGGCAATGGGCACGCCGACTGACGAGTGCGGCTCGCCGTCAAAGATGGGGATGGCGTTTCGAAAGCCGTGAAAGTGTAAGGTATGGGCGTCGATCAGGTCGGGCCGGATCTGAAGGCCGAGATTGGTGAGTTTCAGCGTAAAGTCGGTACCCTCGTCGATCCAGAAGGTCGGTGATGTGAGCTGGGCCTTCATTTTCTGCGTGAACAGCTGCTGGTCGGCTACGCCGGTCAAGTCGCGGAAACCAAAGATGTAGGTCGTGAGGCCAGCCGGGTTGACGGGCGCCATGTCGTCGGGATGGTAGGGCGGGACCTCGGGTGGCGGCAGATGGACCCAGCCATCGGTGGCTACAAAGTGCAGGTTGGGCTCGGTTATCTGGGCTGCAGGAGACGCTTCGACCACCTTTGTCGGCCGCAATAGGGCCTTGGGCAGCACGGTGGCAGCGGCCGCAGCGCCGATCAGACCGCCGCCTACCTTCAGAAACCGCCTCCGGCTCAGTCTTTGCGTCGAGTTGTCTTTGCTCATGTTGTATCTCCTCGTACCTCATTGGGAGGGGGGAGGAACTGGCTCGATAGCCGGCTCCTCCCCCGGATTTTTCTTACCAGGGCATCGTGCCGCCGCCAAAGTCGGTCAGGCCGGCTCCGTCCGGTATTGTGGACACGGGCCACTCGAACCAGAGCCCGATCAAGCCGCCGTCGGCGTAGTACGGCCAGGGATTGCTGCCAGTGCTGAGGTCGACCCGGCCGATGAGCAGTCCATTGCGGTAGACCTCGACCAGACCGCCTACTGTGGCCCGGGCGCCAAAGGTGTCACCGACGGCAAAGTCGATGCCGCCAAAGATCTCGTTGGTGTGCCACACGTTGCCGGGGAACAGGCTTTTCACCTGTACGGTCCTGTCCGTGACATTGTAGCCGACATCGATTAGGTAGCTTTGTGACCCGATCAGGTCGCCCACCACCAGGCCGCCGAGCTTGAGCAGTAGGTCCTGGCGAGTGGCTGTCTGCGACACGTCAGTGAAGGTAAAGTAGGCTTCCTGGTCGGGGCCAAACGATTCCAATTTCCAGTAGATGCCGCCGCTGCCCTGGGCCACGATGCCGGTAGCCGGGTTAAAGACATAGCTCCACGTCTGTCCTCCCCACTCCGGCGGGGGTGCAGCTACAGAGTTAAAGATCATGGGCAAGCACACCGTATAGGCCCAGGTGGCGTTGATGCTCGCCACCTCCTGCGGAGCCCCGGCTATCTGGACGTCGGCTGCCAGCGGATAGAGGATCGGGGTGTTGGGGAAGGCATGGCCGGTTTCGTCGGCGCCGATTTCGAACTCGTGCTGCGAGGGGCGTGGCTGCCCGTCATAGTCTTGGTTCAGCGCAGCAATCATGGCCGCGGGATCGATCCCGGCATTGATGGCCGGAGACCCGGCGGACAGGTGATAGTTGCCCATGAGGTTGGCTGGCACATCGACGGCGACGATGTCGGTGCCGATAAAGTTGGGCGCAGCGCGCCAGGGAAAGACCCGAATGGTCAGGTCGTACTCGGCCGCCACCAGCGGATTCTTTCCGACCTTGTTGGTGGCGTCGGCACCGATGTACGGCACGTGTAGCAGGGAGTAGGTGGGGCTCAACGTTCCCGGACCGCCAGAGACGCCCAGATCCCAGCGGAAGATGGGACTCGGGTCTCCTGTGAGGCCGATGCCCGCCACGCCATCACCCACCCAGGTGCCGGCCCGGTTGTCCCAGAAGATGTTGTTGAACAGCAGCGGGTCGCTAAAGGTGGGCGCGTCAACCGGTAGGGTAGCCTGCAGCAGGTCGCTGTTGGGGCTGGTGGAAAGTCCCGCCGGTTCGGCCAGGCCGTCGCTGGTCATCGCCGTGGCGGTGGTGATGTTCTTCATGATGGTGTTGTTGTAGATGCGCACGTCGGGGGCGTCGTTGATCGAGATGCCACCGCCCATGTGCGTGGAGACGTTGTTGACGATGATGTTGTTGTAGACGTTGAAGGGATAGTCGCCGGCCATCAGGAAGCGCAGGCCACCGCCATCGTCGTTGGACAGGTTGCCCTGGATCATGTTGGCATAGACGTCCACCGGGCCCGATCCTTGCGAGAGAATGGTGGGATCTGGCGGCAGCTCGCCGGCGATCATGATGCCACCCCCCTCGTCGTACGAGCGGTTAAAGTAGATGCGGTTGTGGTGGATGCTGCCGCCGGGGCTGTAGCCGTAGTGGCTGATGCCGCCGCCGTACTCGACCGAAAAGTTGCCGCAGATATCATTGTGGGCAATCTCATAGCCCACGGTTCCGGTAAAGACGCCGACTGCGCCAGCCAGATTTGTGCCGCCGTTGGCCAGGATGCGGTTGTACCCGATATAGATGTCATTGTTCTGGAGAGGCCCGGGCGTATTGGGCGTGCCGAGGCGGATAGCGCCGGCATAGGCACCGCCGTTGCTCTGGATGAGGTTGTTGGTGACGCGCAGATGGTCGGCATAGCCATTGACAAAGACGCCGCCGCCCTGAACTACCACTATCGCTGGCACACCCGGGATTGGCTCGCCCCCAATCTGATTGATGTTGTTGGGGAACCCCTGCTGGTCGCCGCCCTGGATGGTGAAGCCGTCGACGCTGGCCTGGAAGTCAGCCGTGAACTCGCCGTCCGAGGCAAAGACGGTCACCACCGGGCCCTCGTAGACAAGCGGATCCCCGTCATCCGGCCCGGTGTTGCCATCCCAGCCGCCGCGGTTCAGCCAGATGTCGCCGACCAGCGTGCGCCATTCGGTCGTATAGGCAGTATCGCCTCCGACGCCGCGGCCGTCCAGGACGGAACCGAGCGCGCCGGAGCCGTCGGTGTAGACGCCGCCCGGCCCGATGCCTTGCAGCTTGACGGGGGCATAGATCACGGGGTTCTCGAACCAGATGCCCAGCGGGTTGGTAAAGGGCGTCTGGACGTTGGGGTAGACGACTACCACTGCATCCTCGGGAGCCACAGGATTGAGTGGATCTGCGTAGCCGGCGGCAGCGTCGATGGCATCCTGGATCTTGGCATAGGGCTTGCCTGCTCCCGCTTCATAGATGGCTGGGTTGTAGCCTGTGCCCAGGACGTGGAAGGTCACGCCGTTGACTGATTTTTGTCCATTGTTGGCTACGACTGCCAGTTGATATTCTCCGGCAGGGAAAGTGGGCATGATGTTCGGCACCGTAGCCACGATCTGGCGATCGTTCCAACTGGTAACTGCCAACCGGGTATTGCCCAGCGCCACGTAGCCATTGCCCCGGGTCGCGCCAAAACCCAAGCCCCGGATGGTCACCACCTCGCCACCGGTCGAGTACGGCTTGGACACGGTATAGATCTGTGGCGTGGTATCATCCAGCGAGCAGTCTGCCAGGTGGCTCTGCTGGGAGCCTGGCGACCAGATCGATACACCATTTTGCGTCGGTGCCAGGTCGGAAGGCACAAAGACGCCGGGATAGACTTCGAAACTGGTGCCGATGGTGCGGTACTGCGGGTTATAGTCGGCATTCAGGCTGCCGGGCTGTCCCGGATCGTTGCCATAGATATAGTACACGTTGGCCAGCATGCCGCTGGGTGTGGGCGCGTTGTAGGTCGCGTCGGAGGGCAGGAGCACTTCGTACACGCCGTGAAAGTCGGTGTGTATCGTGTGGACCAGCCGCCCCGTATAGTCATAGACGCCGATGGGCATGTTGGCCAAGCCGGCCTTTTCGCCAAAGGTTAGCTCGAGAGGATTGCTCGACAGGTTCAGGTCGTCGATGAGATAGCCCCGCCAGCGGCCCGGAATCGGCACCGGTGTCCACAGGGTAAAGATGGGGGCCACGCCCTTTCGATCGGCGACGCTGACCAGCTTGACGTTGCACAGGGGCATGGCCTCGCCCTCGAACCGGCTGCCGCCCTCGGCGGCAAAGTTGGGGTTGTCCACCGGCGTGGAAAAGACACCGGGCTGCCACGGCAGTTCGTAGCCGTCCGTCCCCATGCCTGCCACGTCCACGATGTGGAGCGGTCCGGCACAGGCTGACGGCGGGATCTGCGGGATGAACTCGTCGCCGTCGAACATGTTCACGTCTTCCTCGCGCGTGACCTCGTACAGCGGTCGCCCAAAGACCGGATCGGTGGGAATGACCACCTCGACGAGATAGTCGCCCGGCGGGATCGGGATGGGGTTGGGCAGAGGAGCACCGGTGCTAGGGTTGTTGGTAATCTCGCCAAACCCATAGTTGCCGGGCAGTTCCGCCTGCCCCTTGCCGAACTGGGCTCCCATCAAGTATGCTTCCAGGCAGTCGTACTGATCGGTAGCAGGTGGCAGAGAGGGGAAGGTCACGGGGTTGCCGTCAACGTCCCGCGGCTGGCAGCCGGTGGCGCGGACAAACTTCTCAGTGGTGGTGGTGGCCAGCAGCGTGCCCTTGATCAGTGCGCCATAGTCAGGTCCGGGAGTGGTGACGGTCAAGGGGACGCCTTCGGCATTCTTGACTGTGGCATAGAGCCGCATTTCCAGGTCGGGGATGCCGGGCTGCCACGGTTCGGCGCCGGCAAAGCGGGCTTCGTCCTCCGCACGCATGGTATCATAGAAGACGGTGCCAGCGATACCACCATTGGTGCCGGTATTGTAAGGCTTGACGCCCCAGTCGAGGCGGCCCCACTGGCCCAGGATAGGCAGCACCGCCACGTCGACGATCGGCCCCAGGATGGTCGTCTCCTCGGGCTGGTTGCCCGCCTGGAAGGTGACGCCGGTGGTGCGGTAGATGTCGCTGTAGGCTTCCAGCACCATCCAGGCAGTCATGGGATACGCCTTCTCCAGGGCATAGTTGCCAAACTCATCGGTAAGGGAGGAAATCGACATGCGGTCGATCTCGGTGTTGTCCCGGTCGCGGAAGACGACCAGATAGTCGGGCACACCCGGCTCGCCGGTGTCTCGCCGCCCGTTCTCGTTATAATCCAAAAAGACGGTGCCCGAATAGTCCATGAACCAGCCGATCAGGCTGCGGATCCCTATGTCGGTTACCTTGCCAGGACTGACGGTGATCTGCACCCAATCGAGGATGTAGTGCAGGTTTTCATCCCAATAGCTGAGAAAGTACTCGCCCGGCGGCACGTTGGGAATCTGGAACGAGCCATCGGCGTTGCCCTGGCCTATCCAAACGGCTGCATCGCCACCCTGGAGAGAGTTGAGCGACAGCCACGGATAGGCGATGGGCGCCCGGAGCTTCATGCCCATGAGGCCGCCCCAAATGTCACCCTGGTGCGGCAGCCCGCCCTGAGAGGGGATGTAGCTCTCGGAGGCCATAATCACGCCGGTGATGCTGCCGTAGGTCGCATCCGTCGTGGTGAGCAGGTTTGTCGGGGTAACAAAGCCAAAGAGGGTCCAGGGGGCTGGCTCGGCGGCGATGAGGAACTCGTTGTCGAGACCGGTACCGGCTTCCTGCAGCCAGGTGTCCCAGCCCCAAGAGCCCTCCAGCGTCGTCGTCTGGATCCAGGTCTCCCCGTCAGGGGGGACAACCAGAACGTCGTAGCGGAGCGGCCCGATGTTGGGGATGCGGATGATGCCGTTCGCGTCGCTCAGGCACTGGCCGCCCAGGGTCTGGATCACCGGATTGCCATCGGGATCGAGGATTACATTGCCGTCGACATCCTTCTGGTATTCGGTGCAGAGGGGGTTGCCAAACAGGTCGTTTGTGATCTCGCCGGCAATGTCGTTGATGATGGCTCGAAAGCCTGCCAGGCCCTCGTTGGCTTCGGGCGGGACATCGAACTGGCCGTTGGTCATGGCGCGGTCGTTAAAGACCTGGATGACCATCTCGGCCGGCGGCAGGGGCAGAGGATGAGCTGCCACCTCGACCAGGCCGGGATCGGCGAGCGGCACGGTAAAGTGCTGGCCATCGACCTTGTAACCGTCGGCCAGCACCGAAATGACGTACTTGCCAGGCGGTAGAACAATGCCTGTTGTCTCGTTCAGGTCGTCCTGGGTGCCCTGGGTATAAATCGGCGCCCAGCCGGGAATCTCTCGCACGCCGGGCCAATCACACGAGTCTGGATAGGCCGTGTTTACAATGGTATTGTTGGGCGGGTCCAGGTAGGCCGAGCAGTCTGGAAATGGGAGGTCCGTGGGATCGCCGGTGTTGTCGACGACGATCTGGAACTCGTAGGACGCCGTAATGGGCTCGCCCATGACCAGCCCATCGCCGGGGACGCTCCGCGCGTTGACCACGCGCAATGTGAGGGTGTTGGTCTGTAGTGCGGCGCTGGGGGCATTGGGAGCCTGGAGGGCGGTTGTGACCAGTACTTCCGCAGGCTCCTGCACCGCCGCGACGGCGTTCGGGATCGTCTGCAGCAAGAGTACCAATAGCAAAGCGGGCAGTAAGGTCAGCAAAATGGCCCAGGCTGTGTGCCGGAACCGCCTACCACCGCCGACTTGCGCTCTTTTACGTGGGATCATGTGCACTCCTCCTCAACAAAACAAACGGTATGCTGTGCATGTGCTAGTTGACTGCCTGCCGGTCCGAGGGTTCTAAGGCTCTTGCCGCGGAGATCCTGGGATGAACCAGGCGGCAGATCCTGGGAGGGATGGCTCCTCCAGCTATGGAAGCGC
>Ga0316577_10001329_pt1 | contig 11586 bp, 8 predicted proteins | sample S5NA_FD_203073 | JGI IMG/M metagenome (GOLD analysis project Ga0316577, IMG submission 203073) | Rhizosphere microbial communities from salt marsh grasses in Alabama, United States - S5-7_050615r2r1 | ecosystem: Host-associated > Plants > Roots > Rhizosphere | place: USA: Alabama | collected... | reverse complement strand
GGGTGCGATTGACCAGCAGAACCTGCTACCCTTTGGCATTCCAGAACAGATCGAGGCCGACGTCGCCGAAAAGATCCGGGTCCTGGGCGCAGGTGGGGGCTACATGTGCTCACCAGCGCACATCATACAATCTGACACGTCGATGGAGAACGTGGAAGCGTTCATTCGCGCCGTCAAGAAGCATGGTGCGTACGATTAGAGAAGCGGAGGGAGTATGAGCCAACAGCCTACGGACAAGCAGATCCGTGATGCCTACGAGCTGGCCCAAGATCGCTACGCCCTGATCGGCGTGGATACCGATGTCGCGCTGGTCCAGCTTGCCCAAGTCCCCATTAGCCTCCATTGCTGGCAGGGCGACGACGTGGCTGGCTTTGAAAACCCAGAAGGAGAGCTGAGCGGCGGCATCGCCGCCACCGGGAACTATCCCGGCAAGGCGCGCAACGCCGACGAATTGCGCAGCGACCTAGACATGGCCTATAGCCTCATGCCTGGCACGCACCGCCTGAACCTACACGCCATCTATGCCGAGACCGACGGACAACCTGTCCCACGCAACGAACTCCAGCCTGAACATTTCGCTGGCTGGGTCGATTGGGCCAAGGCCAACGGCGAGGACAGACCTCGATTGCACGGCATCGACTTCAACCCGACCTGCTTCTCGCACCCCTTGGCAGACGATGGGTTCACCCTAGCGAGCTACGACCAGGGCATCCGCCGGTTCTGGATCGAGCACTGCATTGCCTGCCGCAAGATCGGTGAGTTCTTCGGTCGCGAGCTGGGCACCACGTGTGTGACCAACATCTGGATCCCCGACGGCTTGAAGGACACTCCGGTGGACCGCAAGACGCCCCGCCGCCTGCTCAAAGAGTCGCTGGATGCCATCCTGGCCGAGCCGATCGATGCAGTCTACAACTTGGATGCTGTCGAGAGCAAGCTGTTCGGCATCGGCTCAGAGAGCTACGTGGTCGGCTCCCACGAGTTCTACCTGGGCTATGCCATCCAGAATGGCGTGCTGCTCTGCCTCGACAGCGGGCACTTTCACCCCACCGAGGTGATCTCGGACAAGCTTTCGGCCGTGTTGCTCTATCTGGACGAGCTATTGCTGCATGTCAGCCGGGGTGTCCGCTGGGATAGCGACCATGTCATCACCCTGTCCGACGAGCTGCAGGCCATCATGCAGGAACTGGTCCGCGGTGACTTTCTTGGTCGTGTGCACATCGGCCTGGACTTTTTCGATGCCAGCATCAATCGCGTAGCTGCCTGGACTGTGGGTGCACGGAACGCCCTGCGCGCCTTGATGCTGGCGTTGCTGGAGCCGATCGAGCAGATGCGGCAACTGGAGATGTCGGGAGATTACACCGCGCGTTTGGCGTTGCTCGAAGAGCTAAAGGGTTTGCCCTTTGGCGCAGTGTGGGATTATTACTGCTTGCAGCAAGGCGTGCCCGTGGGATTGGGCTACCTGGTCGAGATCCGCACCTACGAGAACCAGGTGCTTGCCAGGAGAGAATAGACATGACTGGATGGCCAGCATGTGCGGACTGATCGGTGAGGGCTATGCGCTTTGATCTGCTGCACCCACGGCAACAACTGGTCCAGATCATGGACCGCATCTATCGCTACGGCTTGACGACAACCTCCGGCGGCAACTTGTCGGTCCTGGACGAGAATGGCGATCTGTGGATCACACCCTCGGCAGTGGATAAGGGAAACCTGCAGCCTGGGGATATCATGTGCCTGACAGCCGATGGCCAGGTGCTCGGGCCGCACATACTCTCCAGCGAGTACCCTTTCCACCAGGCGATCTACAAACAGCGGCCGGACGTGCGAGCTATCGTTCACGCTCATTCACCCGCGTTGGTCTCGTTCAGCATTGCCCGCCAATTGCCCGATACGCGTATTATCCCCCAGGCGCACCACGTCTGTGGGCAGGTTGGCTACGCGCCCTATGCTCTGCCGGGGAGTGAGCAGTTGGGCGAGAACATCGCCAACACCTCTGCCCAGGGCTTTGACGTCGTTTTGCTGGAAAATCATGGCGTCGTGACAGCCGGGCCGGATCTGCTCACCGCTTTCCAGCGGCTGGAAACGCTGGACTTTTGCGCTCGAACTCAGATACACGCCACCAGCCTGGGACCAGTTCATATCTTGAGTAAAGAACAGATCGCCCGTTTTGAAGAGCGTCCCTTACTCCTGCCGACCTTCCGGCCGGTCAGCCACAGCAGCCCAGAGCGGGCGCTACGCCAGCAGATTCGCCGCATGGTCCATCGCGCCTACGAGCAGCGGTTGATGACAAGCACCGAGGGTACGGTCTCGGCCCGTGTGGATGCTGCGAGTTTCCTGATCACTCCCTACGGCGTGGACCGCAAATATCTGGAGGTGGAAGACCTCGTCCTCGTCCACGAGGGCCGTTCAGAGGCGGACAAGTGTCCGAGCCGGGCGGTCAAGCTGCATCAGGTAATCTATGCGGAACATCCTGGCATGAACTGCATCATCACCGCCCAGTCGCCGTACGCAATGGCCTATGCCGTGACGGGGCAGCCTCTGGACAGCAGGACCATCCCTGAAAGCTATGTCGTGCTGCGCAACATTCCGCTGGTGCCCCACGGGCAGCAGTACCAGGCCCCAGAGCAGATCTCAGCCGCCATTTCGGCCAAGAGCCCGGCGATTTTGATCCGCAACGATACGGTGCTGACCACAGGGGCCAGCGTGCACCAGGCGTTTGATCGCCTCGAAGTAGCCGACTTTACGGCGTTCTCTCTTCTCAACGCGTTGCCCATTGGTCCACTGGTGCCCATCGGCGAGGCTGAGGTCGAGGCACTTGAGTCTAAATTCGGATAGGAGGACATCAATTCCATGACAGCAGCCAAGACACTGGATCAATTGATCGCCATGTCGCGCGTTCTAGGCGATCCGGCATTTGACTATGCAGTCCTGGGCGAAGGCAACAGCTCGGCCCGTATCGACGCCGACACCTTTTGGGTGAAGGCCAGCGGCGCTCAATTGCACACCATCGAGGCTAGTGGCTTTGTGCAAGTGCGTTTCGATGGCGTCCTCTCCATGCTGGAAGCCGAGGATTTGGACGACGTCGAGGTCAAAGCTCGGTTGGAAGCCGCCCGGGTGGATCCGGCGGCCACGGCCCGTCCCTCAGTCGAGACGGTGCTGCACGCGCTGGCTCTGCAACTGGATGGGATCAACTTTGTGGGACACACCCACCCCACTGCCGTCAACGCCATCCTCTGTTCGCAAAAGGCGGAGGAGGCCATCGCCGGGCGGCTCTTCCCCGATGAGATCGTGTATTGTGGTCCCGCCCCCGTATATATCCCCTATACCGATCCCGGCGTGCCCCTGGCGCGAAAGGTGCGCGATGAAATCAACCGCTATCTGGAGGAGTACCGCGAAAAGCCCAAAGTGGTATTGATGCAGAACCACGGACTGATCGCCCTGGGCCAGACCGCGGTCGAGGTCGAGAATATCACGGCCATGTACGTCAAGACGGCGCGTGTCATCCTCGGCGCGTACGCCTTGGGCGGCGTGCAGGCTATGAGCCCGGAAGCAGTGGCCCGCATCCATACCCGACCCGACGAGCAATACCGGCGCCAGGAGTGGGGCTCGAGCTAGGGAGTTCGGACCCGGCATGCAGGCGGCGGGCGGAGCTGGCTGTTCCCGCCTGTTGCGCGGGCTTGACAATTCTTTCGTTCTACAGTAAAATGATAGTTAATGAAAGCAAATGAAGGATCCTCTGTGGTGAGCGATAGGCTGTTTCTAGAGGAACGGCTGGACCGGATCCTGTCCTTGCTCCACGACCAGGGGCGGGTGTCAGTCGCCGAACTGAGTCAGCAGTTCGAGGTCTCGGCGGTCACCATCCGGCACGATCTCACCACCCTGGAACAGGGAGGATTCCTGGTTCGCACCCACGGGGGTGCGATGCTCAAGCCCAACGTCGGCGCAGACTTGCCCGCCTTTGCGCTACGCAAGGAGTTGCACCTAGCTGAGAAGCAGCGGATCGGGCAGGCGGCCGCTGACCTGGTCGGCGACGGGGAATCGATCGCCCTCGATGCCAGCACGACTGCCTGGCAGATCGCACGCCACCTCAAAGTGCGGAAAGAATTGACGGTGGTGACCAACGGTTTGTTCATTGCCCTCGAGTTCGTCGAGTCGCCGGGCGTAACGGTGGTGATGCCAGGCGGCTCACTGCGACCGGCCTCGGCTTCGCTGGTCGGCGACCAGGGCGCGTGCATCTTGGAACGCTACCATGTGCAGAAAGGCTTTTTTGGAGCGGGCGGGTTTACGCTGGAAGAAGGGCTGACCGATACCGACCAATACGAGGTCGAGTTGAAACGGCGCATGGTTGAGCGCGCCAAAGAAGTGATCGCCGTGGTGGACAGCAGCAAATGGGGACAGGTCACCTTTGCGCCCCTGGTCTCGGTCGACCGGTTGCAGCGGGTGATCACCGATACCGGCGCCCCGCGGGCCACGGTCACTGCCTTGCGCGAGCGGGGTATCGAGGTCACACAGGTATAGGCGGCTAGCCATAACTGCTGCGGTTCCCAGGGAGCAGGATAGGCGACGCATGAGCGAAGACCAGATCTCACAACTCGAGTCCAGGCTCAACAGCTTTGAAGCGGAGATACGGGCGGCGGCCCTGCGCGATCTGCTGGCCCTGGCCGAGGCCGGGGAGATAGATCTGCCTGCCCATAGCGACGTTGCCAACATGCACTGCCATTCCTTCTTCTCCTTCAATGCCTATGGACACTCGCCCACGTCGATCGCCTGGCTTGCCAAGCGACACGGCTGGCGGGCGGCTGGCATCGTCGATTTCGATGTGCTCGACGGTGTGGACGAGTTCCTCGCCGCGTGCGAGCAGGCCGCGGTGCGCGGCAGCACCGGCATCGAGACGCGGGTTTTTGTGCCCGAGTATGCCGACCAGGAAATCAACTCGCCGGGCGAGCCCGGCGTCTGCTACCATATGGGCATTGGTTTTGCCAGCGACCAGGTGCCGGCAGCCGTGGCCCCCATCCTCGCCGACTTGGGGCAGCGGGCTGATGTGCGCAACCAAGCCATCCTGGCCCGCGTCAATCCCTACCTGGATCCGGTGAGCATTGACTATGAGGCTGATGTGCTGCCCCTCACACCGGCCGGCCATCCCACCGAGCGGCACATGGTCGCCGCCTATATTCAAGCGGCAGAGAAGACCGTGCCGGACCCAACTGCCTTCTGGGCCGAGAAACTGGACGTGGCATTGGACCAGATGGCAACCATCATGGCCAACGCGCCCCGCTACCAGAACCTGATCCGGGCCCGATTGATGAAGCGGGGAGGTGTAGGGTATATCCAGCCCAAATCCGGCATGTTTCCCTCCCTGGAGCAGTTCCACCGACTGATCGTGGCTTGTGGCGCGCTCCCCTGCGCTGCCTGGCTGGACGGCACGACCACCGTGGAGCGGGACCCGGAGGAGTGGATGGGGTTCCTGATCGACAAAGGCGTGGTGGCCCTGAACATCATCCCAGACCGCAATTGGTATATTGCCGATCCCAGTGTCAAGCAAACAAAGGTCCAGAACTTGTACCACATCGTCGAGGTTGCCCAGCAATTGGACCTGCTGCTGAATGTTGGGACCGAGATGAATAGCTTTGGACAGAAGCAAGCCGACGATTTTTCCGCTCCCGAGCTGGCGCCAGTGCGCGATGCCTTCTTCGAGGGTGCGTACGCCGTCTACGGTCACACGGCGATGCAGCGCATCCTGGGACTGGGCTATCAGAGCGAATGGGCGCAGGCGCACCTGCCCTCCCGCTGCGAGCGCAACCGGTTCTACACCCGTATCGGGCGACAGACGCCACCTGGCCGAGAGGGACGGACATTCCTGGAATCATTGGATGCTACGCTGACCCCCGGCGAGATGTTGGCACGCCTTACCCAAGATCGCGGATGGGGTCTGGAGACTGTCTAGTTTTTGGACCGCAGTAAGAGAGGGTCAAAGGAGAGCAACGAAATGGGCGACAAATTGGCTCAATACCGGCGCGCCACAGAGCCCCTCCCCACTACGCACCAGCTCTGGCCACTGTACGGGGCTGGACTGGACCGGTTGGGCAAGGCAGGGCAAGTGATCGACGTTCCGTTGCCAGGCTATGGACCGGATGAGCTGCTGGTGCGCCACGACGCCTGTGGGCTGTGCTTCTCCGACATCAAAGTCATCCGCTTGGGTCCAGATCACCCCCGCATCTACCGCGACATGGAAGCGCAACCGGTCACCTTGGGTCACGAAGTGAGCATGACCGTGGTCGGCGTGGGCGACAACCTGCGTGAACAGTACCAGGTGGGCGACCGCTTCATTATCCAAGCCGACATCTTTGTCGACGGGATCGGATACGCCTACGGTTACGAGATCCAGGGCGGCCTGTCGCAGTATGGCGTCATCGATCAGCGTGTCCTCAACGGCGACCATGGCAACTACTTGATCCCGGTCCAGTCACAGACCGGCTATGCCGAAGCGGCGCTCACCGAGCCGTGGGCGTGTGTCATTGCCGCCTACGGCCTGAGCTACCGTACCAGTCTGAAAGCCGGCGGCACAACATGGATCATCGGCGTGCAGCCGGGCGCCGGACCATACACCATCAGCGGCGGATTTGACCAGGCATCGCATCCCGCCCGATTGCTGTTGACCAACATCCCGGACGACTTTGCCGGCTGGCTGGAGGAGCGGGCCGCGGCAATGGGCGTCGAGGTACTCCGCGCAGAAGACCTGACGGCGCCGCCCGTCACGCCGGTAGATGACATCGTACTGCTGGGCGCGGATGCGGACGTGGTGGAGCAGGTCAGCCCGCACCTGGCCGACTTTGGGGTCGTCGCACTCATCGCCGAGGATGCGATGGCGCGCAAGACCGCCGTCGATGTGGGGCGCGTGCACTACAACCGCTGGGTGTACGTCGGCGGACGCGACCCCGACATCGCTCAGGCCTACAGGGACGTTCCAGTCCGCTCGTCGCTCCGACCTGAGGGGCGGGCCTGGTTCGTAGGGGCGGGTGGTCCCATGGGCCGCATGCACGTACAGCGGGCGCTGCAAGCGCACGAATCGGCGCGCACGATCGTGTGTACCGACGTCAGCGACACGCGCTTGGCCGACCTGTGCACCAGCTTTGGTGCGGATGCTGAGGCCAAAGGCATTGAGTTGATCTGCGTCAATCCGCTGAACAAGGATGAGTACCAGGCCACCATGGCTCGCTTTCGTAGTGATGGCTTTGACGACATCATCGTGCTGGCCCCAATACCGCCCGTCATTTCTGATGCAGCCACTCACCTGGCCGCCAAAGGGGTGATGAACATCTTTGCCGGCGTGGCACGCGGCACCATGGCCGACTTGGACCTGAGCGATGTGTACCGCAAGGATGTGCGCGTCATTGGTCATTCGGCGTCGACCATTGATGACCTGCGCCTGATGCTCAACCAAGCGGAGCAGGGTCAGCTCTCGCCCAATCGGTCGGTGGCAGCCGTTGGCTCGCTCAGCGCGGCGCGCGATGGGTTGCAGGCCGTGCAGGATACGACCTTCCCGGGCAAGGTGGTCATCTACCCCAACATCTGCGACATGCCGCTGACCGCCATAACAGAGCTGAAGGATACCCTGCCCAGTGCGTACGCCAAGCTGCGGGACGGTCGTGAGTGGACGGTGGAGGCCGAGCAGGAATTCCTGCGACAGATGCTGCCGTAGCTGCCTAGAAACCCGGACGCAGTTCAGCGGAGGTCATCCTCGCGGTTCAGACCCTGGATCGCTGAGGAACACGCTAGAGTTTCGGAGAGAGAACCATCATGGAACAGGTGCTGCAGGGCAAGATCGCCATCGTCACTGGCGGGGCCCAAGGGCTTGGCGCGGCCATCTGCCGCCGGCTGGCTGATGAGGGAGCCCACGTCGTGATCGGGGATATGAACCTGGCCGGTGCCCAGAGTACCGCGGCTGCTATCGAGACTGAAACCGGTCAACGTGCAGTCGCCGTGGAGGTAAACGTCACCGACGAGAGCCAAGTCGAAGCCCTGTTCCGGCGAGCGGTCGACGAATTCGCCCGGGTGGATATCTTGGTTTCCAATGCCGGCATCCTCACCGCTGGAGCGGTGGACGAGTTTGCGGCCGAAAAGTGGCGGCAGGTGCTGAACGTCAACTTGTATGGCTATTTCCTCACGGCCAAGCATGCCGCCCGGGTGATGAAGGCCCAGCGCAGCGGCTCGATCATCCAGATCAACTCCAAGTCGGGCAAAAAGGGCAGCTACAAGAACTCGGCCTATGCCGCCAGCAAGTTCGGCGGCATAGGATTCACCCAGAGCATCGCCCTTGAGTTGGCCGAATATGGCGTGCGGGCCAACGCAATCTGTCCCGGCAACCTGCTCGACTCGCCGCTGTGGGTCGACTCGTTGTACGCCCAGTATGCAAAGAAATGGGGCATCAGCGAAGAAGAGGTCCGCCAAAAGTACGTCGATCAAGTACCCATGAAACGCGGCTGTACCTACGAGGACGTGACCAATGTCGTCGTCTTTTTGGCCTCGGAGCAGTCGAGCTATATGACCGGCCAGGCCATCAACGTGACCGGCGGGCAAGAGATGAGATAGAGGGCAATCCATGGGCAAACTTTTGGCCTTTGACCTGGGCGCCGAAAGCGGCCGGGCCGTGGTCGGCCATCTGGACGATGGCCGCCTGAGACTGGAAGAGATCCACCGCTTTGCTAACGATCCGGTGCGCGTGCTGGACAGCCTGCATTGGGACGTCCTGCGGCTGTGGAGCGAGATCCAGAAAGGCCTGGGGCTGGTCGCCAGCGCCTATGGCAACCAGTTGCGCAGCGTCGGCGTGGACACCTGGGGCGTGGATTTCGGCCTGCTGGCGGCAGACGGCACGCTGCTGGGCAACCCCGGTCACTACCGCGACAGCCGCACCGATGGCATGATGGAGGAAGCATTCCAAATCGTGCCGCGCCCCGAGATCTATGAGCAGACTGGCATTCAATTCATGCAGATCAACAGCCTGTACCAATTGCTGGCTATGGCCCGAGCGCAGTCGCCGCTGTTGGACGCAGCCGACCGGCTGCTGCTCATGCCGGACCTGGTCAATTTCTGGCTCAGCGGCCGGCAGGCCAGCGAGTTCTCTATTGCGACCACCAGCCAGTGTTACAATCCCCGGACCGATGACTGGGCCTGGGAGCTGTTGGGCAAACTAGGCATCCCGACCCAGATCTTTGGCGAGATTGTGCCCACCGGCACCGTATTGGGACCCATGCGGCATTCCCTCACCGAGTCGACCGCCTGTCCTTCGATCCCGATCGTGGCCACTGCTGGCCACGACACGGCCGCCGCCGTGGCCGCCGTGCCGGCCACCGGCAGCGACTATCTGTATCTCAGCTCCGGCACCTGGTCGCTGATGGGGGTCGAGCTGGACGAACCGGTGATCAACGAGCACAGCCTGGCATATGACATCACCAACGAGGGGGGCGTGGGCCATACGTTCCGTTTCCTGAAGAACATCATGGGCTTGTGGCTGGTGCAGGAATGTCGCCGCGAGTGGGCGCGGGCCGGCCATTCATTCTCGTACGGCGAGCTGACCCGATTGGCTGCCGAGGCCCCAGCATTTGGCCCCCTGGTGTCGCCGGCCGACTATCGCTTCCTGGCACCGGGCGACATGCCCGGTCGCATCCAGGCCTTCTGCCACGAAACCGGCCAGGCGGTGCCCGAGACACAGGGGCAGATCGTGCGCAGTGCCCTGGAGAGCTTGGCGCTGGAATACCGCTGGGTAGCCGAACGGTTGGATGAAATCCTCGGCCACCGCCGGCCCACTATCCACGTCTTTGGCGGTGGTTCACAGAACCGGCTACTGAACCAGTTCGCGGCCGACGCCACAGGCCGGATGGCAATTGCTGGCCCCGTTGAGGCGACAGCCATCGGCAACATACTGGTGCAAGCCATCGCCTTGGGCGAGATCGAGAGCATGGCCGAAGGACGAGCCCTCGTTCGCCGCTCGTTCGACCTTGAAACCTACAAGCCACAAGACACGGCGGCCTGGGACGAGGCCTTTGATCGGTACCTGCGAATTCGCGGGGCAATCGAATCGTCATGATCGAGGCACCACCGCCGTTGCAGGGCTTCATTCAACTGCTGACGACAAACCGGGGCCGGAAGACCGATTGGGAGTTCGTTCTTCCGGCACCATAGAACCATAAAGGAGAACGCATGTCAGAAGAATCCAATGCACTACAGGCACACGACTTGAGCAAAGAGCAAGCGCTGGATCTGCTGCGCCAGATGTGGGAGATTCGCATGTTTGAGGACCGGGTATATGACCTTCTAGGCCGCAATATCATCAAGGGCGCCTCACACCTGTACGCAGGCCAGGAAGCCGTGGCGGTGGGCGCGGTGTCCGTGCTGCGCGACGAGGACCTGATCACCAGCACCCATCGCGGTCATGGTCACTGCCACGCCCGCGGGGCAGCCATCGCCGATACCGAGGAGGCCAAGCAGGCGCACTACAACAAGATGATGGCCGAGCTGTGTGGTCGCGAGACCGGTTACTGCTTTGGCCGGGGTGGTTCGATGCACATCGCCGATGTGGAAAAGGGCAACCTGGGCGCGACCGGCATCGTCGGCGGCAACATTCCCGTCGCCACCGGTGCAGGGCTGGCCCAACAGATGCAGGGCAACGACCAGGTGGTCCTCTGTTTCTTTGGCGATGGCGCCTCTAGCACCGGCAACTTCCACGAGTCCCTCAATATGGCCGGCCTATGGCGGTTGCCCGTGGTCTATATCGTCGAGAACAATCTGTACGGCATGTCGGTGCCCATCGAGAAGGCTGCGGCCAAACTGGACATCGCCGACCGGGCCTGCGCCTACGACATGCCCGGTGAAGTGGTCAACGGCATGGACCTGTTGGCCGTCCGCAGTGCGGTGGGCCGGGCCGTGGAACGCGCCCGGAAGGGTGAGGGCCCCAGCCTCATCGAGTGCCAGACCTACCGCTGGTACGGGCACTCGCGCTCAGATCCACGCGCCTACCGCACTAAGGAAGAGGAAGCCAAGTGGCGCAGCCGGGATCCCATTCCCAATTTCGCCGACTGGTTGGTGGAAAATGGCGTCTGTACCCGGGACGAGATCGACGCCCTTGAAGAGAAGGTCGAAGACGCCATCGAGGTCGCGACCGAGTTTGCCCTTGGCTCACCCTTCCCCCAGCCAGAGGATTTGGAAAAGTTTGTCTACGCCCCTTTCCAGTGGACCGAGGCCGACTATGCCCAGGAACGCCAGCTGCGCGAGGCCTGCCGCCAGGGTGGGCCGGGAACCCGCAAGGTCCTTTATCGCCAGGCGCTCCAAGAAGCGGCACGCGAGGAGATGCTCCGGGACCCGACCGTGTTCATCATGGGCGAGGACGTGGGCCTGTACGGCGGCGCATACGGCGCCACGCGGGGTCTTTTCGAGGAGTTTGGCGGAGAGCGGGTGCGCGACACGCCTATCTCTGAGGCGACTATCGGCGGCGCTGCCGTGGGGGCGGCGATGGCTGGCATGCGGCCTATCGCCGAGATCATGTACGTCGACTTTACCCCGCTGGCCATGGATCAGATCGCCAACCAGGGG
>Ga0316577_10001328_pt1 | contig 11595 bp, 8 predicted proteins | sample S5NA_FD_203073 | JGI IMG/M metagenome (GOLD analysis project Ga0316577, IMG submission 203073) | Rhizosphere microbial communities from salt marsh grasses in Alabama, United States - S5-7_050615r2r1 | ecosystem: Host-associated > Plants > Roots > Rhizosphere | place: USA: Alabama | collected... | reverse complement strand
CTTACCTGCCGGCCCCGGTGGATGTGCCGCCTGTGATTGGCGCCATCCCCGGCCGTGAGGATGAGCTGACCGAGCGGCCCAGCGACTTTGACGCGCCGTTCTGCGCGTCGGCGTTCAAGCTCGTCACCGACCCGCACGTGGGACACCTGACTTGGGTGCGCGTGTTTTCTGGGCGGCTGAATGCCGGAGATGTGGTCTATAACTCCCGCACGGGCGAAGATGAGCGCGTCGGGCGCATCTATCGCATGCACGGTAGCGAGCGCGAGCAGGTCGATCACATGGCGGCCAGCGACGTCGTCGCATTGGTGGGCCTCAAGTCGGTCACCACCGGTGACACGCTCTGCGACCCCGAGCACCCGGTTGCTTTGGAAACCTTCAAGTTCCCCGCTCCGGTGATCGCGGTGGCGCTAGAGACGCCCTCCAACGGCGCGGGCGAAAAGCTGCGCCAGGCGCTGGTGCGGCTGTGCAACGAGGACCCGACCCTGATCTGCCAGTTCGATTCCGAGACCGGGGAGCAGGTGCTCTCCGGGATGGGGGAGCTGCATCTGGAGATCGCCGTGGATCGGCTGAAGCGCGAGTTTGGCCTCACGCCTCAGGTAAGCGCGCCGCAGGTCTCTTACCGGGAGACGGTGCGTAAAGCGGCCGAGTATACGGCCACCTACAAGAAGCAGTCCGGCGGGCACGGCCACTTTGCAGAAGTCGTGGTGCGCGTCGAGCCGTTGGGGCCAGGCTCCGGCGTCGTTTTTGAGAACGAGGCTCCACCGTCCGAGTTCCCCAGGGAGTTTGTGCCGCCGACCGAGAGGGGCATCCTGGAGGCACTGGAGCGCGGCGTCATCGCCGGATACCCGGTCACTGACGTGCGTGTGACGCTCCTGGGTGGCAAGTACCACGAGGTCGATTCGGCGGCGATAGACTTTCAGGTCGCCGGCTCGATGGGGGTGCGCGAGGTAGTGCGCCGAGCCAATCCTGCCTTGCTCGAACCCGTGATGCGCATCGACGTGAACGTCCTAGAGGAACATCTGGGCAACGTCGTGGCCGATGTCGGGCGGCGGCGTGGCAGCGTGAACGCGATGAACGTGCGCGGTCACCTGCGCAACGTGGATGGTGAGGTGCCGCTGGCTGAGGCTCGCGGCTATGCCACCGACCTGCGCAGCTTGACGCAAGGGCGTGGTACCTTCACTTTGGAATTCCGCCGATACGATCACGTGCCGGAATCGATCGCCGAGCAGGTCATCAAGCAGCGGCGGCTGGATGGCAAGATTCCCGAACGCGCGGGAATGTAGAGAATGTAAAGATCAGAGCCCTCGATCAGTCGAGGGCTCTTTTTTGTGCTTCTTTCTTCTCGTGATACAATGCGTTTACAATGCGTGCTCGTGTGATCGATGGTAGACGAAAGCTTGCCGATGGCCTGGTGCTTTTGGCGCTTCTTGTCGTCTTTCTGCTCGTATCCAGCGGCCTGACGCGCGAGAGCCTGTGGTACGACGAGGCGCGATCGGTGTGGGTGGTGCGACCGTCTGGCCCGACTGCTATGCTAGACCGTTTGGGTCATGACGTGCACCCACCGCTCTATTTTATTTTGTTGGACGCGTGGGTGGCGTTGGTTGGCGAGTCGGCCTACGCGGTGCGGATGCTTTCGACGGCGTTTGCGATGCTTGGGCTGGCCGCCACCTACGCCGTGGGTAAGCGACTGTTCGATCGCCGGACGGCCTGGATGGCCATGGTCGTCCTGGGGACGGCCGGGGCCTTCGTCTACTATGCCCGCGAGGCGCGGATGTACAGCCTGATGTTGTGCCTGGGGGCGCTTTCGATGTGGGCTTACGTGCGCTGGCTGCGGCGGCCTACACTTGCCCGTTCGATTTTCTCCGGTTTGCTGACAGCCGCTCTCCTGCACACACACTACTATGCCGGCTTCCTCGTCCTGACCCAGGCGCTCTATGTGATCTTGATTCGGCCAAAGCATTTGGCGCGCTGGTTGGCCGTGGCTGCCCTGGTGCTGGCCCTCTTTGCGTTCTGGACGCCTGGGCTGTTCCAACAGGCGCGTGCTCACTTTGACGGGGCGTTGGATCCTTCCCAACCCACGGATTGGTGGACGGTCTGCTGGATGATAATTCTTCTGACGGGCGGAGCCTGGTGGCTGCTGTTGGTCCCATTCGTGATGGGACGGGCACTGGTTGAGATGCGCCGCTATGGGAGTGCTATCCTGTTGCTCTTGCTCTGGCTGCTGGTGACGCCTCTGGCTGCGCTGACGCTCAACATCTGGGTGCCGCTGTTCTATCACGCGCGTTACCTGAGCGCGATCCTGCCGGCCGGTGCGCTGCTGGTGGCCTATGGGCTGCGGCACGTCTTTTGGCGGCCGTTGGCGTGCTTGCTGCTGTTGGCTTTGGTCTGCACGCAGTTCGTCACCTTTGATCGCTTTTGGCCCGGCAAGCCGCCGTGGGAGCCCACCGTCCGGCGGATGGTCGCTGCGCGACAGCCTGAGGAGCCTTCGTTGACCTACATCGCCGACTGCTGCGTGGAGGCCTACTACGATCGCCAATTCGGCATCAGAAATGAGGCTGCGCTGGACCTATCCTCGCGGCGGCACAGTTCAGCCGAGGTGGGGGAACTCGTCGCTTCACTGGATGCTGCCCCCTCGGTCTGGCTCATCATGCCGGCCAATTTGCCCGAGATGTGGGATGCCATCTGGGCGCTGGCTGCCGATAGACGCGTCGGCTATCGCGACAGCGTGGAGCTCATGTTCTTCTATCGCTTCGACCGGGAGGGTGGCGATGACCTGCAGTTCCGGTTTGGCGACTTGCTGCGCTACGACGGCGGGGTGGTCGACCCGACGAGCGCACGGCAGGGAGAGCGGGTCTGTGCGGAGGTGAATCTGACGGCGCTGGCGCCAGTAGATGGTTCGTACTCCGCGGGCGTGCACCTGGTCCATCCTGCGGGCGTGCTGATGACCCAATCGGATGAGGGTGTCGGCGTGCTGGATCCCGGCGAGCGGGTGAGTGTCTCGCGATGCCTGTACCTGCCCGCAGATATCGAGCCGGGGGACTATAGCCTGCACCTGGTCATCTACAATTGGACCACCATCGAGCGTTTGCCCGTCGTCGAGGGTGGAGCGGATGGTATTTTTATGGGTGATGCGCTGGTGTTTTCGACAGTGACCGTGGCAGAGTGAGTTTTGGTGATTTCTTCCTGGCCATGATACAATGTCAATCAGCGCGCAAATGGGAGGAAGTGATATGACAAAGATAACACATGTGGTTAAGCGGACGGGCGCCATGGTGCCTTTCAAGAAGGAACGCATCACCAATGCCATCTATCGAGCGGCGGTGGCTGTGGGCGGGCGTGATCGATCTATCGCCGATGGACTGGCCGATCAGGTCGTAGCGATGCTGGAGGACATCACGCCGCCGGATCATATTCCCACCATCGAGGAAATCCAGGACGTCGTCGAAAAGATACTGATCGAGAACGGTCACGCCAAGACGGCCAAGGCGTACATTCTCTACCGGGATGAGCGCGCTCGCCAGCGAACGCGGCGGGCCGAACGTTCGCAGCGCGCCTACGAGAATATCCCCTGGCGCAAGATGTGGCGCGTGCTGGACTGGGCCGTCGATCACGACCTGCACACGGTGGAGCGGCTGAACGCGCGCATTGCTCGCGGCGAGTTCTTTGATATCGTGCACGAGACCGATCATGCCTACAACGATGACATCACTGCCGCATCAGAGGTGATTTGCGAGCGACGGGACGAGGTGAGGATCGTCGTCATTGCCGGGCCTTCTTCTTCCGGCAAGACGACAACGACGACCAAGCTCAGCCATCTGCTGAAAAAGATGTGTCTCAACCTGGTGCCGCTCACCGTGGATAACTACTTTCACGATTTGGAGCTGCATCCCAAAGATGAGTTTGGCGATTATGACTTTGAGACGCCGCAGGCCCTCGATCTACAGCTCATCAACGAGCACCTGGTGCGCCTGATCGCAGGGGAGGAGGTGCTGACCCCCTTTTACGATTTCAAGACCGGCAAGCGACAGGACGATCACACGCCGATGCAAATCAGGCCAAACGACGTCATTCTCATCGACAGCCTGCACGGCCTCTACGCGCCGATGATGAAGGATGTGGACGACGAGATGAAGTTCAGGCTGTACATCGAGCCGCTGATGCAGATGAAGCAGCCCGATGGGCAGTACGTGCGCTGGACAGACCTGCGGCTGATGCGCCGGATGGAGCGTGACGCTGCGTTTCGTTCTTACGATCCTCAAAGGACATTGGAGCACTGGCATTACGTCCGCTCCAGCGAGTTGCGCAACATCATTCCCTACATCAACACGACCGATTATATCGTCAACAGCGCCTTGCCCTACGAGCTGCCTATTATGAAGGCTCGCCTTTTTTATCTTTTTGAAAAGTGGGTGCATCTGTACAAGGACGATCCCCTGCGTGAGGATGCCTTCACGCGCGCCGAGCGAGTGTACAATATGCTCAAGGCCGTTACCCCGGTCGAGGACGATTCTGACATTCCGCCCGACTCGCTCCTGCGCGAGTTTATCGGGGGGAGCTGTTACGAGTATTGAGCAAAGATTTCCCGCCGAGGGGGGGCACCCAGCCCCTCCCACCTGGGGAGGGGAGCAGTTCGTCCCTTCCCCCTGGTGGGGGAGGTTAGGTCGGGGGCTATTTTGGAACAGTAGTGGATGGCCCCAGTCTCTAGGAGGAAAAAGATGATTCTGACTAGACGAGCGCGTTTTTTGGTTGGCGTGTTGGTGATTGTCCTGTTGGCGATTTTCCTGCCGCTGCCTGCCCGCGCCGATGGGTACATCGTTCCTCTGTACGGCGTCGAAGGGGATGTCGGGATGCCGGCCCAGAAGGCTATCGTCGTGTACGATTCAGAGTCGGATCGCGAGGACCTGATCCTATCGATCAAGCTCCTCAGTGAGAGCCCTGATGCCGCGTGGGTGATCCCTGTGCCTTCGCTGCCTGAGGTGCGGGCAGCCAGCACCGACTGGTTTGTGCAGTTGAGCAACCTGACCCAGCCCCTGGAGTACGTGTCTACGTCTCCACCACTGTGCTGTTGTCCATTCTGGCTTGGGACGACGGGGGGCGCGCCGGTCGGGGTAGAGGTGGTGGAACGTGAGCGGGTGGGGCTTTACGACGTCAGCACCCTCTCGGCCGACGACCCGGCAGCATTGCTGGAGTGGCTCGATGAGAACGGCTATGCCTTTCCGGAGGAGGGTGGGGCCAGCCTGGAGGCCTATGTCCGGGATGGGGGATGGTACTTTGTCGCTGCCCGCGTGCTGCCCGAGGAGGCCGAGAGCCTGGATGGCGATGTCCATCCTCTATGGCTGTCCTTCGATGCCCAGGAGCCGGTCTATCCCATGCGACTGACGGCGCTGGTCGGCGGGACCATCGACGTGCTGCTTTACGTGCTGGCCGACCACCGCATGGCGCTCGATGGCTTTGAGACCGAATTCGCCGGGGAGTTGACACTGACGCCTGAGGAAGGGGAGGAAGAGGGTGCGCTTGTGAGCCTGTTGACCGGTCGACCTTACTTTGTGACCCGGCTGCGGAGTACAGAATTCGACACGCAGAAAATAGCGGGTGACCTGTACCCCCACCGGGCTCCTAACGACGACTCTTATCGTAAGGTCACCAGCCGCCAGAACGACGCTGACTTGCGCTCCTGGCTCATGCTGAGCCTTCTGGTGGGGGTTGTTGTGGTGGTGTGGCGGCTGTGGTGGTGGCAGCATTGACGCATGTCTGACTACTACACCTTTCGCAAATTTACTATCGACGCCCACGGCTACAGCGTGACCGTCGTCGGAAAGCCCGGCGTCTGGTCGTGGGATCGGCTCGATCCCGGCACTGCGGCGCTGTTGGAGGTGGCCGAGGTTGGACGGGGTGACACTGTGCTCGACCTGGGATGCGGGACGGGTGTCATAGGTACTGCCGCTGCACAGGTTCCCCCTGGTCGCGTCACGCTGGTCGATTGCAACGTGGCTGCCGTGGCCTGCGCCGAGCGGACACTGGCGGCGAACGATCTCTCCAATGCCCTGGTGCAGCTGGCTGATGGCGTCAACGGATTTTCCCCGGATTCTTTCGATCTGGTTTTAAGCCATCTGCCGCGCGGTCGGGCCGTGCAGGAGGAATTGATTCGAGGCGCCGCCTGGGTGCTGCGGCCCGGTGGTCGTTTCTATTTCGTCGCTCACAAGCGCGTGGGTGTCAAGGGAGCGATCGCCTACTCTCGCGACCTTTTCGGGCACTGCGGCGTGGTGCGGCAGAAGAAGGGGTATCACGTCGCACTGGCGACCAAGCCCGATGGCCTGGAGCCGCCTCCACCGGCTGAGAGCTATATCATACACACCGTGGTCCTCGATGGTATCGAGACGACGCTTGTCAGCAAGCCAGGCGTCTTTGCCTGGGACCGGCTGGACGACGGCACAGCCGCATTGGTCGGCGCGATGGAGATCGGCGCGGGCGATGTCGTGCTTGATCTGGGGTGTGGGACCGGGTTGGCCGGGTTAGCAGCGGCTCGGCACGCCTCGGAAGGGCAGGTCGTGTTGGTGGATGCCGATACGCGCGCCGTCGAATCGGCTCGGCGCACCTTGGCGATAAATGGAATCGCCAATGGCGAGGCGCTTCTTTCCGATTGCGCTGCTGCTGTGTTGGAGCGGCGCTTTGACGTCGTGATCACGAACCCCCCTTTTCATCAAGGAGTGGGGGTGGATTACGAGGTGGCCTGCCAGTTCGTGCGCGACGCGGCGCGGGTGCTGCGGCCCGGCGGGCGGCTCTTTCTCGTCGCCAATCGTTTTCTACGCTACGGCGATCTCATCGAAGAGGTCTTTGGTAGCGTCGAAACGGCCTATGCCGATAACCATTATCATGTCCTGGCAGCTGTGCGATAGATCTGGCACGTGCCCAGGCGACCGTAGGTCGCCCAGTGGTGTAGAAGTCAGGTTCGGGGTAAAATAGCCGGTAGTTGGTAGACTGGTATATTTGTAGATTGGGCGTATACTGATTTACCAACTACCGATATACCAACTCACCATCCAACAGGAGATTGCAATGTGGTCGAGCCAAGAGCGAAAGCGGGTTGATACTTGCGACGTGGTCGTCGTTGGAGCCGGGTTGGCAGGCGCTGCGGTGGCTGCTCACCTGGCTCAGAACGGGATAGGCACAGCCGTTCTGGAGGCCCGGAGCGTGGCGGGTGGTGCGACCGGGCGCAGTACAGGCATGGTGCTCACTGGCTTGCCCGGTCACTACAACTGGGCGGTCTCGGCCTATGGCCGCCAGAAGGCGCAAGAGATATGGGCGCTCACCATCGAGGGCCGCGTGCGGCTGGTCGAGATGGCCAACCGGTTGAACGTGCCGGTTCAGCACACCGGCAGCCTGGCGTTGGCCGTCGAGGAAACCGAGGTGGACGCGCTGCGGGAATCGGCGGTGTTGTTGCAGGAGGATGGCTTTGAGGCCCGTTTCAACCCCAGGGATATCCTCGACCGCGGCTTTAGCGCCGCGCTGCGCCAGCCCGATGACGTCACAGTGGACGCAGCTGCGCTGACGCGGGCGCTGCTGGATTCCAGCGGCGTGACCGTCCACGAGGGCACCGAGGTCTATGATCTGGAGCCGGAGGGCGACAACGTGCGGGTGTGGGCGCAGGGTCGCACGGTGCTCTGCAACGCGGTCGTGTTGGCGGTCAACGGCTACGCCCCGCTGCTCGACTCCTACTTTGCCGACAAGGTTGCGCCCACGCGCAGCCTCGTCTTTGCCACCGACCCGCTGGACGGCGTGGTGCTGGATGTGCCTTGTAGCGCCGATTACGGCTACGAGACCTGCCGCCAGCTCCCCGACCGCCGCTTGTTGCTATCCAGTTGGCGGCGTCCGCACACCGGGGATAGCCAGGAGCCGGAAGCCGACCTGGACGACGTGGTGCAGCTTGGACTGGCGCGCTTTGCCGAGCGTCACTTTCCCGATATCGAGAACCACGGTGCCGATCGTTGGTCCGGGGTGATGGGGTTCACCAATGATGGCCTGCCACTGGTGGGCACGTTGCCGCATCTGTCGCAGGTCTACTTTGCCGTGGGGCTGGGCGGGCGAGGTCTGGCCTGGGCGTTCATCGCTGCCGAGCGGCTGATTTCGCTGATGTGGCGGGATGCCGATCCGGGGATTTTGTCGGCAAAGAGGCTGAGCGGAACGACAGCGTTCTAGCTCTTTACCGTTTCTGCAATCGCACGAATATGCTCCGGCGTCGAGCCGCAGCAGCCCCCTACCACCCGCGCTCCCAGGGCCACGAACTTTTGCGCGTATTCCGCCATATCCTCCGGCGTGGCGTCGTACACCGTCTTGCGGTCTACCATGTGTGGTTTCCCCGCATTGGGCTTGGCGATGAGTGCGGCCTGGGGCGCAGCCTCGTGCATCTTGGTCACTGCCCCTTCCGTCATCTCCAGCGTCGCGCCGCAGTTGGCGCCAAAGGCAGCCACGCCTAGTGCTTGGAGCGTCTCCGCTGCTTGCTCTGGTTTCACTCCCATGTTCGTCCGCCCGTGGTGGTCGAAGGAGAAGGTGGCAAAGATGGGGATATCGGGTGCGGCTTGTTGCGCACCGGTGACGGCGGCCTTCATCTCGTCCAGGTCGGACATGGTCTCGATGTAGAGCACGTCCACGCCGGCCTGGGCCAGCACCGCCGCCTGCTCGGCAAAGATCTCTAGTGCCTGCTCGTATGTCATTTTGCCGATGGGGGCCATCAGCAACTCGCCCGTCGGGCCGATGTCGGCGGCGACGTACGCCCGGTCGCCCGCTGCCTCGCGCGCGATCTGGACGGCGCGCTGGTTGACCTCGGCGAGCTGATCCGCCAGGCCGGTTTGTTCCAGCCGCGTTCGATTTGCGCCAAAGGTGCAAGCGATGATCAGGTCCGATCCGGCCTCGACGTAGGCGCGTTGCAGGTCGCGGATGGGGTTGGGGTTTTCCAGTACCCATCGTTCGGGCGGCGTGCCGGCAGGCAAGCCTGCGGCCAGCAACATTGTCCCCGTCGCGCCGTCAGCGACGATGACGCGACCGCTTTTCAATCGTGAGATGATGTCTTCCACGCTACACCTCCAATAGCTGCTTCACCACGTCGACCGCCTCGTTGGCGTTCTCGGCATAGGCGTCGGCGCCGATGGTTTCTGCCCACTCGGGGTTGGCGGGCGCGCCGCCGATGATGACCTTGACCTCTTCACGCAGGCCTGCCTCTTGCAGAGCCTTGATGACGGCCTCCTGGTTGCGCATCGTCGTCGTCAGCAGGGCCGAGAGGCCCACCACGACGGGGACAGAGTCCCCGCTGGCGCCGGCCTCTTTGACCTGCTCGACGAAGCGATCGGCGGGCACACCGACGCCCAGATCGTGCACCCGAAAGCCCGCTGCGCTGAGCATCGTCGCTACCAGGCTCTTGCCGATCTCGTGGATGTCGCCCTCGACGGTGCCGATGACGACGGTGCCCAGGATCTGGCGCTGTTCCTGCCGGGCCAGCAGTTCGGGTTCTAGTTTTTCCATCGCCGCCTTCATCGCCTCGGCAGCCATCACCAGGTCGGGGATAAAGTAATCGCCGCACTCGTACCTATCTCCCACGATCTGCATCCCGGGGTTGAGCGCTTGGTCGATGGCATCCAGCGGCGCGATACCTGCTTCCAATGCCTGCTTCGTCAGATCACATGCCTGTTCGGGCTCACCGGCGATAACGGCTTCTTGTAGTTGAGTTAGGATGTCGTCCATTTCAATCTCCAGTCTCTAATCTTCGCGCTCTGGCAGCCTGTCTATCCCAACAACGCGTGCTGCTCGCAGTGTAATTTCCTCTAGCTCGCGTGCCATTTCATCAGGCAAGGGTTTGGGTTCGTACGCCGCGATCACCTCTTCGACGCGTTGGTGCGCGCGCGCGGCGGCGTCGAGACTGCCTTTGGCCTCCCAGTTGCGGCGAAAGTCGCGATCGATGACTCCGCTGGGGATGAACAATTCCTCGCGGAACCAGCGGCGGGTGTGACGCGTGGTCAAAAAGTTGCCCGCGTGCCCCACCTGCCGGATAATGTCCAGTCCTAGCGGCGTTTCACGCTCGGTTAACCCGGCTATCAACCGCTTGGCCATGCTCACGATTTCGGCATCGATGACCAGCTTTTCCAGGCTGAAGCAGCTTTCGAAATCGAGCATGCCGGGGCCAGAGATCATGTTGATGCCGGTCAGCGCCCCTAGCAGCGCACCGCCGCTCGATTCAAGCCCGCATTGGGCATCGACTACTTTAGCATCCGACATCCCCAGGTAGGCGTGGGTGGGCAGCCCGAGATACTTGCCCACCTCGGCGTAGGCGCAGTCGATCATCATCGTCTCGATGGCGCCCATCGGGGTGGTGCCTGCGCGCATATCAAAGGCCGCCGGTGAGCCGCCCCACACGATGGGGGAGCCGGCCTTGACCAGTTGGTGGATGGTCACGCCGCTCAGGTTTTCGGCGGTGTGCTGGACGACGGCTCCTAGGAGGGTGGCCGGTCCCGTGGCTCCGGTCAGCGGCATGCTCACCAGTTCGGCGGGGATGCCGTATTGGGCGCAGTCCATCAGATTCTCGCACGTGATCTCGGACCATAGAAGCGGCGGGGAGGGACAGACGTCAAAGACGGCCCTGGGCTTTTCCGCCAGCGCCTCCGTGCTGCCGGCCACGGCTATCAGCAGGTCCTTCATCGTGTGCCACGTCTCGACGGCGAACGCGCCGGTGACCACCGGCTTGCCGGTGTATAGCAGGGCCAGGTAGAGCCGGTACAGGTCAGCGACCTCTTGCGGCACGTCGGCGCAGACGAGGGAGGTGGCTACGGCGTCGAGGGCATCGAGTCCGTCGGCCAGCTTGATGAAACGCAAAAAGTCGGCGGTGACCGGCGCGCGCGATTCGGTCTCGCTATGATCAAGAATCTCAATAGCGGCCGAGCCGGGATCGAACTGCACGTCGTCGCCGCCATAGTGGACTGTCGGCGTGCCTTGGGCATCGTAGAGATAGAATGACGAGGGAGCCGTTTCGACCGCGCTGCGCGCTAGGCTGGTCGGGATGCACGCGATTTGGGCTTCCAAGTCTACTTTGGCGCCGTGCTCGGCCAGCAGATGCAGTGCACGCTCAGAATGCACGCGCACGCCGGGGTCGGCTAGCAGGTCATAGGCTTCGGTGGTGACGCGCTCGATGGTTTCATGGGAGAGGAATTGCAAGTGGGGTCGCATAGTGCTCCTTGCGATGGTAAACTGGTAGTTGGTACACTGGTGGACTGGTCAGATACCAGTTTACCAATCACCAATCTACCAACGTACCCACGTGCTCTGGCGGCCAGTAAATGAATAAGGCTCGCCCTTCGACCTGGTCCACGTGCACGGGACCAAAGGTGCGTGAGTCGCGGGAGTTGGGCCGATTGTCGCCGATGATAAAGACGTGCAGCGGCGGCACGGTCGTTGGAGGGTAGTCCTGTATCGCCGTGTATTCTACCCAGGGCTCCTCGATGGGCTCTCCGTCGATATAGACCTGCCCACCGCGAATCTCGATCGTCTCTCCGGGCAGCGCCACCACGCGTTTGATCAGCGGCTCGGGCGAGCCGGGCACGTCTACCACGA
>Ga0316577_10001327_pt1 | contig 11598 bp, 11 predicted proteins | sample S5NA_FD_203073 | JGI IMG/M metagenome (GOLD analysis project Ga0316577, IMG submission 203073) | Rhizosphere microbial communities from salt marsh grasses in Alabama, United States - S5-7_050615r2r1 | ecosystem: Host-associated > Plants > Roots > Rhizosphere | place: USA: Alabama | collected... | reverse complement strand
TGGCCTGTTCAGCCGTTTGCGGCACGGACTCAGCCGTACCCGCCACGGCCTGACCGACGGACTGACCGGTCTCGCCCTCGGGCGCAAAATAATCGACGACGCACTGCTGGAGGACATGGAAACCCTGCTCCTCAGCGCCGACGTGGGGGTGGACGCCAGCCGTCGTATCATTGACGATCTCACCCGTCGCGTCTCGCGCAAGGAGCTGAATGACGCCGACGCCCTCGTTACGGCCCTGAAGCAGGACATGCGTCTGATCCTTGAACCTGTCTCACAACCGCTGGTCATCACCGATCAGAAACCCTTCGTAATCCTGATGGTGGGGGTCAATGGGGCGGGCAAAACCACCACCATCGGCAAACTCGCCAAACAGCTACAACACGAAGGGCTGTCCGTCATGCTGGCGGCCGGCGATACCTTCCGCGCGGCAGCGGTGGAACAACTGCAAACCTGGGGCAAACGCAACAATGTCACGGTCATTGCACAACACAGCGGCGCCGACAGTGCCTCGGTCATTTACGATGCCCTCGAAGCCGCCCGCGCTCGCAACATGGATGTGCTCATTGCCGACACCGCCGGCCGGTTACACACCCAGACCAACCTGATGGAAGAGCTGAAGAAGGTCAGGCGGGTTATGGGCAAACTGGATGAGAACGCACCGCATGAGGTTATGCTGGTAGTGGATGCCGGCACCGGTCAGAATGCCCTCAACCAGGCACGCCAGTTCAACGAGGCGATAGGCCTGACCGGTATCACTCTGACCAAACTGGATGGTACCGCCAAGGGCGGTGTGATTTTCGCCATTGCCAATCAGCTGCAGGTACCGATACGCTTTGTTGGTGTCGGTGAAGGTATCGACGACCTGAGACCATTCGATGCCGAGGAATTCGTCGACGCCCTGTTTGCATCGGATAATGAAAACGTAACGAATGACGCGTAAAAAACAAACCCGCAGTGGAAAGAAGCAACAGGGAGCACAGAGGTAACCGGATCCAGGTTGCCCAAAACTAAATATCATGATCCGTTTTACCCATACCAGCAAGCGTTATCCAAGCGGCTTCGATGCACTGCAGGATGTGAACTTTCACATGCCGCCGGGGCAAATGGCGTTTCTTACCGGACACTCGGGGGCAGGTAAAAGCACCTTGCTCAAACTCATCGCCCTGCTGGAACGCTGTTCTCGTGGACAGGTCTTCGTCAACGGCCAGAATCTCGCCAAGGTGTCGCGCCGTCGCATTCCCTACTTTCGGCGCAACATCGGCATTATCTTCCAGGATCATCAACTCCTGTTCGATCGCACTGTGTTTGACAACGTGGCTCTGCCGCTTATCATCGCCGGCGAATCACAGCGAGCTATCGGCAAGCGAGTGCGGGCGGCACTGGACAAGGTCGGGTTGTTGGGCAAGGAAAAATCCTACCCCATCACGCTGTCGGGCGGGGAACAGCAACGGGTCGGCATCGCCCGCGCGGTCGTCAACAAACCGCTGCTGCTGCTCGCTGATGAGCCGACCGGCAATCTCGACCCGGAGCTGTCGCGGGAGATCATGCAGCTGTTTGAGGCATTCAGCCAGGTCGGCGTGACTGTGCTCATCGCCACCCATGACCTGTCACTTATCAAGACCTTGCCCTACCGCATTCTGACCTTGAAAGATGCGGCGCTGGTCGCCGATACCGATCCTTCGACCTAGCTATGGCTGGCCCGACGATGTCTTCCCGCAACCATACTCCCCGCCGCAATCCGCTGAGCGTCCTGCACGTGTACGTCCTGCGCCATTTACAGGTGTTCTTCTACAGCCTGGGGCAGTTGAGTCGCCAACCGTTTGCCACATTGATGACAGTGGCCGTGATCGGCATCGCCCTGGCCCTGCCTACCGGCTTGCACGTGATCCTCAAGAACGCCCAACAGCTGAGTGGCGGCTGGGACGGCGTGGCCCAGATTTCACTGTTTCTGAAGCGCTCCACCACAGACAAACAGGCGCGGCATCTGGCTGATCAGATCCGCAGCCTGTCTGACATCACCACGGTCAGCTACATCTCGCGCGACGAGGCCCTGGCGGAATTTCGGCGCCTGTCGGGATTCGGTAACGCTCTGGAAGCGCTCAAGGACAATCCGCTGCCGGCGGTACTGGTCGTGCGACCCGCCTGGCAGGATAACGATCCTACCGCGGCGGATCGCCTGCTGGGGCGGCTGCAGCAATTTCCGGCGGTCGACATTGCCCAGCTCGACATGCAATGGGTGAAGCGGCTCTTCGTTATCATGGATATTGTGCGGCGCGGCGTACTGGTGCTGGCCGCCCTGTTGGCACTGGCCGTACTCCTGGTGGTGGGTAACACCATTCGCCTGGCGATCCAGAACCGGCGCGACGAGATCGTAGTAATGAAGCTCATCGGTGGCACCGATGCGTTCATCCGGCGACCATTTTTATACACCGGATTCTGGTACGGCCTGCTCGGGGGAGCCATTGCCTGGTTGCTGGTTAATCTGTCCTTATCGGTACTCGGCGGTCCCATTGAACAGCTGGCTGGCCTGTACCAGCATCGCTTCGCAGTCACCGGACTGGACCTCTCTGCCACTCTGTTACTGCTCCTGTTTAGTATCCTGCTAGGCCTGACCGGTTCCTGGCTGGCCGTCGGCCGTCATCTGCGCGACATCGAACCGAGCTGATTAAATCAGTTTGTCTTGTGTTGTATCGGGACAGCCCCGATCCACCCTGATCTGCCCACCAAAACTAAGTCTAAATGACTGGCGTTGCCGGCCGATAAGTTAATTCGATATGACAGAACAACAACCAAAACCAACCCGAATTCTGGTGGTCGATACCTCGGCTCTGACCCGCGAAATCCTGTCACGCATTTTGCGTGATGAACTGAACGACACCGAGGTGGAGGGCGCCGCGTCCGGCCAGGAAGCACTGGAAAAGCTGGCCACACAGAAATTTGATCTGGTGACCACGGCCTTGCTGCTGTCCGATATGGATGGTCTGGCGCTGAGTCACAGCATTCGTGATTCTAAAAGCCATCATTACACCCCGGTCATCATCGTTTCTGGCGATGCCGACAGCCGTCTGCTGCGCGAAGGCTTCGAGGCCGGCGTGACTGACTATTTCGACAAATCCAATGGCTACAAGGCCTTCGGGACCTTTATCAAAGCTTTCATTCAGCGCAATTCTGGCCTGTCAGGCCATATTCTATTTGTGGAAGACAGCCCGACATCCGCCGCCGTAATGTGCAAGATGCTGGAAAAACATGGCCTTACCTATATTCACACCAAATCGGCCGACGAAGCCTTCAAGCTGCTCCAGGCCCAGCGCGACAACCCTAATGAGGTCCGACACTACGACTTGCTGATTACCGACTTTTATACCATCGGCAACATGACCGGCGGCGATCTGTTGCATGCGATTCGGGCTAAATTCCATTTTTCCCAGCAGGAACTGCCGGTGCTGGTATTAACAGGTGCCGACGATCACAATACCCAACTGGAAGTCTTCCATGCCGGTGGCAACGATTTTGTCGCCAAACCGATCGTCGAGGAGATCCTGCTGGCCCGGGTACGCGCCTTGCTGCTGATCAAGCACCAGTACGACGCGCTCAAGGAGCAGACCGAAGCCATGCGCTGGGTGGCTGTTACCGACAGCCTGACCGGCGTACGCAGCCGCCGCTATCTGGTCGATAACGGCGAGGCGTACCTGGGCGCAACCGAAAACCAGCCCGTGGCAGCGATGATTATTGATATCGATCACTTCAAGAATATCAATGACACCCTGGGCCACATTACGGGTGACCACGTCCTGGCCGCCCTTGGCAAGGCCCTTAATCATGTATTCCCCGAGGACATGGTAGTGCGTTTCGGTGGCGAGGAATTTTGCGTCCTGGCTCGTCACTGCGACACCGACACCATGTTGCGGCGGGCCGAAATCCTGCGCCGCGAAATCGAGCAGTACAAACCGGCCGACGTGAATGTCACGGTCAGCATCGGTGTCACCAATACAGAAGCCCATCCGGGCCTGCATATCAGTGATTTTCTGATGCTGGCCGACAAGGGGCTGTATCTGGCCAAGGAGACCGGGCGCAACCGGGTCTGCATCTCCGACTCACAAGGCCAGCGTCTCTCCCCCCTGCATGACAATCCCCTGACTCCCTGATTCGCGCATATTTAAGTTGTTGTTTTTGAAAGGTTAATCTGACCTGGCTGGAATGAACTATTCTGCTTGTTGGCACTCAAATGTAGCGAGTGCTAATATTGGTTCGATTCATTTCAGGGGGATAGCTACATGACCAAGAGTCTTCAAACACAACTGGCGGTGCCGACCGGTAACCTGCAATCCTATATTCAGGCTACCCGTTCCATTCCAATGCTGAGTGCTGAGGAAGAAAAAGAGTTGGCGACCCGTTTGCAGGATCAGGGTGATCTGGAGGCCGCCCAGCAGCTGGTGCTGTCACACCTTCGGTTTGTGGTGCACGTAGCCCGTGGTTACAGCGGCTATGGATTGCCCCAGGCGGACCTTATCCAGGAAGGCAATATCGGACTGATGAAGGCGGTCAAACGTTTTGACCCGACTGTCGGCGTTCGACTGGTATCCTTCGCGGTGTACTGGATCCGCGCTGAAATACACGAATTTATTCTGAAGAACTGGCGTATCGTCAAGGTCGCCACCACCAAGGCCCAGCGTAAACTGTTTTTCAATCTGCGTAGTTCCAAGCAGCGCCTTGGCTGGTTCAACCATGAGGAAGTCCAGGCGGTGGCCAAAGATCTCGGTGTAACAGCCAAGGACGTGCTGGAAATGGAATCACGCATGAGCGGCCGCGACATTGGTTTCGATGAGCCGGATGACGATGAAGAACGCAGCCAAACCTTCTCCCCGGTAACTTATCTGCAGGACCAGGGCCAGGAACCGTCCCGTGTGGCGGAGGCCGAGGAGCTGGAAGAGCAGAACCACCAGCTGCTGACGACAGCATTGGGTGAGCTGGATGAACGCAGCCGCGACATCATTGGCCAGCGCTGGCTGACTGATGACAAGTCTACCCTGCATGAACTGGCCGACAAATACGGCGTCTCCGCTGAGCGGATCCGACAGCTGGAGTCCAACGCCATCCGCAAGCTGAAAGTCGCCATGGCAGCCTGATTCACCGACACAAACCAAAAGCCCCCTTTATGGGGGCTTTTTATTGCCAGTCAATAAATAAGCCCAAATAGGGCCTTTTTGTTATGGCAGAGCCAGCGACATTAACCGGCCAGAATCACCGAGAAAAAACTCAGATAGGCGATCACAACCAGCGCAATAATGATGGGCATCGCAAAGCCCTGCAAGGTAAACATGTCTTTCATGGTCTGAATCCTGTCTTGTTCTGTATTTCAGTAAATTCTAATTTACCTGCCAAACGGCTTCAAGCGTCCGGTTCACGCCCCGGTTTGTTGTCCGGCTTGTCAGGCTTGCGGCCCGGTATACGGGGATCATCATCATCCATCAAGATCCGGTGGGCAGGACCTTCCATGTCCTCGAACTGGCCGCTTTTCACCGCCCACAGAAACGCCCACAAAGCGATGCCGAGAAACACCATCGCCAGGGGGATCAACAAAAACAAAATACTCATGACATAGCGACGGGGCTTGCGGAAGATAGCCGGGCCGGCCTGGCCTGGGTGGCAGTATACGGTTTATTCAAACGCAGCGCATTCAGTACCACCAGTAGGGAGCTGGCGGACATGCCTATCGCGGCCAACCAGGGTGCCACGAACCCTGCTGCCGCAAGTGGTAACGCCACCATATTGTAGATCACCGCCCAACCCAGATTCTGGCGGATCACCCGCAGCGTGGCTCGCGCCATCCTGACAGCCTCCGGAATATGCCGCAGATCTTCGGACAGAAGCACCATATCGGCTGTGGCCTGCGCCAGCTGGGTGCCACTGCCCATGGCCAGCGAGATCTGCGCGCCTGCCAGCACCGGTGCATCGTTGACGCCATCCCCGACCATGGCCACCACCGCACCCCTGGCCTGCAACGTCTTCAGAGACTGCAACTTGTCATCTGGCCGCATGCGGGCAGAAAAGTCCGCGATACCCAGCTGATTTGCCACCCGGGCTACCACCTCGAGGCTATCACCACTGTACAGCATTGGCGACAGCCCCAATTGTCGCAACTCGGCAATCGCGGCTTCGGCGCCCGGGCGCAGCGCATCGCCCAACGCGAAACGGGCTAACAGACCGCGTTCATCACCCAGTACAACCTCGGTTTGCGTAGCCTCATCACCGGGCTCGACGAGGGTACCTGACAGGGCCGCCACATAATCAGGCCGACCGATTCGGAACCTGATCCCATCCACCAGCCCCTCTACGCCAAGGCCCGGAACTGCATTGGCATCCTCGACCTGCAAGCCGCCGCAGTCCTGCTTCGCCAGGGCGCGACCAACCGGATGTTCCGAGACCTGCTCCAGCGCTGCGGCAATCTGCAGACAGGACGCTTCGTCCCGCACCCCGAGGACGTTCACCTTCTCCAGCACCAGTCGCCCGACCGTCAAGGTCCCGGTCTTGTCCAGTACGATATGGGTGGCACGCGCCAGTGTCTCCAGAGCATGACCGCGCGTGGTCAGCACGCCCATGCGCGTCAGGCTTCCCGTCGCGGCCGTCAGCGCCGCCGGGGTGGCCAGGGAGAGTGCGCAGGGACAGGTCACCACTAACATCGACAGCACGATCCAGCCAGCCTGGGCGGGATCGTGCTGCTGCCACCACCAGCCGGTGAGGGCTGCCAGCAACAGGATCACGCCGACGAACCAGCCCGCTACCCGGTCCGCCATACTGGCAAGACGGGGTTTTTCTGACTGGGCCCGGTTGAGCAGGCGCTGGATCGCCGCCAGCACCGTATCCTCGCCAACTTTTTCCACTGCCATAACCAACGGACTTTCCACATTCACACTGCCCCCAACCAGGCGCTCACCAACCCCGCGAGTGAGCGGCAGACTTTCACCGGTCAGCAGTGACTCGTCGACGCTGCTGCGTCCTTCTACCACCCGGCCATCCGCCGGGATACTGTCGCCGGGCTTGATGCGAACCCGGTCGCCCGGCCGCAGCTCGGCGACTGCCACCACTTCCACGCCCTGTGGAGTAAGCCGCATGGCCATAGCCGGCAACATCTTGACCAGTTCCTCTGTGGCCTGGCCTGCGCGGTGACGGGCAGCCATTTCCAGGTAGCGACCCGCTAACAGGAAGAAGGTAAACATGGTCACCGAATCAAAATAGACTTCACCACTGTGGCTGATTGTTGCCCAGCAACTGGCCAAGTAGGCGCCCCCAACCGCGAGGGCGACAGGCACATCCATGCCCAACTGTCGACGCCGGATATCGCGCCATGCGCCCTGGAAAAAGGGCCGGGCGGAATAGAACACCACCGGTGTTGCGATCACCAGGCTGACCCAGCGGAAAAAAATTTGCATGTGACTTTCCATACCGTAGTAGTCACCGGCATACATCGCAACCGCCAGCATCATGACCTGCATGGCGCCCAGGCCTGCAACTGCGAGCCGCTTAAGCGCCTGGTGACGTTCTTTTTTGTAGAGTTGTTCCTGCCGGCCCGGATCGAAAGGGTGGGCAATGTAACCGATAGCTGCAATAGCGCGCAGGATGTCGCTCAGATGAATCATGGCATCATCCCATTTGACGCTGGCGCGGTGCGTGGAATAGTTGACACGAAATTCGATCACGCCGGGCAGCGCGTTGACATGACGTTCGTTGAGCCATATGCAGGCGGCACAGACTATCCCTTCGAGGATGAGTGCGGCCTGCTTAATGTGTGTACTGTCGTCAGACTCATCTCGCACGAAACTGCGCTGCACTTCCGGTTGATCGTAAATTGACAGTGCTTCGAGTTCATCAGGAATCAGATTATGGGCTGTGGCCGAGGTGCCTGTCCGGTGCCGGTAAAAATCGATGAGGCCTCCATCGACGATGGCTTGGGCCACGGCCTGGCAACCGGGGCAACACATATTGCGCGTCACACCATCGATCTCCACCGGATAACGGCTGCCCGGCGGCACGGGCAATCCACAATGAAAGCAGGTCGGTTGCGCTTCGCTCATGTCAGTGACCGGCTTCTGCCACGCTGGTGACTGCGCTCAGTTCATGCACGATGTCGTCCCTGTGAATATCCAGCGCAACCGTCCAGCGACCGGGTTCAGGCAGGCGCACCTCTGCCTGATACAGGCCCGGCCGAGCTTCGGTCAGGGAGAAATTCTGATCCCGTCGCACATCACCGGGGCGCATAAACCGTCCGCGCACCCTTGCGCCGCTGATTGCTTGCCCGTGCCGATCCCTGATCCTGACCTTGAATACCAGCGCTTCTCCGGCGCGGGGATCAGTTGCCCAGCCCAGTTTTACATCCCAACCGCGCTCCTGTTGCGCCTGCATGCGCGCGAGATAGGCATTGTAGTCCTCTTCCTTCTGGTAGAAATCCCGGCTCACCGTGCCTGGGAAAAAAGAACTGATGTTGCCGCCACTGCCCGGTTCGGGTAATAACCAGCGGGTCACACCGATATCAACCCCTTTCTGGGCCAGCATGATAAATACCGAATCCACACCAATCACCACCATGAAGAACAGGATGATCAGAACCGGCCCCCAGTGCAAACCGCTTTTCCCTTCCAGGCGCGATGCGCGACTGGTACTGATAATGGCCAGCACATACACCACGACAAGGTAGATGGCGATATGAATTGCAAACACATCCGCACCGGGCCACTCCCAGATGGACAGCGGGACATACACGCCGATCACCAGTAGCAGCATTACCAGACCCACAGTCTTGCTACCCAGTCGCGTAAAGCGACGTAGCAGCAGAAATGCCACACTAATCAGCGCAACACCCCCCAACAGTGAGAACAGCAAATCCGTCATTATTATTTCAGGCTCACCGTCGGAACATAGAACATTGATTCATGAGACACGGGCTCGACATGACCACTATCCAAAGCTTGGAGTACGAAGCGGAATGCTTCCCGCCTGGCTGTGGCATACTCCGGCTGCATGCGTATTTTGGCGTTGATCTGGATAGTGTGCTCAGGCAGCAAGACGATATCCCTGAAATTGCCCGTATCCAGTTCGGCATGTTCCAGCCCCTCGAGGGTTAACCTGAAACGGTATTGCCGATCAGTTTTATTGTTGATCTTGATTTCATAGCGATTCTGGATCCGGCCATCGGACAGCGTAACCGACAGGGGTTGGCGAATCTGGCGCACATTCAATTCAAATGCGGAACGGGTCAAAATGCTCCAGACCAGCAGCCCGGTTGTGACGATCAATACCAGCGCATAACCCAGATTCTTGAGATTAAGGCGATGAGTCTGTTTTCCTTCCAGTTCGTTTTCCGAAGAATAACGAATCAGACCGACAGGATAATTGATGGAGGCCATAATCGTATTACAGGCATCGATACACAGGGCGCAGGAAATACACTGGTACTGTAACCCGTTGCGGATATCGATACCCACCGGACACACCTGGACGCAATAACCACAATCGATGCAATCACCCACTCCACTATTAATTCGTTCCTGATAGTTCATTAATCCCTTGGCGGGTTTGCGTCGACCTTGTTCCCTTTCACCCCGCACTTCATCATAGGCGACAATTGATGTATCTCGATCAAACATAACACTCTGGAAACGGGCATAGGGACACATATAGGTACAAACCTGCTCCCGGGCCAACCCCGCCATCACGAATGTGGTGGCGGCCAGAAACGCAGTGGTGGCATAGGCTGCGAACGGTGCTTCTCCGTGCAACATGTCGACCAGCAGCTGCGGGGCATTGCCCCAGTAAAGGGTAAACGACAGGCCGGTCAGGAGTGACACCAGCAACCACAGTCCCCAGGTGCTGCCCATCCGCGCCAGTTTGCCGGCCGTCCAGGGTGATTTGGCCAATTTGATCCGTGCATTGCGATCACCCTGTACCCATCGCTCTACCAGCATAAAGACATCGGTCCACAAAGTTTGGAAACAGAAATAACCACACCACACCCGTCCCGCCAAGCCGGTCACGAAAAACAACAGCAGGGTGAAAATAACCAGCACTCCGGCCAGCCAGAAAATATCCTGGGCATATACCACCAAATCAAACAGGTAGAAACGCCGGCCCACCAGATCAAATAGCACCGCCTGATCTGGTCCACTGGGACGATCCCAACGCAGCCAGGGCAACAAGAAGTAAGTGCCATAGGCCAGCACCAGGATCGTGAATTTGATATTCCGAAACCGGCCTTTAACAGAACGGGGGAAAATCGGCACGCGTGGCTGATAGATCGGGTCAGACATTCATTGCCTCAAGCCGCAGAAAATAAAAACAACGGGAGGATACCCCTGCCAAACAGACGCATCCTCCCGAAGTGTGTCAGGTATGTTGGTTCGGCGGGCTAGTTGCCGCCACCCAGTTCGTGTACATAGAAGGTCAGGATTTTGACCTCTGTATCATTCAGCCGATTCTTCCAGGCCGGCATCTTGCGGTTTACACCGTTGGCAATGACCCGCTTGACGACAGCCTTCTTTCCCTCAAGGGTTGCCTGTCCCGGCACATCGGCAATGGTCCAGATACTGTCAGTAAGGTTTGCCGCACCCTGACTGATGCGACCCACGCCACCCTTGTCATGGCAATAATAGCAGCCGCCGGTCTCACCATTGAAGATGTTGGAACCAATCTCGGCCTTCTGCGGGTTCACGTCAGAACCTGACAGGCTAATCACGTACTCGGCCACATCATCCATTTGTGCAGAATTCAGTGTTTTGCTGAAAGCCGGCATGAAACCATTGTGTCCATTGGCAATAGATGCGTGAATTTGATCATAAGTGCCACCCCACAACCAGTCATCATCCAGCAGGTTCGGATAGGAACCGATAACGCCATTCGCACCGGCCTGGTGGCAGGCGGCACAGTCGTCGGCAAACAGCACCTTTGCCATGGAATAGGCAAAGGCACTCAATTCTTCGTTGTTTGCAATTTCGGCCAGACTGGCTGACTGGAGCTGCTCCATATAGGCGGCGTGCTCAGCGCGGGCCTTCTCCATCTCCTCCAGATACAGGGCGCGGGTATTCCAGTGCGACGTAACCTGCTTGCCAGCCGGGGTGGTATAGGTAATATCGTTGAGGACACCTTTTGTATAACTCTTGCCGACTGGCCAGGCGGGAAACAACACCCAGTATACAATGGCAAAAATCACTGTGCCGTAGAAGGCCCACAGCCACCAGGTTGGTAACGGGTTATTGAATTCCTGCAAGTCACCATCCCAGGCATGACCTGTGGTCTGAACGGCTTGCTGTTTTTTTTCTTTACTCATGATTCAGGTCCTTGTGATGATCGGCTTCATCATCGTTAAGAGGAATATTCTTGTATGACTCAAGACGTTGACTGCGCTTTTTGCCTGTAAATACATAGAGAACAATCAGAATAAAGGTTACAAAGAAAAGCACCAGCACAAATGGCTTGGTATTTTCCAGATGTGTAAACCAGTCGAAAAACTCAGTCATATCCGATCCGTTAGCGGAATTTGGCGAAATAGCCTTCTTCAAATTTGCTGAAATCAACCATCGTGCCTAACGACTGCAGGTAGGCAATTAA
>Ga0316577_10001326_pt1 | contig 11599 bp, 11 predicted proteins | sample S5NA_FD_203073 | JGI IMG/M metagenome (GOLD analysis project Ga0316577, IMG submission 203073) | Rhizosphere microbial communities from salt marsh grasses in Alabama, United States - S5-7_050615r2r1 | ecosystem: Host-associated > Plants > Roots > Rhizosphere | place: USA: Alabama | collected... | reverse complement strand
CACCGATCGGGCGACGACCGTCCTCGACCGGATCGTGCGGATGGCCCCCGGGCTGACACAACGCTGGCTCGATTGGCGCGTGTCGACGGTGACGAGGGGCAAGCCGGTGGGCTGAGCACCCGCAGATCGGGCATCCCGGGGCGCTCTCGCCCGGTTCCCGTTTCTGTCACCGGACCGTCCTACGCTGCGATCGAGACCGTCGGAGAAGGGAAGGCCTCGTGGAGATCGCAGTCGTCGTGCTCGCTGCCGCCATCGTCGTCGGGGCGGGAATCGTCGCGTGGGCCGTGACCCGTGGCCGACGGGTGGGAAGCGACGAGAGTGAGCGGCGTGTCCGGGAGCTCGTCGCTACGCAGCAGACCCTCGCGGGCCAGCTCTCGGCGCTGACCGAGCAACAGGCCGTGTCGTCGGCCCAGACCAACAAGGCGATGAAGGAGTCGTCCGAGCAGCTCACGAGGTCGATGAACGAGCGGCTCGAGCACGTCCAGCGGACGATGGGGGAGAGCCTCCAGAAGTCGTCGAAGGAGACGGCCGAGTCGGTGGCGAAGCTCACCGAGCGACTCACCGTCATCGACAAGGCGCAGGAGAACATCATGAAGCTCTCCACCGACGTCGTCGGCCTGCAGCACATCCTCGACGACAAGCAGGCGCGCGGCGCCTTCGGTGAGATCCAGCTCGAAGGGATCGTCGAAGATGCGCTCCCGGCGGCCGCCTACGAGCTCCAGAGCGTGCTCTCGAACGGCCGGCGGGCGGACTGCCTCATCAAGCTGCCGAACCCGCCCGGCTCGGTCGTCGTCGACGCGAAGTTCCCACTCACGTCGTACCAGCACATGATCGACGCGGAGGACGACGTTGGGCGAGCTGCGGCGAAGCGACGGCTCGGCGATGACGTCAAGAAGCACATCAAGGACATCGCCGAGCGCTACATCCTGCCCGGGGAGACGGCGGACTCGGCGCTCATGTTCCTCCCCTCGGAAGCCGTCTACGCCGAGCTCCACGCGAACCACCCGGCGATCATCGAAGCGAGCCACAAGGCGAGGGTCTACATCGTCTCGCCGACCACGATGATGGCGACGCTCACGACCGTGCGGGCCGTGCTGCGAGATGTGGAGATGCGCAAGCAGGCCGGCGTCATCCAGAAGGAGGTCGGCACGCTGCTCACCGACGTCGGGCGGCTCGCCGACCGGGTCGGGAAGCTGCGGACCCACTTCGACCAGGCGAGCCGGGACATCGAGCAGATCGAGATCTCGGCCGGGAAGGTGCAGAGTCGCGGGACGCGGATCAACGAACTGGATCTCGGCGAGAAGGAGCCCGACGTTCTGGCGGGTCCCCCCGAACCCCCACCCCTGCCGTAGCCCCACCGAGATGAACCCAGGGTTCGCAGTATCGCCGGCGGCGCTGGGGGCCCACGGAATGGAGCGATGAAGGCCCAGCGCATCACCCGATCGGATCGTGTCCCACGACACGAACACCGTGTGCGAGCCTTCAGTCGCGACTACCCGCTCATCACAGGGCTCGGGGACGGCTACGCCGTCGACGCAGAGACGGCGCGGGTTCTCGTTGCCCGGGTCGCGGACGGGTTCGGCGTTCCGGTGCCCGAGGTGGTGTCGCATGCGGGGCGTCGACCCGACACGGGCCAGTGCTGGGCTCCGCGGGGGCGCGCCGTCGCGTCGAACGGTGCGCAGCAGGTGGCGGTGTGGGAGCAGCGCCACAACCGCAGCTATCCGAAGACCGGCATGATCCGGATCGGGACGACGACGACGCTGCGCACACTGGCGCACGAGCTCGGCCATCACCTCGTCCACTGCCTCGAGCCGATGGGCACACCGAGCCATGGGAAGGTCTGGGTCGCGCGATTCGACGACGCGATGGGCTCCATCGCCTCATTCCTCGCAACTGATCGAGCCCCCGCCTCCGAGGGCTACTGAGCGGCGACCCACCGACGGATCGCCAACTGTGCGGCCACGTCGTCCTCGTTGTAGGCGAGCAGCCGCAAACGCTGGGAGTCATCGCCTGCGAGGAGATCCTCGTACCAGAGCTCGGACTGGGCGCCGCCGGGATCGGCGTCACGCCACGCGAAGCCGCACAGCGGAGCGATCGCCTTGAGCGAGTACCCGTCCGGGGACACGAAGCGGTGCTTCACCCAGCCGTGGAGATCGACGGCATGGCGATCGAACCACGTGTCGACCGACGAGGCCGACCTGAGCGCGAGCCCATGGCGCTCGGCGGCGGCGCGGAGCACCGTCCGCTCATACGACGTCCAGTGATAGACGACGGCGTCTTGTCCGGCGACACGGTCGAAGAAGTCGAAGAGCTCGGTCACGACGCGGCGCTCTCCGTCGACGGTCCCAGACCAGTCGGCGATCGGCTCGAAGCGGGCGCCATCCCCGTCGGTGGTCAAGAGCCCGGCGAGATACAGCAGCCCGCGGTGGGTCTCGACGTCGAAGTCGATCTCGACCGAGGCGCTCGGCAGCGTGAGGTCGGCATCCCGACGTCGGATCATCGCCCCTGCGCTGCGAGCGCGTGCCTGGATCCTCGCCTCGGTGGGCACCTCGAGGCTCAGGAGCGAGGCGTCGCTCATCTCCCCGATCTCCGACGTGGTCGAGACGCCGGCTACTTCGAGGCGCAAGGCCGCATCGGGGGTGACGGCGCGTAGCAGCGAGACGTGATCGGCGGCCTCGAGCTCTGCCCGGCAGAGCGGCGCCCACGGGCACGCTCGGCACTCACCGCGCCACATCGCCGGCACGAGCGGCTGTGCGGGGTTGGCCCCGCCGGCGTCGACGACGCGCACCGCAGCGTCGAGGGCGTCTCGGTATCGGGCGGCGATCGACGGTCGGCCCGCGTCGAGCTCCGTCCAGAGACACACCGATTGCGGGTCGGAGCCGATCACGCCGACGAGCTTCCTGGGCGTCGCGCAGCCCGCATCGTCGAGCAGGGACCAGTAGTGGGCGACCTGAAGCAGGTCGTTGACCCGTGCGGTGCGGAACGCCGTCCGGGCCCCTCCGGTGTCGGTGAGCCGATCGAGCGGCGTCGCGCGCGCCGGGATGCCGCGAGCGCCGACGACCTTGTGGTGCTTGACGTCGATCGGGGCGTAGCCGTCGTTGAGGCGAACGATCACGTCCGGGGCGCCGACCGACCGAGTCGACGGTTGTGCGAGCCGGCCACCGACGATCAGCGGCACTCCGGCTCGGAGGAGCTCGCGCGTGATCGCCTCGCGCTCGGCAGCCGGGACGTGTGAAGCGATCGTCACGGGGCGAGATCGGTCGACGAGGTCCGTCGGGGCGTGGACGAGTGAGGCATCCGAGCCGTCGAGCAAGCGGTCGACGACCGTCCGCTCCCACCGTCGCCCGTCCTCGATGCGACGCTGCGCAACCGGATCGGGCGCATGCTCCGCCTCCGTGAATCGGTCGTGATGGATCCTCGTGGGACAGCGGCCGAGCTCGCCGCCACCGATCATCGCCCGCTCAGCGTGTGCCGTCATCACGTCCATGGCCTCATCATCGCAGCAGCCTGTGACGGATACCGCGCCCGGTGTGCGCAGGCGGATGGGACGGTGCACGGGCGAGTCGGTCGTGACACGCGGGTCTCAGAGCTCGCGCCTATCTGCGCCAGCTCTCGCGGCTGAAGAGGATGACGATCGGCAGGATCTCCAGCCGTCCGACGATCATCAACGCCGAGAGGAGCCACTTCCCGAGCATCGGGACATCGTGGTAGTTGCCGGTCGGGCCGACCGATTCGAGACCCGGGCCGACGTTCCCCAGCGACGACGCGACGGCGGACACCGTCGCCACGATGGACAGGTCCGGGCCCCAGATCGCTGCGATCGCGGCGAGGCCGAACGACCCGACGAGGAACGAGAACATGTAGAGGAGGAAGAATGCCTGCACCGCCTCGACGAGCATGTCGTCGATGGGGTTCTTCCCGATCCGGGTGATGAAGATACCGCGCGGGTGGATGAGGCGACGAATATCGGCACGTGACGCCTCGAAAAGGACTTCGTGTCGGTAGACCTTCATCGATCCGGCGGTCGAGCCGGCCATGCCCCCGATGAACATCAGCCCGACGATCAAGATCTGCAGGGCCGGGCGCCAGAGTCCGAAGTCGGCGGTCCCGTAGCCGGTCGTCGTGACGATCGACGCGGTCGTGAAGACCGCGTCCCGGATGACGTCGTGGATGGGCCCACCCCACGTCCCGATGACCATGATGGCGGCGGCGATGCCGATGACCGCCATGTACATCCGCACCTCGGCATTCCGCCAGTAGACGAGGGGCGACCTGACGGCCCGGTAGTGGAGCGCGAACGACATGCCGGCCATGAGCATGAACACGATGACGACCCACTGGGTGTAGGGGCTGAACGCTCCGAGTGAACCGGCGTCGGTGCTGTAGCCGCCGGTGGACATGGTCGTGAACGCATGGTTGACGGCCTCGAAGAGCGTCATATCGCCGATCCACAGGAGCAGCACCTGGGCCGCGGTGAGGACGAGGTACACGATCCACAGCCGCTTGGCCGTCTCCTTGAACCGAGGGGTCAGGCGGTCCGGCGTCGGCCCCGGTGACTCGGCACGTGCGAGCTGAACGGCGCCCATGCCGAGCAGCGGCAGGATCGCGATCGAGAGGACGATGATCCCCATCCCGCCCAACCATTGGGTGAATGAGCGCCAGAACTTGATGCCGTGGGGGAGGATCCCCGGATCGGGGATCACCGACGCACCGGTGGTCGTGAACCCGCCGACGGTCTCGAACACCGCATTGGTGAAGCTCGGGATGGTCTGGGTGAAGAGATAGGGGAGTGTGCCGAAGATGCCGATGGCGATCCATGCGAGCGCGACGGCGGCGAAGGCTTCGCGCGTGCTGAGCTCCCCGGGCCGGTCGAACAGCTTCCAGACGATGAAGCCGACGGCGGTCGTCGCCAGTGCCGCGAGGGCGATCGCGGCCGCTTCGGTCCACTCGCGATACAGCAGCGACACGAGTGCAGAGACGATCATCGTCGCGCCGATGCCCCCCACGACGGCGCCGACGACGTGCAGGAGGTGTCGCCACGACATCGTGCTAGCCCGACAGGCTCTCAGCGGTGGGGATCGCCTCCGGCCGCGCGATAACGATGAGGTGGTCCCCGGCCTCGATGGTCGTCGAGCCGCGTGGGACGAACGCGGAACCGGCGCGCTGGACACCGCCGATGATGAGCGTTTGCGGCGGATTGAGTTCGTTCAGAGTCATCCCCACGGCAGGGCTCCCGGGTTTCACCTCGAGCTCGATGGCCTCCGCGTCGGAGTCGGAGAAGGTTGCGACGGAGTGGATGACGCCTCGTCGGACGAAGCGGAGGATCTCGTTGGCGGCCGAGAGCCGTGAGCTCACGGTCGCGTCGAGGCCCGCTCCGTGGAGGATCCCGACGAGGTCGGTGTTCGTGAATCGAGCGATCGCCTCTCCGGCTCCGAGCTCCTTCGCGAGGAGCGAGCCGAGCAGGTTCTCGCCGTCCCACCCGCTGAGCGCAAGGACGGAGTCCGTCGCCTTCACGCCTTCTTCGATGAGGACCTTCGGGTCGGTGGGCTCGGCGCACACGGTGACGACTCTCGGATAGCGCTCGGCGATCATGCGGCAGCGGTCCCGATCGGCATCGATGATCGTCGTGTGGATGCCGTTGTCGGCGAGCAGCTCCGCGGTGAGCCGCGCGAGCCGCGTCCCGCCGAGGATCAGCACCTTCTCGGCCGCCTTGTCCTTGATCCCGAGCATGCGGTAGGCCTCGGCGGCCATCGCCGAGCGGACCATCACGAGCACGTGGTCGCCGGCCTCGAGCACCGTCGAGCCGCGTGCGATCATCGTCTCCCCGTTGCGGATGACGGCGACGACGAGCCAGTTCCAGCCTTCGACTTCGCGCCGGAGCTCTGCGAGCGACATCCCGATGAACGGGGCGTCGTCGCTCACATAGGCGCCGAGCAGCGTGAGCTGGCCGTTGGCGAACTCGACGAGGTCGGAAACGGCGCCCCGCCGCACGAGTGTCAACAGCTCGCGCGCGGCGGCCTCTCCCGGATCGATGATGAGGTCGACGCCCAACTCCTCGACCTCGACCTTCATGTCGGGATCCTCGACCCTGGCGACCGTTCGGGGGATTCCCAGGTTCGTGGCCGCAGCGCAGGCGAGCACGTTGATCGCGTCCGATGAGCTCACGGCGATGAGCAGGTCGGCATCGGCGAGGCCGGCCTTCTTGAGCGTCGAACCGGACGCCCCGTTGCCGTTCACGACGAGGCAGTCGATCTCCGCCTGGGCCTCTGCGGCCCGCACCGGATCAGACTCGACGAGGACGACGTCCTGACCTTCGAGAGCGAGCCGCTCGGCGAGGTAGGACCCGACGGCTCCGGCACCGACGACCACGATTCTCATGGGTGGGCAGGATAGGTGCAGCGCCGGTGCGGGACGAACCGACCGCAGAACTCCGGAGGCCGCGGTCGGACGCTTCGACCGACGGCTACCCGTCGGTCGTGTGCTTCTTCGCTTGGCCCGGCGGCATCCACCCTGGTGCGGCCTTCTGATCCTTCATGAGCTGGCCGAGGTTCTTGGCGCCGGGCTCGTCCCCGTTGTCGGGATCGTCGAGGAAGTCCTTGCGGTGGTGGCCGATGGCGAGCCCGCCGTTCAATGCGAATTCCTCACCGAGCAGATCCCCTCCGACGTATCGCAGCAACTGGAAGAGCGCTCCCCAGCCGACGGGATGGCCAAGGGTCTCCCCGGTGCGCAGCGCAAGCACGGCATCCTCGGTGATCTCGGGCGACCCCGCGTCGGCCTCCGAGCTCTCGCCTTCCTCGACGTCCGGGGCGGCGAGCGAGGCGAAGTAGTCGGCGATCATCTGGGCTTTCCAGATCTGCATTGCGGAGTAGGCGGTCATCTCGTCGCCGGCGTCACCCGTGTCGGGATCGTCCGCGAACGCGGCCGGCGCGATCGTCGCGAACAGCAGGATCAAGGCGAAAAGGACGGTCAGGCGCTTCAACATCGCTCCTCCGTGGAATCTCGACCACTCAGAGTAGTCGATCGTGGTGAGTCGGGCAACCCTCAGTGCGGAGGTCGTATCGCTTCGGAGCGAGTTCGACGCGCGCCGTCGAATCTCCCGACGCTGCGGCGTCTCTGTGAGGAGAGGACATCTCGAAAGGAGAACCGATGAGACGATGGACCATCCTCCTCACGCTCGCGCTGGGGCTCTCGATGCTCTCGGCGAGCGCCGCGCTCGCGGGCAACGGCCCCGGGGAAGGTGGAGGCGATGCGACGGGCCAGGTCGTCATGACGCAGACGCAGGCCGGAACCCAGACGCAGACGCAGGCCGGAACCCAGACGCAGACGCAGGCCGGAACCCAGACGCAGACGCAAGCCGGAACCCAGACGCAGACGCGGACCAGGACGCAGGACCAGCCCGGTCCCGGCGAGTGCGGGGAACAGGCACCGTGCGGGGAAGGTGCGGAGCAACTTCGGACGCGGACGATGGTGCAGACCCAGGACCGTGACGGTGCCTGCGATGTCGAACCGGATGGCCCCGCGTGTGAGCAGGTGCGCGAGATGAGTGGGCCCGAATTGGGCGAGCGAGCCATGGCACGCATCCGTGCGATGCTCGCAACCGACGGAGCGCAGTACCGTGCCCTCATGCAGTGGGTGTGGGCCCACGTGTTCGGCCCGTTCCACGCCGTGTTCTTCTAGGTCGTAGCCGAGTGAGGCGGTTCTCAGGCATGTGAGCGAGTACCAGGAGCTCGACGAGATCATGAACGGCATACGAGCCCGCAGCGACGAGGCCTTTGCGACCGCATACCATCACACCGCCGACGCGCTCGCCTCGTTCGCGAACGGCATGGTTCGCGACGTCCCGTTTGCCGAGGACGCGGTCCAACAGGCCTTTCTCGAGCTCGTGAAGGCTGCCCCCACGATCAAGGGAGACGGCCGGGCGCTGAGGGCGTGGCTGTTCCGCAGCGTACGGTTCACCTGCCTCGACGAGCTTCGGAGGCAGTCGCGGCGGCCCGAGGACCTCACATCAGCCGTGCCGGACGTCGGTGTCGAACCCGATCTCCCCCCGGGGTTCGACACCGACCCGGATCTCGCCGCAGCGCTTGCCGAGTTGACGCCGGACCAGCAATCGCTCCTCGTGCTGCGACACGTCGTTGGGATGGATGGGAGCGAGGTCGCGCGTGTCACCGGGCGCAATCGGACGGCGGTCTACGCGGCGACGCGCCGTGCCGAGCAGCGGCTCAAGTCGATCCTGGAGCGCACGGAGACGGGGAGCAGGCGATGAGCCCCCGGGACCCGCTCGATCGTCTCTCATCGGCGTTCCGCGTGACGGTCGGCTCGGAGACCAGGGAGCGCCACCTGAGCGAGATCAGTGCCGAGCTGAAGACGATGCCCGTCCCAGCGATGAGAAGTCCTTTCCGGGCGCGGCGGAGAGTGGCTGCGGTCGCCGCGGGACTCATGGTGCTCGCGCCGGCGGCCCTCGCGGTTGCAGCCGACGATGCGGTCCCGGGAGACGCGCTCTACGGCGTCAAGCAGGCAACGGAGCGCGTCGTCGGCCTCTTCGACGACCGTGTTGCGGCGACCCACCGTGTCGAGGAGGTGGAGCGGCTCGTGATCCGGCGTGCTCCTGCGCGCGACATTTCGCATGCCGTTCGCCGAGCCGAGTCGGCGACCGCCGCGCTCGACGACCCGGGCGACCTCGAGGCGCGGCTCATCCAGGCTCGCGAGCAACTCCGGATCCAAGACGAAGGGGGGCAGTCGCAGCATGCCGAGGACGCTCCGGGGAACGGACCGGACGAAGGCACGCGCGCCGGTGAGGGGGCCGGAGGGTCGTCAACCCCGAGTTCCGACGATCCGGCGAAGCGGCAAGGTGACGAGCCCGGCGCCACGACCACGACCGCCGGCGCCACGACCACGACCGCCGGCGGATCCAACGGCAGGGGCGGGGAGGGCGAGTCTGGGGCAATGCCCGACCTATCCGGCTCGACGACGGAGCCGGGCCCGGCTCACTCGCCCTGACTGCTCGACGTCTCCCACAGGTCGATGCCGCCCTCGACCGCATACCGGTCGATCTCGCTGAGCTCGTCTGGTGAGAAGGACAGGTTGTCGAGCGCCCCGAGGCTGTCGGCGATCTGTGACCAGCGACTCGCGCCGATGAGCGCCGTGGTCACGCGCTGGTCGCGGAGAACCCATGCGATCGCCATCTGAGCGAGGGTCTGGCCCCGGAGCGCCGCGATGTCGTTCAGTGCGCGGATCCGGGACAGGTTCTCGTCGGTGAGGAAGGTGCGGGAGAGTGAGACGTCTTCGGCTGCACGCGAGTCTTCCGGGATGCCGTTGAGATACTTGGTGGTGAGCATGCCCTGGGCGAGTGGCGAGAACGCGATGACGCCGATGCCTTCGTCGTCGACGACGTCGAGGAGGTCGTCTTCGATCCATCGGTTGAGCATCGAGTAGGACGGCTGGTGGATGAGGCACGGGGTCCCGGCTTCTCGGAGGAGGCGGGCCGCCTCTCGCGTCATCGTCGGGCCGTAGGAGGAGATGCCGACGTAGAGGGCCTTGCCCTGCTCCACGGCCGTCGACAACGCGCCCATCGTCTCCTCGAGGGGCGTGGTCGGGTCGAACCGGTGGGAGTAGAAGATGTCGACATAGTCGAGGCCCATCCGGGCCAGACTCTGGTCGAGGCTCGCGAGCATGTACTTGCGGCCTCCGCCGCCCTGCCCGTACGGGCCCGGCCACATGTCGTAGCCGGCCTTCGTCGAGATGATCAGCTCGTCGCGATACGGCGCGAAGTCGGTAGCCATGATGCGTCCGAAGCTCTCCTCGGCCGTCCCGTACTCGGGCCCGTAGTTGTTCGCCAGGTCGAAGTGTGTGATGCCTGCGTCGAACGAGCGGCGAAGCATCTCGCGCGAGCTCTCGAACGGCGCGCGACTCCCGAAGTTCTGCCACAGGCCGAGGGCGATCTTGGGGAGATCGAGGCCGCTCCTCCCGCAGCGGGCGTAGGGCATCTTCCCGTCGTAGCGGTCGTGCGCTGGCTGATACATGCGGGGCCTCCGGGCGTGGTCGAGTGCTCGACCATTATCGCGGATGCCAGGTCTGCCGCGGCGTGCGGCGTCAGTGATCGCCCGAGCGTCCCGGAGGATCCTTCTTCACCTTGGCGTCGAGGTTCGCCTCCGCTTGATCCGACCGAGGAGGGCCGTCCTCCTCGACGTCGGGCCGGGCGATCTCTCGAATGACCGCACCCGGGGGACCGTCGACGCCTTCGACGAAATTGAGCTCGCCAAGGATGTAGGCCCGTACGGTGAGGCCGTGGTTGGACTGCTCCTTCCACGGCGGCGCACCCGGGCCCGCCGCCTCGTCCTCTGTCGGCTCGGCGATGAGCGACGCGTCGAGGTCGGCGTCTCGGCCCGACGACGGGGCGAGCCCGGCGTCGGAGCCGTCGGGGATCGGGGCGAAGGTCATCGTCGTCGTCGCCAGGCGCGCGCGCTCGTCGTTCGCCCTGGTCTGCGCAAACACGTTCGCCGCGACTGCAGTCGTTGCGAACACGACCGCAGCCGTGACGAGGATTCGCTCATGGAGTCTCATGCGACTCATGCTCTGTCTGCCTCGATCGACGTCCGTCCTTGCCGTCTGTATCGGCACGCTCGGGGGTCCGGCACGAGGGTGGTTTCGGGAATGGCCCATTCGGGCCATCCGCGGACTGGTCACCCACCGGCAGCCTGCGGGAGGTCGTAGACGACGTCGACGGCGTGACGATCGGCGACGGTCACGACCGCGATGATGCGCACGGTCGTCGCCTCGTCCGGGTGCACGTCGAATCCGGGCCCCCAGAACATCTTCGCGACGCCGTTCGCGCGTGTCGGATCCCTCGGCGATGGCTGTGTCTCATACGCTCCGATAGGTGCGCCGGCTGCGTCGAGGAGCGTCACATCGATGGACACTGCTGCAGTGGGATCACCAGGCCCCGTGATCGACCACTCGACCCGGCCGAGATGGCGGCCCAGCTCGATCGGGCCGACCTTCAGCGTGAGGCCGGCCCCGACGTCGATCTCGACCGGCCCTTCGGCGACGAAGGGCGTCCCTGTGAACGGGATCTCGGCCTCGGCGTCTCGGCTCACCGGATCCCACCTCGCAACCATGCGAACGGTCTCGTCGCCCCTCAGCGAGCCAGGGAAGCCGACACCGATGACGTCCGTATGGGCGGCGTCATAGACGAGACGGTTGGCTCGCGCAATCGAGCCGTCTCCGCGTTCGATCTGCCACGTCCCACCGATCGGACGCTCCAGTTCGTCGACGTCGGCGTCACGCGCGGCGGCCATCGTGAACGACACGACGAAGCCCCCATCGGTCGCAACGGCGCCCGTCGGCTTCATGGCGATGGAGTCGCCGACTTCGAGGAAGCCCGGGGGGTAGCGATTCGGTTCGACGTCGATTGGCGCATCCGAGGACGGGGGAGTCGAGGAGTCGGGAGCCGTTGTCTGGGCGGCCGTTCCGGGGCCGACGCCGAGGAGCCACGACGCCGCGAGGACGACGACGACTCCGCCGAGGAACCCGGCGAGGGCCGAGCCCCATCCGGTGGGCTCGGGCTCGTCGTCGAGCGGTGAGCGCAACAGGGTCTCGTAGT
>Ga0316577_10001325_pt1 | contig 11599 bp, 10 predicted proteins | sample S5NA_FD_203073 | JGI IMG/M metagenome (GOLD analysis project Ga0316577, IMG submission 203073) | Rhizosphere microbial communities from salt marsh grasses in Alabama, United States - S5-7_050615r2r1 | ecosystem: Host-associated > Plants > Roots > Rhizosphere | place: USA: Alabama | collected... | reverse complement strand
GTAGAGGACGCGCACCGCCTCCCGCGAGGGCCTCCCTCCGGGCTGGCGCTCGGGCACGAGAGCGTAGGGATCGGTGGTCGTGAGCTGGTCGCGGTCGATCCCGAACAGTCGCTCCGCGTTCTCGTTGGCGTCGACGAGGAGCTCCCGCTCGAAGTCGGCCACGAGGATCGCCTCCGGGGCGTTCCGCATGAGGGTCCGGTAACGGGCCTCGCTCGCCCGCAGGGCCTCCTCCGTCCGGCGGGCGTCCGTGATGTCGACGCCGGTCCCGATGAGCGAGGCAACGTTGCCGGCCTCGTCGAGGATGGGGCGGCTGGCCCACGAGATGAGCCGCCGTCCGCCCGAGCGCGTGACCCACACCGACTCGTAGGCACCCGGCATCTCGGTGAGAGAGATCTCGCCCCGGAAGTACCGCGCGGTCTCGTCCCGGCCCTCGGGAGGCCGCAGGATCTCCCAGAAGAGCTTCCCGCCGACCTCCTCCTCGCTCCAGCCGCTCATGGCCTCGCAGGCGCGGTTGAAGCGCTGGATCCGCCCCTCCGCGTCGACCACGATCACGAGGGACGCGATCATGTCGAGCAGGCTCTCGGCAAAGACCCTCTGCCGCTCGAGCTCCTTCTCGGCCCGACGACGCTCCATCTCCGCCGCGGTGCGCGACGCGAAGACCTGCACCAGCGCCTCGGGACGAACCACCTCGTCCAGGGGGTGATCGTGGATGGCGTTCACCACCCCCAACGGACCGTCGGCGCCCCGCAGCACGATGCCCACGTAGCTCTGGGCGCCAAGTCGCCGGAGCCTCTCGTCCTCCGGGAACGCGTCGGCCACCCCGTGTCGGACGAAGCACACCGAGCCTTCGACGGTCCGGGCACAAGGGCTCCCCTCGAGCGCGTACTCGATGTTCTCGACGAGGCGCCCGTCGATGCAGCGGGCCAGCGTCCGGAGGCGGTCCTCCCCCGGCACGAGCTCCGCCACCGAGGCGTACTTCACCCGCAGCGCGTGGGCCAGGCGAAGGACGGTCGACTGGAAGAACGCCTCGCCGGCGCCGCTGGTCCCGGCCGCGAGATCGCCCACCGCGTCCCCGATGCGGCGCTGCCGGAGAGCACGATCGGCGGCGTGCGGCAGGTCGGCCAGGGCCGCCTCGCTCTTGACCAGGTAGTCCGCGGCCCCGGCACGCATGACCTCCACCGCCACGCGCTCGCTTCCCTGGCTGGTCATGATGACGACCGGGGGCAGCCCGTGGGGCGAGTCGCCCCGGAGGATGTCGACCCCTTCTCCGTCCGGGAGCCGCCAGTCGGCAATGACGAGCTCGGGCGGGGTGGACGTGGCCAGCGCCGCCCTCGCGGCGCCAACCGTCTCGACCACCGACACGGCGAAGCCCCCCGGACGCGCATCGAAGGCGCGGCGAGCCAGCTCGGCGTGGGCCGGGTCGTCCTCCACGAGCAGGACCCGCAGGGGCGCGGGGAAGTCCCGATTCGGGAAGCCATCCGTCCGGCCCCGGGACGAATTGTCCCTGGCACCCACCCCAGGCTCCGATCCAAGTGTTGTCATCTCTGTGACATACCGACCCGGCCGTCGCGCCTCAATCGCGGCGACTCATGGCATGCCCAATGCAAAAGCGCAGACCATGCCAGCCGAGTCCACCCTCCTCGATCTCATCCTCCAGCCGGGGTCTCTCTCGGTGGTTTTTCAGCCGATCTTCGAGGTCGGGGCCGACACCCCGGTGCTGTTTGGGCTGGAGTGCCTGATCCGCGGCCCCCGGGGAAGCAACGCCCAGCGCCCGGCCGTCCTGTTCGAGTACGTCCGGCGCAAGCGTGCCGAGGCCTCCACCGATCGGGCCTGCGTGGCCTCGGCCCTCGGTGAGGCGGCCGGGCTTCCGACGGTGCCCCGGCTGTCCCTGAACGTCCACGCCTCGACGCTCGGCCGCGATCCCGGCTTTCCCGCGTTCGTCCTCAGCCACGCCGAAAAGGCGGGCATCGAAGCCACTCGCCTCGTTGTGGAGATCGTCGAGCACGCTCCCCCCCTCGACGTCCCCGGCTTCCGCCGGGCGCTCGAGGAGCTTCGGGAGGCCGGGTTGGCCATCGCGCTCGACGACGTGGGGCTGGGCCAGTCCAACTACAAGATGATCCTGGACGTCCGGCCGGACATCTACAAGCTGGACCGCTACCTGGTGGCGGGCGCGTTCAACGACCCCTACCGCCAGATCATCCTCGACTCGCTCGCCCGGATGGTCCGCCGCCTCGAGGCCCGGGCGGTGGCCGAGGGCGTGGAGGACTCGCACGAGCTCGTGGCGGTCCAGTCAGCCGGCATCGAGTTCGTGCAGGGCTACTACTTCGCCCGCCCGATGCCGCGCGACGAGCTGCTGGCGTCGGGCTTCCTCGCTGGCCGCGTGCCGGCCTACGGGGTCATGTGAGCCCGCGGCTTCTCGTCCTCGACGACGACACCGCCATCCTCGCCCTCCTCCGGAGCTACTTCGCGGGGCTCGGGTGGCGGGTCGACGTCTGCGCGGACGCGTCCGGCGGCCTCGAGCTCCTGGAGTCGCACTCCTTCGACGCCGTGATCTGCGACCTGCACCTCGGCCCGGGAAGCAAAGGCGAAGGCATCGACGTCATCAGTCGGATGCGGCAACGGCGCGCCGACGCTGCGGTCCTGCTGTTCACCGCCGCCTTCGGCGAGGGCGTCCGGGTCGCGGCCCTGCGCGCGGGCGCGGACGACGTCATCGGAAAGCCCGCACCCCTGGCCCGGTTGCGCGACGCTGCGCTCCGTGCGATGAAGAAGCAGTGAGTCTCAGCGGATCAGTCGAGGACCTGCCGCTTCTCGAGATCCTCCAGGTCGTCGCCTTCACCCAGAGGACCGGATACCTGGCGGTGAAGGCCCCCGAGGGCGACGCGGGCATCGTGTTCCGCGAGGGACGGGTGGTCGCGGGCTACATCTGGGACGTCCCCCCCCTGGCGCCCGAGACCCGGACCCTCCCGACGGAGGTGCAGCAGGACGCGATCCGCGGGCGGATCACCGGGGTCCTCCAGCGGCTCGCACGACTGCGCAACGGCGAGTTCGTCTTCAACGTGGCGCCGGAGACGCCCACCCACGTCGGCTCCCGCGATCTCGGCGCGGAGACGCTCGAGGACGGTATCAACCCGGAAGGCCTGATGCTCGACCTGGCCCGCCAGCTGGACGAGGACCGTCGCGAGTCCAGCGCCGTCCTGGAGGCCTCCCTCGCCGCCCCTCCGCCGGACCCGGACGAGGAGAACGTGCTGCACGAGCTGGTTCTCCAGGACATCCAGGGAGGGCCACCGGTCCTGCTGGTGGACGACGAGGCGGAGGTGCGGCGGCGGGTCGGCGGGGAGCTGGCCAATGCCGGGTTCGACGTGGTCGAAGCCACCGACGTCCGCAGCGGGAGGGCCGAGGCGAGGCGCCTCACCGAGGCCGGCGCCCCGTTCGTCGTCGTGACCGACCTGGGCCTGCCCTCGCTCGGAGGCAGCAACTTCCGCGGCGGCCTCGAGGTGGCCGAGTTCGCGGCGAGCTTCGAGGGGAGCCCGAAGATCCTGCTGATGGCCGAGGCCGCGGACGAACGGCTTCGAAACAAGGCCCGGCGCATCGGGGTCTCGATCCTCGCCCTCAAGCCCGGGCTCTCGAAGCTCGACCCGCTTCAGTACGACGCGGACCTCCGCGCGTTCGGCCGGAAGCTGGCCCGCGATCTCGTTCCCCGGCTGATGCGGCGCACCGCGGCGGCGCCCGCGGAGCCGGCACCGACCCCGACCGCCGTGTCGCTCTCCGACGAGGCGGCGCGGGAGACCGCGATTCAGGACGCCCTCGAGGAGCTCGCCCGGCACCCCGAGCCGGACTTCGTGGCGTTCCTCCTGCTCCGGGCGGCGCGCGCCTTCCTCTCACGAGCCGTCCTGTTTCTCGTGAAGGACGACAGCCTCCGGGGGCTGGCCGGCTTCGGGCCGACGGATTCGGGGACGAGCCTCGACGTGCTGGCCCGCGAGCTCTCGGTCTCGCTGCACGAGCCGTCCCCCTTCGCCACCGCGGTGGCCCCCGGGCAGCTCTGGAGCGGCCCTCCCCCGACGAACGGGCCGACGCAGAGCCTGCTTGAGCGCATCGGCCCGCTGGACGTCGCCGAGACCGCGGTGATCCCGGTTCGCGCGCAGCACGAGACGATCGCCGTACTCTACGGAGACGCCCCCGACGGCCAGCCGCTCCCCGCCCTGGACCCGCTCGCCCAGTTCGCCGAGCGGGCCGGGAGGGCCCTCGACGAAGCCTTCCTCGCCCGGCGCAGCACCGCCGTCCCGGCCTGATAGAATCCGCCGCTCCTATGGTCGAGGTGCTCCGCGCAGCCCGTAGCCTCGGGTCCATGCTTCTCGTGGGCGGGTACTTCCTCATCGGCAGCATCGTGCTGCGGCTCGGCGTGATCCCCGCGGCCTGGCTGCTGCCCCGCCACCGCTACACGCTGACCAGCGCCTACTTCAAGGCCATGTCCAGCGGGATCTTCGCGCTCCTGACCGTGGGAGGGGCGCGGTTCCGGCGGCGCGGCCGCCTCCCGACCGCGACACCCATCGTCATCGTCGGCAACCACCAGGCATTGACGGACATCCTGCAGGTGTCGCTGCTGGGTCACCCCCGCGCGCCCGCCTACGTGAGCCGAAGGCGCTACGCTCGCTTCGTCCCGCTCGTCTCGGCCACGATCCGTCTCCTCGGCTGCCCCCTCGTCGACCCGAAGGACGATCCCAGCGGGTCCCGCGAGGCCATACGACGGGGTGCGCGCGAGCTGCCCCACGGCCTGCTGATCTTCCCCGAGGGCCACCGCAGCAAGGACGGCCAGGTCCGTCCATTCCGCACGCCAGGGCTGCAAGCCATGCTTGAGGAGAAGCGAGTCCCGGTCTACATCGTCGTCAACGAAGGGGTCTGGCGGGCACGGAGGCTCGTCGATCTCCTCTGCCGCGTGCACCTCCTGGACGCCTACTCGGAGGTGCTCGGGCCCTTCGAGAGCCCCGAGGATCCGGACGAGATCCCCGCCTTCATCGAGCGGTGCCGCGACATCATCGTGGCGCGCCTGGCCGAGCTTCGGGGCCACGACCCCACCCCCGAAACTTCCTCCTAGCCGCGGGCGGCCCCCCGCGACCCCGGAGCCGGGGCCGGCCGGTGCCGGCAGCGGTAATGAAGAAAGTGAGGACTGGCACCCCAACAGTGCTTCAAATAGAGGTTTTCGTGCTAGTATCCAGCCGGATGAGACCGCCCCAGGGTGTACGACAGCCGGCAGGAGCGCCCCATGGCTAGACGTCTCGTCATCGCGAGCCAGAAGGGAGGCGTCGGCAAGACGACGGTGGCCTTGAACCTCGCGGTCGCGCTGGCCGAGCGAGGGAGCCGAACGCTGCTCGTGGACCTCGATCCGCAGGGAGCCGTCGGCCTTTCGCTGGCCAAGGCCGACACCGAGCTCCCCGGCCTCGCCGAGCTGCTGATGGGCCAGGCCACGCCCGAGGAGGCGGTCCTCGTCACCCGGCTGGCCGGGCTGAGCCTGCTGCCGCGGGGACGGCTCGACGCGACCGACGTCCCATCGTTCGAGGAGGAAGTGTCCCGCCCCGGAGTCCTCGCCGAAACCCTCGAAAGCGCCGAGGCCGCGTGCGACATCGTCATCATGGACACCCCGTCGGGCCTGGGTCGGGTCACCACCGCGGCCCTCACCGCGGCCGAGTTTGCGGTTCTCGCCTTCCAGACCGAGAGCCTGGCTCTCCGATCGATCGGACAGGGCCTCCGCGTGCTCGAGCACATCCAGACGGCGGGCAATCCCCGGCTCCAGCTGCTCGGAATCCTGCCCACGCTCGTGGAGCGGGAGCGCCCGGGCACCCACGCCGTGCTGAGTGAGATGTGGAACGGCTTCCCCGACACGCTGGAGACGGTGATCCCCCGAACCGAGGCTTTCGCCCACGCGAGCACGCTCGGCGTCCCGGTCGGCTTCCTCGGCGGCGGGGCGGGAGCCCCGGAGGCACGGCGCTTCGAGCTCCTCGCCGATGAGCTGGAAGCCCGAATGAACCGCCTCCTGGGTATGGAGAAGGTCCATGAAGCTCAACCCGCCCGCCAGCTCCTCTGATCTCGAAGCCGCTCGAGCGATCGCGCGCCGGCTTCACCAGCGCGCGCGGGGAACCGAGGGGACGGACCTCGGACCGGCCGTGCTGCGCTCAGCGCCGGACGAGGGGCGACCTCCGACCCTGACGTCCGGGCCCCCGAGCTCCGCGCCGGCCTCCCCACGCGAGCGCCAACTCCCACGCGAGTTGCCAGAGCTCCAGCCCGAGCCGCCAGAGCTCCAGCCGGAGATACCAGAGCTCCAGCCGGAGGCACCAGAACTCCAGCCCGAGCCGCCAGAGCTCGAGCCCGAGCCGCCAGAGATCGAGCCCGAAGCGCCAGAGATCGAGCCCGAAGCGCCCGAGCTCGAGCCCATGCCACCGGGGGGCTACACCGCCGAAACCGGATCGTTGCCTTCATCCGGGCCGGAAGAGGCGGGCCCGGCATTCGAGCCCGAGCCGCCGGGGGGATACACCGCCGACACGGGATCGTTCGAGCCGGGGCCACCGGCTCCCCCGGAGGGGTTCGAACCCGAGCCGCCCGGTGGGTATGTTGCGGACACGGGATCGTTCCAGCCCGAGCCACCCGGAGGGGGGGCGGTGGACGACGCGCTCGTGGACGACGCGCTCAGTGAACTCACCGGCCCTCCGGAAGAACCGGGCCTGGAGGGCCTCGAGCCCCCGAGCGTGTCGCCCGAGGATCTCATCGCGGAGGAGCCGGCGCCCATCGAGGCGGAGGCCGCGGGGCCCGGAGGCGGCCCCGCGACAGCCGCCGAGGATCTGGTCGAGATCCCCGCGCCCTCGTGGGACGATGTGGCCGACTCGTGTCTCGCCCTCGCTCCGGCCCATGGGGCGATGCTCGTGGATCCGGCCGGACAGGTTCTCGCGGCGCGCGGGGACTGGCCCGAGCCCGGGCCCCAGGCCATCGCGGGACGTCTCGTGTCCATGATGGAGAAGAAGCTCCGCGACGCCCCAACCCGCTCGGTCTCCGCGCCCCTCGCCGGACAGCACCTGACGGCCTGGCGCGTGCCAGCGGACGAGGGCTACCTGACCGTCGTGTTCATGGGTGCGGCGCCTTTGCGCGCCGACGTTCGTCCGTCGATCGACGCCACGATCCAGGCGTCCGCCGGCTAACCTGCCGCTAGACCCCGCCCACGAAGTGGGTGCCGGCTCGTCCCTCGATGGCCCTCGGCAGGCTCTCCGGGTTGGTGACGAGGGCCCGCCGTCCCCCCGCTCGGAGGAAGCGGATGACGGCCTCGATCTTCGGACCCATGGACCCGGGCGGGAAGTGGCCTTCCTGATGGAGGCGCTCGACCTCCTCCAGGGTGACGGCGCCCAGTGCCCGCTGCCTGGGGGTCTCGAAGTCGGCGTACACCTGCGGCACCGCGGTGAGGATGACCAGCAGCTCCGCTCCGATGTCGGAGGCGAGGACGGCCGAGGTGAGGTCCTTGTCGATGACCGCCTCGACGCCGCCGTACTGGCCGTCGGGGAGGCGCTTCACCGGGATGCCGCCTCCCCCGCACGCCACCACGATGTGTCCCTGTCGCACCGCCTCCCGGATCATCTGGCGCTGGACCACCTTCCGCGGGGCCGGGGACGGGACGAGCCGCCGCCACCCGCGGCCGGCTTCCTCGCCGATTCGCCAGTCGAGCTGCGTCCGACGTCGCTCGGCCTCCTCGCGAGACAGGAACGGGCCGATGGGCTTGCTCGGTGAGGCGAAGGCCGGGTCCTCCTCGTCCACGACAACCTGGGTCACCACCGTCACCACGTAGCGTCGCATCTCGCGCCGTCGCAGCTCGTTGAGCAGCGCCTGCTGCAGGATGTAGCCGAGGCTCCCCTCCGTCATCGCCACGAGCACGTCGAGCGGGAGGGCGGGCACGTCGTCCCCCGACTGCTCCTGCTGGATCAGGAGGCTCCCCACCTGCGGTCCGTTCCCGTGCGTGATGCACACGAGGTAGTCGCGCTCGATCAGGCTCATGAGGAGCGAGGCGATCCGGACCGCGTTGCGCTCATGGTCCTCGATGGTGCCGGCTTCGCCCGGCTGCATGAAGGCGTGCCCCCCCATGGCCACGAGGACGACCGGGTGGGAGTCGGTCAACGCGTACCCCCTACCTCGAACGGAACGTCTCGAGGATGCGCTTCCTCGGCAGCGCACTTCCCTTCATCTGCTCCTGGCGCTCGTGGGTGGCCGCCCCGTACGTCGGGGGAGGCTCGGGGTTCCGGTAGAAGACGCCCGTGTACAGCTTCGTCCCGTACTCCGAGGCCAGGGCCATCGCTTTCATGCGGTCGGAGGCGTCGTGCTTCAGGTCCGTCAGGGCCTCCATCGTCGCCTTGTGCGCCTTGAGCGACTGCTCCGGCCGACCGTAGGTGACGCACGGCGACCGCACGTTGATGAAGGCGAAGCCCGGGAAGCGGATCCCCTCCTCGATCACCGCGGCCAGTCCCGGCATGTTGGCGGGCGTGCCCTGGGCCACGTAGGAGCACCCGTAGCCCAGCACGTAGAGGAGGGGGTTGAGGGGCTCCTCGAGGCTGCCCAGCGGCGAAGAAGCGCTTTTGAGGCCGCGCGGCGACGTCGGCGACACCTGTCCCTTGGTGAGCCCGTAGATCTGATTGTCCATGACGATGTACGTCAGGTCTACGTTGCGTCGGATGGCGTGGGCGACGTGCCCTCCCCCGATAGCGAAGGCGTCTCCGTCGCCGCCGGCCACGAGAACGAGCAGGTGTTGGTTGGCGAGCTTGATGCCCTGCGCGATGGGCAGGGCCCGCCCATGAACGCTGTTGAAGCCGTACGCGCTGGTGTACCCCGGGATCCGGCTCGAGCACCCGATGCCGGAGACGAAGGCGATCTCGTGGGGAGGTCGTCCCACCTTGGCCAGGGCCCGGTAGATGGCCTGGACGACACCGTAGTCGCCACAGGCGGGACACCAGATCGGCTTGAGCTCGCTCTTGTAGTCGCCAGCCTGGTGCTCTTCGACGGGGGTCGCGGTCGTGCTGCTCATCTCTGATCTCCTCCTAGCCGTCGGCCTGCTGGGTTTCGGGGGCCTGGCGCTGCTGGAGCTCGAGGGCCAGTCGCTCCAGGCGCCCGAGCACCGCCGGCGGCAGGATCGGGTTCGAACCGCTCCTCTTGAACGGCCACACGTTCGCGGGAAGGTCGACAAACATCCGGATAACGCGGTAGAGCTGGCCCTGGTGCGACTGCTCGACCACGAGACCCGCCTGCACCCAGTGGAAGAACTCCTCGTAGATCTCCTCGGCGACAGGGTAGAGTAATTTCGGGACGAGCAGCTTGACCTGGAGTCCCTCTTCGAGCGCGGAGCGGAACGCCTCGCGCACGACGCCGGCCACGCTCCCCCAGGCCACGAGGGCCAGGGGCGCTTTCTCGTCACCCTCCATGAGAAAGAGATCCCGGCGGTGCTTGAGGGGGTCCAGCTTGTGGATGCGCTTCTCGTTCATCCGCGCGTGGGCCTCCCCGCTCGCGGTCGGGGCGCCGCTCTCGGTGTGCTCGATTCCGGACGCAAGGTAATTGCCTCCCGGCATCCCGGGGTGGCTGATGGGGCTCACCAACGACTCGGTGTGGCGGAACCGCTGGTAGTCCTCGAGCTCGGCCTCCGTCGGCCGCCGCCTCTCGACGACCTCGAGCCCGGACGTGTCGGGAAGGATCAGCGTCTCCTTCCGCTGGGCGATCTCCTGGTCGGAGAGGAGGATCACCGGCGTCTGGTACTGCTCGGCGATGTTGAAGGCCTCCACCGTGAGGAAGAATGTGTCCTTCACCGAGATCGGCGAGAGCACCGGCCGCACAACGTCTCCGTGAGCCGAGAAGCAGGCCTGGAATAGATCGGCCTGCTCGCTCTTGGTCGGGATGCCGGTGGAGGGCCCGCCCCGCTGCACGTTCACGCACACGAGGGGCAGCTCGGCGATCGAGGCCAGGCCCAGCATCTCCGTCTTGAGCGACATGCCCGGCCCCGACGTGGCGGTCATCGCCTTCTTGCCCGCGAACGAAGCCCCTACGGCCTGCCCGACGCCGGCGATCTCGTCCTCCGCCTGCACCATGGTTCCGCCGTACTTCCAGATCTCACGCCCGAGGAAGTGCATGATCTCCGACGAGGGCGTGATCGGGTAGCCGGAGAAGAACTCACAGTCGGCGAAGAGTGCGGCCGCCGCGCAGATCTCGTTCCCGTCCACGGTGATCTTGTCCTTCCCCGGCCCGGTGGGCGGGTCGAGCGTGCGGGGCTGCGTGAGCGGGTGGTCGAGCGCCCACTGCACTCCGGCAGCGAAGGCCTGCTCGTTGCCCGCCACCACCTCCGGGCCCTTCTTGCCGAACCTCTTTCGGAGCCCCTCGACGATCAACTCGCGGTCCAGGCCGGTCCAGCCGGAGAGGAGCCCGAGGACCACCAGGTTTTTCGCACGCTCGGTGCCGGCGGCCTCCTTGGCCATCTCCCCGATCGGGAGAGAGATGACCTCCCGGGGTCTCACTCCGGGCAGGGGAAGATGGTCCGGGGCCACGCCGGTCCGGCTATCGTAGACGACGGTCGTGGCCCCGCCCACGGGCAGCTCGCCGCCGAACTTGAGGAAGTCCTCCCAGTTGAGGGCAACCGCGATGTCGATCGCGCCCCCGGTGCTCAGGATCGGCTCGGTGCATAGCCGGAGGCGGCAGGACGACTCGCCCCCGCGGATCTGCGGTCCGAAGCTCTTGGTGAGCAGGGCGTGATACCCCCGGAGGCCCGCCGCCGTCATGAAGGCGTCGCCCGCCGAGACGATGCCGTCGCCGCCCGAACCCGCCATTCCAATGATGAGATCGCTGCTCATGCTCCCTCTCCGGGGCCCGCCTGTCGGACTCCCTGGGCCGAACACACCCTGCCCTCCGGTCCCTCGAGCAACCGGGATGCCAGCCGTGCGCCCCGTCACTCCGACCCGCCCCCGCGGCGGCGCGACGCCGTCTCCGGGCTGTCTATTGTCTCATTGGCGGTCTCTCGCCGCCCGGGCCCCCGGCTCGCGGCCTCCCGTCGGTCCACCCCGCGAGGTCGAATCGGCGCAAGAAGTTCGTAGCATTTGGCTTGGCGCCCATTATTTTTCGTCCGGTCGACGCTCCGGGAACGGCGGCGCCACCCCAGCCGTACTTCCATGCGGAGGTGTTTGGTGGCGAAGTTCCTCCTCTGGCTGATCCTTCTCGTCCTGTGCTGGCCGCTGGCGCTGCTGGGCCTCGTCCTCTACCCGCTGGTCTGGCTCCTCCTGCTCCCCTTTCGGCTTCTCGGGATCGCGGTCGAGGGCGCCTTCGAGTTGCTGCGCTCCCTGATCCTGCTGCCGGCGCGGCTGCTCCGCGGGCCAAAGGCCGCCTGATACCGAGCTCCCACCGCCCGGGGGGACCCGAGCCGGGCGCCGGCCGTGACCCCGCCGCGGCGTCTGGAGTATCCTGCCGTCCTTCCCGCAGGAGAGCCTCCATGAGCACCCCCGAAGCGCCGAGTGACGCCGTCAGCCCTGTCGAGGAGATCCGCGCCCGTTTCCCGGCTCTCGAGCGGCGGCAGGGGGGGCACACCGTGGCGTATTTCGAT
>Ga0316577_10001323_pt1 | contig 11612 bp, 11 predicted proteins | sample S5NA_FD_203073 | JGI IMG/M metagenome (GOLD analysis project Ga0316577, IMG submission 203073) | Rhizosphere microbial communities from salt marsh grasses in Alabama, United States - S5-7_050615r2r1 | ecosystem: Host-associated > Plants > Roots > Rhizosphere | place: USA: Alabama | collected... | reverse complement strand
CCAGGGTCCAGGCACCGTGGAGGGAGGCGGGGTCGAAGGGCTCGCCCCCGGGCGTGCTCAGTGCCAGCCCCTGCGGCAGGGAGACTGGGGGATGGAGGATCTCGCCCCGGTTGCTGCGCGTCTCCGGGAGATACTGGGGGAAGAAGAAGTAGAACCAGGTCGCCACCACCGGGGCCGCGAACACCACGATCATGGCCCAGAGGGGCCACAGGCGGCGCCCCGGGCGCTGCCCCCCTTCCACCGTCCGGGCCGAGCCCGCGGGCCCGCTCATCGGCGCGTCTCCGGGTCGGAGGTCCGCTCGAGACTCAGACGCAGATAGAGCACCAGGGCGATCAGGGCGAATCCGAACCACTGGCCCGCATAGCCCTGATGCATCCACACGTTGGGTACCGGCCGTGTCCAATGGCGTACGAATCCACCCGGCGCCTCGGAATCGAGGAGCATCATCACCGGCTGCACGGGATCCTCCACCGTCGCCTCGAAGAGATCCAGGGTCAGGTAGGGCCAGCGCCCGCCCCATGCCCGGGCCGCGTCCCGACCCCCGTGGAGCACCAGGGCGGGGGCGGACGGGATCTCCGCCTCCCCCTTCGGCGCGACCGGACCCACCGGAACCGGGGCGGGGGTGGGCTCACCCGCCGCGTCCGCCGGGATCCAGCCCCGGTTGACCAGCAGGAGGGCCCCGGAGTCGGCAAGACGCAGGGGCGTGATCACATGGAAGCCCGTCTTGCCGCCCTCACGCCGGCCCTCGACGACGAACTGGCCCTCGGCGACATAGGTCCCCTCCGCCTCGATGGGGCTGTAGCGGAGAGACTGCGGATCGCCGACCATCCCCTGGATCCGATAGGGCGCCTGCAGGGCCCGCTCGCTCAGGGTCCGGGCCAGCTCCCGCTTCTGATCCGCCCGGTCCAGCTGCCACAGACCCAGGGCGACGAACAGGGGGATGGGCAGGGCCAACAAAAGTGTCGGCACCCATCGAAATCGAAAGACCCAGCCGCGAATCCCCACGGTGCTGCTATAGTCCTCTTGATGCTGCGCTGAAATGCGGTAGGCGGCGCACATGGCAACCCTGATCAAAGCTATTCGGAGACCACTATGGATCTGATGTTCAAGCTGCCCGTGCTCGTGGTGCTCGCCTTCATCGTCTTCAGCCTGGGGCAGGGCATGTACTACCTCGCCAAGGACGACGGCGAGACGGATAAGACCCGGGTGGTGCGCGCCCTGACCGTCCGTATCGTGCTCTCACTCACCCTCTTCGGCCTGCTCATCCTCGGCTACCTGTTCGGCATCATCGAGCCCCACGGGGTTTGACCCCGCGGGCCCCCGGGACCATCACTCCGACCAAAAGAAACGCCCGCCCGCCTGGTCGCAGGGCCGGGCCCGGGTCGGGATCCAGGGAGCGCAGATGTGTCGCGCTTCCCGTGGGCGCCAGGGATGGCCCGGCAGGTCCAAGGGCCCGAGGCCCTCGAACAGGGAACGTCCCCGAGCTCGCGTCTCGGGACGCGAGCCGATCGAATGTCACCAGGGCACGCTCGATCAGCATCTCCTCGGCGCGGCTCAGAGCCAATAGACGAAGACGAAGAGCCCCAGCCAGACCACGTCCACGAAGTGCCAGTACCAGGCCACCGCCTCGAAGGCGAAGTGGTTATGGGGGGTGAAGTGCTTCTTGGCGGCACGCACCAGGATCACGCTCAGCATCACCGCCCCCATGGTGACATGGAAGCCGTGGAAGCCGGTCAGCATGTAGAAGGTCGAGCCGTAGACCCCGGAGCCCAGGGTGAGGTTCAGCTCGTGATAGGCGTGGCCGTACTCCCAGGCCTGGAGGATCACGAACAGGAAGCCGAGCCCGATGGTGGCCGCCAGCCCGCGCACCAGGGTGGTGTTGTTGCCCTGCTTGAGACCCCAGTGGGCCCAGGTCACCGTGGCGCCGGAGGTGAGCAGGATCAGGGTGTTGAGCGCCGGAATGCCCCAGGGGGCCATGGGCTCGAACTCCCCGCCGAGGGTCTCCGGGCCGGCGGACGGCCAGACCGAGTCGAACTGGCTCCACAGCAGCTCATGGGTCTCCCCGAGATAGCCGCCGCCGCCCAGCCAGAGCAGGGCCACGTTGCGGATGTACCAGAGGGCCCCGAAGAAGCTCAGAAAGAAGAAGACCTCGGAGGCGATGAACCAGAACATTCCCTGGCGGAACGACCGGTCCACCTGGGCGTTGTACCGGTCCGCCATGCTCTCGCGGATCACATCGCCGAACCAGCCATAGAACATCAACATCAACAGCACCAGGCCGCCGACGATCATCCAGGCCCCGATGCCGACCCCGTTCATGGCGAGCGCGGTGCCCGCCAGCATGATCAGCACCGAGAGCATGGCCGTGATCGGCCAGGGGCTGGGGTCCGGGATGAAGTAGTCCTTCTGTCCGTGGGCGGCACTGCTCATGGGCGCGGTATCCTCTCTCTCGATGTGTAATTCGGTCGGCCCTCGGCGGGGCCTTATGGGTTGGCGGCCAGGGGCTGGGAGTCCGGGACCCGCATGACGCTGTAGGACAGGGTCAGGGAGCCGATCTCCGGGGGCAGACCCGGCGACACGGTGAACAGCAGGGGCATGGTCCGGGTCTCGTTCCCCTCCAGGGTCTGGCGGGTGAAGCAGAAGCACTCCAGCTTGCTGAAGAAGGCCCCCGCCTGGAAGGGCGCGATACTCGGCAGTGCCTGACCGGTGATGGTGGCACCCGAGCGGTTCTCCGCGATGAAGTCCACCCGCCGGGTCTCTCCGGGATGCACCCGCACCTTGCGCTCCATCGGGGTGATCCGCCAGGGGAGATCCGGCTGGATGGTGGTATCCAGCTTCACCGTGACCCAGCGGGACTCATCCACGGCACCAGCGGCCTGGGGCTCACGCGCCGCCGCGACCTTGGCCCGTTCCTCCAGGGACTGCGTGCCCGTGACCTCGCACAGCAGCCCGTAGAGGGGCACCAGGGCGAAGCCGAACCCGAACATCCCGACCGCCAGCGCGGTCACCAGGAACAGGGTGCGGCGCCGGCCCCGCTGGGTGCCCCCGGCGCTCGTCATTGCCCCGTGCCCATCGCCATCTGGAAGAGACCCTTCCAGAAGGGTACCGAGCTCAACGCCATGAACAGGGCAAAGGCCGCCAGCAGCCAGGCGGCGCGGACGTTCTTGCGCCGCCGCTCGGCGTCCCGGGAGAGATCATGCGGCTCGGATTCCATGGACCATTGACCCTCGCTTGACCGAGCGGCCGGAACCAGGGCCCCGGCCTCACCCCGGCCCTTCATCGGGCGACCGTCGCCAGGTTCGGCGGGGTGGTCCAGCTATGGAACGGGGGCGGCGAGGGCAGCTCCCACTCCAGCCCCCGGGCACCCTCCCACACCCGGGCCTCCGCCTGCTTACCCCGGCGCACCGTGTCGATGACGATATAGAGGAGCAGCAGGTGACTCAGGCCGAAGACGAAGGCCCCGAGACTGGAGACCACGTTGAACTCCGTGAACATCACGTTGTAGTCCGCGATACGCCGGGGCATGCCCGCCAGACCGATGAAGTGCTGGGGGAAGAAGGTGACGTTGAAGCTGATGACATTCACCCAGAAGAAGAGCTTGGCGAGCTTCTCCTTGTACATGTGGCCGGTCCACTTGGGCAGCCAGTAGAAGATCCCGGCGAACAGGCCGAAGACCGCCCCTGGCAGCAGCACGTAGTGGAAATGGGCGACCACGAACATGGAGTCGTGGTACTGCATGTCCGCGGGCACCACGGCGAGCATGATCCCGGTGAGTCCGCCGAAGGAGAACATGAGCAGGATGGCCACGGCGAACAGCATGGGGGTCTCGAAGGTCATGGAGCCCCGCCACATGGTCGCCATGTAGTTGAAGACCATGAGCCCCACCGGGATGGAGATGATGATGGTGCCGATCATGAAATAGCTGACCGCCCCCAGGGACATCCCGATGGTGTACTGGTGATGGGCCCAGACCACCATGCCGATGACCATGATGGCGATCATCGCCCCGACCAGCGAGTTGTAGCCGAACAGGGGCTTGCGGGCGAAGGTCGGGATGATGGAGGCCAGCACGCCGAAGGAGGGCAGGATCAGGATGTAGACCTCGGGGTGGCCGAAGAACCAGAACAGGTGCTGGAAGAGCACCGGGTCGCCACCGCCCGCGGCATTGAAGAAGCTGGTGCCGAAGTGTCGGTCGAAGAGCAGCATGGTGACGCCGCCCGCCAGCACCGGGACCACCAGGATCAGCAGGAAGGCGGTGACCAGCCAGGTCCACACGAAGATGGGCATCTCCAGCATGCGCATGCCGGGGGCGCGCATGTTGAAGATGGTGACAATGATGTTGATGGACGCCAGCACCGAGGAGATGCCGAGCAGGTGGATGGCGAAGATGAGGAAGTCCATCGACATCCCCACCTGCAGGGACAGGGGCGGATAGAGGGTCCATCCGGTGTTGATCTGGGTTCCGCCGCCCGGGAAGAAGGGCACCACGAAGGACAGGATGAGCATTGTGGCCGCCGCCGGCAGGATCCAGAAGCTCAGGTTGTTCATGCGCGGCAGGGCCATGTCCGGGGCCCCGATCATCAGCGGGATCATCCAGTTCGCCAGACCCGCGGCGGCCGGCATCACGGCCCCGAAGATCATGATCAGGGCGTGGTTGGTGACCAGGTTGTTGTAGAGGTCCGGCTCCAGGAGCTGCAGCCCCGGCATGAAGAGCTCCATGCGGATCAGCATGGCGCTCGCCCCGCCCGCGAACAGCATGGTGAGCGCGAACACCAGGTACATGGTCCCGATGTCCTTGTGATTGGTGGAGAACAACCAGCGCTTCAGCCCCCGGGGCGGGCCGTGATGCTCATGCGCGTGGGCGTGCTCGTGGGGCTGGTCCAGGGTCGTGGTGGTCATGGCTCTCTACCTGTCGTGACGGGTGTTCTTCGGGGCGCGGCGCGCTGGCATGGCTGGGCTCATTTCACCGCCAGCGAGCGCGCGGCCTCGATGTCCCGGGGCTGCACCACGTCGCCGGTGTCGTTGCCCCAGGCGTTGCGCTCGTAGGTGATGATGGCGGCGAGCTCCAGGTTGCTCAGGCTGTTCCAGGCGACCATGGCGGTGCCGGGCTTGCCGTTGAGGACGATGTCCAGGTGCCCGGCGATGGGGCCGGTGGCGATCTTGCTGCCGGCGAGCGCCGGGAAGGCGGGGGGCAAGCCCTTGCCGTTGATTTGATGGCAGGCCCCGCACTTGGTGTTGTAGGCGGCGTGGCCCTTCTCCAACAGCGCGTCCTTGTCCCAGGTCTTGTCCATGGACGCCTCGGCGGCCGAGGCCACCATGGCCTGCTTCTGCCCATCGATCCAGGTGCTGAAGCGGTCCTCGGAGACCGACTCCACCACGATCGGCATGCGCGAGTGCCAGGTCCCGCAGAGCTCGGCGCACTGTCCGCGGAAGGTCCCCTCGCGGTTGAGGTCCACCCAGGTCTCGGTCACATAGCCGGGGATGGCGTCCTTCTTGACCGCCAGCTCGGGCACCCAGAAGGCGTGGTTCACGTCCGCCGAGGTATGGAGGAAGCGCACCTTCTTCCCGACCGGCAGCACCAGGGGATTGTCCACGTCCCGCAGGTAGTGCTCCCCCGCCTTGTCCTCCGGGGTCGCGCGGCTCTCGATACGCACCGTCCGGGGCTTGCCGTCGATCTCCACCGCATGATCCAGGTACTCGTACTCCCACCACCACTGGTGGCCCACGACCTTGACGTCCAGCATGTCCTCCCCTTCCGGGACCTCCCAGACCTTCTCCAGCGTCTTCTGGGCGGAGTGGGCGATCGTGAGGTCAATGCCCAGGACCAGCACGGGGACGATCACCCAGGACCAATGGCCGAACCAGCTCTGGTGGAAGGTCTGGTCCGCCACGTAGCCCCGGCTCTTGCGGTGGTGGATCAGCGAGTAGATGACGAAGCCGAAGATGATCACCAGGAGCACCGTGGCGATGGTCGTGGTGAGCATGTGGATGTTGTAGATCTCCTGGGCCACCCCGGCGGCGGGCTCCGGGAAATTGAGCCCCAGCTCGGCCCGGGCGGCGCCGGCCCAGAAGGCCGCCCCCAAGGCGCAGAGGCCCGCGGGGATCACCCCAGCGGCTTCGGCCCGGCCGGCTTTGGATGGTTGCGTGCTTACGGCCATGTCCCCTCTCGTTGTACTTGTGGGGCGGGCGCGCCCGCCCCCGTGACCGCCAGCTCGGGCCGGCGTTGGAAGATTGCTGGGTCGACGCCCAGATGGCGGGTCAGGTCGGCGGCCAACGCCAACCGCTCCGCCTCCACGAGCCCGGCCCCCACCTGCACCCGCCTGCCGTGGGCGACGAGCCAAAGGCGGCTGGGATACCAACCCCCGGGGTCGGTGCTCAGCACCACCCGCGACCAGTAGCGGGGGAGGCACTCCGTCTGTTCCAGCCGGCGACCCCCGCGCAGGACCCGCAACTCCGGGCCGTCGATCTCGATGACCTCCCGGCGGCCGGACGCCAGCGCGCTCGAATAGAGGCCCATGCCCAGCACCAGCAGCTCCAGCCCGAAGAAGGGCAGCACCAGCCAGGCCCCCTGAGCCACCCAGTAGAGGCTGAACAGGGCCATGCAGGTCGCGAAGCCCAGGAAGACCCGCTTGGTCGCCCGCCAGTCGAGGGAGCGGTTGGGGCACAACGTGTAGCGCTGTGCCTCGCAAAGCTGCTCGGTGAGCACCGACATGATCAGCTCCCCACGCCCAGGGCGTTGCTTTCAGTGTTCGCCCGGACCGGGTCGAGGTCGGCCGGGCCATCCCGCAGCCGCGCTACCGGAGGCCACGGCCGGGCGGCGGGCCTCCAGCCGGGCACTAAACCGACAGTGAGCCCGTTGCTTCGGCCTGACGCGTCCGATCTCGCGAGGAGAGCCATCCATGCCCACGTCGGAGTCCCGTTTTCAGGGTCCCGGCCAGGAAGAACCGCAGCGGCGGTCTCGATGGAGCGAGCAGGCAGAAACCGATTGCTGAGCTCGGAGAATGCGAAAAATCAATTCGAAAGGCAAGGAATATTGATATATATCAGTTTCTAATGAAATCGTGCCATTTGCCAGATCGATGCCGGCATTCAACGATTTTTTGACGAGCCCCCGGGAAGTCCACGCACGGGCCGCGCGGCGGCGGGGTAGGTAAAGAGGGGATCGGAACGGCGCGCCGGTGACCCGGTCCGGATCCGGAACGAGCGGGTCTGAGTAGCCCGGGAGGGCGTTGCGGGATCTGATCGAGCGACGGCCGCGGGCCGCTGCGCGTGTTACCGGCGCTGAATCGCCGAGCCGCGGGGTCGCGCCGCCGCGCCTGGGCCTGAGGGAGCGCTGATTCGCCGGGCCATCCGTGCGGGGCCAAGGATGGCCCGGCGCTTTCGACGGATGTAACCCGTTGAAAATGGATCGCTTCAGGAGTCGCGCATCTTCAAGCGCAAGCTGATCAAAGGCCATGATGGCCTTTGATCAGCATCTCCATGGTGAGGCGCTTTCATTGCGCTTCCCGGGTGCGCAGCGCAATGAATCCGTACTCCCCTACCGGAACCCCCACCGCAGGGCGCCGGCACCGACACCGATGCGTCTCGCGGCATCGCCGATCGAGCCGATTCCCTCGGAGATGTTCGAGATGTTGCGTCCGACAACCTCCGTATCCTCGGTCCGGTTCATGACGCGCACACGGTTGTCCACCCCATCCGCATGGCTATTCATCAGCCGGGCCCTTGCGCGCGATTCACGGTCGATCGCGCCGGCGGTGGAATAGTTCACCGCCGCGCCGCTGCGGAGCAGCTCGTCGTGCGCAGAGGCGCTACCTTGGTAGACGCCGAAATTGTCCGAAAGCGCAACCGACACGGGGGCTGCGCCGAAGATCGCCGCGAAGGACGCCATAACTAAGTGCCTCTTGTGCATGTGCCCACTCCAATTTCCATAGAGAATGCATGAACTTGAGAGCCCCCGGCCATCAGGGGAGGCGTGTGAAAACTTAGTCGATTGCAGGGACCGGTTCAACGATCCCTACAAAAACGGTCAAACTTGCTGACAAGCGGTCGCTCCCAGCCACCAGTTGTCCTCGCCGAACCCCTGATCCGAGCTTGGCCGGCAGCACATTGAACGCAGGCATCCGCCCCCCGTTGTCAGAGCATCGGCCAGTCTGGCACGCTAGTCAGCGCCTGTTACAGGACGCGGGAGCGGAACATCTTCGGGAAGCCCCGAGGGGCGTTGTGGGATTTGAGCATCCCCTACCCGACCGAGGGCGTCACGCGGACTGCCCGTCTCCCGGGCATGACAAAAAGTGTCGCCCGAGAATCAGAGATGGGAGCGGCACCCTCCGGGCTTAGGTCACCGGCCAGCGCCGCGTCGCTGGGCTCAGACACGTGAGCGCCCGCACCCGACGCACTCTTGGCACGCCGGGCGCTCGTCCACCAGGGAGAACCGTCCGTGGCCTCCGTCCATTACGAAGAAATCGGCGAACAGATCTACCGCATCGAGACCGGCCTCTACCGCCCGGGTCTCGCCGCCTGCTACCTGGTGCGATCCGGCGATCGGCTGGCCTTCGTGGACACGGGAACGGCGCGGACCGTACCCGCACTGCTGGCGGTGGTGGCCGACCTGGGCCTCGGGCCCGGGCACGTGGACTTCGTGATTCCGACCCATGTCCACCTCGACCACGGGGGCGGCGCCGGCTACCTGATGGCGGCCTGTCCGGAGGCGCGCCTGGTGGCTCACCCCAAGGGGGCGCCCCACCTGATCGATCCGTCCCGGCTCATCGCCGGGGCAACGGCGGTCTACGGCAAGGAGGCATTCGAGCGGGACTTCGGCGGCCTGACCCCGGTCCGGGAGGAACGGGTCTCGGTGGCCCGGGACGGCATGGAGATCGACCTGAACGGCCGTCGGCTGACCTTCCTCGACACCCCGGGCCACGCCAACCACCACGGCTGTGTCTTCGACGAGCGGACCGGCGGCTGCTTCACCGGCGACACCTTCGGCATCTCCTACCGGGAATTCGACACCGGGCGCGGGCCGTGGATCTTCGCCCCCACCACCCCGGTGGCCTTCGACCCGGACGCGTGGCTGGCGAGCATCGATCGCCTCATGGCCCTTGCGCCCAAGGCCATGTACCTGACCCACTACGGCCGCGTCGAGAGACCCGAGACCCTGGTGGAGGCCCTGCGCCGGAGCATCCGCGGCCAGGCCGCCCTGGCCCTGGCTGAGGAGGGTCGGGACGACCCCGAGCGGCCGGCGCGACTGAAGTCGGCCGTGTCGGCGCACCTGCTGGCGAGCGCGCGGGCCCACGGCGTGACCCTGGGCGAGGCGACCATCGCAGACCTGCTGGCGATCGACACCGAGCTCAACGCCCAAGGCCTGGAGGTGTGGCTCAAGCGCCGGGAGCGGCGCGCCGCATCGGACGGCTAACCCCGGAGCTCGGGGCGCGGGTTCTGAGCCGCGCCCTCGGTAGCAGCCGGCTCAAAGGCTGGCGGGGACGGCCAGCCCCGGAGCGGCAAGCAGCGTAGGACTGCGCGGCGAAGGCAGGCCCGCCGGTTTCGAGGGCTTTCACGCTGGACGATGGAGCGCCCCGGGACTTGCCCGTCTCGGGACGCGAGCTGACCGAACGCCAGGATGGCAGTTGATCAGCGTCCCAATTAGGCACGTAAGAAGGTGCGCGCAAGCACCGACATGACGGTCGCGAAGCTGCGCACCAGGCCCAGCGGGGCTCCCGTGCCGGTCAGGGTGTCCACTAAACCGGGTCAACTCCAGTTTCGGCGTGGTGAAACCTGCGCTGCAGGGTGTCCCGCGGGTGCTCGCCGAACATCTTCCGGAACTCGCCGGCGAAGCGGCCCAGGTGAGCGATGCCGTAGCGTTCGGCCAGGTCGGCCACGCGCAGGTTGTCGGCGGAGGCGCGAAGCAGCTCCCGGCGCATGGCGTTGAGGCGCAGGACGGCGATGTAGCGGGCCGGGGACAGGCCGAGATAGTCGTGAAACGCGAGCTCCAGGGTACGGCGCGCGACCCCCAGGGACCGGGCCAGCTCGGCGATGGAGCACCGCTCCGGCCCCTGCTCGTCGACTAGGCGCTCGAAGCGCCGCAGCAGATCGGCGCGTTCGTAAAAGTTGGGATTCCGGGACTGGTTCCGCCGCGGGTCCAGGGACTGGTGGAGCTCCTCGATGAGGGCGTCGCGGAACCTCCGCTGTTCCTGGCTGCCCACCAGTCCTTCAACGGCAGCGCGCATGAGCTGCGCCAGACGGGCATGCTGTCCGGCCCGGGGCGAGACCACGGACATCCGTCCGATGCTCTCCTCAGGGATGCCAGCCGCCAGGAGCGCGTCGCGATCGAGCTGCACGGCACACCACTCGGTGGCGGCGGGCAGCACATAGTCCAGCTCCCCACCCTCGGGGAAGACGACCAGGTCGTGCGCCCGGGAGCGGATCCCGTTGATGCACCCCGGCTCGCGATCGGACAACAGGAACCCGATCGTGACCCGGGTGGACGCGAAGCCGCCGCGCACGAGCAGGGTCTGGGAGTAAGAGCCCCGGTCGATGGTGAGCCCCCCGACCTCGGCCCGGACCAACTCGCCCTCGAAGGGTCCGGGGTGGAGCTGACGGTGCTCGAAGCCCGCGTCTCGCACCGCCTCGGTGAGCAGATCGGGGTCGAACACCGCGAGGGCGATGCGGCGCGACGGGATACCCGCCGACGGGGGCGCGGTGGAGATAGGGGGCCGTTTGAGCAGCGGTGGACTCATGATGGATCGCTCGAGTCGTCAACCCCTTGTCCCAGCGTGTATACGACGTCGTCCTGTCTCAAAGAAGGTGCTCCCCTCCCCGGAATGCCGTTTGCGCAAAACGGATAGCCGGGTTGACGCCCCAGGGGCCGCTACCATACTCCCAACGCTTCCCGCATTGATAGAACACCACCTAGGAGGATTATGGATGAAAACACACATGCTGAGGATACTTCCAGCCCTGGCGCTGGCCGCGCTGGCATCGGGCGTGGCCCGCGGCGCCGACAAGCCGAACATCCTTGTCGTCTGGGGCGACGACGTCGGCCAGTCCAACATCAGCACCTACACCCACGGGCTGGTGGGCTACCAAACCCCCAACATCGACCGCATCGCCAACGAGGGCATGACCTTCACCGACTACTACGCCGAGCAGTCCTGCACCGCGGGCCGTGCCTCCTTCATCATGGGCCAGAGCGTGTTCCGCTCGGGGCTCTCCAAGGTCGGGTTGCCCGGCGCCAAGGAAGGGATGAGCGAAAAGGATCCCACGATCGCCGGCATGCTCAAAAACATGGGCTATGCCACCGGCCAGTTCGGCAAAAACCACCTGGGCGACCGCGACGAGCACCTGCCCACCAACCACGGCTTCGACGAATTCTTCGGCAACCTCTATCACCTCAACGCCGAGGAGGAGCCGGAGAACATGGACTACCCCGGCGACATGGTCCTGCCCGACGGCCAGACCTTCCGCCAGAAGTTCGGCCCCCGCGGCGTGCTCCACTCCTGGGCCATGCCCGACGGCACGCAGAAGATCGAGGACACCGGCCCGCTGACCAAGAAGCGCATGGAAACGGTGGATGACGAGACCTCCGACCGGGCCATCGCCTTCATCAAGGAGCAGAC
>Ga0316577_10001321_pt1 | contig 11617 bp, 9 predicted proteins | sample S5NA_FD_203073 | JGI IMG/M metagenome (GOLD analysis project Ga0316577, IMG submission 203073) | Rhizosphere microbial communities from salt marsh grasses in Alabama, United States - S5-7_050615r2r1 | ecosystem: Host-associated > Plants > Roots > Rhizosphere | place: USA: Alabama | collected... | reverse complement strand
GTAGCGGCCTTGGGCCATGGCGATCCCCTGGTTGTTGGCCGCCGGGAAGCCGCGATTTTCGGCGTTGACGATCAGGTGGGCGTCGGAGAACTCGGTTCGCACCATCTCGGCACTGCCGTCGGTGGAGACGTTGTCTACGACGATGACCTCAAGGTTGCAAGTCTGCAAGTTTGCACGAATGGAAAGCAGGCACTGCCGCAGCAGGTCGTGCACGTTCCAACTGACGATGACGATAGATAGGTCAACCATCGATTTTGAATAACCGGCGGGCGTTGTCCGTCGTCGCTAGGCCGATCTTTCTCGGCGTCACGTTCCGGATTTGGGCGATGGTCTGGGCGATATAGCGCACGTAGGCGGGTTCGTTGCGCTTGCCGCGATGCGGCTCCGGGGTCAGATAGGGACAGTCGGTCTCGATGAGCAGGCGGTTCAAGGGCACTTTTGCCGCTACGTCTCGCAATCGCCCGGCGTTCTTGAAGGTGACCGGGCCGGAGAGACTGATGTAGAACCCCATCTCCAGCACCTCCTCAAGCCGTTCCGGTCCGGCGGCGTAAGAGTGCATGACACCGTACCCCCCCTCGCCCCCCTTCGACGACGAATGCTCTGCATTCGCGCTCAGGGCAAGCTCCCCCGCACACGGGGGGGAGGCTAGCCAATCGCGCAGTGTGTCCAGCACGTCGTCGTGGGCATCCCGACTATGGATCACCACCGGCAGCTCCAGCTCTTCCGCCAGCGCCAGTTGGTCGGCGAAGGCTCGACGCTGCACCGGGCGCGGCGAGAGGTCGCGATAGTAGTCCAGGCCGATCTCGCCCACCGCGACCACCTTGGGATGCTGGGCGAGCGCGCGCAGCTCGGCCAGCGCGGCGCGGTTGGCCGCGTGCGACCGCAGGTCACCTGCGTCGTGAGGATGGATGCCCACGGTGGCGTAGACAAAGTCGATCTGATCCGCCAGTGCCACCGCAGCTCGGCTCGACTCCAGACTGGCTCCCGCATTCACGATGGCGACTAGTCCAGCCTCCCGCGCCCGCGCGATGACGGCTTCGCGGTCGGCGTCGAACTGGTGAAAGTCGAGGTGGGCGTGGGAGTCGATCAGAGTCATAGACCTTCCTTGTAGGTCAAGCTTTAAGCTTGACCTACACCTGACCTATGCCTAGGCCAATCCTGCCAGCTCCAGCCCTTCGTCCAGCAGCGGCTGGACTTTGCTCTCGTCGGTGGTCTCGCAGTAGACGCGGATGATGGGCTCGGTGCCGGAGAAGCGGATCAGCAGCCAGCCCTTGTCGCCTTCCAGGACGTACTTGTAGCCGTCGATCGTCACAATCTCGGCCACCTTCATCCCGGCCAGTGTCTCTGGCTTGGCGGCGTCGAGGCGCGCCTTGGCCTCGGGGCGCTTTTCGCCGGGGAAACGCGTGTCGATGCGGTCATAGTAATAGGTCGCGCCCAGCTTTTCGTACAGGTGCGCGAGTATTTGGGACGGCGTCTTGCCCAGGCGTACCATCATATCGAGAAAGTACAGGTTGCCCAGGATGCCATCCCGCTCGGCGACGCTGCCGCGGAAGGCATAGCCGCCGCTTTCCTCTCCGCCGATGAGGGCGTCGACCTCGTTGAACTTGGGACCGACATATTTAAAGCCCACGCCGGTGCAGTAGACGGGTACGCCGTACATCTTGCCCAGTTTCTCCAGCATCGACGTCGTGGAGATGGTCTTGACGATGGGACCGCGCATACCGCGCACTTCTAGCAAATAGTAGGCCAGCAGGCCATAGACCTGCAACTGATTGATGAACACGCCGTTTTCGTCGCCGATACCCATACGGTCGGCGTCGCCGTCCATAATCAGGCACACGTCGGCGCCCATCTCGACCGTCTTTTGCAGGCCGACGTCCACGTTGGGCGGGATCGGCTCCGGGCGCTTCATTTCTGGGAAGATGGGGTTGCGCACGTTGTGGATCTCGGTCACCTGCGTCTTGCCGCCGGCGAGGATGTTTGGGAACCAGCCGATGCCGTTGCCCCACATCGGCTCGACCAGGATGTTGAGTCCGGCCGCCTTGATCGGCTCGACGTCGACCAGCTTTCCGATGTGGGTCAGGTAGGCGGGTGATGGGTCCCAGACCTCGATCTGGCCCGCTGCCTTGGCGTCCTCTAGCGGCGCGCGCTTGACGTCAGTGATGTCTGGAATGGCTGCCTCGATCTCTTTGAGGCCGTCCGGCGCGACCGCCGCGCCGTGCTCGTCGCGCACCTTGAAGCCGAGGTCCCAGGGGGGATTGTGGCTGGCGGTGATGTTGATGCCGCCGGCGGCCCCTCTCTCCACGACCGAGTAGGATATCACCGGCGTGGGGGCCGAGCCGTCCGTCAACCAGACGTGAAAACCGTTGGCGGCCATCACCTCGGCGGCGGCTGCGGCAAAGTGCTCGGCGGCAAAGCGCTTGTCGTGGCCGATCACTATGTCGGCACCTGCCTTGCCCTCGTCGATCAGGTAAGTGGCAAATCCCTGCGTGCAGCGGCGCACGTTATCGAACGTATAATCCTCGGCGATGCGCGCCCGCCAACCATCGGTACCGAAATGAATCGTCGCTTCCATTGTCCTTCTCCTCTTACAGTCCGTGTTCCTTCTTTAGCAGTTCGATATCGGCTTCTACCATCAGGTGGATCAGACCTTGGAAGGTGACATGCGGCTCCCAGCCCAGCACGCGCCCTGCCTTGCTGGCATCTCCCACCAGCAGGTCTACCTCCGCCGGGCGCATGAAGCGTTCATCCTGCTTCACGAACTCCTGCCAGTCCAGGTCGACGTGTCCGAACGCCGCCTCGCACAGCTCGCGGATTGAGTGGGTCTCGCCAGTGGCGATGACGTAATCGTCCGGCTTTGACTGCTGAAGCATCAGCCACATCGCCCGCACGTAATCCAGCGCATAGCCCCAATCGCGCCGCGAATCGAGGTTACCCAGCCGCAGCTCGTCGGCCAAACCAAGTTTGATCTTGGCCGCGCCGTACGTCACCTTGCGCGTGACGAACTCTAGCCCCCGGCGCGGGCTCTCGTGATTGAACAGTATCCCCGACGTGGCGTGCAGGTCGTACGACTCGCGGTAGTTGATCGTGATCCAGTGGCCGTACACCTTGGCCACGCCGTATGGGCTGCGCGGGTAGAAGGGCGTCGTTTCCTTCTGCGGTACCTCGCGCACCTTGCCGAACATCTCGCTGCTGGATGCCTGGTAGAAGCGGATGCTTTTATCGACCGTGCGGATCGCCTCCAGCATGCGCGTGACGCCCAGCGCCGTCACGTCGCCGGTAAACACCGGCTGGTTCCACGACGTGGGCACGAACGACTGGGCGGCCAGGTTGTATACTTCCTCCGGCTGATATTCCTGAAGAAGACAGATCAGCGATCCTTGGTCCAGCAAGTCTCCTTGGACCAAGGCGACTTGGTCTTGAATGTGCTGGATGCGGGTAAAGTTCACCGTGCTGGTGCGCCGCACCATGCCGATGACCTCGTATCCCTGCTCCAGCAGAAATTCGGCCAGGTAGGAGCCATCTTGGCCGGTGATGCCGGTGATCAAGGCTCTTGGCATGAACTCACTCCTTGTTTATTCCGGCGGCTCAAGCACCGCGCCCTGGGCTGCACTTGTCACTAGGCGCTCGTAACGCGATAGCCATCCGCGCTTGAACTTTGGTTCCGGGTGTTGCCACGCCGCCTTGCGCTTTTCCAGTTCCGCCTCGTCCACGAGCAGGTCGATCGTCCGACCCGGCAGGTCGACCTTGATCTGGTCGCCATCCCGCACCAGTGCAATGGGGCCACCCTCGGCCGCCTCCGGCGAGACGTGACCGATGCTGAGGTTGCGCGTGCCGCCGGAAAAACGCCCGTCGGTGACGATGGCGATCTTTTCTCCCAGGCCACATCCCGTCACCGCCGCCGTCAGCGCCAGCGACTCGCGCATCCCCGGCCCACCTCTGGGGCCTTCGTAGCGGACGATGAGGATGTCCTTTTCGACGACCTTATCCGCGAACAGGTAATCCATCGCCGCATCCTCGCTATCGAATACGCGGGCGGTGCCGGTGAACTGCATCATCTCGGGCACGACCGCGCCCTGCTTGACCACCGCGCCATCGGGCGCCAGTGAGCCGTGCAGCACGGCGATGCCGCCTTCCTTGGCGATAGGCGCTTCGAGCGTGCGGACGACGCTCGGATCGCCGGTGGGTGTGGCGGCGACGATCTCGCCCACCGTCTGCCCGCCGACGTTCAGGCAATTTTCGTTGATGAGCGGTTGGAGATTCTTGAGCACCGCCGGGATGCCGCCCGCCCATTCCAGGTCTTCCATCATCTGATCGCCGCCGGGACGCAGCGAGGCAAGTTGTGGAGTCTCGCGGCTCAAACGGTCAAAGTCGGCCAGGGTGATATCGACCTCGGCGGCGTGGGCCACCGCGGGGATATGCAGCGTGGTGTTGGTCGAGCCGCCCAGCGCCATGTCGACGCGGATGGCGTTCTCCAGCGACTCGCGCGTGACGATCTGGCGGCTGGTGATTCCCTCGCGTACCAGCTCGACGACGCGCTCGCCGGCCATCTGGGCGATGCGTGCCTTCTTGGCCGTGCCGGCCAATCCTGTGCCCGTTCCTGGCAGGCTCATGCCCATCGCCTCCGTCAGGCAGGCCATGGTGTTGGCGGTGTAGAGACCTTGGCAGGAGCCTTCGCCCGGGCAGGCCTCGATCTCGAGGGCGCATGCGCCGGCTTCGTCCAGCTTGCCTGCCTGCACCAGGCCGACGGCCTCGAACGTGTCGCGTACCAGCGACAGCGGGCGTCCCTCGTAGCGGCCCGAGCGCATCGGGCCGGCGGTGACGACGATGGAGGGGATATCGAGCCGACAGGCGGCCATCAGCATTCCCGGCGTGATTTTGTCGCAGTTGGTCAGCAGCACCAGCCCATCCAACATGTGCGCCTGCACGATCGATTCGATCATATCGGCGATCAGCTCGCGCGAGGGCAGGGAGTAGTGCATGCCGGTGTGTCCCATGGCGATGCCATCGCAGATGCCGGGTACCGAGAACAGGAACGGCGCGCCGCCACCTGCTGCCACGCCCCATTCAATCTTGCGTTCCAGGCTGCGCATGCCGATGTGGCCCGGCACGAGGTCGGTAAAGCTCGAACATACGCCGACGAAAGGTTTGTCCATCTGCTTGGGCGTCACTCCCGCCGCGTACAGCAGCGCGCGGTTGGGCATACGCTCGAGGCCTTTTTTCGATTGGTCACTGCGCATTGGTTGATCCTCCTAATTCGGTTTTTAATTGCTCTCGCCAATAGTCAAGTGTGTCCTCGAGCGTCTGCTCGAAGGGAATCTCTGGCATCCATCCGGTCAGTTGGTAGAATTTCTCCGCACTGCCATAGACCACCGGCACGTCCACCGGCCGGTAGCGCTTCGGGTCGGTTTCGACGCGGATGTTTACGTCTGTAAAGCTCAAGAGTGTGTCCAACAAGGCGCTGATCTTGTGCGGCTGTCCCGACGCCAGGTTGTACACGTCCCCCGACCGGCCCTTTGTCACGGCCAGGTAATAGCCGTGCACGACGTCGCGCACGTCGCTGAAATCGCGTGCCGCCGATAGATTGCCGACCCACATCACCGGCTCCTGCAAGCCGGCCTCGATGCGCGCGATCTGGTTGGCAAAGGCCGGAACGACAAAGCGCGGTGACTGGCTTGGGCCGGTGTGGTTAAAGGGACGCATCCGGACCACATCCATCCCATAAGCCAGGTGAAACTGCAAGCCCATCAAGTCCTGGGTTACTTTGCTCACGGCATAGGGATTGGCCGGGCGCAGGGGAGATTCTTCGGCGAAGGGCAAATCCCCTTTTTGGGGATGCCCGTATTCCTCATTGGAACCGATCACCAGGATACGCGTGTGCAAGCCAAGGACGCGCGCTGAGTGCAAGATGTTCAACTGGGAGCGGATGTTGGTTTCCAGTGTATCCCAGGGGTTGTCAAACGATATGGCGGGGATGGACTGGGCAGCCAGGTGAAAGACGTAGTCTGGCTGCACTTTTTCCAACAGCGCTCGCACGCTTTCCGCATCGCGCAGGTCCAAGTGCTGCAGCCTCAACCGCGGTTCCTCCGGCTGGGCTTCGACCTGCTGGGGATAGACCGTTCCCAGCAGCTCCCAGTCGGTGTGCGTCAGAAGATAGGCACTCAGGTGTCCGCCAACGAACCCGCCTGCTCCGGTGATCAGTGCTTTCAACGGTCGCCTCCCAACTGCGCGGATTATACCCCACTTTGCGGGACCTGTAAACCGGATTTGTGTATCCCAGTGCATCAGTGTACAATTTTCGCCGTATGACTCAAAAGATCCTCGTCGTGGACGACGAGCAGGCCATCACCGACTTGCTCGAATACAACCTGCGGCAGAACGGGTACCAGGTGGTCATAGCCCGCGATGGCCACGCGGCGCTGCGGCTGGCTCGGGCGGAGCAGCCAGACCTGATCGTCCTCGACCTAATGCTGCCCGGTCCTGACGGGTTCGACGTCTGCCGTGAGCTGCGGCGAGAGGGTGCGCCGGCGTTATCGGGCGTGCCTATCATCATGCTCACCGCCCGTGACGAGGAAGTGGACCGCGTGGTGGGGCTAGAGTTGGGCGCGGATGATTACGTCACCAAGCCGTTCAGCGTGCGCGAGCTGATGGCGCGGGTCAAGGCGGTGCTGCGCCGGGTGGGGCCTGCTGGGAGGGAGGACTCGGCTACATACCGTGTCGGTTTGCTGGAGGTAGACACCCTAGCCCGTGAGGTGCGGCTCGAAGGCACTCCGCTGCCCCTCACTCGCCTGGAGTTCGACCTGCTGGAGACGCTCGCCCGCCATGCCGGGCAGGCCCTCAGCCGCGAGCAGTTGCTCGACCAGGTGTGGAGGTACGATTATTACGGCGACGCCCGCGCCGTCGATAGCGCCATCAAGCGGCTGCGCGCCAAGCTGCGCCAAGCCGGGTGCGATCCCGATGTCATCGCCACCGTCCGCGGCGTCGGCTACCGCCTTGAGCGTTCTTAACCTTGTCCCCTGCCACTTGCACTTTGCCCCTGACACACTCCTGACACAAACCCGTGCTACAATAGTCCCGTGATGTTCAAATCCCTTCGCTTCCGCCTGATTGCATCCTATCTGCTGGTCGTCCTGCTGGCGATGGGCGTCGCTGCTGGCCTGGCCTGGGTAGCGCTCGACCGTGCCTTCCTCGACGTGCTGCGCGAGAATCTGCTGGCGCAGGCGCGAGCTGTGGCGCAGGTCGTCGAAGCGGGTGGGGCGGACGATATCACTACCGCAGGCGTCATTGGAGAGGGCTATTATTCACAGAGCGCCAATGCCCTGCCGGGCTATCACACCCGCGTCGTCGATGAGGAGGGCGTGGTTATCCTCGACCTGGCGACGGCCGACGCCGAGGCTCAGGATGAGGCACCCTCAACCTTGCCTCCGGATCAGTACGGGAGGCTCTTGTCCAACTTTGACATCCGCACTGAGGACGCGCGCGACCGGAGAGTCGCTATTTCTCTCTCTGAGCGCTCCGAGATCCAGAGCGCGCTGGCAGGGGAACCGGCAACGGTGGTGCGGGCCTACAGTTGGGCGCCCGACCGGCGCGTGCTCTATGCGGCCTACCCCGTGCGCTCTTCCGACGATAGCGTGGTTAGCGTCGTCTACGTCGCCAGTCCCCTGCCCCGCTTCAGCCTGAGTCTGTTGCCGACCACCTTTGGCCCACAGGTGCTGGGGGGCGTGGCGCTGGCCATTTTGCTGTCTGGACTGGCTGGTTTTCTGCTGGCTCGGACGCTCACTCGCCCTCTGCGCCAGCTCACCGGCGCCGCGTCGGCGCTGGCGCGCGGCGAACCGGCTCCTGCCATTCCCCCGGCATCTACCAACGAGCTAGACCGCTTGGGGGTAGCCTTCAACACCATGAATGCCAACCTGGCGATGGCCTACGAGGATCTGGCCGGCCAGGCCCGCCAGCGAGAAGCCATTCTCCACGGCCTGGCCGACGCCGTTTTGGCAACTGACAGTTCGGGCGAGATCATCTTGGCTAACGCAGCGGCCTCTGCACTGTTGGATTCCGCGCCGCAGCCTGTGGGCGAAGCCATCCGCCGTACGCTCGCTGGTGGCGAGCCGCAGGTGGCGGAGGTCGTCGTTCAGGCACAGGTCTTTGAGCTACTGACCACACCTCTGTGTGACGAAGATGGCGAGGTCAGCGGGGCCGTTGCCGTGGGGCACGACGTGACCGCCTACCGCCAGCTCGACCGGTTGCGCACCAATTTCGTCTCCGATGTGTCGCACGAACTGCGCACACCGCTGACGGCGATCAAGGGTTTTATCGAGACGCTGCAGGATGGCGCAGTCGATGACCCCGCCGTGCGTGATCGCTTCTTGAGCACTATCGCCGTGGAGACGGAGCGGCTCACGCGCCTGACCAACGACCTGCTGCTGCTCACCCGCGCCGACGCCGGACGGCTCGATCTGCATTTGGCTCCGACCGACTTGACTATTTGCGTCCAACGCGCCGTCGCCCAATTGGAGGGGCGCGCGCGAGAGAAGCAGATTTCCATCGCGACCGAGCTGCCGGATAGTCCGGCTCTCACCCAAGCCGATGCCGACCGCATCCATCAGGTGTTGGTCAACCTGCTGGATAACGCGATCAAGTTCACCCCGCCCAAAGGGCGTGTGGTCGTTTCGGTGGATGGTCAACAGGTTACCGTCACCGACACCGGCCCCGGCATCCCCGCTGACGAACTCCCTCACGTCTTTGAGCGCTTTTATCGCGGCGACCGCTCCCGCGCCCGCAAAGGCACCGATGGCTCCGGGCTGGGACTGTCCATCGCCAAGGCCATCGTCGAGGCCCACGGCGGTCGAATCTGGGTCGAGAGTGAACGGGGCGCGTCCTTCACTTTCACCCTGCCGCTTGCCGGGCCACTACCTCCGGCTAGTTGAACACCTACCTTCCCGAAAGCTTTACGGGCTTCACCTGCCTCTCTGGTACACCCAGGCGCTCAACGCTTCTATGAATTTGCCAAGCATCTGAGCTTTCGGGAAGGTTCACTGCCTTCAATCTGCCCCACTTTTGACACACAACCGCCATCGCGTTCAGTTACACTGGCGCCATCACCCTCACAGGAGGCACGCGTATGGTCAAGCGATGGTTATCGAGTGCTGTGTTGTTCGTGATGTTGGGTGTCCTTATCATCACCTATATCGGCATCACGTCCGACTTTGCAGCCAAATTCTATACCCCCGATCAGCAGCAAGCACTCGTCGTTCACGAGCGACTGCGCCTGACCCAGGCCGCGCCGATTTCCAATTTCTACCGGGGCTATCTCGATGGCAGGCTTGTCAGCTTGGAGATCGATGAAGCCGATATGCCAGGCGTTGCCGCTGCGATGGGCGCGACCGATTGCCGGGTCCGGGCAGTGCTCGATGCCCGCTACGAGGAGGTGGAGGGGGTCACCACCACCGTCTACGGCCTCGACTTTGAGGGCACCTACACGCTGCGCTACACCGGCTCGGTCCCCACCACCACCCTCGAATTGATATTCCCTTTCCCTGCCGGACTGGATACGCTCAACCAGGTCTACTTTTTGGTGGACGGCGAGGAACCGTCTGGCGTGCAGTACAGTTTGGATAACATCACCTGGTGGACAGATCTGGCAGCGGGTGAGGAGCACGAGATCGTCGTGCGTTACCGCGCTCGCGGGGTGGGCAGCTTCACTTACGCGCTGGACCGCAACCGTCGGCTGGAGAACCTGGACGTGGCCATCGTGGTGCGTGGGCTAGAGGGCAGCCAGGTGCCGGACGATACCTTGCCCACTACAAGTGAGGGAGGCGCTGAGGGCGGAGAACAGTTCGCCTGGCAATACAAGGCGCTCATCGCCGACCGCAACGTCCGGATCGAGTTACCCACCCGGCCCGGCTTTGCCCAGCGAGTGGAGGGGTTGCAGGAGCCGCTGCATGATCTCTCCCTGGCCTCGCCTTTGCTTGTCGCGTGCTTTGTCGGCTGCCTGGCAGGCGTGCACTATTTGACCGATGTAAGGTTGCCGCTTCCGCACTACCTGCTGGCAGGACTGGGTTTCTTCCTGTTCTACCCGACACTGACTTTCCTCAGCGGTGTGATAGAGCTTCCGCTGGCCGCGGCTGTTGCGCTGGTTGTCGTGACTGGTTTGCTGGTCGTTTTCCTGGGATACGCTGCGGGCTGGCGGCGTGCCTGGTGGCAGGCGCTCTTGTTGAGCGCGGTATTCCTTGGCCTGTTCTCTATGGGGCTGATGGGGCAGTGGCGCGGACTGTTGCTCACTGCGGGCGGCTTGGTGTTGGTGGGCACGTTCATGGTGCTAAGTGCGCGAAGGCGAGGTGCAAGTCCCAAATCTCAAATCTCAAATATCACAGAGAGCGACACAGGAGATGAACCGACGGTTGAATTGGAAGAGGCGATGCCTCCGGCTCGGTACTGCCCGCACTGCGGTGCCGAACTCGACGAGGCGTTTGCCTTCTGCCCGGCCTGCGGGCGCGATGCCAAGCCCTTTTGTTGCTGCTCTGCCTGTGGAGCTGAACATTACGTCTCGCCTGAAGCCGAGTTGAAACATTGCCCGGCGTGTGGTGAGCGAATCAGCGAATGAGCGAGTCAGCGAGTATGCGGATGAGCGAGCTTGTTGACTTACGTACTTGCAAACTTGAAACTGGAGGTATATTGTGAAAACCAAAAATACTCTCAACACCGTGCTCCTCATCATCGTCGCCGGCCTGCTGCTCCTGAATGGCAGCGGCTCGAAACCGGAGGTGGTCACCGTGGGCGCCGCCGACGCCGATGCCGTCGGTTCCATCACCGTCAGCGGCTCCAGCGCCATCCGCGTGCAGCCCGACCGTGTGGTCGTCGTCTTGGGTGTGGAGACGTTCGCCCGCACCCCGAGCGCATCCCGGGACGAGAACGCGCGCCGCAGCAAGGCCGTCTTTGACGCGATCCGTGCGCAGGGTATCGAAGACAAAGATATCGCCACCGCCAATCTCACACTCCAGCCGCGCTACGAGGATTACGACTGGAACGTCATCAGTGGCTACGCAGCGCGGAACACCATCGCCGTCACGCTGCGCAGCGTGGAAAAGCTAGAGCCAGTGCTGGTTGCGACGTTGGAGGCAGGAGCGACCTCGGTGGATGGGGTCGAGTTCTCCGTCACCAACCTGCGCGAGTTGCGCGACCGGGCACGCGATCTGGCGGTCAAGGCCGCGTTGGAAAAGGCCGCGGCGATGTCGGAATCCGCCGGTGTGCAGGTGGGGAACGTGACCGGCATCCAAGAGGATTCTTGGTACTCGGGTTACTTTGGCTGGTGGGGTGGCGGGCGAAACCAGTGGACGAACGTCCAGAACGTGGTGCAGGACTTGGCCGCCGAGGGGGCGATCACCCTGGAAGATGGCAGCATCAGCCTGGGGCAGATCGTGGTCAAGGCACAGGTGACGCTGACGGCAGAGATCGTGCCATAGATATTGTCTTGCTTCGTCTCCGTCCTGTGTTATACTGCGGGCGATGCGCCGACAAAGACGTACATACTTCCTCATCGCCATGTTCGCCTGCCCGCTGGCCCTGCTCCTGTTCTACCTGGCGCAGAACTCGCTGCTTTTTCCTCAGCCGCCACCTTCTC
>Ga0316577_10001320_pt1 | contig 11627 bp, 8 predicted proteins | sample S5NA_FD_203073 | JGI IMG/M metagenome (GOLD analysis project Ga0316577, IMG submission 203073) | Rhizosphere microbial communities from salt marsh grasses in Alabama, United States - S5-7_050615r2r1 | ecosystem: Host-associated > Plants > Roots > Rhizosphere | place: USA: Alabama | collected... | reverse complement strand
GTGTTCTGATACAGGCAAACCGGTGTGAACGGTTTCGTACATCGGGCGAGACATGCTGGGCAGTTCACCGATCACCTTATAAAGGCTAGCCTGCTTAATCTCCACCAGGTGTCCAAGGAAACCCATACCTTTAACTGCCGCGTCATAACGCAGTGCATCTGAGAGAACCAAGATGACTTTATTCAAGTACTGCCTCCGTTTTAACTTTGTGAGCCGTTGTTTAAGACAAGTACAGCTTGTCTGGAAAAGGTGATCTGATGTTTATCGCCGATTTTGGGCAGCTCCAGGTAAGGATTGTTGAATGTGTCCATGTTGAAGCTGAAAGAACCGATATTGACCAGGATGCGGACGATGGAACCCAGGAAGGTGATATTCTCGATGGTGCCATCCAGCACGTTGGCTTTTTTACCTTCGGATACAAAACTAAAGCGCTCAGGGCGAATGGCAATCATCACCTTTTCACCAGCGCGCATCCCTTCAATTCCACTCTGGGCTTGAATCTGCTGACCGTCGAGGAGTAAGGTTTGGTTCTCTGGATTAACAACCTCAACCTGTACCGCGTTGAGGGTGCCAACAAACTGGGCAACAAATTCAGTTTTCGGGAAGTTGTAAATTTCAAATGGTGGACCAACCTGGTCCATGCGCCCTACATTCATCACGACTACCCGGTCGGAGAGGGACAGGGCTTCTTCCTGATCGTGAGTTACATAGATTGCAGTAATACCTAGATTCTGCTGGATATCGCGTATCTCTGCCCGCAGCGAAACACGAATCTTCGCATCTAAAGCTGATAATGGTTCATCAAGCAGCAGCAGGGCTGGTTCCAATGCCAGAGCACGCGCCAGGGCGACGCGCTGCTGCTGTCCACCTGAAAGCTGGTACGGGTAGCGCGGGCCCAGTTCAGGCATGTGGATCAGTTCCAGAAGATCAGCCACCCTTTTGTTAATATCTTCCTTTGCCCATTTGTTAACTTTTAATCCGAAGCCAATATTGCCTGCCACGGTCATGTTCGGGAAAAGCGCATAGGATTGGAATACCATACCAATCTTGCGCTGGTTGGGGGCTTTAAAGGTGATATCTTCACCGTCCACAATAATCGATCCGCTGGAAGGTTGTTCAAAACCCGCCACGATACGCAGCGTGGTCGTCTTACCACACCCGCTGGGTCCGAGGAAGGAAATTAACTCGCCTTTTTCTACCTGCAGATTAAAATCACTTACCGCCCAATTCTCTCCAAAGGCTTTACTAACGTTCCTGATTTCTAAAAATGCCATAATCTGACCTTTATAATTTCTAGTGTGCGCCAGCGATTTGTTCCTGACCTGCACCACGACCGATCCACTGGAGCAGACCAATTGAAGCCCAGGTTAAAAGGAAGCTGACGACAGCCAGGGCCTGTGGTGTATAAGCTCGCATCGCCCCAATCTCTTCCATGTAGGGTCCGAAGGCTGGCCAGGAAAGCAGCGAAGCGAAGGTAAATTCACCCATTACGATCGCGAAGGTGAGGAAGACCCCACTCAGGATTGCCACCCGTAGGTTGGGGAAGATCACCTGGAAGAGGATCGTTCGCCAGCCTGCGCCGAGTGAAAGGGCAGCTTCAGTCAAGGTGCGGACATCAATCGATCTCAAACCAGTATCGACCGCCCTGTACATGTAAGGTAAGGAGAGAATGACATATCCCGCGATTAGCAAGACAGGACTACCAATTAAGACGATCGGAGGGCTTCCATACATGCGGATTAAGCCGAAGGTCAATACAACCGCTGGTACGACGAATGGCATCAAGGTGATGAATTCAACAACAGGCCGTAAGCGTGGAGTGCGCCAGTGCACCCAATAGGCAGTTGTGACTACCAATAGGGAGCTGATAATGATCGTTATCACCGCCCACATTATCGAGTAACCAAAATTGGTGTAGAACCTCGGATCCTCAAATGCCACCCGGTATGCTTCGAAGCTGTACTGATCCTTGACCATCCGCAAACTGAATTCGAAAGTGGCAAACAGGGGGACGAAGAAATACAGGATACCGATCAGAAAAATTATCCAAGCCCAAATATTAATTCTCCGCCTCCCCGAGTTATTCGAGCCCCTCCTCCTACCCCGTAAAAATATCGAAGAGGAAAGAGAACGTGATGATTCGCTGCTCATCGTACCCACCTCGCGGATCGTCTCTGCAGTATGGTGTAACCAAGCATTGAAATGGTCATGATAACGATCATTCCCAGGGCTAATGCATTTCCCAGTCCAGGATTATAGAGAACATCCCCTTGAATTTGAGCGCCTATTAAAATCGTCACCAGGTTGATGAAACTTCCCGAGAAAGCATAAGCTGTGGCATAAGCGCCGAAAGCATTTCCGAAAAGCAATACCATCGTACCCAGAATAGAAGGCAGCAGGATCGGCAAGGCCACGTAACGCCAATATTGGAAATTTGAGCCCCCTAGGTTCTCACAGGCTTCGACCCATTCACGCCGTAGACCGTCCAGGGCAGGGGCCATGATCAGCACCATCAATGGGAATTGGAAGTACATGTAAACAATGCTTAATCCCCACATGTTGTAAATGGTAAATCCGGTCTGGTGGATGTCAAATCCAAACAAATTTTCCAAGCCACGGGTGACCAGGCCGGCATTTCCCAGGGTCGCGATGAAGGCGAATGCCAGTGGTACACCAGCAAAATTTGAAGCCACTCCGGAGAAAGTCACCAGGAATACCCGTAATAATCTTGGCAAACCACCCAGGATGACGGCATACGCCAGGAAAAAACCGAAAATACCGCCTGCGAATGCGGTGATCAGGCTGATGCCTAAGCTGGTCTTATAAGCATTGATGATGTCCTGTTCGGTGAACAGGGCGATGATATTATCGAATGTAAACCCACCGCCAACCGCTTCAAAACTGCGGATGAAGATGGAGATTGAAGGCAAAATGAGGAAGAGCAGCGCAAACAAGAAGAAAGGTGCCACACCAACCCAGTCCCAATTAAACCTTTTTCCAGAGGGGCGCGCCAGCGGCGCGCCCCCATTTATACGATTGTCGATCTCAGGCACACTCACGATATGCGCCTCCTCAGAATACTATCCTTCTCCGTAAACAACATTGCGCCAATTCTCTGTGATCTCATTGAATACTGCGGTTAGCATTGGCACAGAAGGGAAGAAGGCTGCTTCGTATGCGTCTGCAGGTGGTAGCTTATCCAGCATTTCTTGCGGGATCACGCCACGCGAAGCCATATCATTAAAGCGAATCGGGTGTGCATAACCCTTCAGATATAGGTTCTGGCCTTCATCCGACATGACGAATTCCCACCACAAGCGAGCCGCGTATGGGTGAGGCCCGTAAGCGCTGATCCCACCCGCGTATGGTCCTGCAAGCACGCCTGATTTGGGCACGCGAATGTCAAGGGCTGGGTTTCCAGCCAGGGCATCTCGGTTGGCAAGCGCCAGGTAATCCCATTCCATGACGATCGGTGTCTCACCCTGGGCGATCTTGCCTTGGTCAGCGATAACGGGAATGAAGTTTCCAGCATCATTCATTTCCTTCCAGAATTGCAGACCAAGGTTTGCTGCTTCAACCGCTTCATCAACAGTTGTTGGGGTCTTGCCATAGCGCGAGAGCCCGGAAGCAAATACCGTCTGAACCGACTGGTTGGATTTGAGCACGTCACCGGCCATGGCGACTTTACCCTTATACTCTGGCTTGAGCAAATCTTCCCAGTCCTCGGGTATTTCACTGAATTCATCTGCAATGACTTCAAACGCCAGCACGCCATAATACTCTGCCCACCAATAACCGTCTGGACTCTTGGCAGAATCAGGGATGGTGGCCCAGTCTGCCACCTTGTATTTTGCGAGCAGAGCATCATTCATCGCGGTCTCGGTATGTCCAACACCGATGTCAATCACGTCTGGCGCCTGGGGACCCTTGCTGTCTTTATTAGCACGGATAGCCTCCAACTCATCGGATGACCCGGCATCCGGGTTCAGCTCGTTTACCTCCATATCAAATTTTGACTTGTAGGTTTCGATGATTTCCCCGTAGTTTGCCCAGTCGTGCGGCAAGGCGATTGTGGTCAGCGATCCTTCTTCCTGAGCCTTGCTCAGCAAGACATCCATTGGAATGCTTTCTCCGCTGGCTAGGTAGTCCATACCAGCTTCTTCGGTGGGTGTAGCCGAGCCGCCGCAGGAAGCCAGGAAGGCAGAAAAACCTGTCATCATGCTTAACTTAAGGAAATCACGGCGGGACAAATTTCTCAAAGGGCGGTCATTTGTAGACATTTTTTCCTCCAATATTTGAAATATGGATATTACATGCGCATGCTTGATATCATTTGAAATCAATCCTCCAAATATTCTCTCCTTTCATTATGCCGAAAATAACAATTCATTCCATATTATGATTAAATGCGTAACTGTGCAAGTCGGAATGCATTCTGAGCTGCATACCAGAAGCTGGAATATATTCGATTTTGAAGATATATAGATTGAAATTCTCTAGAAATGTCATCGGGTCGCAGTTGGTACTCCAATTCACAAGCCAATTAATGACAAGAGCAATCAAAGAATGTTCGACTCCGACTTTCCTTCTGCGAAGATTTTATGAGTTTGCGTAGATTAACAGAAAATAAAAAGGATTTTAGCACCATCACGGTTGGAAGTCAAATGAAGATTGCAAATTAATTCAGATTAATTATCAGAAAAATCTTGTGATTCGGACCATTCATCCAACCTTAAGATTAAATTTCTGTTTGTGGATTCTTTTATTGGTGATGATTATCGCAGACGTGGTATTAAAAAATCTTGTTCTTATCGTTCTGTCCAGGCTTGAGAACGTCTTTCGATTCCTCGGGTTAACAAGGTGAACACTCCCCTGGCTATTAAACCCGTCACGATGATCAGTAGCGACATAGCCATCGCCTGGGCTGTCTCCCCGGCATCATCCAGCAGCATCACGGATAATGAAGCCAGCTCATTTCCCGGCACGAACAGGAAAACCACCACGGATAAGGTTACCATGGCGTTCAGGAACAGGTAGGATGCGATCGAGATGATGGCAGGCAGAGATACCGGGACGATCACGCGCAAGAAAGTCTTATAGAAAGGCGCGTTTAATGACTCGCTGATCGATTCAAACTCAGGGTCGATCTGCTTTAACGCCGTGCTGGCAGTCAGGAACGGTACGGTGTAATAATGGATGATAGTAGATATCACCAGGATAGCCATCGTACCGTACAGGAAATTCAACGGGTTGCTGGGGTTGTTGAAGGTGAAGATATAAGCTAAGCCAAGCACCATACCGGGGATCGCCAGGGAGGTGATCGAAAGAAGGTAGAGTATTGAGCGGGAGGTGGTCAACCCACGTGTTTTGTCGATCAAGTAAGCACTGAAGAAAATGATGATCGTACCCAGCAGGGCAGTCCAGAAAGCCATCTGGACGCTATTCCAAAGCACGACGAATGCGCCGCCCTTGTGCTGGGTGCCAGCTACGTAGAAAGTGAAATTTTTCAGCGTCAAGGATAAATCGTAGGGCCAGTACTGGGTGAAGGCACCCACGATGACAATGGCGTAAATGCTGATGATAAAAACCGCCATGAAAGACATAAAACCAAAGACTCCCCATTGTACCAATGGCTGGTGGGCTTTCGCTTCCATTGGTTTGATGCCCGTAGATACCATTGCGACCTGCTTGCGTTGCACCAGGCGATCCAGGACGAAGGCGATTAATGCCGGTACCAGCAGCAAGGTGCTGATCGTCGCACCCATCTCGAAATTTTGCTGCCCAATGACCTGGTTGTAAATATCCGTTGCCAGAACATCGTAATTGCCGCCGATAACTTTGGGTGCTCCGAAATCCGTGATGGCCAGTGTAAAAACCACAAAACAGGCACTCAGCAAGCCGTACCTGGCACCGGGCAGGGTAATGGTGCTGAACATGCGTGAGCCCCTGGTGCGCAGTGATTCCGCTGCTTCATACAGCCGGGCGTCCGCCAGGGCTAAGGCTGCCGCGATAATGATGAATGCATGTGGAAAGGAGTAATAAACCTCGGATAAGATGATTCCGGTCGGACCATAGATGTGGATATTGATGCCTGTTAGCCGGGTGAAAACACCATTGTTTCCGAAAAAATATATCAAACCCAATGCCTGGACCAGGGATGGCATGAAGATCGGCATCAGCGCGATGGCTCTCAGGGCTTTCTTACCGGGGATGGTGATGCGGGATAAACCGTATGCATAGATGAAAGCCAGCACGACCGTGATGATCATGCTCATGGCAGAGATATAGAGACTGTGCGATAGGGAAGCAGAAGTGGTGCTGGATGAAAAATAATCGATATAATTTTCCAGCCCGATAAATTGGCCAAACTCGTTTTCGAAGCTGCGGCGTAGACTCACAAAGATGGGATAAATCAGGAAAATAAAAAGTCCGACGGCGATCAGGATGAACAATAACCGCCGCAGGTAATCTTCATAACCGAGGCGTTGGCGGACTATTTTGTTTTGAATGCTCTTCAGGTTGCTGGGAGGATCACCAGGATATTCCATGATCGATTTCATCAACTTTGCTGAGCAAGTGTACCCGGATAGACGCGGATGATCTCGGGTGGAAAATGAAGGGATAACTGCGAGCCATTCTCAATGAGCAGTTCTTTCATCAGGTTGCTGGAGACTTCAACCAGCAGATGAGTTTCCTGATCCTCATCCAGGTTGCAGACAAGACGGTTGATCCCACCCAGGAATTCAGATTCGATTACAGTTGCCTGGCACACGTTTTTCGCTTCAGCAGATTGATCTGTGATCTGTATCTCTTCAGGACGAATAGCCAGGGTTACCGTATCACCCGGGTTCAAGCCTTCCGGGATATCCCCGTCAAGAGATATTGATCCCAATTTTAGCTGCTCTGAGCGCTCGCTGATCACTGCAGGTATGAAGTTCATCATGCCGACAAAATTAGCTACGAAAGGTGAAGCTGGTGAGTGGTAAATCTGTTCTGCATTTCCAACCTGCTCAATGGTGCCTTGGTCCATCACAACAATGCGATCAGCCATCACGAGTGCTTCTTCCTGGTCGTGCGTGACGAAGACCGTTGTTATTCCCAGACGATGCTGGAGCTGCTTGATCTCAATCCTGAGGGAAATGCGTACCCGGGCATCCAGCGCGGATAGCGGTTCATCCAGCAGGAGCAAACCTGGTGAAGGGGCAAGGGCGCGTGCAAGGGCGACGCGCTGCTGCTGGCCTCCTGAGAGCTGGGCAGGGTATTTCTTGCCAACATCCGGCAGGCCGATCAATTCCAACAGCTCCGCAACGCGTGACTTGATCTCAGTTTTGGGCATCTTGCGGTTTTCCAGGCCATAGGCGATATTTTCCTCAGCGGTCAGGTTTGGGAACAGGGCATAGGATTGGAAAACGATGCCAAAGTCGCGTTCGCGGGGGGGCCTCTGGGATATATCCACCCCGGCCTGGTATACCTGCCCGACATTCTGCTGTTCCAACCCGGCGATGATGCGCAGCAATGTGGTCTTACCACACCCGCTTGGGCCCAGGAGACAGACAAATTCACCTTCATCCACGGACAGGGAGATATCGTTCAAGGCAACCAACTCACCAAATGTCTTGGTGATATTCTTGATCACCAGATAGGGATCCCTATAATTTTCGTTCGACGGTGGCATGATCTTTTATATGAATCTTGGGGCTCCAGCTAAACCTTGCCTGGATCGCCGGGAGCCCCAAGTAATGTTAAATATTTATTGAAAACCGGGTAAATTATTCTTGCTCAGTCTTTGCTGCGAAGTTGTTCGTCCACTGTTCCAAGATCGCATCCCGGTTCTCAGACGACCATTGGAAATCCATGGGGAAGAGCCGGTCAGCGATGTCAGCTGGAATGCCTTCTGGCACGGGGAAACCCGGCTTAGCAAGCACACCGAAGTATGACGCATACATCTCCATGGCCTCATTGCTGATCGCCCAATCCAGGAACTGCTTGGCACCTTCTTCATTGTCGGTTCCCTTCACAAGGCCGTTGACCTCCATTTCGTATCCTGAACCTTCCTTTGGCAATACGAGCACGAGGGGGGCGCCGGCTTCGATCTGATTGGCTGCAACGAATTCGAAAGAAATGCCAATCGGGTACTCTCCTGCACCAGCCATCTTGCAGGGCTTGGAACCAGATTTTGTATAAATCGCCATATTCTTGTCAAGTTCAGCCAGGTAATCCCAGCCAGCGTCCTCACCAAGACCCTGCAGGACACTCGAAACGAACATGAAACCTGTACCGGAGGATGCGGGGTTGGGCATCACCAGATAGCCTTCATAGACCGGATCGAGCAAATCTTCCCAGGATTCTGGAATTGGCAGTCCATATTCTTCAGCCAGGGCAGTATTGACGCAAAATGCAGTCACATAGGCATCGTCCCCTACCCAGGTGGGGGGATCTGCGGAGTCCTTGAACTGCGGCAGGATCTCATCTGCACCTTCCGGTTTATATGGCACCAGCATGCCTTCTTCGTCAAAGATCATCATGCTGGTTGCAGCCACACCCCAGATCACATCTGCCTGAGGGTTATCCTTCTCGGCTAATAAGCGCGCAGTCAAATCCCCGGTCGAGAGCCTTAGGACTTCCAGTTGCAGGTCAGGCAAAGCCGCTTCAGCGACTGGCAGATACTCCTCGATTTCCTCATTCTCTTTTGCGGTATAGATGACGATCTCTTCTTTCTCAGCCTGTCCGCCCCCACACGCACCAAGCACAAGCGTCAATATCATCGCGAGTGCGAAGATGACATAAATCTTCCTGTCTTTAAACATCTCGTAATCTCCTTAGATCTACTTCAATAACTTGAGACAGCTGAAGATTGGATCTTAACCAAATCCGATCAGCTGTCAGCCATATATTTATATAATTTTGGCCTGTTCACCTCCTGGGATAAATCAGTATCAGGTTCGTAATTGAAGGTTATCCAATTGAAACCCTTATGAATAAGAGAATTAGCGAGTATGAGTCGCGTTGATCCTTCGTTGCGAGTTTACCTGGTTGATCTTTCCATCCATCAAAATGGTGTACTTAAATAGGTTGCATTGGAAAATATTGAATCAGATTTGGTATGCTTCTGGAAAAATTGTAGCATCTATATTTTTGAGAGTCAAACATGATAGCACGTAGTTTACACAATAAATGAAAAAATCAAGATAGAATTGGGATGGACCAGTTTCGTTCCTCGAATCGCTGGCAAACCTTACAAGATTTATTCAATTGCGGTAAATTCAGAAATTAAAAAACCTGGCAGGATGTGAACCCTACCAGGTTTTATATATAGGTGGATTGCCTATTCGACGGGGATCTCCTTGTAAACCTTGTCGACATCAATACCCTGGCTGCGGCGGTACCAGCTGAAGCCGAGGTAAATTGCCAGTGCAAGGACATAGTTGAAGATCATAAAGAGCATCGAGCTGGAGTTCTGCCAACCGATACCGTAAAGGAAATTGGGATCCCAGAACCATTCGATCAGCAGCCAATCCAGGAAAAGGAAGAAGATGAACCCTGCAAAGGTGATCAGGGGTACATGGTCACCGGCTAGGACACGCTTACCGATGTAATAGATCAGCCACAAAATTACTACTGCGTTGACCACGGTCAAAATTCCGACCACGATACCCATCAACACGGTGAGGCTATCCAGCCCAGCGAGGTTCGTGAGCGCGTTATAGCCATAGGCGAAGGATTGGTAAATCATGTATAAGCCACCGACGACGAAGAGCAGCAAACCCAGATAGCCTAGCCAGGAAGGTACTTTGAAATTGGCGATCGGTGATCCTTCATAAACGTCCTTTGAGCGCCAGGGCAGGATCATACCTGCCACCGTGGTACCCAGGAAGGTCATCGCGATGACGAGCGTGGCATCCAGCACCAGGGTTTGGAAGCCCAGATAGTTGTAAGCGAACAGGAAGGCAACGATCATGCCGGGAATCACCATCAAGAGCAGGGCGACAATAGGTGTTCTCGTTCTTGGTTCAACATAGGAAGCTCCTTCCGGCAGCATGCGATCGAATGCTGCGGCGAAAATCACGCGGGTAGAGCTCAGGAAAACCGTTCCGGACCATCCGAACCACCACAGGCTCATCAGGAGGATGACCAGGAACATGACCACTTTGCTCTTGATCATGAAAGCTGCAAAGAGAGCCGGGTAAGGCCAGAAGGGCAGTGGGGGCGGTGTTTCTGTGTAGCCCCAGGTATAGTTCCAAAAAGCTCCGTTGGCGCTGTTATACCAATCCCAACCGAGTGATTTGGAGAACAAAAAGAACAGCAGCAGAGCACCGAGGGCAGTGACAATGACAGCCGAGGTCATGCCCCAGAAGTTGCGCTTGTAATCGGTAGCACCACGGACCTCACCGTATAGGGTGGAACCCCAGTTCGGCCACAGGTTGAAGAATACCATCATGGGTATCAACGCCAGGCTAGCCCCTAATGCAATCTCGTTTAAGGGACCGGCTACTGTGCCAGCTTCCTGCCCTGCGGCTAGGGTCTCTGCATAGAGATCTGTGCTTTCAGTGCCGAACATCTCGGGGACGATGGCATTCAGGTTCGCAGCAAATGTCTCCTGGCTGCCGATCAGGAGCAGGATAACGACCCCTACCAGGCCGACTACGCCACCCCAAAAGCAGAAGCGCTGGACCCGTGCATACCACTTCATCCCGATGGCGATATAGATTCCAACCAGCACGCACAGGAATAAGGCAGCTACCAGGATACCGTTCCCACCCGCAGTGAACCAGAGAGCAGCCTCCTGTGCACCTGCAATGGCAAGCAAGGGTGTGAGCACTTCGTAGCGCAGCATATCTGCGTACAGCGGTACCCACAACCAGAGGATGAACCACCACCCGGTGATCGCCAGCACGAAGCCAATCCCGCGTCCAAGGATGCGGCTCTGCCAGACATAATCGCCACCTGCGCGTGGCATGGCAGAGATCAGGCTGGCATAAACAATTACTTCAAATATGGTGAAGATGCCACCGACAACGACAGCTGTTGCCAGGTTGCCATCGAAGTAATAGCAGTATGAGAAAATGTAAAGACCGAGGGTGATCAGATTGATGGAGAAAGTGGCGTATATGAATGCATCAAACATGGACCAGGAGCGTACCAGACCGCTCGCTTTACGAACGAATAAGGTCACCTCACTCATGGAAATCCTCCTACAAAGATTGGCGTCCACGATCTACCTATTTCGCATAGAAAGTAGACTATTGGATAAAAATATTCAATGATGATGAGTTAGGATTCGATTTGCCACAAAACTTGAATACGAAACCTCCTTCCAGCGCTTGAGATTACGCTAAAATGCTCTCCTTCTAATAATACTCTCAAGGTAATACGCCACAAAGATAATCGACAAAATACCTGGCTGAGATTTAACCAATCCCGCCAATATGGTTAACCCGTGGTCAGGATATAAGTTCCGACTTTGTTTGGTTTCAAATCGACGACTGCGCCGTGCAGGATACCCTGCTCGTACATGCTTCCAGGATTAATGCACAAGGTGCGTTTATATTTGCGTGTGCCTTTCCCCTCATGAATGTGACCGTGGAGCCCGAGCAGGGGATGGTATTTTTCAATCACATGTAGGACCG
>Ga0316577_10001319_pt1 | contig 11629 bp, 10 predicted proteins | sample S5NA_FD_203073 | JGI IMG/M metagenome (GOLD analysis project Ga0316577, IMG submission 203073) | Rhizosphere microbial communities from salt marsh grasses in Alabama, United States - S5-7_050615r2r1 | ecosystem: Host-associated > Plants > Roots > Rhizosphere | place: USA: Alabama | collected... | reverse complement strand
CACGATGGGTAGGCCGGCGACAACCTGTTCGCCATGGCTGACTTCCAGGGCAGCAACGGTGCCAGCAAAAGGCGCGCGCAGTTCCGTGTCGGCCAGGCTGGCCTGCGCCTGCTCCAGACCGGCCTGGGCCTGGTTCACCGCTGCCGCTGCGGCAGCCAACTCCTCGTTTCGAGGGCCGGCCACCGCCAGATCGTACTGGGCTTGGGCCTGTTGGACCATGGCCTCCGCCTCGGCGATCTCATTCTGTGTGGCCGGCTCGCGCAGCCGGTCCAGGTTGGCCTGGGCCTCTTTGACCTGCGCCCGAGCGCCGCTGACCAGGTCAGCTTCCGGATCGTCAAAGAGGGCATCGTAACGGGCCCGGGCTGCCTCGTAGGCATTTGTAGCCTGCTGGAGCTGGAGGCTCTGGGGCAACATCGCCACGTCGGTTCGTTCGGCCACCAGGTCATACGCCGCTTGTGCCTGCTGGAGGGTCGCCTGGGCATTGGCCAGATCCGCTCCGGCAGCGATCTTGGTTTGCTGGTCCGGGCCGTCGTACAGGCGTTGGAGTGCAGCCTGAGCCGCCGCCAGCCGGGCCTCGGCGGCCGCAATCTCTTCAGGGCGGGCGCCTTCCGTGAGCCGGGCCAGACGTGCTTCGGCGGCGTTCAGTACCGCCTGGGCGGCGTCGACCTCCTGAACACGCGAGCCCGCCTCCAGCGCGGCGTATCTGGCCTGGGCGGCATCCAACGCCGCCTGAGCCTCTGCAACCGCCGCCCGCTGGTGCGCACTCTGCAGCCGCAGGATCACCGCTCCCTGCTCAGCCATCTCGCCTTCCCCGACCAAGATCTCATCCACGATCCCGTTGGCTGCCATGCTTAGCGTGGCCTCCTGCACGGGCAGGATGGCGCCTTCGGCCACCACCACATAATCCGGCTCCCGCGACTGGGCTGACACATCGCCTGACGCATCGTCAGCCGCCTCCAGGGCGCCGGTCGTCTCATGGGCCTCGGCGAGGGCATGGACCTCCGCGTCACGGCCGGCAAGGATCGGCACACTGCTCGAAAGCAAAACCATGATCCCGGCCAACACAACCAAAACAACCAAACCAACCAGCGAATATCTCTTCACAATCTCTCCCTCACTCGTCCCGCAGGATATCTACCGTCAAGAGCGCCCACGGCGGGCCGGCGGATGACCTCGTCGGCGATCTCGCCGTCGGCCAGCATCAGGGTGCGTGGCACACGGGCGGCCAGCTCCTCGTCGTGGGTCACCATCAATATCGTCTTGCGCGCTGCCACCAGCGACGCGAATAGCTTAAAGATGATCTCAGCCGTCTTGGAGTCGAGGTTGCCCGTCGGCTCGTCGGCGACCACAATGGGCGGGTCATTGGCCAGGGCGCGGGCGATGGCCGCCCGTTGCTGGTGTCCCCCGGAGACGGCGGACGGGAACTTGTCCGCGTCCTCGGCCACCCCCACCTGTTCAAGGAGGTACAGGGCCCGCTCCGGCCGCTCGCCGGCGGGATACACCTGGCATAGGTCCATGGGCAACATCACGTTCTCTACCAGAGTCAGTGTCGGCAGGAGCTGGAAAAACTGGAAGACGATGCCCATATGCTTTCCGCGCCACTGGGCCATCTGCCCCTCACTGAGCTGCCGGATATTCGTCTGGGCCACGACCACCTCGCCAGCGGTGGGGTGATCGATGCCGGTGAACATGTTGATCAGCGTCGACTTGCCGCTGCCCGACTTGCCCACGACAGCCACAAACTCGCCAGGATAGACCTGCAGGTCTATCCCCTTGAGGGCCGGAAAGGGTCCAGCGTCGGTATGGTAGACCTTGCTGATCCCCCGCAGATCTATCATGGGCGCCTCCTGGTCTCCCTCGAGGCCAGCCCTGTGAGCATAGGGAGCCGCCGGCCGCAGACGCTCGGAGCCCACCGGCCGACCAGACCCGTTACCGCGGCGCAACCATTCAAACATGGCGCGCCTCCCGACGCCGCACCGGGGCGTGGACATCCCCCTCGATCCGGCCATCGGCAATATGGACCACGCGACCCACCCGGGAAGCCAGGTCACGGTCGTGGGTGACCATGACGATGGTCCGGCCCTGATCTACCAGGTCCTCAAAGATGCGGAACACGGCATCCGCCGTCTTGGAGTCCAGGTTGCCCGTGGGTTCGTCAGCTGCCAGGAACATCGGATCGTTGGCCAGCGCCCGGGCAATGGCCACGCGCTGGCGCTGGCCGCCCGAAACGGCCGAGGGCAGCTTGTCGGCGTGCCCGGCGATGCCCACCTGGTCCAGCAGATGGAGCGCTCGCTCGCGCATCTCCTTGGTCGACCCGTAGCGGTTGGCAAAGTCCATGGGCAGCATCACATTCTGGGCGCAGGTGAGCATGGGCAGCAACTGGAAGAACTGGAAAACCACGCCGACGTTCCGGCCCCGCCAGGCGGCGATTTCGTCCTCGCTCATCTCGTGCACGGCATGGGATCCGACCCAAATCTCACCGGACGTGGGCCTGTCTATGCCGGTAAGCATGTTGATCAGCGTCGACTTGCCGGCTCCCGACTTGCCGGCCACGGCGACGAACTCTCCGGCCTTCACACGAAGGTCGATGCCCTTCAGTGCCAAAAAATCTCCGGCGGGCGTACGGTAGGCCTTCTCGACCGCACTTAGGTCGATCAGCGGTCGCCCCCTCAGGATGTCCCCCTGGGCGACGGGTGGCTGGCCATTGTGCCCATTTCCGTTCCTGCTGCCGTTGTTGCTCGAAAATAGCCTAAACATCTATCCTCTCAACCCCACCGCTCACCAAACTGCCCGCGCCCGCTGATACCTGACCCCAAACCTCACTCATAGGCCAGCACCTCCCGGATCGTCAAGCGCACTGCGTTGCGCGCCGGGCCCAGGCTAGCCAGCACGGCCACGGCTTGCAGGACAAAGAACCAGCCTACTGCGGCGAGCAGGGAATATTCGTAGCTCAGGGGCACCTTGATCAGGGCCAGGCCAAGCTGTTCGCTCATGAAGTGGCTGATGGGCAGCGAGAGCAGCACGCCGACCGCCCAGCTCAGAGCGCCAATCGCTACACCCTCGGCCAGCACGATCTGGCGGACCGATCCATTGGAGGCACCCACCGCCCGAAGCACGCCGATTTCGCGCACGCGCTCCAGGATGTTGATGCTCATGGTCGTCGTCAGGCCCAGGCCACCGACTGCAGCCAAGAGGACGGCCATCAGAGCCAGAAAAGCGACGACGATGGTAAAGATGAGCCGGTTCTCGGCGCGCATCACCTGGGTGGTCTCGGTACCGCTGACCTCGAGGCCATAGGCCTCAAAATGCGCCAGGAGCCGTTTCTCCATCTTTTCTTGCCAGGCTGCGTCGTGCCGCTCCGTCACGACCTGCAAGCGGGTCGCCTGGCCCGGTGTCCGCGCCGCATAGGCATAGTCGTCGTGCGTAACATAGATGGCCGGCCCTTGCGATTCGGTGGGCACGACGCCCACAACGTGCCATGGCGCCTCCCGGCCGTCCAGCTTCAGGATTACGTCCGTGCCAACAACCATGCCTGGCTCTTTGTCCAGGACATCCGAATTGACCACAAGGGCGTTGTGTCTATCCTCCGCCAGCCAGCTACCTTCCGTGACCTGGGGCGCCATGAGGGGCGAGTTGGCCGGAACCCCATAGATGCGCATGCCTTCGCTCTCGGTCCCGTCCGGCCGCAGCCTCGTGGCTGTCGCCACAGACCAGCCCTCGACGTCGACCACGCCGGGCAGCTGGTCAGCAACCTGCTCCAGGCGGTCGATGCGGTATGGCCGCTCGAAACGGACAGAGACGTCGTATTGGTGGTGGCGCATAAAGTCCTCGACGGTGGCGTTGACCGAGTTCCATACGCTCACGACCGAGATAAAAAGGGAAGAACCGATGACGAGGACGACGAGCGTCTGCACCAGGCGCCCTTTGTGCCGCAACGTATTGCGAATGGCCAAGAGCGTCGGCCGTTGCAAGGAGAATGCCGCCTTCAGCTTGCTCAGGATGCGCTCGACCCGACCTCGCCCATAGCTCCCTGCCTGCGTCCCCACGTCGTTCAGCGCCCGGTGGGTCGTGATCCGGGTACCTTTGATCACCGGCGCCAGCCCAGCCAGAAGCGGCAGCAGAAGGCCCACGGCCCCCTGGATGACGATGATGAAGGGCGGGACCGCCAGGCTGTCGATCAGGACGTTGAGGATGTCGCCGACAAACATATTCATCAGAAGCTGGGAGGTCAAGACGGCGAGGGGAATTCCCAGGACAATGGCGATGACGCCATAGGCGAGCACCGTGACCATGTACAGGCCCATCACCTGGCTGCGCCGAGCACCGATCAGCTTCATGACCCCAATCTGGGGCACTTGTTGGCTGATGAGGGCCGAGATGGCATTGACCACCAGGAATCCGGAGAGCAAGAGGATGATGACGCCGAAACTGGAGAGGATAAGGACGATGGTGTCGATAAAGGGATCGGCGATGCTCTCGGTAATCACCCGCCTGGCCAGCACTGGTCGCCCCGTGCGCTCCAGTTGATCCTCGACCTGGTCGGCGATGGCCTCGATGTGGACTTGGTCGCTGGCCTGCTCCGAGACCCGGATACGCATCTCATCGTAGGTGTGGCCCAGGCCGAGGCTGACCATCGTCTCGGGCGTCACATAGCCTGTGGCAGCATTGGTGACGTTGGGGCTCAGCGCCTGGGGATCGTGGGCAGTGCCCACCACAGTCAGCACCTTCTGGGTGCCGTCCGCCAGCTCGATATCGATGGTCTGCCCAATCTGTACGCCAAGATAGTCCGGGGCCAGGCGCTCCAGGACCACCTCTCGCTTGCCAGGTGGCCACGCGCCCTCCAGGGGTGTCAGGGCATCAACCTGCATGTCGTCAAAGTCGGGTACCGCCGCCAGGACCAGGTCGCCCACCAGGCGCCTATCCTCGCCGGACCCTGTGTAGATCCGTGTATCGACAACCCGGCGACCCTCGGCGGCGGCCACACCTGGCATCTCGGCGATGCGCTCCGCCAGATCATCCTCGAAGGGATAGGTGTACAGGACGGCCGAGGCTAAGCGAGCCCCGTCCTGGTCACTGCGGTATTCGCGCACGACCAATTCCCGGGTATTGAGGACGACGCCCACCGCGTAGACACCCACGGCTATGGCCAACGCCACGACCAGGGTGCGTACCCGTTGTCGCCATAGGTCGGCGAATACCTTCTGCCACCGCGTTCCTAACATCTGTCACCGATCATCGACAATTTGTGTCCGGCAAAAAGAAGTGGCTCGGATCTCCCGAACCACGGGCCCACTATACCGCATCGAGCGTCACCAGTGCAAGTGACAGGTGTCACCAATCCTGTCACATGACAGGAGGCGAAATACAGGCCAGGGGACACTACCCAACGACCGTGCGCTATGGTATAATGTTTCCATGCGAGAGACCGACCTCGAACCCGGCTTTTTGCAGGCTTTTCGCCTCTATATCGTCACCCGGATGGTCTTCTGGGTGATCATCGGGCCGATCCTGGTCGTGGTCGAGATGGCCCAAGGCAGTGAACTCGCTCCCGCTCAGATCACCAACCTGAGCCTGATCGAGAGGCTCACCCTGCCCAACATCGCCCCCATCCTGGCCGTTGAGTTATTGCTCCTCTTGCTCCTGGTGACGCCACAGGTGGCTCGCAGGTTGGGGCACTGGTTTGTGCCCGTGACCTTCCTCATCTCGCTATTGCCTCTGCTGGCAGGCTACTACCTGTGGCCCTCAGAGAACCCGCTGCAGACCCCCATCTCGATCTTTTTCTTTGTCACCCTGGTGCTTATCGCCTGGCAATCCACATTCGGCTGGGTGTTTGTCTACGTGCTGGGCGTGACCGCCTATCAGGGCTGGTTCTCCTGGATGCTCACCGATTGGCCTCTATCCGTCGACCTGGGCTGGCTTGCGCTCCAGGTGGGCATGATGCTGATCGTCGGCTATATCATCGTCAGATTGGTGTCCATCCAGCGGGAACAGCGAGCCGCCCTGGCCCAGGCCTACGAACAGCAGGCCGCCGCCAACCGCCGCCTGAGACAATATGCTGCCACTGTGGAAGAGCTGACCATCAGCCGCGAGCGCAACCGTCTGGCCCGAGAGCTGCACGACACCCTGGCCCACTCCCTGAGCGCGGCTACCGTCCAGCTGGAAGCCGTCCGGTCCCTGTGGCAAGTGGACCCGGCCAAGGCTCAGCAGCTCCTCGAAGAGACCGATGGCACAATCCGCCGTGGCTTGACCGAGTCACGCCGGGCCCTGCAGGCCCTACGCGCGTCGCCGCTGCAAGATGCGGGGCTGATCGTGGCCCTGCAGCATCTGGCTGAGACCGCAGCGGAGAGGTGCGGGAGCAGCCTCGAACTGCGGCTGCCGGCCCACCTAGAGGCGGATCTACCCTCCAATGTGGAACAGGGCGTCTATCGCATCGCCCAAGAGGCACTGGAAAATGTGGTGCGCCATGCGGAGGCCAGAGCCATTGCCGTCGAATTGCGACAGGATGACCACCACCTGGCCCTGACGGTACAGGATGACGGCCAGGGCATCGCCGGCGACACCCTTGCGGCTTCAGGCAGAGAGGATCTGTATCACCTGGGCATCCGTGGCATGGAAGAAAGGGCCAGCATGATTGGCGGCCACCTGGCCATTTCGAGCGTGGAAGAGGGTGGGACCACCGTCCGTCTGACGGTCCCGCGCGCATCCTGAGGTTATTGGGGGCCAAGGCTATGATCCGGGTACTGATCGTCGATGACCAAACGGTGGTGAGAGAGGGATTGGCCGCCATCCTGAGCACAGACCCAGAAATCGACATAGTCGGCCTGGCCTGTGACGGGCAGGAGGCCCTGCAGCTGGTCGCCGAAGCGGAGCCGGACGTCGTCCTCATGGACCTCAAGATGCCCATCCTGAACGGCGTCCAGGCGACCCGGCGTCTGCAGAGGTCTCACCCCGATGTCTACATCCTGGTATTGACGACCTATGCCGGCGATCAGTGGGTCTTTGATGCGCTTCGGGCAGGTGCAGCCGGCTACCTGCTAAAGGACACGCGGCGCGACGAATTGGTCGCAGCCGTCAAAGGCACAGCCGAGGGCAAATCGTACCTCGATCCCTCGATTGCCGCCAAGGTCATGCAGCAGGCCATCGCCCAGCCGAGTTCCGCGCCAGTGGAGCAGCCCATCGAGCCCCTCACCGAACGGGAGCTACAGGTGCTGCACCTCCTCACCCAGGGATACAGCAACCCGGCTATCGCCCAACGCTTGCACCTGGCCCGCGGCACCGTGCGCAACTATGTCAGTGCCATCCTCCAGAAAATGGGTGTTTCCGACCGAACCCAGGCGGCTGTGGAGGCCCTCCGCCGCGGCCTGGTCGACGACGTCAAGAGATAATTGTACGCCCATTGCTTCGTGGCTCGGTCAGCACGCGATATCGTCGGCCGACTGATGGCATTTCTCGTGGGCGCCCCTGCCGATCTCTTCTACCCCTACGTGCTCTCTTCCTGTGGAACAGTGTCCGCGCTGCGGCGCTGTGCAATCTCCCCCTACCAGTTGGAGGTTGCGCCGCAGCACTTGCGGTCGATTCACTTCCTCGTAATGACACGCTTTGCAGCCTTTGTGGGTTGACAGAGAGTGCCTTTGCCTTTCACGGCCGGGAATGGTATAATGCCGGGCGTTGTGCCTGCCGCTTCCGGGTCAGCAGGCACCTAGCAGGCACCTATCCTGGCATCAGAAGGTGAGCTATCTTGGATACAGCGGAAGTCGTGATCATTGGCGGTGGCATCCAAGGCCTGAGTCTGGCCTACCACCTAGCACAGCGCGGCGTCACCGATGTCTGCCTGCTGGAGATGGACGCCCTGGGCGGTGGCTCTTCGGGACGCTCAGCGGCCATCATTGGCTACGCGTTCCCCAGCGAGAACTGCCTGCCGCTGGTGCAGCGTTCCTACGCAGCGTTTATGCGTTTTAAGGAAGAACTGGGCTTCGACCCGGATTTCGAGCCCATCGGATGCTTGCTCATTGCCGGTCAAGAGGGAGCGCCCGGCCTGCGCCGGCGTCACGCGCTTCTGAAGGAACTGGGCGTCGAGAGCGACCTACTGAGCGCGCAGGCCATCTCGGCGCTGACGCCAGGGCTCTATCTGGACGACATCGAGGTGGGCTTGTACAGCAGTAGCGAGGGGTGCCTGGAACCCCACTCCATCATGATGGCCTACGCCCACCATGCGCGGCAGTCGGGTGTACGCATCCTGGAAGGGGTCGAGGTCACGGGCCTAGAGATGGAGGGCGACCGCGTGGTCGGAGTGGAGACGAGCGCCGGTCCTATCGCCAGCCCTTGCGTCGTCAACGCGGCAGGCTTTCGGGCGCGGGTAGTGGCTGCCTGGGCCGGCATGGACCTGCCTATCACCAATGTGAAGCGCCATATCTTCTGTACCGGGCCTGTAGCTGCCTACCCAGACTCTATCCCCTTCACCTACGAGGTGGAGCTGCCCTGGTACATGCGCCGGGAAGGGCCAGGCCTGCTGATTGGCATGGGCAATGCCGAAACTGAGGAGGAGGACCCGAAGGTGGACTGGTCGTTCCTGGACGAGGTGATCGATCATTCGCTCCACCGGGCGCCTGCTCTCATCGATGCAGGCATCCAGAGTGGTTGGGCCGGTTTGCGCCCGATCACGCCAGACGACGACCCTATCCTCGGGCCGGCACCGCACCTAAGCGGGTTCTATAACGATTGTGGCTGGGGCGGGCATGGCATCATGCACGCCCCGGCAGGTGGCCAGATCCTGGCCGAGTGGATTATCGATGGGCAGCCGCAATGGCTGGAGGCGCGCCACTTCAGAGCCGATCGCTTCGCTTCTTCTCTGCAGCTGAAATCTGGCACAGAGTAGCGCCGATCAGGAACCTGGCAGCAACCCACCCCCCAGGAGCCTGGGCAGGATCCAGGTGATCAGGATCCAGACGACCAGGGCCACGATCAGGATCAGCCAGATCCGGCGCTGGGCCTGGGCCGGATCTGTACTCTTTTTTTTGGATTCCTTTGGCTTGGGCAGCTCCTGGTCACAGCGCCAGCACACGATCCGGTCTTCTGGGTTATACACACCGCAATTGGGACAATCCATCCCCTATTCCAGACCCTCCACGAACTCCTTGTACTCGTCGACGTCCATGAGCTCGTCGAGTTCCCCCGGATCGGCCAGCGAGACGCGCACGAACCATGCCTCGCCGAAGGGATCCTCGTTCACAAGCTCCGGCGAATCTTCCAGCGCCTCGTTGATTTCCAGGATATCGCCGCTTACGGGCATATAGACGTCAGAGGCAGCCTTCACCGATTCGACGACGGCAAAGATGTCGCCCTTGTCAAACGTATCGCCCACCTCCGGCAGCTCTACATAGACCACATCGGAGAGCTGATCCTGGGCATAGTCGCTGATGCCAATGATGGCTTCGTCACCTTCCACACGGACCCATTCGTGTTCCTGGTCGTACTTGCAGTTGGGATCGAACTTCATTTCCTCTCCTGACCTCCTTCTCTGTGATTGTGGGGTACGGGCTGGGTCGCGACCACCCCACCCATTCTAACATTGATCCCGAGGCGTGACAAGCGGCAGGTTTCACACCACGCAACATTCCCGCATCTTTCGCGCCTCGAGACCGAGGCGCTCGGCGGCTTCCCGTGCCGGCCGCGAAGGACTCACCACCACGTTAAAGCCGGCCCGCACAGCCAAAGGATCCAGGTCGTCGCGGTAGCGGCCCTTGGGGCGCATACAGCCCAGGTACAACGGCACCTCTGGAAACCTCAGCCGTGCCTCGGCCAGCAGATCGGCTACCACTTCCACAGCGGGCGGATGGCGCTGGGCATATCGGGTACCCGCCGTTGGGATGAACACCAGGATCACCAGACCATCGACGCCCAGATCCTGGAGCATCTCAAAGGCCGGTATCTCGTGTCCCAGGGCGCCGCCGCGCAAGCCGATCGTAACGTGCGGCAGGGTGCGCGCATACCGGCGCAGCAGGCGGTAGGTCTCGACATAGTCAGCCACCGTCCGGTCCAGCCCGTAGACCTCCTGGATGGTGGCATCATCCCCCACAAAGTCAAAGGAGACGACGTCGACCAGCGGCGCGATGGCTTCCATCTCCGCCTCGGACACAAAGCCCACGTGCCAGTTCATCGTCCGGCCCTCGCGCCAGGCCCGTACCCGGTCCAGGTGGGCCAGGACGGGGACACGCCCAGCCGGATCGCAGCCGCCTGAAATAAGACAGCTACTCGAGCCGTCTGGCTCTGCCTCCCAGACCGGACGCATGCCGCCCAGGTAGTGACCACCGCAATGAGCACAGTCCAGCGCACACTGGGCTCCGGTCAGGCTCAAGACCGCAGTATCCAGCGGATAGGACCAAGTAATCTCATCGGGGAAACTCGCCTGCCGGACCGACCAGGCACGGTCCAACTTGGCCATCAAAGCATTCATCGTCACCGAGTTCATCCGCCGCCATCTAGCCCGACCCTCGATTCCACCGCTCAGTCTAGGACCGGTCACGGCCGGGATCGTATCTTCGCAGCTGCCCGCAGTATAGCAGAGAACGAGGGGCGGGGCAAGGCCACGCTAGCCCCCCTTGCGGACTCGCCTGAGGGCTGCCTTGACCCGTTCCCAGAAGGGCTTCACGGCTTCGACATCCTCCTCCTCAACCGTCTGTGCGCTGTAGCGCGCCGTGACAAAGGCGTCAGTGAGTTCGCCCAGATCGGGCTCCAACTCGGGATACCGGCCTCGCAGCGCTGCTTCGTACTCGTGCGGTGTCTGGCTGGGCCTGCGTGGCTGACCGGACTGAGCCGCGCGACGCTCTACCGAAATATAGAAGTAGCGCACCAACTCACGGGGGGAAAGCTGCCGGAGCGGCCGCAGCCCCAGAAGCCGTTCTGCCAGCGAGGGACGCTCCCTCCGCCTGGCGCGGCGTTGGGCCAGCCGGATCTGCGCCTCATGTTGCCAGGACCGCCAGCGTCCCCACAGCTGCTGCAGCCACAGCAGCAGGCGCCCCCACCAGCTCTCCTTTGCTTGCCCATCCCCCTCCAGTAGCTCCAGCCGATCGGCCACAAAGCGGTAGACGGCATAGCCCACTATACCCAGGACAGACAACCAGAACAGCGCCGAGCCCAGTACCTCAAGCCAGGGCAACGATGTGCCCTGTGGCGTGGGTTCTGACGGAGTCATGGGCTGCAGCGGTGCCCGTGGTCGTTCAGGCAGCGTAGCAGTGGGGAACAACAGCGCAAAGAGGGAGACCACCAGATAGTAGACCAGGACAAGGATCGTCAGGATTGATTGGACCAAGAACCTGATCGCCCCCCAGATGGCCTGGATCGGACCCAGCGCATAACCGGTCGGCAACATCAGGGCGATCAAGGCCATCCCGGCAATGAGAAGCACTGCCCAGATCAGCCACCTCCGGCCGATGGCCCGCTGGACCGGAATGCCCTGCATGCGCCAGCCCGTGTCGATGACGCTGAAGCGGGCCTCGCTCAGAAGGGCCACCCCCAGGGCGAAGTAGAGCAGGATGGGGACGGCCAGGGCCTGGATGGAAGAGACAAGGGCGTGGATCACGGTCGAGGCAATAAGCAGGGTCACGCCCCCCCACAGGAATAGCTCGGCCAA